>JAABUJ010004076.1_pt1 | contig 15690 bp, 12 predicted proteins | sample 5559131 | NCBI WGS metagenome assembly JAABUJ01 (sample SAMN10711875, study PRJNA513366) | rock metagenome | isolation source: Antarctica rocks | place: Antarctica: Victoria Land, Mt New Zealand nord | collected 2016-01-07 | reverse complement strand
TCGAAAACGTCGATAACGCCTTCCACACCATTGAAGAGGAGCTTCGCAGCCAGTATGCGATTGCTTACCGGCCTGCGGATTTCAAGCAGGACGGCAGCTTCCGGACCATTCTGCTGCGGGCGGTTGATCCGCGCTACCACGTTAGCGCCCGCACCGGGTACTTCGCCCCTAAGGCGACGCAATAAGCTGTCGCGGCCCGTCTCTCCGCGCCTGACCGGAACTCGATCAGGAAATCCGCGTCTAACCAGAGACGGGGTATCTCTCCATGATGCGTTTTGCCGCCGCTTTCCTCTTTGTCGCTTCTGCCGCCGCGCAGCCGGTGCCTCCTCCGCCGCCTCCGTCTGTGTCGATCACGCATCAACTGGAAACGATGACCGATGAACCCGCCACCCATACAGGGTTCAACTTTGATCGTTCGATGATGCAAGTGGCGCAGGATCTGCTGCAATCGAACGGCATGGACGCCGGCCACGCCGCGACCGCCATCACCGGGGTCAACGTTGACACCTACCATTATCAGCGGGCTGCGTTCTACGAGCCCGAGGCTCTGAACGGACTGAAGCATATGTATGACGCGGCAGGCTGGAAACACCTGGTCGACGCTACAGGCACAGGCGGCAATCCTTCGCAGCCCAGCGGCATGATTACTGACCTCTGGCTACACTTCAGCGGACCCAACATCAATGCTGTGACCGTGCTGACGCGCTCCAGCCGCGAGATGACAGTGTTGCAGCTCACCGGATCGCTGCGACCGCTCGATCTGCTGCACTTGAGCGGACATTTTGGGATCCCGCGTGTAGATCCGAATGCGGTGATGGTGCCGGACCCGGACCACCACTAGGACCGCGTGAATTACCTTCCAAACCGAAGGCGACTACAAAGGCAAACGCAGATTTCCTTCGGGAATGACAATCAGGGGCAAAAGGCAACGCAGGACGAAGGGAAGTTGGGTTCGTGTTTCTCCTGCATTTTGCAACATCCCCCGAAGTTGCTCCACTCCTAAGTGGGCTCGTCAAGTTGCGCCGGTGCAGCCCGGCGCAGCGCACGCTCGTTCATCATTACAAAAAACACGGGCACCAGGATAAGCACGTGGATGGTCGAGGTGATCATGCCTCCCACAATCGGTGCGGCGATGGGCTTCATTACGTCTGATCCCACGCCGCTCTCCCACAGAATGGGCGTAAGGCTGGCGAGCACGGCGGCGACGGTCATCAGTTTGGGTCGCAGACGTTTGACCGCACCCTCGACTGCCGCTTGTTCTATGTCGGCTTCGGTCAGTGTGGTCACCTGGCTGCGCTTCTCTTCGAGCGCCTCGTGCAGATACACGACCATGACCACGCCGGTTTCAACGGCAATGCCGAACAGCGCGATATAGCCCACCCACACCGCAACGCTGAAGTTATAGTGCAGCAGCCACTGCAGCAGCAGACCGCCTGTGAGCGCGTAGATGGTCGGGAAGATGAGCATCAGGGCCTCGCCTACTGAGTGGAAGACCATGTACAGCAGCAGAAAAATGATGCAGAAGACGACTGGCAGAATAATCTCCAGACGTTTCTTCGCGCGGAGCTGGAATTCGTATTCGCCGGACCACCGGAACGTGTAGCCGGGCGGCAACGTGACTTGCTCACGTAATTGTTGGCTGGCCGCCTGGACGAAATCTCCGTAATCGGCGTTGTCAAGATCGATGTAAACGTAGCCGGTCAGCTGGCCATCTTCATCGCGGATCATGGCTGGACCCTTCGAGAACGCGATCTGCGCGACTTGCCCAAGCTGTACCTGCGCACCTGTGGGCGTGGCGATGAGAACGTCGCGCATGGCCGCAACGTTGTTGCGAAAGTCATTGGCATAGCGAACGCTGATGGGATAGCGTTCGCGCCCCTGAATGTTTTCGGCAATGTTCTGTCCGCCGATGCCAGAGGCTACCGCCAGTTGTACATCGCCGACGCTCAGGCCGTAGCGCGCTGCCTCGTCGCGGTTGACATTAATGTTGAGATAGAAGCCCTGCGAGATGCGCTCGGCGTAGGCGGAGCGCACGTGCGGCAGCTTCGCGAGCACCTGCTGCATGCGTTCGGCAATCTGTTCGAGCGTTGCGACGTCAGCACCCTGCACCTTGATGCCCAGGGGAGTTTTCATGCCGGTGAGCTCCATGTTGAGGCGGTTCTCCACCGGGGTGGTCCAGGTATTGGCGAGCCCCGGGAACTGCACCCTGGCGTCCATCTGCTGGATGAGCTTTTCATAGGTCATGCCGCCCGGCCATTGCGCGCGCGGCTTCAGCATCAGGGTGGTGTCGTACATACCGAGCGGCGCGTTGTCGGTGGCGCTGTCGGAGCGGCCCACGGTGCCAAAGACGCTCGCGACTTCAGGAAAACTTCGCAGCAGCGCGTCCTGCTTCTGCAGTAAAGACTTTGCCTGCTCGATGGCGATGCCAGGCAGCGACGTAGGCATGTAGAGCGCGGAGCCCTCGTAGAGCGGCGGCATAAACTGGCTGCCCAGCTTGAACGCAATCGGCAGCGTCGCCATGAGAAAAAGGAGGTTCAGCGCAATCGTCAGCTTGCGATAGCGCAGGCAGAAGCGCAGGACCGGGAGATAAATGGCCTGCGTAAAGCGCGAGATCGGGTTGGCGGTTTCAGGCCGCAGACGGCCACGAATCAGCATCACCATCAGCACGGGAACCAGCGTGATCGCAAGGACCGACGATGATCCCACGGCCAGCGTTTTGGTCCACGCCAGCGGGCGGAACATGCGGCCTTCCTGGGCCTCCAGCAGAAACACCGGAAGAAACGAAACGACGATAATCAGAAGCGAAAAGAAGAGCGCGGGGCCAACCTGTTTGGCGGACCGGATGAGGATCTCGCGTCGTTCGGCTTCAGGCACGAGTGCGCTGTCCTGCTGCTGGCGCTCCGAGAGATGACGGTAGCCGTTCTCGACCATGACAATGGCTGCATCGACTAGTACACCAATGGCGAGCGCAAGGCCGCCAAGCGACATTATGTTGGCGCTGATGCCGAGCAGATAAATTGGAATGAACGCGATGAGCAGAGCGATGGGCAGAGTGAGAATCGGAATCAGCGCGGAGCGAAAGTGGAAAAGAAAAACAACAATAACGACGCTGACAATCAGAGCTTCGAGCAGCAGGTCGCGCCTGAGCGTGGCGATCGATTCGCGAATCAGCCCGGAACGGTCATAGCCCGAAACAATTTGCACACCCGATGGAAGCGAAGGCGCAAGCTGATGCAGCCTCTGCTTGACCGCTTCGATGACCTTCAATGCGTTCATGCCCTGGCGCATGACCACGATGCCGCCAACCACTTCCCCTTCTCCATTCCAGTCGGCCACACCCTGGCGAAGATCGGGGCCAAAGCTGACAGTGCCAAGATCACGTAGTGTAATGGGCGTCCCGTTATGGCTGCCGACCGCGACCGAGGCAAGGTCGTCAAGGGAGCGGAGGTAGCCTGTGCCGCGGATCATGTACTGCGCCCCGCTAAGGTCGAGGACGCGTCCGCCGACTTCGTTGGTGCTCTGCTTGACGCGATCGATGACAGTGGAGAGCGGGATGTTGAAGGCGAGCAGCTTGCCGGGATCGAGCTTGACCTGATACTGGCGTACGAAACCGCCGATCGTGGCGATCTCTGAGACACCCGGCACGGTCTCCAGGTCGTAGCGCAGATGCCAGTCCTGCAGCGAACGCAATTGCGCGAGGTTCTGGGTGCCGCCGCGGTCAAGCAGGACGTATTCAAAGATCCAGCCCGCGCCTGTCGCATCGGGGCCGATGGCAGGATGGATGTTCGCGGGCAAACGTCCGCTGATCTGTTGCAGATATTCGGTGACGCGCGAGCGCGCCCAGTAAAGGTCGGTGCCGTCCTGGAAGACCACGTAGACGTAGGAGTCGCCCAACATGGTCTGGGCGCGCACGGCCTTCACGTGCGGCGCTGAAAGCAGGCTGGTGACGATGGGATAGGTGACCTGATCCTCGATCAGGTCAGGCGGCTCGCCGGGCCACGCAGTGTGGATGATGACCTGGGTGTCCGAGATGTCCGGCAGGGCGTCGAGCGGAACGTGTTGCAGCGACCAGAAACCGGCAAAGGTGAGCAGCAACACCACAGCGAAGACGAGGAAGCGATTGCGCGCGCAGAGATCGATGATGCGGGAGAGCATTTACATGCCTCCCGCGGCGTTCAGGCGAAGTTGTTTGGTGGCGAGCGTCCGGCCAGCCTTGGTTACGACGATGGTGAGCTGCCATGTGCCTCCGGAGGGAAGTGACGCGGGCCCCGCATAGAGTGCGGGGCCGGATTCGTTCAGGCGTGCTTCGGCCTTGAGCGCAGCCATCCCCATAGCGGGCATGGCGGCCATGAAAAAGTTGAGCCCGACCTGAGCGCCCGTGACGGGCTGGCCATCAGAGCCCCTCAGCTTGACGCGAAACGTATTCGCGCCTTTGCGCGCCGGGTCGGGGTCAGACGTGAAGTCGATGTTGACCGCTGACTGCATCGCACCTGCCGCGCTGGACGGGCCCTCCGCGCTAGCAGCGGGAGCACCTGCGGCGGCCTGCAACTGGCTCTCTGAATCGAGCAGGAAATTGGCGGAGGTGACGACCTCCTCGTGCGGTTTGAGTCCGCTGAGAATGACGTAATTCTCGCCAATGTGCGGACCGACCGTGACGTCTTGGGGTCCGAGCTGACCATTGCCATGATTGACAAAGACCACCTGGCGCAATCCGGTCTGGAAGACTGCGGACGCGGGCACGACGAGTTGCGGCGGCTGTATGGATTTGAGCGTCACGTTGACGAACATTCCAGGCTTCAGCTTGATGCCCGGATTGGCGACTTCCAGCCGAACCTGGCCCGTGCGCGTGGCCAGATCGATCTGCGGAAGAATTTGTTCGACGCGTCCGGTAAATGTGCGTCCCGGGTACGAGTCGACGGTCAGGGTTGCGGATTCGCCGGGCCGAATGCGGCCGAGATCCTCCTGAAAGATCTGCGCGTTCACCCACACGCGGGAGAGGTCGGCCATCGTGTAAAGACGCGTGGAGGGCTGGACGTAGAGGTTGGGAAGCGCGGCGTAGTCGGTGATGTAACCCGAAGCGGGCGCATCGATGGTCAGGTCGGGCTCAGCTTTTCCGGAACTCTGCATGCGCGCGATCTGCGCGTCGGAGATGTCGTACTGGCGCAGGCGCTGCTCGGCTGCCGCCGCGAGAGATCCAGCACCCGCAGCGACGCCATCGACGCTGCTTGCAGCCATGGTTTGTGCGTCCTTGCGGGCCAGCAGATACTCCTGCTGGGTGGCGGCGAGTTCGGGGCTGTACATGGTGAACAGCGGCTGGCCCTTGCGCACGTACTGATACGTCGCGTTAGCGAAGACTTTGCGGATGTAGCCCGGGAAGCGCACCTGCACGTAGGAGACGAGCCGGTCGTCGATCACCACCGTGCCGGTTGCGCTGATGTCGTCGGCCACCTGTTTCAGCTCGGCGGTGCCGGTGGTCACGCCGATACTACGCATCTGTTCGCTGCTGAGCTGAATGGGAACCAGCGGCGTAGCGGCCGTTGACACCGAAGACTTCTCACTTTCGGCAGAGTTTGCTTTCGGACCGATAGGCGGACCTTCGGCCAAAGGCTGCGCCGTTTGGTCCGCAGTCGCCGGTGAGTGTGCGCGGTGTGCGCGGACAAAGAAGATGCTTGCCGCAGCCGCAATCAGCGCGATCCAAACGAGCGATGTGCGAACGATAGTTTTGTTCATCGCAGGGAGACTCCCGTCAGGGTTCCAAGCCGTGCCAGCGCAAGCTCGTGGTCCGCAACCAACTGGGCCGATACCAAATTGAGGTTAAGCACGCCGAGCAAAGAAGCGAGCACCTGCTTAAAGCTTGCGGTGCTCACAGAGTAGGCGTTGAGCGTCGCACGGTACGCAGCCTCCGATTGCGGTACCAAACCTTCGCGATAAATCTTCAGCAGATCGCTGTCACCGCTTGCTTTCACGTACTGCTGTTTCGCCTCCGCCATCTGCTGCTGCAGGTGCGCATCGAGCGTGGATTTCGATGCAGCCAGCGTCTCGCTCGCTTCAGCGACTGCGGCGTCCGTGCGTCGGCGGCGCGGAAGGTGAACGCTCAACGTGGCCATGTAATAGTCGCGATATTTGCGGTCGGTGTTCTGGTACATGTAGCTCAAATCGAAGTCCGGCTTGCGTTCGCGCTCGGCCAATGCGACGTTGGCCTGTCCGCTGGCGACTGTGGTGTGGTCAACGCTGAGCTGCGGATTATGTTCGCGCAGCCGTGCCAACAGGTCAGCCGAAGACGAGAGCAGCGGAGTTTCGGTAAGTGGTTCGGGCACAATGTGAGGCGTGTCCTGATCGCGGTCCAGCAGACCCTTCAGATGAGCTTCGAGGACACCAATGTCCTGCTCGCGCGAGCTGACCTGGCGTACAAGATCGGTGCGTTGCACCTGTGCTCCGAGGACATCTTGCTGCATGCCCTGGCCCGCCTCATAGCGAATGGTCGCGTCCTGAATGAGCTGGTCCAGCAGCGTCCGGTTCTGCGCTAGAAGGCTAAGCGTCTGGCGCAGATAGGCGAGTTGAATGTAGTCCGCCTTGACTGCGTCGGCCACGGCCGCCGAGGTCAGATCAATCTCCGAGTCCTTCACCTGGGCGGCGCGGTGCGCGGCCTCTCCGCGCAGGCGCAGCTTGCCCGGAAACGGAAGCTGCTGCGATGCGCCTACGCCGATGTAGGCGAAGTTGCTGTTGGTGTAGCCTGCGAACGGCTTGGGGCTGCCGACGCTGAAGTCCTGGAGAGTGAGCGTGGGATCGGGCAGCGTGGATACCTGGCGTTCGCGCTCGGTCGCGGCTTTCCAGGCATGACCGGCGGCTGCGATCTGCGGATTTTTGTGTGCAGCCTCGACGATCAATTGCGCAAGCGGCGTGGGTGGCGCTTCAGCAAGGCGGTCATTGGCCGCAGGCTGCTGGCCACCAGCCGCGCAGGCCAGCGAAAGCACGGCCAGAACATGGAATCTGGATTGCATAAGAAATCTCCTGGAGCACACGTGGACGAAGCCGGACGCCGCGAAGGCGCAGCCCCGGAAACAGGTGCGTTCAGGAGAAGCTAAAGCCGCAGGTGAAGAACAGGCTGGGGTGGAGACTCGGGCGTCGAAACCTGGACCCGTTCCACTCGTGTTGATGCGCTGCTATCCGGCATAGCACGCTGCCAGAGCGGCAGGCGTGAGATCTGGAGGCTAAAGGCCAGCGACACCGGTTTGGAACTTACAGTTATTGCGCTCTTCTTCGCCCCGGGCGGCACCCGCTGGCAACAGCCATGATTTGCGGGCATGTCCATCATGCCGCCACATTGGCCGTGCATCTGGACGCAGCACGCACGTTCCTGTGCCGACATCTGCGCCGCCGGCTCAGCGCATGCCATCGCGGGTGCCAGGAGGCTGAGCAGCAAAATCATCAGCACCGCGAATTGTCGACGAGAGCTCACCTGAATTGAGCCTACGCCGTGCCTGCCTCGACCGCAACGACGCAGCGGCAACCGAAGTACTTACTGCCACTATCTAGGTTGTATGGTCGAGAACAATCTTCCAACCAGCCGTAGTCTTTTCAAGCACAAGCGAGAACACGCCATCGGCAGCTCCACCCGCTTTTCTTGACCGATCGAGGTGGTAGAGTCCAATGACCGTGGCGAAGTGTTCGTCCAGCAGATGCGGCTCAATGGCAGAAAAGGCAAGCGTGCCCATGGCTGCGCGGTTGGGATACGCCCGCCGGTCGTCCGCAAGCCAGTGGTCGAAGCCGTGGGTCACCTGGCCGCCGATGAAGATATCCTCTGGCGAGTTCTTGTAAGTGGCCGCGTACGCGTTCAGGTCGCCGCGATTCCAGGCGTCCTCCTGCATCGTAATGACCTTGACGATGTCGAGCTCATCGCGCGAGAGCGTGCGCAGCGGATCCGGTCCGCCGCTTTTAATCTGCGCACTCACAGAGCAGCTGGGCGAGCAGCTTAAGCTGCAACCAAGGATGGCAATCAACACGGCGCAACGCAAGTTCATCGGAGCTCCTGTTCTGCATTGGGCTAGCCGGGTCCGGCGCGACCGGTTGAGGTGTGAGGCGTGAAGCGAATGCCCAGGCTGCCGCGCTATGGATACGCCTAGAATAGCTCTATGGACGTTCAGCCGTTCCGCGAAGTCGAAAAATCGAGGGTGGCGCACGCGGTCTGCTCGCTCGATTGCCCCGATAGCTGCGGTGTGCTGGTAACGGTTCGGACCGCGTCCGACGGCAGCGAACGCGCCGTGAAGGTGCAGGGCGACCCTGCGCATCCGGTCACCCAGGGCTTTCTGTGTGGCAAGGTCGCGCGCTATCTGGACCGCGTCTATGCGCCCGATCGCCTGCTCTATCCCATGCGCCGCCGCGCCGGTGTAGCCAAACGAACCCTGGAAGCAGGCAAGGAAGTGGAGGCGTTTGAGCGCATCAGCTGGGACGAGGCTGTTGAGCTGATCGCCTCGCGGTTGACGCAGGTCGCCGCAGACTTCGGCCCCGAAAGCATTCTGCCGTACAGCTACGCCGGAACCATCGGCCAGCTCGGCTATGGGTCGATGGACCGGCGTTTTTTCTACCGGCTCGGAGCCTCGCAGCTTGACCGCACCATCTGTTCGACCGCCGGGGGCGAAGCGCTGATGCGCGTCTACGGCGTGAAGATGGGAACGGCCCCGCAGGACTTCGCCGAAGCTGGAATGGTGATTGCGTGGGGCGCGAACATCCACGGCAACAACATCCACCTGTGGCCCTTCATCGAGCAGGCTCGCCGGCTCGGAGCGAAGCTTGTGGTGGTCGATCCGTATCGCACCCGAACGGCGGGTCTGGCAGACGAACATCTCGCCGTCAATCCGGGAAGCGATGTCCTGCTCGCACTCGCAATGATGCATGTCATCTTTCGTGATGGCCTCGAAGATCGCGAATATCTTGAGCACTGCGCGAACGGAACGGACGATCTGCGCGCGCATGCGCTCAAGCCAGAGCACGCGCCCGAGCGGGCCGCACAGGTTACAGGTATTGCGGCGGCGGTGATCGAGCGGCTGGCGACCGAATACGCCACCTGCCTGCGGCGTACCGGCAGGCCTCCGGTGATTCGGCTGAACTACGGGATCCAACGCAGCGAGAATGGCGGCACCGCAGCGCGCGCGGTCTGCATGCTGCCGCTACTCGTGGGCGCGTGGAAGCAGCGTGGAGGAGGTTTGCAGCTTTCGACCAGCGGCGCGTTCCCTTTCGACAGCAAGCGCCTGCAAATGCCGGAGCTGATGCAGCGCAGCCCACTGGGCCGCGCCGCGCGCGTGGTCAACATGAGCCAGTTGGGCCATGCTCTCACCGAGCTGAACGATCCTCCAGTGAAGGCGTTGTTCGTCTACAACTCCAATCCCGCGTCCGTTGCGCCGAACCAGACGGCAGTGCTGCGCGGCATGGCGCGGTGCGATCTCTTCACGGTGGTGCACGATCAGTTCTTCACCGATACGGCGGACTATGCGGATGTGTTGCTGCCCGCGCCAACGTTTCTTGAAACCAAGGATGTGCAGGGTGCGTACGGACATCTCATCGCACAACTGGGTGAGCAGGCCATCGCGCCGCCCGGTGAGGTGCGCAGCAATGTCGACGTCTTCGCCGCTCTCGGCCAAAAAATATTTCCCGGCGAGCCGTGCTTCCGCGACTCTCCGGATGATCTGATCGAGCAGGCGCTGGGCGAGCACAGCACGCGCGATCGCGGCTGGTTTGCAGGCATCACACGCGAGCGTCTGGAGCAGGAAAAGCAGATTTCGCTCACACTTCCGTTGAACGCGGCAGGCGAGTCGCTGCCGTTCTCGACGCCGGATTGGTTCCGCACGGCCAGCGGCAAAGGCGAGCTGGTACCGGTTCCGGTTTACGTGGCTCCGGTTGAGTCGCGTGGTCAGAGCACGGTGTATCCGCTGGAGTTTCTGGGACGCAAGGCGTCAAGCTATATGAACACCACATTTGCCAATCAGGCTGCCCACCAGGCCATGGAATCGGAGCTTGCCGGTGTGGTCGAGATGTACGCTGACGATGCCGCTGCACGTGCAATCGCCGGTGGCGACGAGGTGGAAGTGTTCAATGATCGCGGCCGGATCGTGTTGCGCGCGAAGATCTCCGCAAACGTGGGCCGTGGGGTAGTGTCCGCGCGTCTGGACTGGACCAAGTATGCCGGGGCGCTGGGTGAAAATCGCAAAGGCCCCAAGGCAAATGTCAATGCACTCACGAGCGAACGTCTAACCGACATTGGCGGCGGCGCTACCTTCTATTCGTGCCTCGTGGAGGTGCGCGCCGTGCGTGCTGCAACGAACGCAGACCCAGCATCAGCAGCCCAGGCAGAGGGCCCAGAAGAAAGCTTTGCGACGCACAGATAACGTCGCCGCATCCAACCCGCAGAGGAGAGTCTTCATGCCGCAGGAGATTGACTGGAAGGACGCTGGCGAGATTGGCATTCAGCTTCAGGAGCTTCACCCGGAAATCGAGCCCTACACCGTGCGCTTCACCGACCTGCACCGCTACGTGCTCGCAATTCCCGGCTTCATGGGCGACCCCGCCAAATCCACCGAGCCCATGCTGGAAGCGATCCAGGCCAAGTGGAATGAAGAGTGGGAAGACGCAAAGCTGCTTTGAAGCGGGTGGTTTGCTGGCTCCCTTCTTAGTTGTCATTCTCGAAGGTATGGTTTGCTGCCGTTCTTGGTGTCATTCCCGAAGGGGATCTGCGTTTGTTTTTGCTATCCCAATTTTCTACATCCTCTGCACTCCGCGTTAGCCCGTTTTCCTTCGCAGCATCTGCGCGGGAAGATGTGACCCCAGAGCGGTAAGAATCGCCAACGCGGCCAGTGCCCAGGCCAGCGTGCCGGCCGCAATCAGCAGCAGGTCGCCCCTGTGGCCCGCAGGGTGCGGCATCCAGCGTGCGATCGCATAGCCAGCGCCCATCGCGGCCAACGCGGCGGCGAAGGCGCGGCCCATTTCCGCCCATTCGAGTTTCGCGAGGCTGACCAGGCGCGAGCGGTGCAACAGCACGGCCAGCGCAACCGTGTGGGCCAGTATGCCCAGGTTCGACGCAAACGCCAGCCCGATCACCCCGAAGCGATGAAATAGGAACCAGTAAACCGGGATGGAAACGATAGTGACGATGGTCCCCGAGACTGCGGGCGTGAGGGTGTTCTGGGCGGCGTAGAAGGCGCGGGCGTAGATTCCCTGGGCCGACCACAACGCCATCGAGAGCGCGAAGATGGAAAGGTACTGCGCGGTAGAAATGGCATCGGACCGCAGGAAGGACCCGCCTTTCAACAGATCGACAATGGGAAAGGCTAACGGCACCAGCCACGCGCTCACCAGCAGCGCCATCGCCAGCAGCCGCGAAACGGAGCGGCAGACCGCGAGGTTGAATTCCTCTGTCCGGCCCTCAGCGTAAAGTGAAGAAAAAAATGGCAGCGAGGCCATACCAGCTGCGACCGCGATAATGCTGAGCGGCGAATTGAACAACGTCTTTGCGACGTTGAGCCGGTAGATTCCGCCGGCATCAGCCGAGGCGAAGTAGCTGAGCAGCCAGCGGTCCGCCATCACGAGGGAGACGCCAATCATCAGCGGCAACGAGAGCCTCAGCCATTCCACAAACGCGGGATGACGCAGGTTCAAAACTGGCGAGAAGCGCAGGCCATCACGGAAAGCGCCGAAGGCATTGATGACCGTTGAGCCGATAAAGAACCCGGCGAGTACACCCCACGCCAGCGAATCGATTCCCACCCGCCGATGCAGGAACACTCCTCCCAGGATGATCCCAAGGTTATAGATGATCGGCGTCAATGCCTGGTAGAAGAACACCTTCCGTACCAGCAGACGCGACCCCAGGACTCCTCCCACGAAGAAGAAGAGCTGCGCGGGAAGCAGCATGCGCGTGAGGTGAATGCAGAGTGCAGAGGTCGAAGCATTGAAGCTGGGAAAGAAATGGCGGACGTAGAAGGGTGCGGCAAGCTCGGCAAGCGCAATGCCTACCCCAAGCACCGCGACCATGCCCATCAGGACGACCGAGAGCGCCTCGTCTCCGGCTGCGTCGTCGCCCGCTTCCCGGTGGCGGCTGAGGATATTGATCAACGTGATCGAAGCCACGCCGCCGACCAGGAAGTAGCCCACCATGTCGGGCAGCTGAAACGCAGCGGTATAGGCATCGGTAGCGGCGCCGGCGCCGAAGACGTAGGAAACGTACTTGGTTCGGACAAGCGCCAGCAGCCCCGAGACCAGGGAAGACAGGCCCAGCAGAACAGTCGCCGAGAAAGCTGAATGGGTATGCGAAAGGCTCAGGAAGCTGAAGCGCCGCTTGGAAGCAGGTTGGGTCGCAGGCTGGGTTACAGGCGGGCTGGAGTCGGCTTCTTTATTCACTGGGCAGGAGGCGATGGCGGTTAACGCAGTCTAACGCGGAAGGTGTCTGCGAACCTCTATCTATTCCTCAGTTTTCTGTTCGTCGAACAGGCCCTGCAGGAAGGGGGAGACCGTCCGGAGAAGCCTGGGCTTCAGGCTCGGCCCCGAAGCTTCCGGAGCAACGGGCGAAGGAGCATTGGAATCTATGGGCTTATTCCGCGAAGCCCGGATCGCCTGAACGGGAGTGCGCGCCGCAGGCGCTTTCAGCAGCAGCGCGTGCAGGTCCCGCAGTTCCTTCTGGATCGCTCTCAAGTGGCTTACGTCCACACTTTCGGGCAGACCGTCGGGGCCAATCTGCACATCGCGCCCTGAACGCAACTCGGCCTTGAACGCCTGGCGCGCGCCCGTAATGGTGTAGCCCTCGTCGTACAGCAGCGTTTTGATCCGCAGGGCCATTTCAACGTCGCGGCGGCGAAACAGGCGCTGTCCTGTGCCCCCCTTGTTGGGCTTCAGCTGCGGAAACTCGCCCTCCCAGAAGCGCAGCACATAGGTTGGAACGCCGCAGATTCGGGCGACTTCGCCGATGCGGAAATAAAGCTTGTCGGGAATCTCCAGCGCAGCCGAACCCGCGCCTCCGCCTGCTCCGCGCCCGGCCCCGCGGCCTGCGGTTCCCGGTCCTCCGGGACGTTTGCGGATTGGCGTCTGCTGGGCCATCGGTTGGGCCCAGTATAGGGGATGGCCAGGCGCCCGCAACAGCGATTCGCCCAGCGGATTCAACGTGATAACGTCCGCCGTCCAGCAAAATCGGGTGCCGTTTGCATATTTGTTGAACGAGTCTGCGCCTGCTGTCGTATGGTTCAGCACAGGTATTTACGAGGCGGGTCGCCGGCCATCTCAGTTGCCGTCCTGCCAGGAGGATGTATGCGCAACAACTCTGTTCCAGTTCTGTTCCGCGCCTGCCAGGTGACCTGCGCCGTGGCGCTGCTGACGCTCGCCGGATGTCACGTCGACACCCAGAAAAACAACGGAGACGACAAGGTCAATATCTCGACGCCGTTTGGCGGGATGTCCGTGAAGACCAACGAGCAAGCGGTCGGTGCCGGAGTCGGACTCGATGTCTATCCCGGCGCGACGCTCATTCAGAAGCACCATGAGGACGGCGCCGCCGACGTAAACATGAGCTTCGGCAGCTTTCACCTCGGGGTCAAGGCGCTGAGCTATCGTACCTCCGACGATCCGGCCAAGGTGCTGGCGTTTTATCGCAAGCAGATGACGAAATTCGGCACGGTGATTGAATGCAGGGGTGAGCACCCGGTATCGGCACCGGACACGACTCAGGATGGGCTGACCTGCTCGGACGAGCATCAAGGCCATCCCCAGATCCACATCGATGTAGATAATCAGCACCTGCAATTGAAAGCGGGTTCCAAACGCCATCAGCACATCGTGGCGGTAAGCCAGATCGATGGCTACACCAAGATCGGCTTGGTGGCTCTCGATCTGCCCGGCGGCTTTATCAACGGAGACTCCAGCAGCCAGTAAACAAAAGTGAGCCGCGACCGTGCATGCGGCAAAGCTCCACGCGGCGAAAGGTCCATGCGGCAAAGCTACAATGGAGCCATGCTGGATTTGTGTCACCGCTGTCACGGCGAACTTCCTCTCAGCGCGCCGGGCACCCAGGGCAATCAGAGCGTCGAGGAGCGTGCGCTCTACTGCCCTCACTGCGGCGCGCCGCAGCTCCGCCTGCCCGACTACATGCGGCACGAATCAGACTTTGCGGCTGCGGTTGGTGAGAACGATGAGCCTGGCGAGGAAGCCAGCACAGGCAGAACGCCTCCTCCGCGCCCGCACGAAGTGAACTGGCGCATCGCGTTGAGCAGCTCGGCGTCCGTAGCGCTCATTGCCGCCGTTCTGGTTGTCACGGGCCTCAAAATTCCGTTCGCGTCCTTTCTGAGCACCATCTGGGTCATCGGTGCGGCGGCGCTCGCACTCGGCCTCTACAGCCGCAGAAATCCGGAGGGCTGGATAGATGGCCCAGTCGGTCTGCGCGTCGGGCTCGCCACGGGGGTGATGATGCTAGCGATGATCGCGGCCGGCCTGGCGTTGACGGGTGTTGTTCTGCGCTTTGGGCTGCACCGCATGGCTGGCTTCGACGCAGACGTTGCGCAGCAGATGCATGCCATGCAGCAGCAGCTTGGCGAACGTATGGCCGAACAGCAGCAGCCGGTTGAGTTCCGCGATCACATGCTTGGCTTTCTCGGTTCGCCCGAGGTGCGCGGCGGTCTGGGGCTCTTCTACCTGGCGACGTCGGGCCTGCTGATTCTCCTGTTTGCCGCTGGCGGCGGGGCCTTCGCGGGGATGATGCGTGGAACGCTGCGCGCTGCCCGCACCTCCCGGTAACCCCTTGGAGGACTGCTATCATCAAGCGCGAAAGGCAGGTGCAGTTCGATGGCTGAAACAGAGCAATCAGCAATGCAGGAGCCCCGCCCGAAGCTGCGCGTCAAAGGCCGGCTCATGTCGGCGTCGGAGATAGAACGTACGCTGGTGAGGCTTGCCCACGAGATTGTAGAGAAGAACGACGGCGCATCGAACCTTGGGCTCATCGGAATCAAACGCCGTGGCGTTCCGCTGGCTGAACGCCTGGGAACCCTAATTACAGCCATCGAAAAAACACCGGTTGAAACCGGTGTACTCGACATCAGTTTTTATCGCGACGATCTCTCGACCGCAGGCCCGCGACCAACCGTCAACGCATCGGAGGTCGGCTTCGACGTGAATGGGCGCGACGTCATCCTGGTGGATGATGTGCTCTACACCGGCCGCACCATTCGCGCTGCGCTCGACGCGTTGTTTGACCATGGACGACCAAAGAGTGTGCGCCTGCTGGTCCTCATCGATCGGGGGCACCGTGAGCTTCCCATCGAGGCGACCTTCACTGGCCGTTCTATCCCCACGTCCTCGCGCGAAATCATCGAGGTCAAACTGAAAGAGATCGACCAGGACGAGCAGGTGCTGCTGGTCGAACTAGCTGAGTAGCGTCGTCAATTCCCGAAGTAGCGTTTGGTCCTTCCGAAGTAGGCGTGATCACCAGCGAATATTGTCATTCCCGAAGGGAATCTGCGTGGGGCTTAGGAAGCAGACGAGGTTCTGGTGGCGCTAAAGTGCAGTGATGGCGCTGGTAAATCGTTATTTTGGACGTTCCAAGCTGAGTGAAGCTACATTTCGCCGTCTGGTGCGTTGTTTTTCGCTTGATCTTACGGCGACCCAGACAGCCGGCATGATCGGTTTGTCGGTGCGCTCGGTGAACACGATCTTTCTCCG
>JAABUJ010004075.1_pt1 | contig 15694 bp, 13 predicted proteins | sample 5559131 | NCBI WGS metagenome assembly JAABUJ01 (sample SAMN10711875, study PRJNA513366) | rock metagenome | isolation source: Antarctica rocks | place: Antarctica: Victoria Land, Mt New Zealand nord | collected 2016-01-07 | reverse complement strand
ACACGCCCGGGTTGTTCATCTCCACGATCACGTCGGCCCGCTCGGCCACATCGAGCTTCAGCGCGTCCACCGCCGCGCGGGTTGGCACCGGGTTGCCGTCCAGGGCGATGACGGTCATGTGGTGTCCCGGCAGCGCCAGGGAGATACCCATGTTGCCGCTCGCGTTGAGCAGGCGGAACAGCACCCGTTCCCCCTGGCGCACGCGGATCGGCTCGCCGTGGCCGAGCATCCGGTCGCCAAGGGTTGCTGCGGCATACATCGCTTCCAGGCCGTTGTCGGGCGGCGGCCCCTTCTTGATGTCCTGCATGCTGACCCAGGACCCATCCCAATGATGGGCGGCAAGCAGCACCTCGCGGTCGTAGCTGCCCGGGTCGCCCGCTGCCGGTTCGATGATCAGGAAGCCGTACTCGCCCGAGTAGGTGCTGCGGGTCAGGTCGGTGCCCGCCATCGCATGGCTATGATACCAGCGCGTGCCTGTTGGCTTGGGCGTGAGGCTATAGAGCAGCGACTGGCCGGGCGCGATGACCGGCGAGCCTTCCTCCATCGCCCCATCTTGGAGAGAAGGCGTGAACAGACCGTGCCAGTGGACCAGGTTGGGGTAGCCGGAGTCGTTGACGACGTTGATCGTGACGAGCTTGCCTTCAGGCAGGCGCAGCACGGGACCGGGGACGGCACCGTTGTAGCCGGTCGTTTTGACCACTTTGCCCGGCGCTAGTTCCAGTGACACCGGCGCGATACGCACGGTGTGGTCCGCCGTTGCGGAAGCTGGCTGCGCCGAAGCCGTGCCGATCAAGCGCGGGACGCTGCATGCAGTGGCGGTAAGGCCAAGTTTCAGGAGGCCGCGCCGATCAAGTGAAATGTCCATTGATCCTCCAGTGCCGGCACCACGGCCGATGCAGTCGGTTTTAGATATCGGATTCCGATCATGGATGCATGAGCAGATTAAGCAAGGGCTGCCGTCGAAAGGTCATGCTGCTACCGGCTTGGCACGACGGCATTGCCAGCGTAGCGACCAGCTTCGGTCGGCTCCTCCCAGAGCGACGCCCCGGCGTTCGGCATGGTGCGTCACAGCCCGGCCGGTAGTTTGGCCGCGGCTGCGGCGCGTTCGCTGTAACGGTCCACAAGGTAGTCAGCCCGTATGCCGCATCAGACCTGGCAACCACATCTCTAGGGTAGTCGAGTTTCACTCTAGAAAGCTGTACCACTTCGTCAAACGTCCGTTTGACGAAGTGGTACAGCCCTGTAGGGTCCGGCGATGCCCCGCGCCGCACATCCCTCCCCTGCCCCGGATGCCCTGACCGTCACAGCCCCACCGCGGCGGCGGTTCGTGGCGTATCTGCGCGTCAGCACCGAGGGCCAAGGCCGGTCCGGGTTGGGCTTGGACGCGCAGCGCCAGGCCGCCGCAGCCTACCTGGCGCAGCATGGGGGCGAGCTGCTGGCCGAGTTCCAGGAGGTCGAGAGCGGGCGCACGGCGGCCCGTCCCCAGCTCGCGGCGGCGCTGGCGTGCTGCCGCACCCGGCGGGCGGCGCTGCTGGTGGCCAAGTTGGACCGATTGAGCCGCGATGCCCGGTTCCTGTTGAACCTGGTCGAGGGTGCCGGCGAGGCCGGGGTGGTGTTCTGCGACCTACCCCAGGTGCCGCCGGGACCGATGGGGCGGTTCCTGCTGACGCAGATGGCGGCGGTGGCCGAGTTGGAGGCCGGGCTGACCGGGCAGCGCACGCGGGCGGCGCTGGCGGCGGCGAAGGCGCGGGGCACCCGGCTGGGCAACCCGCGGCTGCGGCCCGGCACGCCGGTCGGCGCAGAGGTGGCGCGGGCGGCGCACGCTGGGCTGGCGCAGGCGCGGGCGGGCGAGCTGCGGGCGGCGCTGGACGGGCTGCGGGCCGAGGGCGCCATGCCCGAGGGGGCCAGCTTGCGGCAGGTCGCCACGGTGCTTGAGGCGCGCGGGGTGCGAGCGCCCCAGGGCGGGGCCAGGTGGTCCGCGGCCCAGGTCCGGCGGATGCTGGCGCGTGGCGCTTGATCCGGCGTACGCTGGTCGTTGGGAGGGCCAGCCTGATGGACGAAACACCAACGCGCAGCACCAGGGACGAACGGCTAACCCGGTTGCTGGATGCGGGAGAGCTGACGGCTGACCGCGACCCGAGGGACAAGCTTTACTCCCATTCGGTGTTTGCACAAACTAGCTTGCCTTACCGGAATCCCGGCGATGACGTGCGGGTTTGGACGCGCAGCAACGGGCAGATCGGCTTGCGGGTCGAGGCCGGGACGGCATGGAACCCGGACAAGGGTGATTTCGTGCAGATTGGCTTGCCCTATGGGCCGAAGCCCCGGCTGTTGCTGGCCTACCTCAATGCAGAAGCTCTCAAGCAGCAATCGGCGGTGATCGAGGTAGGGCGCAGCCTAACAGCGTTCGTGAAGGCGGTACGACTCGATCCTACAGGGCGAAACATTAACGCGGTGAAGGAACAGCTCACCCGCCTATCGGCAAGCACAATCCGATTGGGCATGACGGCCGAGGGCGAGGCAGTCACGATCAAATCCGATATCGTTAGCTCATTTAGCCTATGGTGGCCGAAGGACGAGCGGCAGCGGGTATTATGGCCGTCCATGGTTAGGCTGTCCCCAGAGTATTTCGAGAGCTTGCAACGTCATGCTGTGCCGCTGCACCCCCATGCGCTAGCGGCACTGGCCGGGTCTGCGATGGCCTTGGACGTTTACGCATGGCTGGCGCAACGGCTACACCGGATCGAGTGGGGTAAACCCACCTTCATCCCGTGGACGGCGCTACAAGGGCAGTTTGGTGGGTGTTACGAGCGGGTGCGCGACTTCCGGCGAGTGTTCATGCAAACGGTGCAGGACGTGCAAAGCCAATACCGAGCAGCCAACGTCGAGTTAGATGGCAGGGGCATGACGCTGAGGCATAGCGCCCCCCCGATCCAAGGCCGTATAGCGATCATAGCCCACCAGGGCCGACACGACCAATTTGAAGCGTGAGCTTGTGGAGCAACGAGTTATCCACGGTCACTTTGTCGCGCCTGGCACGGTCACTTTGTCGCGCCTAGCACCGAGTTTGGCACGGTCACTTTGTCGCGCAAACCTATAGTTAGAATCCTATAGTTCTTCCGATAGCTGTCTGCCCACTCCTGTGAACAACGGGAGCAGCTTGGCGCAGAGGACAAGACGCCCTCACCTACCCCGAGCGTGCCCGCCGCCGTCCAGCCGCATCAAGGACGCTTCGCGCCGCTACGCGGTGCCCAAGCGGGCATCCTTGACCCGTCTGGCCGTCGCCGTGCCGAACCGATGGCAGGGACGGGACGAGGAACAGGGCTTTGCGGTCCGAACAAGGAACATGGGCAGGGCAACGAGATGGGTTCGTACAGTGCCGGGGCGATCCCTAGAACGTGCCGATAGTCGAATGACTTGCGGCGTGATGCCGTTTCCAGTAGCCAAATGGGAACTACCATCAGATACGGCAGGAACCATGCCCGAAATGACCCTAAGCGAGGCGGCGGCATGGGCCGGGAAAGGACGGCCCGCGATCCTCAAAGCCCTGCAAAAGGGTACGATCAGCGGCAGGAAGGACGAGGGTGGGCAATGGCGCATTGACCCCGCGGAGCTGGCAAGAGTTTATAGGCCAGGAACCACCCAGGATCGTTCTAACGTGGTTCCCCGTTCCACGCTGGACATAGCCCAAGAGGCCCAGGAAACAGCCGGGAAGGACCGCGAACTAGCCCTGCTGCGGGAGATGCTGGCCGAGGTTCGAAACGAGCGGGACGACGTGCGGCAGGACCGGGACCGCTGGCGCGAACAGGCCGAGGCGCAGACCCGACTCTTGACCCACCACCAGCAGCCCGCGCCAGCAGCCCCACCAGACCAAGGCTTGGCGCCGCCACTGGTGCCAGCTCCGCGGGGATGGCGGGCAAAGCTGGCCGGGTGGATCGACGGCAGCTAGGGCTGGCGGAGCTGAGCGGGTAGCTACCCCGCACGGCCTCACAAGGCATTTGCCCCATCATACGCATTATGCATATGATGCAAGTAAATTGAGTTGTTTGGAGAACTCATTATGCGCGTGACAACTGCGGAGTTCATCAAGGGCTACGGAGCACTGGCCGACAAGGCGCTGACGGAGCCGGTGACCATCACCAAGAACGGCCGTGACCGCCTGGTGCTGGTGTCGGCTGACGAGTATGCGCGCCTGAAACGGCGGGATCGGCGCGCGGTCCTGCCCGAGGAGCTGACGGGGGAGGAGATCGCGGCCATCGCCGCGGCAGAGGTGGACCCCAAGCACGAACACCTGAACGAGGAAGTCCGCGGCTGGCAGCCGTGAGTTGGTGAGCTGGCCCGAGCCGGAACCCGGCCTTGTCATCCGCTACGCCTACCTTTGGCGGCGCGAGCAGGAGGCGGGGCGGGAGGAAGGGGTCAAGGACCGGCCCTGCGCTATTGTGCTTACCCTGGCGGGCCAGGAGGGCGAGCGCCCGCGGGTGGTCATTCTTGCGGTCACGCACACGCCGCCGCAGCCACCAACCGAGGGGGTTGAGCTGCCGGCGGCGACGAAGCGGCGGCTTGGGCTGGACGAGGAGCGGTCCTGGGTGATCGTGAGCGAGGCCAACGTCTTTCTGTGGCCCGGCCCTGACCTGCGTTTCCTGCCCGGGCAGGGGCCGGAAAGCACGGCTTATGGCGTGCTGCCGCCCGATGTGTTCCGGGTGGTGCGGGACCGCTTCCTTACCGGGCTGCGAGCGCGGCAAACGGCAACGGTGCCGCGCACGGAGTAGGAAGGTTGGACGGTGATGTTGGAAAGTAAGCCTCACCCCATTCCCCTGCCGTCCTTCTTTCCCTTCTGCCCGCATCCCCGATTTCTGTTTGGCTGGTTTAGCGGTGGCCGAAGGAGATTGGGTTGAAGGTGAGGAACACCGCCAACCCGAGGCCGAGCAGCAGAACAGCGCAGGGAACCCCTGCCGCCGGCCACGCCCATCCCGACCCGCGCCAGTGCAGCCATTTTGCAAGCACGGGCCCTACCACAGCCAAGAGGATCGGCGAGAAGTAGAAGCTGATCTCGTCCAGGCTGTCCCCGATGCTGCGTCCTTGGAACATGGGCCGGTCGTGCCGAGAGGCGTAGATGATCCAAAGCTGTGCCACGACGCCCAGCAGAATGAGGCACCTAACCAACGTAGTTATAGCGACGCGCAATGATGTACGCCCCGACGCGCAATCAAGGGCAGTTTCCGGCGCACGTTGGTTGAGACTGGGGCAGGTGTCCGACGCAGGCTGTTGGAGACTGGGCGCACGGTCGGTGAGACGGACGCGAGATCATGCGTGCCGGCGCAGGGTTGGTGAGACGGATGGAGCTGGGAGTCCGGTAGCATGGAACCGAAAGTTCGATTCAGTCGATCAAAGGCATGACCGGATGCCAATTACCCTTCGTCCAGCCATCTTGCCGCCGCATCGGCTGTGTCGGTTGGGGAGGTGTTGAACACGATTGTCGTCCCAGCGGCGCCGCGATGGACGGCGTTGATGACCCGCTCGAACAACGGCAGGCTCCGTGACGGGACGCGGATGCCGCCTCCGATGACGATGCAGTCCCAGCGCTCGGCGAGAGACGCGGCGATCGTCGCCTCGGCGCTGCCGTCTGGCAGGATCGAGCAGAAGGCTCCCTCCCATCCGCGTGCCTTCATGTCCGACAGGGTCGCGTCGATCCCAGCTGCGATCTTCTCCGGCGTGGTTCCCGGCGGCAGGTCGGGATCGGAGACATCGACTGCCTCGGGCTTGATGCCGATCAGAAGCACGCGCGTCATGCTGTTAGTCCCTCCATGCCGTCGTGCCGGCATTGCCCATCCGGCGTGACGACGCCGGGTGATCGTGACACATCATGGACCATGGCGACGATTGAGATCGGATCCTCATACAGCGCCTGCCAGGAAAGATGACGGATGGGGAGCAGCGGCGCGTTGATTGCCTGAACGGGTTTCCTTGCGGCCCAGAGGACCAGCGGCACCCCATTCAGTGACCGCCAGATTACTGTCCGTTTTTCTTGTGGACCACGTCGCCAGCAGGCCGTGATGCCGACCCCATCTGTCTCACCAACCCTGCGCCGGGCCGCATGATCTCGCGTCCGTCTCAAGGATTATGCGCCCAGTCTCCAACAGCCTGCGTCAGGCACCCGCCCCAGTCTCAATCAATGTGCGCCAGAAACCGCCCATGATTGCGCGTCGAGGCGTTCATCATTGCGCGCCGCTACACGTAGTAACTGACCTGGACGAAGCTGCCAGATTGACCTTTTTAGCTTTGTACCGGCTCGGTTTCCCGATCAGCTTCAAAGGCGCGCAGCCCGGCCCGGTGCCAGCGTGCGATGAGATCGGCGGGCGGCGTGCCATCATCCGTGCCGTTCCTGAGCTGCCCGGCTACGGCGAGAAGCGCGCCGAGCAGGGTTGCGCGGTCATCGTCCGTGAGTTTCATCAGGTCGGCTTTGGTGACAAGACCACCAAGTTCGATCAGATGGCGTGTGCGGTCGCGCCGTGCCTTGGCCCAATCGCGGGTGTCGGTTCGGGCGCGTGCGGCATTCAGCCTGTTACGCACCACCACCAGCCGCCGCAGCCTTGCCGTTGTCGCCAGGAGGTCCGCCAGCAGGTTCGGCGGCACCTGCCTTGCTGCCCCGCTTGCCCTTGCCGTCCTGTTGAAAGAGGGCCTGGCCGCGTTCGGCCCACCTCGCGACGGCTTCGGGCGACTTCTTGCTTTGCTCGACGGCGGCGAGGAGTGCGCCGGCCAGGGCCTCGACGGGCAGGGCGTCGGCACCCGTGACCTGGACGAGTTCGCCGAGCTGCACGGTTTTCTGTCCCTTGAGCTTCTTGGCCTTGTCCATGAGGGCCTGGAGTTCGGCGTCGTAATCGCGGGGCTTGCGTGCCATGTGGGTGCCTCCGGCCGGGTTTGTCGGGTCAGGTGCAGTCTAGCGGCAGGCTGGCCGCGCTGCCAAGCTGCCTCGCCATGCCTGCAAGCCGGCACGCGAGCCGCCCGTCATTTCCGTCCGGAGCGCAGCGGAGGACAATCAGGAAATGCGCGCAGATACGTCATAGGGTGACGTGTGCTGCCAGCGGTGCTAGGCTGCCCGGCAATGGCGATCTTCCATGCCCGGATGCAGGTGATCGGACGCTCGACGGGGCGCAGCGCGGTGGCGGCTGCCGCCTACCGCGCGGCCGAGCTGCTGCACGACGAGCGCCTGGACCGCGATCACGACTTCACCGCCAAGGATGGCGTGGTGCATTCGGAGATCATGCTCCCTCCTGGTGCGCCGGAGCGGTGGCAGGACCGCGCGACCTTGTGGAACGAGGTGGAAGCGACCGAGAAGCGCAAGGACGCACAGCTTGCGCGGGAGATGGAGTTCTCCATCCCGCGGGAGCTGTCCAAGCCTGAGGCGATCCGGCTGGCGCGTGATTTCGTGGCCGAGCAGTTCGTGTCACGCGGCATGGTGGCGGACGTGAACGTGCATTGGGCCACGGCGGGGGACGGCCAGGCGCAGCCGCACGCGCACGTCATGCTGACCATGCGCGAGGCGGGGCCGGACGGGTTCGGCCCAAAAACGCGCGAGTGGAACAGCCGGGAGCTGTATGAGGGCGTGCGGGAACGGTGGGCGGCGCTGGCGAACGAGCGGCTTGCCGAGCAGGGCCATGACGCGCGCATTGACCATCGTTCTTACGCCGAGCAGGGCATCCCGCTTGAGCCGCAGCACAAGATCGGGCCGGCGGGGGCGCGGCGGGCAGCGCGGGGCGAGGACGCGGAGCGCCGTGCCGAGCATGACGGCATCGCGCGGCGGAACGGGGAGCAGATCGCCGCTGACCCCGCGGTGGCGTTGGACGCGCTGACGCGGCAGCACAGCACTTTCACCAAGCAGGACCTGGCGCGGTTCGTGTCGCGGCATTCGGACGGGGCGGAGCAGTTCGCGTCGGTGATGGCGAAGGTGGAGGCGGCACCGGAGCTGGTGCGGCTGGGGGTGGACGGGCGCGGTCGGGAGCGGTTCAGCACGCGGGAGATGCTGGCGGCGGAGCAGCGCATGGAGGCGGCAGGTGCGGCGCTGTCCCGGTCGGGCGCGCACCGGGTGGGCGTGGTGGAGATAGACGGTGCCGTGCGACGGGCCGAGGCGGGCGGGTTGCAGCTCGGGGAGGAGCAGCGGGCGGCGGTGGCGCACGTCACGGCAGGGCGCGACCTGGCCTTGGTGGTCGGCTACGCCGGCACCGGCAAGTCGGCGATGCTGGGGGTGGCGCGGCAGGCGTGGGAGGCGGCGGGCTTGCGGGTGCGGGGGGCGGCGTTGTCCGGCATCGCAGCCGAGGGCTTGGAAGGCGGCAGCGGCATCGAGAGCCGGACCCTGGCGAGCCTGGAATGGGCTTGGAAGGAAGGCCGGGACGCGCTGACCTCCCGTGACGTGCTGGTGGTGGACGAGGCGGGGATGGTGGGGTCACGGCAGATGGAGCGTGTGCTGTCCGCCGCCCAGCAGGCCGGGGCCAAGGTAGTGCTGGTGGGCGACCCGGAGCAGTTGCAGGCCATCGAGGCGGGAGCGGCGTTCCGTGCGCTTTCGGAGCGGCACGGAGCGGCGGAGATCGGCGCGGTGCGGCGGCAGCGGGCGGAGTGGCAGCGCGACGCGACGCGGGAGCTGGCGACGGGGCGGACCGCCGATGCTCTGGGGCGCTACGAGGCGGCCGGGATGGTGCGGGGCCATGCGACGCAGGACGAGGCGCGGGCGGCGCTGGTGGCGGGCTGGGCGGCGGAGCGGCAGGCGGCACCGGAGCAGAGCCGGGTGATGCTGGCCTACACGCGGGCGGACGTGGCGGAGCTGAACCGGCTGGCGCGGGAGCAGGTGCGGGCGGCGGGGGAGCTGGGGCCGGACCAGGTGGTGCAGACCGAGCGGGGCGGACGGGCGATGGCGTCCGGGGACCGTCTCATGTTCCTGCGGAACGAGCGGGGGCTTGGGGCGGGTCCAGGCGGGCGCGGGGGCGTTGCGGTCAAGAACGGCACGCTGGGCACGGTGCTGGCGGTGGAGGCCGGGGGCGAGCGGCTGACGGTGCGGCTGGACGGGCCGGGGCAGGAGGGGAAGGATGCTGCCCCGGTGGTGACGTTCTACGCGCGGGACTACGGGCACCTGGACCACGGCTATGCGGCGACGGTCCACAAGGCGCAGGGGGTGACGGTGGACCGGGCGCACGTCCTGGCGTCGGCGCACATGGACCGGCACGCGGCGTACGTGGCGCTGACGCGGCACCGGGACGGGGTGGCGCTGCACTACGGACGGGACGAGTTCAGCGACGGGCGGCAGCTTGCGCGGGCGCTGGGCCGGGAGCGGGCGAAGGACACCACGCTCGACTACGGCCAGGGGTTTGCCGAGCGGCGCGGGCTGGACCCGCTGCGGCCGGAGAGCGAGATCGTGGTGCGTGCCCCGGCGCCGGAGCCGGCAGCGCGGGTGCAGGCCGGGCCGGGGGCGGACGCCCCGGGCCGGGCACGGACGCGGGCGGCGGTGAAGCGGGCGCTGGGGTGGCACGAGGCGCAGCGGTCCCGGCCGGGCCGGGCGGCGGAGCGGGCGCAGGTGCCGGCCCCGCTACTGCCGGCGCACCGGGACGCTTGGGGACGGGACAGCCAGGGGCGGGGCACGACGCCTGCGGAGGTCGCCGCGGCGGTTGAGCGCAGCGTGCATGTGCAGAAGGCCCGGGGCGAGTTGGGCGTGTGGATGCGGCAAGCCTACCGCGACCCGAACGCGGCATGGGAGCGGCTGGCGGCGTTGGAGGCGGCCGAGAGCGGGCCGAAGGGGACAGAGCGGGCATTGCGCCGGCATGATGGCGGGGCGGAGCTGCTGGGGGAGCTGCGGGGCAAGACGGGGTGGTTTGCCTCTGCCGCGTTCAAGGCGGAACGGGACGCGGCGGTGCGGTGCGGCGGTGCAGTCGGCGGCGGGCTGGTGCGGCTGCGGGAGGTGGAGGAGCGAGCAGAGCGGAGCTACGTGACTGACGTGGAAACGCAGCGGGCACGGGACGCGGTGGAGGTGCCTGGCCTGTCCCCGGCGGCATGGGCGGCGGTGCGGGCGGTGGAGCAGGCCGGCGACGCGGCCGAGCGGGAGGCCAAGGCGAAGCCCGGTTACAGCCCGGTATGGGGGTCGCTGACGGCCCGGCAGTCCCCCGCGGTGGCTGAGGCATGGGCGCAAGAGGTGGAGGGCAAGCCGGCGGTGGCGGCGGAGCTGCGGGCCGTCACGGAGGCGGCTGGGCAGCGACTAGGCGAGGATGGAGTGCGCTACTTGGTGCGGGGCCGTGGCGCCAGGGCGGCGCAGGGTGGGCCGGAGGCGCGGGAGGGCCTGGCCGGGGTTGGCCGGGCGCTGGCGGCGTCCGGCGAGGGGCAACGAGCGCACGCTGCACAGCAGGAGCGGGCGCGCGAGGCCGAGCGGGAGCGGCTGGGACCGCGGCTGGGGCGCGGGCCGAGCATGGGAATGTGACCGTTTTGCCCCGAATCGTTCCTATATTGTTCTAACTGACCTCACATGCTAAGTTGATCCATGGTGCAGGCACTAAAGACCAAAGACGGGACACTGACTTGAGCATCTCTGAGGCATTCAAAGATTTCTTGTCCAACATAGCTGTTGACAATGCACAAACGATTACAGAGCGCTACGGTCAACTGACCCGTGTGTTGAACAAAAAGTTCAGGGACAGTGATTCCGACACAGCCAATACCTTGCAGGTTGGTTCCTACGGGCGCTGGACTGCTATCAAAGGCATCTCAGATCTCGATATGCTGTACATCATGCCTAAATCGGCATGGGACAGCTACAGGAACGACGGTCAGTCTGACCTCCTGAGCGACACGGCAAAGGCGATCAGGGCGCGCTATCCCCAAACCGACATTCGCGTTGATCGGCTTGTGGTGCGAGTGATGTACACCTCATTCCACGTCGAGGTGCAACCCGTCTTCGCGCAGGATGACGGCAGCTTCCTGTACCCCGAAACCTATTATGGCGGGTCATGGAAAACGACGAAGCCCAAGCTAGAAATGACCGCCATGTCAGAATTCAACACTCAGAAAAACAACAATCTCCGCCGCCTTTGCAAGATGGCAAGGGCTTGGAAGAATAAGCATGGTGTGGCAATGGGAGGACTTCTAGTCGATACCCTTGCCCATAATTTTCTCCAATCAACAAGCAGCTACGACGACAAGAGCTATCTTTATTACGACTACATGAGCAGGGATTTCTTTCTTTACCTATCTCAGTTGCCTAAGCAGGATTACTTTATGGCCCTTGGCAGTGGCCAGCGCGTCAAGGTGAGGAAGAATTTTCAGGACAAGGCTGGGAAAGCTCATGAGCTGTGTCTGAAGGCGGTTGCGGCGGAGGGAAGTGATGGCCGGAATGATAAGTGGCGGGCAGTGTATGGACGGGCCTTCCCAGCACCAGTTAAACTGGCCAAGGCTAATCTGGTCGAGGATCGGGCACTCGCTACCGAGCAGTTTGTCGAGGCGATCCTTCCCGTAGATATTCGGTATCATATCCAGATTGATTGTGAGGTCACCCAGGATGGGTTTCGGCCGGCTTCGTTGCGTGACATGATTGCCAAGCGTAGTTTCCTAATGCCTCGCAAGCGGCTGCGCTTCAAGGTCGTCGCGGACAACATTCCAGCACAATATGGCTTGTTCTGGAAGATATTGAACCGTGGCGACGAGGCGGTTCGGCGGTCCTGCGTCCGGGGCCAAATAGTCGCAGATCATGGGCATAAGGAAGTTATCGAGCGAACCTCATTTCGTGGTGACCATATTGTTGAGTGTTATGCGGTGCTTGATGGCGTTGTTGTTGCAACCGACCGAATACATGTTCCGATAACGTCGAATGCTGAGGACCGTTATGAATAAAGCAAGTATGCTGAAAAGTGTAGCCGACACGGGATACAATGTTGGGTTTGGTGCTAAAAAGCATTTTGCTACATTCGACATTGTACAGAAGGCGCCTGGTTGGGTTGCCTTTATCTCGTTAGCCATTGGTGTTTATGCGCTCGTTTGGGACCCTCTCTCAAGTAAGTTCATTGGCGCATCAGTTGTGGTGCTTGGCATAGCTGGTTTGTACGTCAACTTGTATGATCCGGAGAAGCGGTCCTATGAGGAGAGCGGGGTGAAGCTGACCCAGCTCTATATCCGACTTCGCGATCTGTATCGCGATATCCAATCTACTCCAGCAGACACTGACCTCTCGCCGCATCAGGCCGTTCTCAAAGCAATTGAAAATGAGTATTACTCAAGCTCTATATCGAAACAGATATTGTTCAGCGATTGGTATGCACATTACAAGTTCTTTTGGCAGCATCAGATCGACTGGGTTAACGAGCAGAAGAACTTTACTCTACTTAGAGATAAATTGCCGTTGTCATTCATGTGCGTGGCCGTCGTCCTGCTGACTTCCATTGCTGTGACTGTGATCAAGTATCGGTCCGAGCTGCTTGGCTTGTGACGCGCATAACTCTCACGGCCCTTATGATCCAGCCCCGCCCAGGGGTCGCCAGAGAGCCGCGGGAGTTTATAGGGGTCGTTGCACGCTGGGATGCCAGAGACGTCCGGGGTAGGCGGAACTGTCCGTCTTCCCGTCCAGCAACCGGGTTGTCCGCCTTGCCACTGGCTGCTTTGGAGTTGACGGACAGAGTGGGCGTGGTCGTTTGGGGTTCGTTTGCCGGACACCCCTCGCCCTGGCCGCCGATTGAGATGCTACGGGCCAGATGGCCACTCTGCACAGCTTCGTGGTCACAGGACCATCTTGGTTCAGTGGCACCCGCTTATCGCGAAGCATGTTGTCCGTGCGTGGTCCGTGATGCTTATCGACGCTCGGCCAGCTTCGGCCAATCCTCGATTTTGATCCGTCCGACGACGGCGGCGGGCTCTGTTTCCCCGGGATGGAACACGATGGCCTCGCCATCCGAAGGCGCATCGGCGGCCTTGCCGAGTGCGGCCGTGATGTTCGGATAGTGGGTTATGATGACCGTGTCTGTTCCAGGCTGGGGCGGCTGGGTGACCTTCGCCTGGAGCCAAGCCGCCCCGTCAGCAGGAGTGGTGGTTCCGTCGCCGATTTCCGTCGCAGTCTGGGGCCGTGGCAAGTCAGCCAACTGGACGGTCTGCAACGCGCGGTACGTCGGGCTCGACCAAACCTCTCCGACTGGAATGTGCAACGCCTTGAACGCAGCACCCATTGCCCGTGCTGTTTCTTCACCGGTTTCGTCGAGCTGACGCTGGTGGCCGGGGTTCTCCGGATCGGCCTTGTCCGCCGTGGGCGGCGTATCAGGTGAACGTGCATGGCGCATGACGATCACATAGCCGCCCTGTTGCAGCAGCCTCACTAAAGCAGCGCCGGGCAGGTCTTCGCCGCGGGCAGCCGGGAGAAAGAGCAAGCTGGCGAAGGTCCCGGTGAGGGCGAGGCGCCTACAGCTTCGGTTGGTGAGGGCGGCGATCATGCTGCTTTCCTTTCAGCGATCCTGACGTGTCCTTGCCGACTTCGCCGACCAGTTCGCGCAAGCGCTCGCGTGCCACGGCAAGGGCTTCGCGGCCGTGCGGCGTCGCTTCATACAGCCGGCGCCGGCGCCCACCGGGTCCGCCCTGGTCTTTGCGGGAGGTGAGATAGCCCTTCGCCTCCATGGCGTGCAGCATCGGGTAGAGCGTGCCCGGGCTGAGCTTGTAGCCGTGGCGAGCCAACTCCTCGATCATCCACTGACCGTACACCTCGCCCTCCACGGCATGGTGGAGGACATGCACCCGGACGAACCCGGACAGCAGATCATGATAGTCCATGGTCGAGCATACCAGCTTGGTTGCTGCATCCGGTCACGCGGCCACGGCCGAGACAAGCGCCGCGGCCACGCAGAACCCAACGACGGCGAGCGGCGGGATGCGCCAGCGTTCCAGCAGCAGGAAGCCCACGAGCGCGACCGCCACATCCCGGCCGCCGTGGACGGCGCTTGTCCAGATCGGATCATAGAGCGCCGCGCCGAGCACACCGACGACGGCGGCATTGACGCCTGCCAGGCCCGCCTTCGCGGCCGGATGACGCGTGAGCCAAGTCCAGAGCGGCAACCCGGCAAGCGCCACCAGGATGCCAGGCAGGAACATGAAGACAAGCGCCACGGCCGACCACAGCGCTGCGGAGCCGACGGGGGCGACCACGGCGCCGAGGTAGGCTGAAAAGGTGAACAACGGCCCCGGCATCGCCTGCGTCGCCCCGTAGCCGGCCAGGAACAAGTCATCCGACAGCCAACCGGCCGGCACCAACGCATCACGCAGCAGCGGCAGCACCACATGGCCGCCACCAAACACGAGCGCACCCGCCTGGTAGAAGATGCCAGCCAACGCCAGCAGCGAATGCGGCAACGCCCGCCCAGCAAACGGCAAGGCCACCAGAAGCGCCAGGAACAGCGCCAGCGCAATTCCGCCGGCCCGCAGGCTTACCGGCATCGCCGGCAGGCCGGGCAGTGCCGAAAGATCGCGGCACAGCAGCACGCCCCCGGCGGCGCCAACCAAGAGGGCGAGGATTTGCATGCCGGCCCCGCCCACCACCAGCATCAAGACCGCGGCGATCAGCGCGAGTGCGGCGCGTCGGCGGTCCGGGCACAGCTTCTGCGCCATGCTCCACACCGCCTGCGCCACGACCGCAACCGCCACGAGCTGCAACCCGTGCAGGACAGCGGTGAGGACTGGGCCTTGCATCCTGGGAGCCAGCAGCGCGAAGGCGAACAGCACCAGCGCGGAGGGCAGCGTGAACCCGGCCCAGGCCGCGAGCGCGCCGGCCCAGCCGGCCCGGCGCAGGCCCACAAGGAGGCCGACCTGGCTGCTGGCCGGACCGGGCAGAATCTGGCACAGGGCGACGAGGCCGGCGTACTCGTCTGCCGACAACCAACGGCGCTGGCGCACATAGGCGCGCTCGAAGTAGCCCAGATGCGCGATCGGGCCGCCAAACGAAGTCAAGCCGAGGGCCAGCGAGGCGCGGAACACCTCGCCGGCGCCGTGCCGTTGCGGCGGGCGTGCTTCCACGAGGGAAGCCGGTTGCGGCTCAAGCATCCGCGTAGGTGATCAGCCCGGCGAAGCCTTCGTCCATGTGATCCTGGTGGTGGCAATGGAACAGCGTGTCGCCAGGATTGTCGGCCACGAAGTCGATCTCCGCCGTCGAGAACCGGGGCATGCTGAGGGAGTCCTTGATCACCCCCGACGTGAGCTTGTCGCCGACCTTGGTGACCTCGAAGCTGTGCCGGTGCAGGTGGACCGGGTGGCTGTCGCCGCTGTGGTTGTCCATGACCAGGCGATAGCGCTTACCCTTCTCCACCGTGAACAGCGGGTTGGTGTCCGGCCAGGACTTGCCGTTGATGGTCCAGCGATTGTAGCCGCCGCGGCCGCCCGGCACCTTCTCGAACCTGAGGTTGACGGTCTCGTCCGGCTGGGCTGCCGGGCGGCTGTTGCCGAACACGGTGTAGTCCCAGGCCGATTTGGGCGGTGCAATCCATTGCGGCTCGCCGCCGCGGTTCGCATACTCCACAACCACGCCCATGCCCATGTTGCGGTCGTCGTCGTCGGCCGAACCGAACACCCACACGCCCGGGTTGTTCATCTCCACGATCACGTCGGCCCGCTCGGCCACATCGAGCTTCAGCGCGTCCACCGCCGCGCGGGTTGGCACCGGGTTGCCGTCCAGGGCGATGACGGTCATGTGGTGTCC
>JAABUJ010004073.1_pt1 | contig 15697 bp, 14 predicted proteins | sample 5559131 | NCBI WGS metagenome assembly JAABUJ01 (sample SAMN10711875, study PRJNA513366) | rock metagenome | isolation source: Antarctica rocks | place: Antarctica: Victoria Land, Mt New Zealand nord | collected 2016-01-07 | reverse complement strand
GTTGGCCCGCTCCACGATTCCTTTCGTTCAGGATGGCCCTTCTCCAGCACCACCGAGCCCATGCCCAGCGTCCCCTTCAAGCGCTGGTAGTCCTCGGTGTAGATGAGGCGCTTGCCCCTCCTGGTCGCGCTCGGGGCTGACGCCCGGAGATCGGCGGCGGGGGCCCGGACCAATGTCGTGATCGCTATGACGTCCGCTTAGGCGGGAACGTCGCTCTTAGCATGACGCCGGGTCCCTCCCACTGAGCGAGCGCGAACGTGGTTGCCTGACCCGCCCATCGGCGAGGTCGCGTATGTCAGCGTGTAGCCGCCTCGGGAGGTCGTCGATCACCGACAGCCCCACCGCCAGTCCAACGTCCGCTGCTGGCCGAGGATCTTCTACAACGCGTCCCAAGTTCAGTCTTGACAAACCAGACGGTTGCTAAGACTAAGTCCCTCGGTTCCTGCGTCGGTGGCGGCTACTGCCCGGCCAGCGATCGTGCGCTCCAGTGCGTAAAGGTGTCGTCAGGGGTCTCCTCCAGAGTGACCCGGACCACCTCCGTTACCGTGCCCTCGGGTAACCAGGACTTGCGACCCCTCCCCTTGGCGATCACGCCAACGCCTTGCTACCGGTCTCGGTGAAGCGACGCCGCCAGCGTCGTACCGCGTCTGGATCCGCTCCCGAGCGTCGAGCGATCTCCTCGTTGGCCACTCCATCGTTCGCCCACAACAGTGCTTTGGCCTGGGTCGCCTAGCGAAGCGGCAGAAACGTCGAGCGTGCCATGCGTTCCAGCGTCGATCACTGCTCTTCGGACATGCTCAACCGCGCTGAAGTGATGGTCCGCATAGCCTTACCCTAGCTCACCAGGCTACTTCAACGACGGACCACTAGGAGCCAACCGCACCGGCGTTTTGGCCACTTGGGACATTTGAGATGACCCGCACTTTGAGCGGCGGCAAGCTAGCCTCCGAAGGCAGGATGATATTGATGGCCGAGCATTGCGGTACTCATCTCGACGTACCGGGGCACTTCGTCGAAGGGGGTACGACCGTCGCTAGAGTGCCACTCTCAACGCCTATCCTTCCCGGCCATTTACTAGACCCTACTCATAAGAAGGTCGGAGAAGCCATAACAATCGCCGACTGCGAAGAGGCTGAAAAGCTTAGTGGTTGCACAATCGCACTTGGCACCGCAGTAGTCGCATGGACCGGCGTCGATCGGGTATGGGGCACTCCAGGGTTTCAAAAAGAGCGACCATACATCGCGATTGGAAATGCCGAGGGGCTCGCCGACCGGGATATGACACTTGCTGTCACCGATCTGATCGGTGTGGATGATCTCAGCGAATGGTGGTGGTCGACCCATTACATGTGGCTTAGCCGTGGTATTTGCTTGTGTCAGCAGGTTTGCAACCTCGATCGCCTGATTGGTAAGGAGTTTACGCTTGTGGTCTTGCCATTGAAGATGAGGGACGGGACTGCGTCGCCGGTGAGACCGGTGGCCCTCGTCGGATAGCATGGACCTTCTCTTACGCAATGGCGTCGTAGGTGGGGAGGCGGTCGACATCGCAATCACCGCTGGGCGGATCGAGGCGATCGGAACGATGCTCGGCTTGGCGGACCGCACGGAAGACCTCGGTGGGCGGGTGGTGCTGCCCCCGCTGATCGAACCGCATATTCACCTCGACGCAGCACTCACCGTGGGGCAGCCTCGGCCGAACTGCTCCGGCACTCTCGCTGAGGGGATCGCTGTGTGGGCCGAGAGGGCCCGGGCACTGGACGAAGAGGATGTCAAAGCCCGGGTTCGGCAGGTGCTGCGGTGGCAGATCGCTAATGGTGTGCAGCATGTGCGAAGTCACGTCGACATCAGCGATCCACGGCTACGGGCTCTGCGCGCCTTGCGAGAAATTCGCGATGAGGTCCGGGGCCAGATCGACCTTCAGTTGGTTGCCTTCCCGCAGCAGGGTATCTTTTCCTACGATCGAGGCATGTCGCTCATGCGGCAAGCGGCCGAGCTCGGTGTCGACGCAATTGGGGGCATCCCCCACTTCGAGTTGACTCGTGAAGATGGCGTCGAGTCGGTGCGTTTTAGCTTTGCCTTGGCTCAGGAGTTTGGATTGATGGTGGACATCCATTGCGATGAAACGGATGACGATCATTCTCGGTTTGTCGAAACCATGGTCGCCGAGACCATACGCCGAGATTTGGCCGGACGGGTCACAGCCAGTCACACGACCGCTATGCATTCGTACAACGGCGCATATGCCGCCAAGCTGATAGCCGGTATAGCTCGGGCGCGGCTCAACATGGTCACCAACCCACTCTCTAATAGCGTGCTGCAAGGTCGTTTTGACGCTGGACCGATCCGCAGGGGACACACTCGGGTCCGGGAGCTGCAGGCTGCTGGTGTGAACGTGTGCGTCGGGCATGACAATGTCATGGACCCCTGGTACCCGCTCGGGTACGCTGATCCACTGCAGGCGGCCTTCCTGCTGGCCCACGTAGCACAGCTGAGCGGCGAGGCCGAGCTGCCTTGGCTGATCGAGATGATTACCACCAACCCGGCCAAGGCACTTGGTGTCAAGGATTATGGTCTTCAGGTCGGTGGACCGGCCGACCTTGTCGTCTTCGATGCACCAACCGCAATCGACGCTCTTCGTCTGGTTGCGCCTCGTATCCTGGTACTGCGCGCTGGGCGCGAGCTGGCTCGAACTGCCCCTCGTGAGACCACGGTGGTCTGGGACGGCGTACCTCAGCCGTTGCAGTTCGTGCGCTAGCGCTCACTGCCAGTCATGGCGCTGCCAGCGATCTGCGCAGGCTGAAGATGAACCGCCCTGGGTTCTTTGGAGACTCCTAACCTTGGAAGCGAGGATGGAGTCATGGCAAAAGTTAGGGAATCGAAGAGTCCGTCACAACGGCGCTACAGCCCGGCGGAGAAGGCCCAGGCCCGTGCGCCTGGTCCCGCGAGCTCCGCAAGGAGCTTGGCATGAGCACGATATCGGCCTGGCGGACCCAGGCGCGAGCTGACTCGATGCGCCCATGGGAGACGGCGTAGCCTAGTACCTGCAGACCAGCAACAGCTCTGACGTCACCCACGTCACGAGCGACTGCGACGAAGAATTACTAGAGTGGTTCAAGACGCCGTATTGCAAGGCCACCGCGTACCACTCCGCAGGTCAAAGCGGGCTCTTGGTGGCCAGAAGCCTCCGAGCGAAGCTGGCAGGCGGCCACCCGACTGACTTCGATGTCCCCGACCAGACAATAGCCACAGCCACCAGCATCGACGCCGTGGTCCAAAAGACTCCATTTCAGTACCCGGTCTTCGCAGCGAAGATCGCGAACATCTAAGAATCGACATGGATGATTAGGAGTGACACCGATGATTGAGCTAGATCAGGCGAGCCCGCCAACGCCACCTGGACCACTTGTCGTGAAGGAGAGCCGCAAGTGCCCGCAGGCCTGATTCGAATACCTATGGACGACCCAGCAGACGTTCCACGCGATCTGGACGACGTACTGCCTCCTGGACGAGCACCTGGCGACGTACGTGCCGTCGTGGTCAAGTCGGAGGGCAACGGGTGCGTCAATGACTTCAGTCGGGCTCTAGCTGCCAGGGCATGGCATGAGAGGGTAACGTCCGCTGTGACGGTCGTGAGCGGCGGGACCGAGGGTGTGCTGTCACCACACGCAACGCTGCTGTTCGAGGACGTTCCCCGATCGGACGCGCGGGGGGACCTCGTCCTCGGCGTCGGAAAGACCTCCAGGATCGCATGGTCCGAACTCGGCTCCGAATCCCATGCTCGGGATGTCGGTGACGCCGTGAGAGCCATCCAGAAGGATCTCGAGGTCGAGCCCGACGACGTTGCGCTCGTACTGGTGAAATGTCCTCTCCTAACCCAAGACCGCATCGAAAGTGTCAAGGCAGGCGGCAAAAAACCGAGGACAGAGGACCCCTACGAGTCGATGGCCGCTTCACGAGCGGCATCGGCGCTCGGTGTTGCCCATGCGCTCGGCGAGCTCGACGATCGCCAACTACGCGACGGGATCGCCGGTGACCGCGATGTCTGGAGCACCGTGGCGTCCGCCAGCGCCGGCGGGGAGCTTGACACGTGCAACATCGTCATGTTGGCCAGGAAACCGGGCAGCGGGGGTGCCCTCCGTGCCACCAACGTCGTCATGGGCGATGCCCTGGACGCCACCGGCGCTCTCGAAGCGATCAGCGCCATCCGAGGTGCCGGCGGGACGGTGCGGCAGATCTTCGCGAAAGCGGATCCCGACCCGACGGGCGCTATACGCGGGCATCGCCACACGATGCTCACCGATTCCGACCTTCACTCCACGCGCCACGCGCGCGCCGCGGTTGGCGGACTTCTGGCCGGGCTTTCGGCGGACCCCATGATCTATGTATCCGGTGGAGCGGAGAACCAAGGACCACCCGGTGGAGGTCCCGTGGTCGTCGTTTGGGAGCCTGTTCCGTGAGCGGCGGCAGGACGACGGACCGATCCCGGTGGCTCACCGCTGGGTGCCGGCTCGGAGTCCCCTTGCGTTCCCGCAGGTTGACGCCGCCCCCTACGCCTGGCCTTTCGACGGTCCAGCACATCCCCAGCGCACCGCCTTGGTCTGCATCGACTGGCAGACCGACTCTTGCGGTCCGGGTGGATACGTCGATGCCATGGGATACGACATCGACTTGACCCGGGCCGGCCTTCTTCCCACAGCCGAGGTGCCCGCGGTGGCGAGGGCCGCGGGACTCACAGTCGTGACACCCGGGAAGGCCATGAGCCGGGGCTTACTGACTGTCCGCCGAACAAGCTGTGGCGTTCGCAGCGGATTGGGGCTGGTATGGGTGATTCCGGACCGTGCGGACGCGTCTTGGTCAGAGGCGAGCCCGGCTGGGAGATCGTCCCCGAGGTGAAACCTCGTGCTCACCGGCATTACCGGCTCCATCCCCACCAGGAGGCCGAGGTCGGCACGACCAAGGTTGGCGAGGGGCACGCCTGGGTGGAGGTCTGGCTGAGTCAGTGGTGGCCCATGGACCCCACCAATGGACAGCCGGTTGGCCAGCGGCACGTCGTGATCGGAAGGGCTCGGGACTACGGCGACGTGTCGCCGCTGAAGGGTGTGTACCGGGGGAGCCCGTCGGAGAACCTCGCGGTGAGCATGGAGCTGACCCGCCTGGCCTGACGGTCCCAAGTGGGCACCGGAGCTGCGGGGCAACCGGGCAAGATTCCTTGCCAGCTGGTTTCAGCTCCCGGTTTCAGCCCCCGGCTTGCTCCCCGGCTGGTAGCTCCGGATCGGCGCCTCGAAACCACAGGACGTGCCGTCGGTGTGCACGACCTGGTCCTCCCAGGGCAATTTGTACCTGCCCTTGGCAAGGTCGGTCATGTAGCTGTAAGGGCAGTCACGGGCCCCGCCGGCGACTGCCACGTAGCCCCGGTGGCCCAGCTGGTAGGGGTTGTTCTCGACTCCCCAGTTGACCCGCGCCTCGCGAGCCAGGTCGGGGCGCACCTCGGCGGCCACCACCTCGTCAGGCGTGGCCGAGCCAGATGCGACGATGGTGCCGTCGAAGCTAACAACCATTGCGTCGCCCATGGAGTTGAAGGTCCCATCGCTGCCTGCCAGGCATACCGAGGCGGTCACCATGAGGTTGCAGAACGCATTGGCCTGATTGGTGACGCGCCAGGCGTGGCGAATTGGAGCGGTGTACCCGGCCGTGCGGAGCATCACCTCGGCACCCTTGTACGCGCACTCCCGTGCCATCTCGGGAAACATGCCGTCGTGGCAGATTATCAGGCCCAGCGTCGAACCATTGGGCCCCTCGCAGACCGGGATACCCAAGTCTCCCGGCTCCCAGGGCTCGACTGGGACCCACGGGTGCAGCTTGCGGTAATAGAGCCGTAACTCTCCGGCCTGGTCGAAGATGAGCCCGGTGTTGTAAGGGTTGCCGGCGGGGTTGCGCTCCATTACCGAGAAGCATCCCCAAATCTTGTGGGAGCGACAGGCATCGGATAGGGCAGCCACCTCGGGGCCATCGAGGGAGCACATGATCGCCGGGTCGGTGTCCATCGACAGCCCATGAAGGCTGTACTCGGGAAAGACCACCAGGTCCATTGCGGGGTAGCCGTTACGGGCCTTGGCCACCAGAGTGCACACCCGCTCGGTCTGGCGGGCCAAGTCCTCGGGGGAGGTCACCGAGGCCAGTTTGGCCTGGACCAGGCCCACGACCACACCGTGGGGCGATCTGTTTAGCCCGCCGAGCCCGCTCATCGCGTATCGCCGGGGCGGATCACCGGGTCGCCCTCACCGGATCGGCCCGAGGGCTCTTTCGAGGGCCACGCCGATATTGGCGAGCCGGGCCTCGGTGTGGCGGGGGCCGGCGAACTGGATCGCGACCGGAAGGCCGTCCACCGTGCCGGAGGGCATCGAGAGCGCGGGATTGCCAATCAGGCTCCACAGGATCGTGTTCAGCGAGAGCCTCAGCAGGCATTGCTCGTAGTCCTCGCGTAGGGGGGCGACGATCGGGCAGGTCGGGGTGACCACCGCGTCGCACTGCTCGAAGCTGGTGAGGACCTGCTCAGAGAGGATCTGACGCTGCTTCTGGGCATCGAGGTAGTCGGCCGCGGGTACCGCCAAGCCTGCGCTCAGCTGGTCACGAACCTCGGGCATGCACCGTGCGATGTCGGTCCCGAGCGAACGGTGGAATGTCGCCGCTTCCGCCCTGCTGATGAGGAGTCCGAGAGCGTTTGCCCGCCGCAGGTCCGCAAGCCTCGGCCGCTCGACGCTCACGATCCGGGCGCCGAGGCGCTCGAGCGTCGTCAGCGCGGCCTCGGTGACCTCAGCCACAGCCGCGTCCGCGTCGCCCAGCACCTCGTCGGGAACCCCGATAACCACGCCCCGGGCCGACCCATTCAAGCGGGCGCTGAGCTGGTGGTCTCCGCACAGGACGCCCAGAACTAGCGCAGCGTCTTCGACCGTGCGCGCGATGGGGCCGACGTGATCCATGGTCCACGACAAGGGCACGACCCCGCGGGTGGGGACCCGCCCGAAGCTCGGCTTGAAGCCGACCACGCCGCATAGCGCGGCGGGAACTCGCAGGGAGGCTCGGGTATCAGTGCCGAGGGACGCCAGCCCGACTCCAGTGGCCACCGCCACCGCGGAGCCGCCGCTGGACCCGCCCGCAAGCCTTGCCGGGTCGTGCGGGTTCGCGCAGCTCGGACAGGTCACGCCCAGCGCAAACTCGTGCGTGGCGGCCTTGCCGAGCACGATCGCGCCAGCGGAGCGAAGGATGGCCACCGCATCGGCGTCGACCTTTGGATGGTCCAGGTAGGCGATCGAGCCTGCCGCGGTGGGCAGTCCGGCCACGTTCAAGATGTCCTTCACGGTGATGGGGACGCCGTGGAGAGGGCCTCTCAAGTGTCCTGCGGCGCGCTCGGAGTCCATTGCGGCTGCCTCCCGTAAGGCCGCGCGCTCGTCGACCGCCACCAGGGCGCCGAGTCCGACGGTCGCCTGCAACGCAGCGAGTGACGCCACAACCAGCTCGGTGGCGGCGGTCCCGGAGCCGATGGCGTCCCTTGCCGTCACCGAGCCCACCCCGGCTGGCGACGACGGCTCAGGCGGCGTGGTGCGCTCAGCCGGTGGGGGTGGCCGGCCTGGCCGGCTCCGGAGTTCCAGCGGGCGGGACACCTCGCCAGGCCCCTGGGCGGCAAAGGCTCGGAGCAGCAGGGGCGGCGGGGCGGCGGGGTCCTCCAGCGAGCACTGGTGGAGGGTGCTCAATGCCTCGTCGAATGCCCTCAGTGCGACGGTGCTCACCTGCGGCACGGTGCTCACCGGGCGGCGCCGACCGTCATCGCCGCCAACAGATCGTCGGAGGTGGCTACCGCCCCGAAGACCCCGCCCTGCATGGTCACCATCTTGAGCGCAGCCAGGTGGTTGTCATGGTCGGTGGCACCGGTGCAGTCGGACAGGACCAGGCACTCGTAGCCCCGGTCGTTCGCCTCGCGCATGGTGGTGTGCACGCAAACGTCGGTGGTGATCCCGGTGAACACCAGGTGCTTCACCTGCCTGGTTCGCAGGATCATGTCCAGGTCGGTGGCATAGAAGGCCCCCTTTCCGGGCTTGTCCACCACGACCTCGCCCGCCTGGGGGGCCACCTCGGGCACGATCTTCCAGCCGGGCTCCCCCCGCACAAGGATGCGCCCCCCAGGTCCTGGGTCCCCGATGCCGGCACCGATCCTACGTGACCGCCACAGCTTGTTGGCCGGGCAGTCCGACAGGTCAGGGCGGTGGCCCTCGCGGGTATGGATCACCAGCCAACCCTGCTGGCGCGCAGCCGCCAAGACCCGCGTGGTCGGCTCGAGGCCGGCCCGGGTCAGCGAGATGTCGTAGCCCATTTGCTCGACATAGCCACCGACACCACAGAAGTCGTGTTGCCAGTCGATGCAGATCAGCGCGGTGTGCGCCGGATCCAGAGTCATGTCGAATGGCCACCGGTAGGGACTGGCGTCCACGCCCATTTCTCCCAACCGTCCTTGATGCTCGCTCACCAGCTTCTCCTGTCTGGCCGCTTGCGCGGCTGTGGGGTCATCCAGCGTGCTCCAGCCGTCCGGCGAGGCGTCGTGGCTGCCGAGGGCCGCGAGGAGGGCCTCCGAACCCGCCACGCAGCCGAATATGCCTCCCGAATGCGTCACCATCGCTGCTGCCGGGAGCGCCAGCGAACGGTCCACCGCCACCGAGGCTTCGGGCACGAGGAGGCACTCGTAGCCTCGGTCGTTAGCCGCCCGCATGGTGGAATGAACCGGTCCTTCGAGTCCACAACCGGCCAACAGCAAATCCGTGCATCCGCGGGACCTGAGAATCCCGTCGAGGGCAGTGCCATGGAAAGCGTCAGTGGAGGTTGCACAGATGGTCGGGCCTCCCCCTGTTCCCGCAATCAAGGCCGACCCGACCACTGTTACCACCATTCCTCCGGCATCTGTCACCTCCCTCGCCAGCTTGCTCATTTGAGCGCCGGCCGGCGTGTCTCTCAGGTCGCCCTTTCCCCACCGCTCGTCCACGCAGGCGATGAGAGCGGTGCGACCCGCGACGGTCCCGCCGTGGAAGGGCCATGGATACGGTTCGGCCGCGTAGATGGGCGACGCCGCGGAGTCGGCAGCTACCATCACTTCTTGGCCAGTGTCCCCACGACACCGCGGACGAGGCAGCTGAACCCGTTGATCTGGGCGTAGGTCGGCGTGACTCCCGGCCTGACCAGCAGGGTGCCGTCCTGGCAGTAGATCGGGCCCTTGAAAACGGACGCGCCCGGCTGCTGCAGCGCGGTGGCCTCCGCTCGGATCTTGGCCTGCACCGATGGCGATACCGACGTACCGAATGATGCCAGTTGAAGCGGGTTGTTATGGGTGGCGAATGTCCCTATCCAGTTGGCGTTATAGGCACTCGAGGTGAAGTGGCCACTCTCCGACGTCTTGATGATGCTGTCGAACACTGGGGTCCAGTTCCAAGCGGAGCCGGTCAGCCAGCCGTTCGGATCGAGTGACCTGGCGTCGAAGTGATATCCAACGGCGTGCACATGCGCGGCCTTGGCCGCCTGGATCACGGTTGCCTGGCAGTCCTGGTGCTGGGTGAGGACGTCGGCCCCCTCTGAGATCAGGGCGGACGCAGCCTCCTTCTGCTTCAGGGGATCACACCAGTTGGAGGTGTTCACGAGGTAGGTCCGGGCGTTGGGATTCACCGACAACGCTCCAAGTTCGAAACCGTTGATGTTGTCGATGGTCTGACTGATCGGGAAGGCGTAGACGAAGCCGAGCTTGTTTGTCTTGGTCACCGATCCCGCGGCTATTCCGCCCAGTGATACGGGCTCGAATGCCTCGCCCCAGTAGGTGCCGAAGTTGGGAGGGAAGACGCCATCGAGGAATCCACCCTGGTGTACCACGATGACCTTAGGGTGGGACTTGGCGAACGCGAGCGCGTAGGGGAAGTACCCGTAGCTAGAGGCGAAGATGACGCCTGCACCAGCGTCGACCATCGACTGCATGGTCTGCGTTACGGACGTATTCTCCGGGATCTTGTCCGCAGTCAGCACCTTGATGCCAGGAAATTGCGAGGTGACGGTCTGGCTGGCTGCGTAGACGGCCTGATTGTAGCCATAGTCGTTTCGGGACCCGACCATGATGAACCCAACGGTCTTGATAGGCGTGGCTGAGGCGCCCAGTACGGTTTGAGCGGTCGTTCCCGAGGTCGGTGGGGATGCCGTCTTGGCGCTGCAAGCGCTGAGAAGCGCGACTCCAGCTAGAGCACTCATCGTTGCTATTAGGGATCGGCTGGACAATGCGGATTTAAGGGCCATCTTCATGAGCGGAGTCTCCTTTTAGGTCGCGTCAATTCTTTTCGCATCTATGAGGGCGGGAGCAGGTGTCGAGAGTCCTCGCTGCTAGCTCGTGTTGACCAGCGCCTTTCTGAGCGCCTCAGGCGCTTGCGCGCTGCGCTTGCGGGTGACTGCGACTAGTGCAACGAGGGTTACCAGGTAGGGAAGGGCATCCAGTAGGTACTGGTTCACAGCCACCCCGTGGGCCTGAAGGACGGAGGCTGCCGCGAGGGAGACGCCGAACAGGTAAGCGCCGGCCAGCACCCGCAGCGGTCGCCAGGCGGCGAAAAGCACCACTGCCACCGCCACGAATCCGTAGCCGCTGGTCATGTTGGGGAACCAGCTGTCCACATAGCCGACCGAGAGCTGCGCGCCGCCGACCCCGGCCAAGCCGGCTCCCATGACCACCGCCGCAACCTGCACCAGCTGGGGATGGCCGCCTGCCGCGGCGACGACCAATGGCCGCTCCCCGGTTGCACGGATCAAGAGGCCCAGTCGGCTGCGGTAGAGGACCACCCATATCGAGCCGGCGAGCAGGTAGCCGAGGTAAACTAAAGCGTCGTGGCGGAACAGGATGGGGCCCGCCCAGGGAATCTGGCTGAGGCCCGGGATGGCCAGCACCCTGAGCGGCGCGACCGTCTGGTTGATGTAGCTGGTGCCGAACACAGTGGTGACGCCGAGGGCAAGGAACCAGATCACCAGCCCACTTGTGATCTGGTGGGCACGCCTGGTCACGGTCATCCAGGCATGTCCAAGGCCAAAGGCCATCCCCGCCACCAGTCCGGCGCCCACCCCGAGCCATGCCGAGCCGGTGGAGGAGCCAACCGCGTAGGCCGCAAGGGCTCCCCCGAGCATGCAGCCTTCGGTCCCGAGGTTAACCACGCCAGCCCGCTGGCCGATCAGCTCGCCCAGGGCGGGAATCAGGATCGCAGTCCCGGCGTCGATACCGCCCAGCAGTGCCTGCTCGACCCCGTTCAAGTTAGTGCTCTCTTGCGGCCCTTGGACAGAACCAGTGGAGCAGCGACCAGCAGTGCCAACAGCACGTCGACGACCGATCCGTCCAGCCCGTAGCTCAGCTGCAGGCCGTTTCCGCTCACTGCGATAGCGCTGAACAGCACCGCCGCCAAGACCACCTTCGGCGGGTCGTGGCGTCCGAGCCAGCTCGCCAGGAAAGCGACATAGCCAAACGTGAGGGTGATGTCCGGCCGAAGCTGGAACTCCAGACCAGCGAGGTTCAGCATCCCTCCCAGGCCGGCGAGAGCGCCACCTACCAACATCGAGGAGACGAGGAGTCGCTGTACCGGAAGGCCGGCACGGCGGCCGGCCTCGCGGTTGCCGCCCACGATCCGCAGGGCGAACCCCCAACCCGTGCGGCGAAGCAGCCACCAGACCCCCCCGGCCAGCACCAGGGCAGCCAGGACCCCGAGGTCCAGCTGACTCCCGAACAGCTGTGGAAGGCGCGCGGCCGATGCCAGCGGCCTGCTCTGGGGCTGGCCTGATCCTGTGGGGTCCTTCCAGGGCTGGTAGATCAGATACAGCATCACGTCATTCGCGACGAAATTCATGAGCAGGGTAGTGACCGCCTCATTGGCGCCCAGCGAGGTGCGCAGGAGCCCGGCGATCCCTGCCCATGCGGCGCCGGTGAGCGCACCCGCCAGGGCCATCAGCAACCAGCTGAGCGGACCGGGCACCAGGTTGCCGATGGCGACCCCGACCCCGGTGGCGGCGACTGCGCCCATGATGAGCTGGCCCTCGCCCCCGACGTTCCCCAGGCCGGCGCGAGCCGGCACCGCGACCGCCAGCGCAGCCAGAGCGATCGGGACCGCGCGCAGCAAGACCTGCTGCAGCGAACCGCTCTGGAGGGCGGTCGAGTGGAACATAGTGGCAAAGACGCCCAATGGGTTTGCGCCTCTGGATGCCACGATCAATCCGAAGAGGGCAAGTGATCCCAGGTAGGCTCCGACCACGAGCACGAGCCGGCGCGGCCCCGGGGAGCGCAACACGTCTGAATCCGAGAGTGCCGAGACGCGGGAGCGGAGCCGACCCCGCGGACCAGGCATCGCTGGCGCAACCTCGGTGGGGCTGGGAGCGAGGCTCAAGTCGGCACTCCAGCCATCACCGTGTCGGTCGTGACGAGGACCTTTCCTGCCCGCCCGGCGTCCCCGCCTGGTCCGGCGTCCCCGGTCATCAGCCGGCCTATGGCCTGCCGATCGGCATCGGCCGCATCCACCAATCCGGCGAGCGTCCCGTGCGCGAGCACCGCCACCCGATCCGAGAGCGCCAGCAGCTCTTCGATGTCCTCAGAGATGAGCACCACCGCAGAGCCCGCCGAACGTGCCTTCAACAGCAGTGAACGAGTGGTCTCGGTGGTTCGCACATCCAAGCCCCTGGTGGGATAGGATACCACCAAGACCTTCGCTAGCTTGGAGAAGGCCAGAGCCAGCAGTACCCGTTGGATGTTCCCGCCGGACAGCAGGTCGAGCCGACGCTGCGGATCGGCGAGGGACAACGCCAGCTCGCCGGCATCCTCCAGGTCTCGGGCCCCAGAGGAGACGTCGAAGCGAAGCCGGCCGGCCGAAGCCCCCGAGCTCCACAGAGCGGCGTGCTCTGCGAGGGTGAGGCCGGGAACCACGAACTCCTCCAACGGGTCAGCCACCACCGCTACCACTCCGGCTCGCCGGAACGCTTTGGGGTCGGCGGACATCACCTGACCCGAGATCCTCAGCTCGCCAGCGTCAGGCCCGGCTGCTCCGGTCAGCAGGTCGGCAAGCTCGCGCTGGCCGTTGCCTGCCACGCCCGCGACCCCGAGGATCTCGCCCCGCCCGACGCCGAGGCTCAGCCCCCGCAGCCCGGATCCCTCACCCATGCTCCTCGACGAGATATTGTCGAGTTCCAGGAGCGGGGTGTGCGATGCCCCCTCGAGAATATCCACGTTGCGGACCGGAGAGACCGCCTCGCCGACCATCGCAGTCACCAGAGCCGACTCCGCGATCTCGGCGGTCGGCTGGTCGGCCAGGACCACCCGCCCACCCCGCAGCACGGTGACCCGATCGGAGATCGCGGTTACCTCTCGCATCTTGTGGGTGATGAGCACTATCGCGGCGCCTTCGTCGCGCAGACCCGCAAGCACCTCGAACAGCGAGTCCACCTCCTGGGGGGCGAGCACGCTGGTGGGCTCGTCGAGGATTAGGACCCGCGCGCCAGCCAAGAGGACCTTGACCAGCTCCACCCGCTGCCACTCTCCAATGGAAAGGTCTGAGACTCGGGCGCGCGGGTTCACCGCCAAACCGTGCCGCTCCGCGGCCTCGGCAATGGTTCGCTGCAGCTGCCGAGGGCGCAGGAGCTGCCTGCAACCCACGTGGAGCGCAACGTTCTCCCATACGGTGAGGGCCGGGATCAATCGGAGGTCCTGGAACACCATTCCCAGACCCAGGTGCCTGGCCGCTGCGGAAGAGCTCACCGACACCGCCCTGCCATCGAGGGTGATCTCACCGGAGTCGGGCCGGTAGACGCCATAGAGCATCTTGACCAGCGTGCTCTTGCCGGCCCCGTTCTCACCCAGCAGGGCATGCACTTCCCCCGCGCGGACACGCAGGCTCACGTCGTCGTTGGCCACCACCGGCCCGAACCGCTTGGTAAGACCTTGCACCGCGAGCAGGGCCGGGCCGGGTGCGGGCGCCATGCTCGTCACCACGGGGTGTCTCCGTCGCCCACTTTGAGCATGCGCTCGAACGCCCGGCCCACCGTCGCTTCCACGACCGCCTGGGACTCCCGGATGTGGAGGTCCAACAGGTCGGCGGCAACATCCCCTCGGCGATCCAGCACTGACTCGATGGTCGAGACGTGCTGGTCGACGGTGGCAGTGATCCGCCCCGGAGTGATGAAATCGTGACTGCGGACCACCCGGATGCGCTCGTTCACGCGGCGCAGCTCCTCGGAGAGGGCCAGGTTTCCCGAGGCCCGCGCAAGGCGCCAGTGGAAGTCCTCGTCCAAGAGTACGAACTCGGGGTCGGGCGCCGAAGGCGGGATGTCCATCGTCAGCCACTCCTGCTTCAGCTCGCACAGCGCCTGGTGGTCGTGCCCCGTGCTCTGCTCGAACCCCCTGCGAAGCGCGAATAGCTCGAGCGCCCTCCTGACCTCGTAGAGCTCCCTGGTGCGGTCGACGCTGGGATTGGCGACCCGGTACCCGCCCTCTGGATGGCGCTCGATGAAGGATTCGGCGTGCAGGCGGAGCAACGCCTCGCGGACCGGGGTTCGCGAGACCTGCAGCCGCTCTGCGATCCGCTCCTCGCGCAGGCCGATGCCCAGGGGGACCGCCCCGAGCATGATCCACTCCTTCAGTTGGTGATAGGCGATCGCGCTGGCCGTGTACGACGTCGTATACGTGCGCGCATCCAACGGTGCGTCCATGGGACATGACGGTACCGATGCTAAGTTTCGCCATCATCTCGTCGATGTGAACGGGGCGTGAACAGGATCGGCCCCAGGCTCAAGCGGCCCAGACCCAACCGGCCCCAGACCCAACCGGTGACGCCTAAATGAGCGAGTCGCCGTCGGGTATCTCGGACACGTGCGCACTTACCACCCGCCACCGGTCGGCACCCCGGACCCAGCATTGCGACTGGCGTCCCTTCATCGGACGCCCCGGATAGCGGAAGACGGTGGTGACAATCCCGAAGGCCGTGCCGAACGTGGTGACCTGTGTCTCTGAGAGCGTGCGATCTGCCCCGACCCCGGGCTGTCTGGCACGCCAAGCGGCGAGCGCAACAGCGCCATTCTGTTGATTGGCGATCCCGTAGCGGACCAGTCGCTGGTCGTCCCAGAACGACTCGCCCATCGTGGCCACGTCTCCCGCGACCAGAGCGGCCTCGTAGACCATGAAGGCCTCGGTCAGCTCAGCAACCGCCTCAGCAGCGTCCACCACCGGCTCGTCCATGCGGACGAGGATGCAGGACGTGACACCAACGCGCAAGGCCGCCCAGGTCCCAGGTGAATCACCCTGGGTCTGATGGAGACTCGGGTTATTGGATTCCAACCGGTTGGGGGCCGGCCTGTTGGGCAGCATAGGCGGCCTCAAACTCGACTGGTGGCACGTCGTCCAGGTAGCCGTGGAGGCGCTCGGTGTTGTGCCAATGCACCCAGGAGAGGGTGGCAAGCTCGACGTCGTCCACGGTCCGCCAGGGGCCCTGATCGGGACCGCGTATGCACTCGGCCTTGTAAAGCCCGTTGGTAGTCTCCGCCAGGGCGTTGAAGCTCACTGATCCACCATGGGAGAGCCGACGTCCGTCAGGATGTTGGTGCTGAGCCGGTAGCGGTCGGGTCACTGCTTTTGATGCTTGCCCTTCGAGGGCCAATAGGA
>JAABUJ010004072.1_pt1 | contig 15699 bp, 16 predicted proteins | sample 5559131 | NCBI WGS metagenome assembly JAABUJ01 (sample SAMN10711875, study PRJNA513366) | rock metagenome | isolation source: Antarctica rocks | place: Antarctica: Victoria Land, Mt New Zealand nord | collected 2016-01-07 | reverse complement strand
TGGCATCATGCTGATGCTCTCCCAGAGCAGGGGTGGGGAAGCGGCACGGCGCGCCTGGCAGTGCGCCAGGCGGCGCTCGGTCGTGGCCTCGCACACCGCGCACCGCCACGCGCCGACCGGCAGCTTGGTGATGGCTGCCATGCGCTGCTGCACCTGGTCGCGGCGCTCCAGATCGTCTACGGTGCGCGCCAGCCGCTCGTCCTCCTCGCTCTCCAGCAGCGCCTTGTACCTGCGGCCCGCCGCCGACGCATGAGGGCCGTGCCGCCGCTGCTGGGGTAGGCTTAGGGTTAGGGCACGAGGCCACCGGCGGCCCGCGCTGCGCGCCAGCGCGCAGGCCCCGCCGCGCTCGCCGTGCGGCGCCGCGTCGCGCGCATGCACCCGACCCGAGGCGGTCCCGCCCGTCTGGGCCACCCGAGTGCCTGCCTCAGCGGACAGCGCAAGGGGGAGGCTCGGGCCGACAGCGTGCGGTCGAGGGGGCGCGCCGCGTGCCGCCCGGCGCAGGCTCCAGCGATGCCACCACGCCGCCAAACGCGGCCGCGAACTCTGCGCGCCGCACGCACCGCCCGCTCACAGCCTGGGGCTAAGGTTAGCGTAGGGTAGGGCGCCGCGCCTCACGTATGCATGCTCTCCCGATAAGCACTGTGTGCGGCGCCCGCTGGCCCGGCAGCTGGAGTGCGGGTCTCTGGCAGCACCTCGTACCAACCCCAGGCAGCAGGTCTGTGCGCGAGACCGGGCGCGCTGCGCCACGGCGCACCAGACACGCCGTGCGGCACCACCAGCGGCCCCGGCGCCCTGCCGGCCGCCGCGCCGGCGCCGGCCCGCCGCCGCCCGGCCGGCGGCCCGCGTGCCGCAATGGCGGGCTGCCGCGCGTAGAACCTGTCCGGGCCCTGCGCGGCCTGCGCTGCGGGCGCAGGCCCGCCGCGCGCCCGCTGCGAGTCCGCCGCCGCGGCCTGGGCCAGCGGGCCTAGCCCCGCGGCCTGCGGCGATGGCGCGGCTGCAGCGCTGGCGTGGCCGGCGGCGCGCGGCCGGCGGCCGGCGCCCGCTCTTGCCCGACTGCCGTTCCTGGGCGCTCGGCTGCGGGCGTCGGGGAGCAGGCGCCCCCGGCCGCCCGGCCGGTCCGGCACGCCAATGCGGCGGCGGGGCGCGCGGTGCGGCCAGAGGCGCCAAGCGGCGCGAGCAGGGCGGCCGCGGCGGCCGTTCGGCGCGTGCAATTGGGGTCCGGCGCCTGAAGCCCGCCTGCATGCCATGCCATTATCAACCCGGGCGTCGCTCAGGCGGCATCCTGACGAATGCTCAACAAAGCCATGGAGGCGGACGCGCTGGCAATATCCCCCAGATGGCGTGTTACGGCACGTGATCGGCACGGCTCACCGTGACAGCTCGCTCCAGGCACCATGGTCACGGGTGACAGCGAGCAATGCGCGCGCGGGCGGGGGGGCGCGCGCCGCGCTCACGCACGACCTGCACTGCGCGCGCCGTGGCGCCGCCGCATGCGACGGTCGTCCAGCCTGCGTCCTCATCCTCGTCCTCCAGCTCCACCAGGTCGTCGGCCGCCGCCGCAGCCGGCCTCGCAGGCCCGCCGCCCACCGGCGCCCGCTCGCGCCCTGCAGGCACGCGCTGCTGCCCCGCGCTGGGCGCTCCGGCCACCACGCCGTGGCGCGCGCCGCAATGGCCCGCGCCGCCCGTGGGCGGCGCCGTGGCGCGCGCGGCGCGCACGGCGGCGGCGGCGGCGGCGGCCCGCGCGGCCGCGGGCGGCTTCGCTTCCACGGCGGACTGTGCGTATGCGGTCACGAGCCTGCCGCGCGTGCAGCGCATATCACCCCAAGACGGAGCAAGTGCGGGTGCCATATACATGCAGCGCACGCATGCACGCTCTGTGCCTCGCACCAGAAGGGGCAGCAAGCGCCATGTGAAATACTGGGAGGTACTTCTTTCGGAGACATGGCCTAGCATTGCTGGCAGGGCTCGAGAGCCGGGCCGGGGCCTGCCAGAAGCCAGGGCCGCACCGCGCGCCGCGCGACGCGCGCGGCGCGCCCGCGGCCGCCAGGCGCGCCAGCAGCTCCGTGGGCGTCGCGCTGCGCAGCGGCGCGGCGGCCGCGACGACGCCCGTGCGCGCCGCTGCGGCGCGCGCGCGCCCGAGCCGGTCAGCTTCGCGCATGGTCCGCGCGGGCACGCAGTCAGCAAGCGATGCAGTGGCCATCGCCGATGCAGCCAGCTACGCGTGCAGCAACTGCGAGTCTGCCTAGCAGACACGGAGCTGCTTTGGGCAGCTGCCTGCCCACAAAGAGTTGAAGCTCGCCGAGGCGCGGGGCGCTGTGGCGGTCATGCACTGCAGGCCTCGACACCCTCGCACTGCTGTCGAAGCAGACGGTGCGCAATCCCCGAGCGCCAGCGCCGGCGCCGGGACGAACGCACCGGCGCGCTTGAGGTGCGGCTTGAGCGAGCCGCCCAGGTGGCTGTCCTGCAGGTACGCGCGGCCGCTGCGCATGCGCGCAAACTCCGACTGCACGTGGTATTCGCAGTACGCGCAGCGGCTCTTGTTGACGGCGGCGTTGCACACGCCGCCGTCCTGCCGCGCGCGCCGCGGCCGGTGGCGCCAGGCGCATGGCGTCGAGTCACAGGGTTGCTTTAGGGCAGAAGAGTGACATCACGCAGCTCCAGGTTGGGTGGATCGAGCGGGCGCGCGGCCAGAGCGCGCCGGGCGGGCGTGGTGCGCATGCGCTTCCGGCGGCCTGCCGGGCGAGCTGCGGGACGCTCACGGGTGCGCGCCACAAACAAATTTCCAGAACTTCTTCAACCAGTCAAATTTTAGTGTTTTCCGAAGATCTGTGCTCGGGTCTGGCGCGCTAGATCGCAGAGCGCGCTGCAGCGCGGCGCGCCTTCTTCCGCGCGGCGCAGAAGCCCAGGTCGGTGGATGTCCCCAGCTTCAGCACGCACGCGCCCGCGTCCGCGCTCAGGTCGAACTTGCCCGCCTCGCGCCGCGCCTGCGCGCGCCCCGCCGAGCGCCGCTCGGCGCATGGCCAGCGCCCACTTGTTTATGCAGGGTGGCCAGGCCGGCTGCATGATGCCAGCCTTTGCGCCAAAGCTGGCCTTGCCTTTGCCTGCAGTCATGTGTCCCGCTCACAGCACACTCCACCGCATTATTTGCAGCTGGGCTGGCGCCTGCCTACAGCTTGTGGCGCCTGCGCCGCAGGCTGACGTGCGAGCTCAGGCTGCAAGGCGGCGCGCGGCGGGCGCTCACGCGCGCCCCGAAGAGCGCCACCACCGCGCCCTGCGTCTCGCGGTAGTGGTCCTGGTGCGCCTCCCCGAACAGGAAGCAGCTCTCGCTCGTGCCTGCCGCCGCAGGGAGCAGGCGGCCTCAGCGCGGCGACGTGCAGCGCACACCAGGGTTCACTGCTGGGTCGAGACAAGCGACCTCTCAGCGCGATAAGCGCCTCAAGGTTCAGCAGGCTTGTGGCCTGACATGCGGCGAGCCACAAGCCATGATGGGGTGCATGACATATGGCGCATGTGAGCCGTCCTGCACCTCATGCAGGTCTGCAACGCCACGGCGCAAGCCAGCAATGATGGGGTGCGCGACGCGCACCGTCCAGGTCGGACAGCCGCCAGACGGAGAACATGTTGCCGGACGCGCTCTCGCGCGGCGCGCTCTTGCTGACCAGCACGGCCACCGTCGCCCAGGCGCCGTCCTCCTTGCCGCCCTTGAGGCGCGCCCTGCAAGGCTTGCACGGTCACCAGGCTGTGCCGTTCTCGCGACACCAGGGCGGCGCTGCGCCCGAGCGCGGCTGGGGTGCGTGAAATCTAGCGCGCCTGCGACACTCGAGCAGGCAGCCCTGACAACAGGTCGCCCAGGGCAGGTGCGGCTCGTGCGGCAGGAGCCGCGGCGCCAGCACGGGGCCGCGCCTGACGTCACGGAGCTGGAGGAAGTCGAGGCGAGCAAAGCGCTCCGCCAGGAATATGGCCGGGAACACCGGATTTCTCATCTGGCCACACGCCGTGTCATCGGAGTTAGCAGCGCGCGTGGCGTGACTCGGTGGCAGCGAGAGGCAGCAAGGTGGACCGGGCGCACCCGCAGGCCAGAGAACTTTTCAAGCGCGCCGCCGGGCTCCGCGGCTGCCGCGCGCCGTCCGGCCTGGTGCGCAGCCTGAGCGCCCTCCGCTGGCTGCCGTCCCAAGGCGCCAAAGGTTCCGCCGCCGCTGCTCAGCCGTCGGCGCTTGGCATCGCCGCCAAGTCCCGCACTGGGCGCGTCTGCGCTGGGATCCTTGGCGTGCGGGACGCTGCCCTGGGGTGCAGCAGCCTCATCTGCCAGGGCAAGGAGCAGCCCGAGCGCATTGTCTTCCTCTCTGTCGCCTGCGTGCGCCGGGGCATGATGCAGGCATGTTGCTCCTTCTCGCTCTCACAGCACTGCAGTCACCTGGCTGGGCAAGCGAGGTGTGATTAGCAGGAGCCGCTCAGCTGCAAACAGACGCAGACAAGCTAGACAAGGGAAGGCGCTCACCACTATGCGCGCTCACGTCCGCAGCCTCAAGGTGCACTGCGCTGCCACAGCCTTGGCTGCTTGCTGCCATGCCTGCCCCTGCTCCGAACTATTCAGCGATGGCCACCGTCTGTCTGTAGCAAATTCATGTCTGCCCTGCTATTATTTTCGTATTCCCTGTCGGGCTGTTGCCATGGATGCATAATCCATGTTGTTGTGTCCACAAATTTGCACGCATAACCCGGGTGGCCATCCATGCAACTTTGCACACTGACCTCGCTGATCACGACACAGGCCTTCCTCGCAGCCGCCGCAAAGTTGACGTGTCGGACTTGGTAGACCTACACAAAGCATGACCATGCCCTTTGCACACTGACCTCGCTGATCACGACACAGGCCTTCCTCGCAGCCGCCGCATGCAGTGCCCCGGTCACAGGCCGGCCGGCAGGTTCTTGACCTCGACCTGGTGCACCGCGGGGGCGCCGCCCAGCGTGTAGCTGACCCGCAGGCGCAGCGCGACCGGCTTCGCGCCGTGCTGGCTGTTGGTGAGGTGCAGGCGCTGCGTCACGCCGCCCGCGCCGTGCGGCGGCAGCACCGTGCCGCTCGCCGCCTCCAGCCGCAGCGTCATGAACTTCGGCACGGCCGCCTGCGGCGCGCGCGCGCCCTGTGAGCCGCGCGCCTGGGCCGCGTCGCCAGCGCCTGCTGCTTGTTTCAGTGCATCCAGCATACTTTGAGGCATGTGTCCATCATTGTTACGCCAGAGGCGCAGTTGGTGTGGGGTGCACGGACTCGGGCACAGCCCCCTGTGCGGCACCCTGACCGCCAGGAAGGCAGGGACTTAGAGCCGGGCGCGCGCCTGCAGCGCAAAGCCGGTGACGGGCGCGGCGCCGGCGTTGGTGTACGTGGCGGTGACCTCCGTCTGGCCCGGCGCGCCCGGCGGCTTCCGGAACGCCAGCTCCGCGCGCACGCCGTCGCGCTCGAACGCGGTGACGGGCGGGAAGGCTGCGGGCGCGGGCGCCGGCGCGGCCGCGGGCGCGGGCGCGCCAAACAGGTCCGCCAGCGGGTCCTGGGCGGGGCGCGGGCGGTGCAGGATTAGGTTTATGGTAGGGGGCGCAGAATGGATCCACCAGCGGGTCCTGGCAAGGGCGCAGGCGCCGGGAGCGAACACCGAGCTCAGCAGCGTGTCAGGCGTGTCGTCCTTCTCCGGGCGGTCCCGCTGTCCGGCACGGTCAGGGTGACTCACTTGCACTTGCAGGTGGGAAAGCCGCGGAGTGCAAGCATGGAGCCTTATGCGGCTGCCCGATGCAGGGCGGTGCGCGCCTGCGCTGCGGACGGCGCGGGCGCCGGCGCGGAGGCGGGCGCAGGCGCGGGGCCGTCCAGCATGCTGAGCAGGTCCAGCGCGTCCGCGGGCGCCGGCGCGGGCGCCGCGCCGTTGCCGGCTGCGCTGCCGCCGCCGCCGAGCAGGTCGTGCAGCATGTCGGCCGCGGATGCGGGCGCGGGCGCGGCGCCGGGCGCGCCGGCGGGCGGCTCGTCCAGGCTCAGCAGGTCGCCCACCGCGTCGGTGGCCGCCGCCGACGCCTGCGCGCGCGCATGCGATTTGGGCATCGGCTGCCTGGCCGCCAGGCTCTGACAACCCTGCACCCAGTGCCTGTTCAGCAGCGGGGCGCTCCCAGCAGGGCGCGCACCAGCGGCGCGCCGGCGGCCTGGATGGCGGCGGCGGTGCCGAGCGCGCGCGCGTACGCCGCCTCGTCCAGCGGCGGCATGCGCTCCAGCAGCGCCGGCCGCAGCGCGTCGTAGCCGAACAGCTGCCCGTACTCCACCGCGCGCGCCTGCGCCTCCACCTGCGCGCTACCCGCATGCCGGCGCAGAACCGCCTGCGCGCGCGCGGACCGTCGTGTCTTCTTGAGCCTCACCGTCAGGCGCGGGGCGCTGCGCCCGTTCGTCGCGCAGACGCGCGCAGCATGCTTGCGGGCCTTCATGGTGGGAGGCAGAATGCTGAGGGCACCGAGTGCACCCGGGCTGCCGCTCGCCGGCTGCAGCGGAGTTGCGCGGACGGCCGCCGGGTCGCGCAGCGCCGGGACAGCAACCCAGGCAGCGGCGGCGGCCGGCACGCGGCGAAGCAACCCGGCCCGTACATGCCGGCATGTGCACAGCGCCTCGGACGCACGCAAGCGCGCCCGGCCGCCGGAAGGCACAGGCTGCAGGGCTTCAGCCGGAGTAGGGTTAGAGTTAGGGACGCGCGCCTGGATGCGGTCGGCCTGGCCCGGGAAGCGCGCGGACAGCTTCATGAGCGCGGTCAGCGCGTACTCGCGCCGCTGCGCGCCGCCGGGCTCGCCGCCGGCGAGCACGCCCTCGAGCGCGGCGACCACATCGCCCTCGCCCGCCTCCAGCGGCGCCTCGCCCTCCAGCAGCGGCCCACCGGCTGCCACCAGCTCGCCAAACTCGCCTGCGCCCCGCGCGCGCGCCCGCTCACGCGCCGTCGGCGGCCGCGCCCGCCGGCGCCCGCGGTGACGCCACCCCCGCCATGCTGCAAGTCCGCCACACGCGCAGCCGGTGCTACACCATGGACAACTGGATGCCGGCCACAGCAAGCGGCAGCGCCCGCCACAGACGCCCAGGGCCTGGCTGGACCAGCGAGTGCGCGCAGCCGCGCAGCGTGCTTGACGCTCGGGCGAGCAAGGGGGCGGTGCGCCTCTGACGAGCTCGGCGCCCGCGGGCGCAGCACAGAGCCCTGGGCCAGCGGGCCACATGCAGCGGCCCGGCCCGACATGCCGCTGCAAGAAAATGCAGCATGCTGCGCCCCGGGGCGCGCGCCGAGCACCCAGGCGGCGGTGGTGGCCAGCAGCGGCGGCGGCGGGCGGCCGGGTGCGTCGCGCAGCGCGCGGAAGAACGCGCGCGCGGCGTAGCCGTGCAGCTCGGGCGCGTTGGTCAGGCGCACCACGAGCGCGCGGCACACCTCCTCGCTCACCGCGCCGCCCGCCTGCGCCAGCACCTGCGGACCGCGCGCGCGCGCGCGTGTGAACCCTAGCGGGGTTCCATTCTGAATAGTTGGGCGCGGTTTGAATATCGCATGCTGATGCGATGCTGCATGGCCGTGCAGCATTGGGACAGGCGACAGGCGGTGCTGAGGGTGGCGTTGGCTGCAGAGCCCGGGTGAGCCTTGCCGCTCGAGGCCTTCCTCTGCGCTCGAGGCCTTCATCTGCGCTCGCGCCTGCGCGGCCGCGCGGGGTCCCAGGGGCACGCGCGCCTGCAGCAGCGAGTCGCAGTGCCAGCGCTTGTCGGGCGCGTAGCGCTGCACCAGCGCCGCGATCTTGGCCGTCAGGTCCGGCTTGAACTCCGCGTCCGCCACCTGCGTAGGGCAATATTAGGGTTTATGCCGGGTCCCACCCCCCGGGACATCATGCTGACACGGCGCCCTGACCGCCTACTCCTGGGACGCAGGCCCGGCCGAAGCCGGGAGGCAGGAGCGCCGCAGCCCCCGGCGGGCCGGCGGAGCCTGCGCGCACGCGCATGCGTGCGCGCGGCGGGGCGGCGCGCCTGCAAATAGTCCAGCAGCTCCTTCGTGAGCGCCTTGATGTTGCCCTCATTCACTAGCGCGTACACGAGCTCGAGCGCGCGCCTGGCGGCGCGCGCGGCGGCGCCTCAGCGCCCGGCCCGCTCAAGCACCGCCGCCTGGTGCGCGCGCGTGTGCTGCTGCTGCAGCACAAGCAACACCTCGACGCCTTGGCGCTCCCGCACGCCAAAACGCAGGCGTTCAGCAGAGACCCGAGCCTGCCTCCATTGTACGCCTCCCACTGAATAGAACCGGCCAGCAGGCCACACAAATTTGAAACACGGACTGGCCGCCCTCCCGCAGCACGGCGTCGCGCAGTCCTCGGCCCCGCAGGGCCGCACCGCCGGATGGACACGTCTGCGTCCTTGACGCAGTCAACGATGGTCGCGCGGTGGCGCTGCACGGCCTGCGTGTCGACCGCCACCACGCGCGCCAGCGTGTTGAGCGCCACGTACCGCATGTTGTTGTCGCGGTTCGCCAGGAACCTGGCGCGCGCGCGCTCCCCCGCGCCCATCGGTGACCGCACGGGACTGGGCGAGCCGCCGGCCCGCCAACGCCTCCGGCCAGCGCGCCTCCGGCGGGACGCCGCCACAGGCCGCGGCAGGAGCGCCACACCGCAAGCGCTGCGTGCGCACCCGCGTGCGCCGACCGCGCGCGCGCAAGCAGCCTGGCGGCGCCCCCCGTCACCGCCGCGCAGCAGGCGGGGGGGGAGAGTGCCTGGCTAGGTAGCCCTGGTAGCCCTAGCCCTAACTCATGCCGTAAATATTAAGATCAGGGCATGCCTGCCCAGTATGTTGATGGCCAGCACGTGCATGCCGCCAAAAGACTCCCCATGATGGTCTGCACGGCCATGGCTAGGGTACTGATGGTAGCTCCAACCCAAACCCTTTTGCCAAGGGCCGTGCCCGCGCCTGCCCAGGATGTTGATGGCCAGCACGCGCAGGCCGCCGATGGACTCCACGCCCATGATGGTCTGCACGGCCTCGTACAGGATGGCGTTGCCGGCGTTGCGCGCGGCCTCGGTGGCGCTGGCGACCTGCGCGAGCGCGTCGCTCATCGCGTCGCTCGCGTCCGCGTCGCCCGCGCCCAGGACGCGCAACAGGCGCAGGATCTGCGCGCGCGCGCGCGCCGCTCAGCCCCTGCTGGCCATGTGAAGCTGTCAGCCCTCATTTCCAAGGGAAAGCTACGAAACACGGCCCTCGGCCTGCGACAATGTGCAGCATGCAATGCTGGGGGCAGCAAGCCTGTTGCTGTATCACTACAGCGTCCCCGCGCCAAACAGGCAGCAGAGCACAAAAGCCACTGCTTTACTGCAGACGCACAGGAGGGCGTGCGACCAGAGTAGGGTAGGCCCCCCTAAACTAGGGCCAGCACACCTTGACCTGCAGGAAGGGGTCGGTTATGCCACCAACGTCGTGCTCAGGTGCAAAGCCGCTCATCAGCAAGCTGCGCAGGATCTTGCACAGCTGCGGCACCTGCGCGCGCAGGCCGCGCCGCTCGCCGGTGCGCACGTCACCGGCAGGCCTGGGCGCACGAATGCGGGCGCCCGCCCGTCACCCCCCGGACTGTAAGTGCTGGGACGCGCCATTTTGCCAGCACAACACATTGTGATCACCCAAGCGGGCGCACCATCGCATGCGCTCCGCAGCGAACGCAGGCAGGCCGTGCAAGCGCGCTGCACTGGACGGGGCGGGCCGCCTGGGCGCGCCTGCGCGCGGTACGTTTGCACCAGCGCGGCGTCCAACGTGCACATCTCCAGCATGAGCGTCGCGCCGGCCAGCAGCACGCCGTGGTGCCGGTCGCTCAGCAGCGCGGGCGCCTTGTCGACGAACGACTCCACCGCGTCCGGCACCTTGCGCAGCACCCTGCGCCGGCGCGCCGGTGATCACGCCGCCGCACAGAGACCGCGCGCAGCCCCTGTCGGGACCTCGCCCCGCCCCGGCCGCTCGCCTGGCTGACCAGGGGCGCTCCGCGCCAGGCAGGACGCGCTCTGCGCTTTGCAGGGTGGCAGGCGGCGGCCGTGCAGGGCCGGGCGCGCACCGCGTGCAGCACAGCGCGGCCTTCTTGCGGATGAACGAGTTGGAGCTGGCCAGCAGGCGCTCGACCTCGGGCGACAGGTCGCGCGCCATCTCCACGCTGCAGATGTTGCCCAGCGCGCACAGCGCCAGGCCCACCGTGTACTGGTTGCGCGCGTTCAGGTCGTTCTTCAGCGAGTTGGTGACCAGCATGAGCACCTCGTGGCGCTCGTCCAGCAGGATCATCAGCCCCAGGTACCCGATCCGCTGCGCGCGCCGACAGGTCGTCACGGCGCCCGGTCGGTCCGCTGTGGAACAGCACGCCGGAGGCGCGTGTCAGCCAGCAGCTGGCCGCAGACGCGCACGAGCGCGGCGACCCCGCACACGGCAGGGCCGCCTGCGCGGCTGTGCACGCGCAGGGGCAGCATGGCCGGCCAAGCGAGGCCCGGCCCGCCTTCTCAGGGAAGCCGTTGGCCGCAATGAGCTTCAGCGTCTCCATCTGACCGAAGTGCGTCGGGTAGCCCAGCATGTGGATGTACATGAGCTTGGCCACGTTGCGGTGCCGGTACAAGGTGTCCTGCTCGCGGAACGCATTGCGCAGGGCCGCGCTCTCCTTGGCGACGACGTCTCGTTCCTCCGCGGCGGTCTTGCACTGCCGGACATTGCGAATCAGCTCCCTGCGCGGCAGGCCCGCGCTCTCAGGTGGCTGCGCCTTGGTGCGGCTGTCGCACCGCAGGTGCAGGCAAGCCGATGGGCGCACCTGAGCCTGATGCTCATCCTCGAGCTCGCTCAGGTGGCTGCCAAAGGGTCCAGCATTGCCCGACACCAGCTCAGGCAACCCCCAAGACCAGCGAACACGCGATGCACTCTGTAGCCAGAGATGGACGTATTGTAGCTGTGAGCTGCAGTGCACAGGAGCTCACCACAGGAGCTCTGAGCGACTGAAAGAGCTACAATACCCAGTCACCGGGCTGTCCCTGTACACTGGCCTTATTCAAAACCAAGTTTTGTCGAGCGCTGAGAAACAGTGAAGAAAAGCCATGAGAGGGTTAAGTAGATGTAGGTTCTCTCATGCTGAGGCCTCCTTGTGTCAACACTTTCATATCTTGTTCAAATCGATGCAGAGCCTCATGCCCAGAGTGTCTTGCATGGACTCACAGAAGCCCGTCACTAACAATCTATCTCTCAGCAAACAGCTGGCTATCAATAGACCGTGCTGCCGCGACACGGCCGCTCCTGTACCTACTCAGATAGCTAGGCGCCGGCGCCTATGCGGCGAGCGCGGGCGCCGCCGCGGCGCCCCGCGCCGCCACGCCCGGCGCGGCCGCCGGCGCGGCCGCGCCTGCCCACGACCAGCTTATCTGCACCGCCGACGGGCACTCCAGCGTGCAGTTGAGGCCGCCGGCCGCCAGGGTGCCCGCGGTCGCGTTGTATGCCACCTGGCCGCCCGCCACGGCCGACAGCGCCAGCACCGGCACCGTCCTGCTCGAGCCGCCGTCCTCGACGCCCTGCGCGGCGCCGCGCTCCGCCCGCCTCAGCGCCGGCGCCGTGAGAGCCTGCCTGACGGGTGTGCATGCAGGTCGCGTGCCGCCCGCCCAAGCGCTTCTGAGTCCGCTATGCAGACTGCGTCTTCATCGCCGCGCTGATGCGTGCGAGCTGCAGCTGCCAGGCAGGTGCTGCATGACGCGCTGCCCTCACACTGCCCCGCATGCATGCATGAACTTGCGCACACGCGGCGCGAGGGCCGGGAGGCCGCGCCTGCACGACCAGGGAGGACGCGTTGACGGTCTGGTTCAGGCCCAGCAGCACGATGCGGTCCAGGGTGGGCCAGGTGACGTTGCCGCTGCAGGCGCCGCCGCTTGCCCACTCCACCGCCACGCGCCCGCCGTCGCCATCCTGCGCGCGCGCAACACCCCGTCGGCGGTGCGGCTCGCCCGGTCACGCTTCAGCCAGGACTCGCAGCTGCCGTTGCACGCCTTCGGGGGACGGCCCCGCCGCACTGCGCGCCGCCACGCTCGCCCGCTCGAGCTGCGGCGGCCCAGCCGGCCGGCTCGCTGCACACGGTGCACCAGATACAAGCATAATATAGGGTGCAGGGTAGGGTCCCTATAGGGTTCAGGCCAAACCAGGTACGTGGTGAAGGTCAGGAAGTTGTCGCGCGCGGTGCCCGCCTCCAGCTCCTCGCCGCCGTCCAGGTACATGCGCCCGCATGCGGCCGCGCCGGCCGCGCACGCTGGCCCGCAGCGCAGCGGCGCGGGGCCGCCTGGCGGCCCGGGCAGCGCGGCGAGCAGCGTCAGCGGCGCGGTGCGCGCGGCAGTCGTCGTGTTGAAGGCGCTGCCGGCGGCGGGCGTGGCGAGCGGCACGATGTTGCCGCCCAGCACGTGCACGGGGATGTCATCAGTCACGCCCGCCTGCGCATACCGTTGTAAAGAACCTTGACACGGGCTTGCCGTGAATCGCACACAAATCCACCCTCACACAGGAAACATCTAGTCTAGAAACATAACAGTGCGGACACCTGACTCACGGGGCGCGACACCGCAGTGACCGGCTCTGTCCCTGTCGCTCGCACACGGTGTCCGCCGCACAGCAGGCGCATGCCGGAAGTGCGCCCTCCCTCATAACGCAAGATACCCACAGGGGCGCGCTCGGGCGCTCGGGGAGGAGGCGGGCGCGCACGTGGACGGTGCTGTTCAGGCCCTGGGCGCCCGCGTCGACGACCGAGTAGTCGTACAGCGAGTACCAGCGGCCCGGCGGGAAGTACGCGGGCGCCTGTTGCACGTTCCAGTGCAGCACCGGCGACACCAGCAGCGCATCGCCCGTCATGAACTGCGCGCGCGGCGCGCCCCGGGTCGGCCCGCGGCGCCGGCGCAGGCCGCGGCGGGGCGCGCGCGGCGGCTGCGTCCGTGCGGGCGCGCGGCGGCCGCCGCAAACCCTGGAACCCTCCGTGCAGGACAACCCTCCAGGGCTGCTGGGCGGGCGGCGGCGCCACCTGGGTGGACACGCCGCGCGAGGTGTCGTCGGCCGGGAAAGCGAAGAACAGCGGCCGCGCGATCGGGCAGCCGGTGGCGTGCGCGGTGTGGTGCGCGGTGTAGGTGTAGGGCATCGCGCGCAGCCGCCAGTGCAGCACCGTGCGCGCGGCCGCCGTCACGACCGGCCACCTGCGGCGCGGCGGCGCGCCTGAGGCGGGCCCTCCTTGGGGCGTCCTGGCGCCCTCAGCCGCGACACGAACCGTGCTCTGCTGCAGAATGACGCGGCCTGGGAAGGACACCAGTGCGGCGGCCGCAGCGGACGTCGCAGAGGTATGTGCCTACCCGGCTTGTCAGCAGTGCGCAGCATGCACACGCAATGCGCAGCGAGACACCCACACTCTCCCTGCGGGGTTATGGGTGAGGTAGGGGACGGCGCGCACCGGTACAGCTCCTGGAAGCTCTGCGCGTGGTGCACGCGCGCGTAGGGGTACCAGGCGCCCAGCGCGATCCAGCGCGCGCACAGCTCCGGGCTCGCCAGGTTCATGAAGCCGCAGATGTCCGCGCCTGCGTCGCCAGGGGCTCCCCGTAAGGCCGCTGCGCCAGGGGCTCCCCGTAAGGCCGCAGCCAGGCCGTCTTGCAGCATGGAGCGCAGGGTGTGAAAGGTGTCAGCAGCATCGGCATCAGCACGGGGGCCAGGTGAAGCAAGAGCGCCGCTTGAAGGATCGGTGGGCGGGCACGCCTCGCGCGACACACCGCCGGCATGCAAGGCGGGCCGCATGCGCGGCGCACCCACGAACGGGATGCCGGCCAGGCCGGAGCGCAGCATGGCCGGGATGGACCAGCGCAGGTCCTGCCATGTGGACGCCACGTCGCCCGTCCAGTGCGCCGTGTACGCGCCCGAGCCCACGTACGTCGACCTGGCCGCCAGCATAGGGTCAGGGTTAGGAAACATCACTAACCTCACGCCGCGCACGCAATCCCTTCCGGCGCGCGGGGATGGCACCGCGGCGCCGCTCCGTGCCCAAACGCCGTCAGAGGCTGCTGCATGCCACACAATGCTCAAGCAATCTCACGGCAAAACTCGCATAGCCCTGGCCGAGCTGGCCGCGCAGCACCCCACACCAGCGCCGACCGGCGCGCAGAGGCCGGAGGCGCGGCGACACGCCGCGCGCCCCCGCCGCCGCGGCGGCGCCCGCGCGCACCGGCTGAAGCTGAAGTGGCGGCGGCCGCGGACGGCGCGCAGCGCGCGCGCGGTGGCCACCGCCTCGTAGTAGCCGTACAGGTTGTGCGCGTCGTACTCTAGGGTTCCATCGGCGTGGCGCGCGGTCACGGCCAGCGTCTTGGAGCTGATGTTGAGCTGCGTGTTGGCGTTGCTGATGGCGTAGGGCGGCTGGAAGATGCCCTGCGCGGGCACCGCCGGCGCGCCGCCGAGCTGCCCGCCCTCCAGCGATGCCGCGCCGGCGCCGTACGCGCACGTCAGCGTGCACTGAAAGTCGCTCGCCGCCGCGGCCGGGCCGTCTGCGCGCCGTGCGGACGGGCGTTCACACGGGCTCGCCCTCACGAGCGCCGTGCCATTTGAACCGCGACGTGGTGCCACTCGCTAGGTGGGATTTTCATGTGCTCGCCCAAGCGGCAAGGAGCTCCCAGACATAATGGCGCGGCCGCGCGCTTGGCACGGTGGCGGCGCAGCAGCTCAGGTCAAGGGCGGGCCGGCGCACGGTCATCCACGCACACGTCGCCGGAGCAGTAGTTGGACACCTGCGGGTCCGCGCAGGGTTAGGAGTGGGCACCGGCGAGCCAGCCTCGCGCCTGACCCTCCCTGGCCTCGCGGGCGACCCCACCCCGCAAGATACGGGGCCGCCACCCAACTTGAAAGATAAAGCACGAGGGAAGGGGGGCGCGCCTCGTTCATGTCGAGCCAGATGCCGTCGAGCGGCACGCGGTCGTACACGCTCTGTGCCGAGCAGGCCCGTCACATCATGTCCGGTTACATGTCTGGAGGCGCAGTTGGCCGCGCCGAGCCCGCTTCCAGCAGCAGACGTGCAGCGGTGGGTGTCTTGACATGAGAACACAGGCGCGTGCAGGGGAGCAGAGGCGCGCACCCGGATCTGCGTCTCCCACCACGACACGGTTGTGGGGTTCATGAAGTCTGGCCAGTGCGACGCCCCCGGCCACAGCTGTGCGCCCAGCCCTGCTGTCAGACACGCTGCACAGGCAGCCAGCGCATCTGGCACTTGACCTGCACCAAAGGGGGAACTCTGTCGCTTGTGCAGCACAGGCGCCGCAGACAGTGTGCTGTTCCGATACACCTGCCGGTTACGGTGGACACGGGGCGCGCTGGCCTCGGGACCCAGGCAGCGAGGAGCGGGCCGCGCGCCTGGCCCAGGAAGGGGCGCCCGGTGATGTCCTTGACGAACACGTCCTGGGCGATGCCGCTGGTGTAGGGCGTGTAGTTCTGGCTGACGTGGATGCACGGGTCCAGGATCAGCACCCAGCGCTGCTCGTTGGCGTGCAGCTGGCCCACCAGCGCCTGCGCGTGGATGCGTGAGGGCTCTGTTGGGGCCTTCCTTTTCACTCCCTCGGGCCCCCCGCGCCCCGCCTCAAACCCTGTGCGCTCCCTCGCGCGGGGGGGGGGGGGGGGGGGGGGGGGGGGGCGGGGGGGGGGGGGGGGGGGGGGGGGGT
>JAABUJ010004070.1_pt1 | contig 15701 bp, 13 predicted proteins | sample 5559131 | NCBI WGS metagenome assembly JAABUJ01 (sample SAMN10711875, study PRJNA513366) | rock metagenome | isolation source: Antarctica rocks | place: Antarctica: Victoria Land, Mt New Zealand nord | collected 2016-01-07 | reverse complement strand
CTTCGTGATGACCTCGTGCTTACTCTCTTGCCTCACCGCCATGTCCTCCTCCTTTCAATGGAAAGACAGATTTGCTTATGAGGCAACGACTATCCCTTCGAGCAGATTATTTATGAGGCAATGCGCATCATCCACCCATGCTACCAATGGTGGTACGTTAACCATTGGGGCAACTAGCGACGCCTTGACGCTCGATCCAGCTCTTACAACGGATGAAGCGTCGGGTCCGGTCGAAAACCTGCTCTTCAACAGCCTAGTCAAACTCAACCAAAAGGTTCAAATCGTGCCGGATCTGGCATCACATTGGACAATCGGTAATGGAGGCACAACCTACACCTTTTACCTACGCCCAAACGTGACCTTCCACGACGGTAGCATGATGACATCAGCCGATGTAGCGGCTAGTCTCAATCGGTTACGCGATGCTAAACTCGCATCGCCCTGGGCATCCTTCTTTACCGACGTGACCTCCGTCACAACGCCCAATAAATCGATCATCATGATGAAACTTGCCAAGCCGTACGCTCCTTTCCTGGCCGTCATTGCGAGCTTCCTCACGGTATCCTCCAGCAAGTTCGTGACCGCGCACAAGGGCAACCTGACCCGTGTAGAAGATGGGACAGGGCCTTTTATGCTCAAGTCATGGGTCCCCAATACCGCCATCACGTTGGTGCGAAACCCTCATTACTTCATTCCAGGGCAACCGCACCTGGACAAAGTGGTCTTTCAGGTTATCCCCCAGGATGCGAGCCGGATCGCGGTACTGCGCACAGGGCAGATTCAGTTTGCGGCTTTCCTCGATCCCATCTACTTCCCCTCGGTGCAGCAACTCCAGCAGTCGAGTCGAGCAAACGTTCTCCATGTGCTTGACATCAACTACCACATGTTTGGATTCAATACGAAGCGCAAACCGTTCAATAGCCCGTTGGTCCGCTTAGCCATCAGCTATGCGATCGACCGCAACCAGATTCTCCAGGCGGCGGGGCGTGGTCAGGAAGTTGTTACAGGGCTCCTTACACCGGCGCTACAGCAGTGGACGGTGCCGACCTCTCAGTACGTGCCCTACACACCCAACCTGATCAAGGCCAAGTCGTTGTTAGCCAAAGCAGGCTACCCGCACGGGTTTACATTTGACATCATGGCCTCCCATTACTTGCCGTCCGACTTCACCGCTGCTGCCATCATCCAGCAGCAGTTGAAGCCTCTTGGAGTCACGGCGCGCATTGTACCGACGGAGTGGGGTGTCTATGTCCATAATTGGGTCGCACGAAATTTTGATTCATTTACCGGAGAGAATGGTGATTGGACCGACCCCGACCTTGCCATGTATGCCGCGCTACACACGGGTGGATCAACCAATGCTTTCCAATTCAGTGACCCGATGATTGATCACCTACTAGATCAAGCCCGAACGACCACGTCAACAGCGGCACGCAAGGCTTTGTACGATCAAGTGCAACTTCGGCTCGTCAATGACGGCGGCCCGATGATTTATACCTATGCCAGTTACTGGGACTATGCGATGAGTCCCTCGCTTCACGGCTACACGTACATCCCGCGGGCAAGCTACCAGGGCTTGGCCGCGGCGTGGCTTCAGTAGCGCGCGCATTTTGGTAGACGCAGAGGTGCGTGGGTACAAACAACCCCGCACCTCTACGCTCCCAGACATGGAGCAGGCAGGACACGATGCGGACGTATATTCTGGGGCGGCTTTTGCTGGCTATCCCGACGTTATTTGGCATCTCGGTGATCGCCTTCTTAACGATCCATCTAATCCCGGGCAATATCATGGAAGTGATGCTGGGGACGCGCACCGATGTCACTGCACAACAAATAGCGCGGCTTGATCAGTTATACGGCATCAATACACCGTTGTGGCAGCAGTATGCGTTGTGGGCCGGCAATATCCTACGCGGGGACCTGGGATTCTCGTTGCGTACGGGTCTTCCAGTTACAACCCTGTTGGGCGCGGCACTCGGCGTCACGGCTGAGCTGAGTATACTGGCCGTTTTGATTGCCATCGTTATTGCGGTGCCTGGCGGTATCGTGCTCGCCGTCCATCGCGACAGCACGCCAGACGTGCTTGGCCGGCTCGTGAGTCTGTTAGGGCTGTCCCTTCCTGCGTTTTGGTTGGGAACATTGCTCATCCTGGGCGTTTCGCTCTATCTCCCCTGGCTATCGTCGTTCGCCTTTGTTCCACTGCTACAGGATCCCGGTCGTAACCTACAAACAATGATCCTGCCTGCCTGCACGCTCGCGGTTGGGCTTGCGGCCATCATTGTGCGCATGACACGAGGCGCCATGTTAGAGGTGCTACGCAAGGATTACCTGCGCACAGCGCGGGCGAAAGGGCTTGCGGGAGGACGAGTGCTTGGTAAACATGCCTTGCGTAACGCACTCCTCCCGGTGGTGACCGTGGTGGGATTGCAAATTGGCTACCTTATTGGTGGCGCCGTGATCATCGAAAACGTCTTTACGCTGCCTGGCGTTGGGCGACTTGTGGTACAAGCAATCGAACAACGCGACTATCCGCTCGTGCAGAGCGTCATCTTTGTCGTCGCCGCATTGGTTGTCGTGATAAACCTTCTGGTGGACCTCTGTTATGCATGGATTGACCCGCGAATCCGTTATTCCTGATGCCCCCTTTCTGGAGGAAGAGGCTCCGAGCGAAGCGCTGCCCGCCCGTAGGCGACTGCGAGGCTGGATGCGGGGCAATCTCATCGCGCTTATTGGTGTGGTGCTACTGGCCGTATTTGTGTTGGCCAGCATCCTTGGCCCCGTTTTTGTCGCACATCCGCCCGACACCCTCTACCCAACAGCGATCTTACAACCGCCGAGTGGAGCGTTTCCGTTGGGAACTGATGATCTTGGACGGGATCTATCGAGTAGAATCTTGTTTGGAATGCGTGTTTCTCTCGCGGTTGGACTTGGTTCAGTGGCAGGTGCGCTGCTGGTTGGCGGACTGTTGGGCCTCTGTGCGGGCTATTTCGGAGCCCTATTCGATATTCTGGTCATGCGCCTCATGGATATTTTAGTCGCTTTTCCAGCGCTGCTCTTGGCTATTGCCCTCATGACGATGCTTGGAGGCAGTCTTCTTAACGTGGCCTTGGCCATCGCCGTCATTTATGTACCCATTTTCGCCCGAATTATGCGAAGTTCAGTTTTAGCGGTGTGCGAAGAACAGTATGTCGAGGCCGCGCGCGCGGTTGGGGCGGGGCACCTACGGACGATGATGCGACATGTCATGCCGAATAGCGCGTCGGCAACCATCATTCAAGTGTCACTGGCGATCTCGGGCGCGATTTTGATTGAAGCCGCGTTGAGCTATCTGGGGCTCGGCGTCACGCCACCCACGCCCTCCCTGGGGGCGCTGTTGACAGAGGGACAAGGCTTCATGACGACGCAGCCGTGGATGGTCATTTTCCCTGGCCTTGCACTGACCATGGGTATTTTTGGTTTCAACATCGTGGGTGATAGCCTACGTGACCTGCTTGATCCACATGCCGGGGAACGATAGATAGTGTCTGGGCAGCGCCCAAGGAGCGCCGACATGCTGCGGATGACGCCACTCTCAGAGAAGGACATAGATGTGTGCGCTCGATTGATGACGACCAGTGAGCCTTGGTCACGCTACGGCATATCGTTCGATGCAGCACGCGCGCTGTGGAGAGGAGCGTTACAGCACGATGCAGACGTAGTTGTTGCTCATCAGAACGACCGCGCTCGCGGCTTCGCGTGGTATGTGACGCACGGTGGATTCAACCTCAGCGGCTACCTGAAATTACTAGGCGTCAGCCAAGAGGCGCGAGGCTGTGGCATTGGCAGCGCGCTACTCGCTTATGTAGAGCGACGCGCTCTCGCTCAGGAGCAGCACGACCTCCTGCTCCTGGTCTCCGATTTCAACGCGTTGGCCCAGCATTTCTACCAGTTGCATGGCTACCAGGAGGTTGGTGCGCTCACGGACTACGTATGTCCGGGTATCACTGAATTGATTTACCGCAAGCGCCTCTACGAGAAAGAGCAGGTATGACGACACCCTCATTAGGCACGCCTCGTGGCAACGTTTTACGTGCCGTAGGGCTTATCTCTGGCACCTCGATGGATGGGGTTGACGCCATCGCCATCGAGGTCGAGATCGGTGAACCGCTACGTATAGTAACACACGCTTTTCTCACACTGCCGTACCCTAGCCTCGTACGCAATGAGCTACAAGCGCTGTGCCACGGCGCGGACGGTAGCGCGCGTGCGGTGTGCCGCATGCACATGGTGGTCGGGGAAATCTTTGCTCAGGCGGCTCAGACGGTGCTGCGTCATGCTGGCTGGTCGTCCGACCAGGTGGCCGTAATCGGTTCACACGGACAGACCACTGTAAGCGACATGACCGATGAGTCACTCGCCGGCTTTCGCACCTATTCCACGTTGCAATTGGGTAGCCCTGCTGTTATCGCTGAACGTACCGGCATTACTGTGATCTCGGACTTTCGCGCGCGCGACATCGCGGCGGGTGGCCGCGGAGCGCCGCTGGCACCCATGCTGGACGCGCTCCTCTATATGCAACCGGGTATATCGCGCGCCTTGCTTAACCTCGGGGGCATCGCCAACATCACGCTCTTGCCCGCCTCTGGGCGGCTGGATGAGGTCATGGGTTTCGACATTGGCCCCGCCAACATGCCGCTCGATGCAGTCATGAGGTTGACCTCCGGTGGTACCGAGTCCTATGATCATGACGGCGCTTACGCAACGAGTGGCCGCGTTGATCCCATCTTGCTCAAGCATCTGCTGGCTCACCCCTTTGTGCAGCAAGCGCCCCCCAAGGCGACCGGTAGCGAGGAGTTTGGAGACGAATTCGTGGCCGCGCTTCTCGCGCAGTACACAGAACTCCCACGCAACGATGTGTTGGCGACACTGATCCGTTTTGCCGCCACATCAGTTCGCGATGCGCTACGACGCTGGACCCCGGAAGGGCACATGCCGACAGAGGTATTGGTGAGCGGTGGAGGTGTGCACAACCTGGCCTTCATGGATGCGCTCGCTGATGGCCTCGGACCGGTTCCGGTGCGCACGGTTGCTGATGGGGGCAACGCATCGATAGACGTGCATGCCGATGCGAAGGAAGCAGCGCTATTCGCACTCCTCGCTGTTCTTACAATGCAAGGCCGTCCAGGAAATGTCCCCTCGGCCACCGGGGCCAAACATCCAGTCGTCCTTGGCGCCATCACTCCGGGCAAACGCACGTACGACCTCACGGGACTGTGGACGATCAATGAGTAGAGATGCGCAAGGCGACCATACAGCAAGCGATAGTCCTCTCAATGCGCTCACGCATGCGAAACCCGGCGATCTTGGATTTGATCCCGAGCGGTTGGCCCGAGCTATGGATGCCGTCGTGCAAGGACGTGCGGAGGGGGCCTATCCGGGAGCAGTTGCGCTCGTGATGCGTCATGGCAAGGTGGCGATAGCGCGCGCCACTGGCCACGCGCAGCTAGGTCCAGAAGAGCGCATCATGACCACCGACACCATTTTCGACCTCGCCTCAGTCACAAAGGTCGTGGCTGGTGTCACAGCCGTACTATTGCTCGTCGACGCAGGCGCGTGGTCGCTCGATGACCCCGTCGCGCGTTTCCTGCCCTCCTTCGCTACGGGCGGGAAGGGATTAATTACCTTGCGCCACATCCTGACGCATACCTCTGGCCTACCACCATGGAGGCCCTGTTACGTGTCGGCGCGTACAACGGCGGAGACAATGACCGTTATCGGCACAGTAGAGCTGGAATGTGCACCAGGGGCGCAAGTACAGTATAGCGACCTCGGGATGGCTTTGATCCGTATGTTGGTGGAAACAGTAAGCGGTATGGATTTTGGCATGTTACTCCAGCATCATCTCTTCCATCCGCTGGGGCTGCGCGATACCAGCTACCAGCCGCCTCATGAGACATGGCATAGGATTGCCGCTACCGAACGGGGTAATTGCTATGAGCGTGCGATGGTAGCCCGCTCCGGGCTGCATTTCGATCGCTGGCGCGACTACTTACTCGTGGGTGAAGCCAACGACGGTAACACATATTACGCCCTGCAGGGCGTTAGCAGCCATGCTGGCCTCTTCGCCACAGCAGCAGATCTGGCACACTTCGGCCAGATGTATCTCCAGGACGGTGAGTGGCAAGGGCGTCAAATTATCAGTGCCTCCACAATCCATGAGGCGACACGTCTGCAAACGGTCACGCTAAACGATTGCTACGGTCTTGGCTGGCGTTTGCCCAGTACCGGGCGGTTCAGCACACCCTCGCCGTTCCGCTCGGCCATGACCCGTGCGATCTTCCCCGTCACCCATGACGTTCGCTCGCTCGAACCATTGGCTGGCGAGCGGTTTTCACCGCACACCTACGGTCATACTGGGTTCACGGGCACGAGCATCGTGGTCGATCCGGTCAATGACATCGTACTAATCTTGCTGACTAATCGGATCCATCCAGACGCAACGCGGGGTGGTATAGACCGTGTGCGAGGTCATTGGCACAACGCCGTCGTGGCAGCCATCAGTACCTGATCCATTAGTTCATCTTCGCAATAGGAGGAGCGACACATGGCCCCCTCCCCGTTGATCGGGTTACGCTGCCCGGAACCGCTGTTGGCGGTCGAGGCGGCGGTTGACTAGTACCGCTAGCTGGAAGTTTCTCCGCATGTTTGGCACGTTACCGAGTGCGCGATGACTTCTCGTAACGCCTGCTGAACTTGCGGAACCATTTCCAGCGAAGGGTACTAGTCCGGCCACAGCGCGCGTACGCTCGGTGTGCGTGGCCCGGTCGTGCCGGTCCGCCTGGCTCAGGCATTCGTACCGGTGCACCCGTCGGATGCCATGCTCGACGATGATGCGCTCCCGCGCGAAGGCTCGATTGTACGCTTTGTCCTCCTCCCCCCGCGGCTTGCGGCGCGGCGTCGCGCCACCTCCGTGCAGCTTGTCGATGCCCGCATAGCCTTTGTCGCCCCCGATGCCGCCCTCGGGAGGCACCCGCGTGCACAGTCCGCTGCGTTCGAGCAGCGTGCTGTCGGCCGTCGGTCCCGGCACGCTCTCGGACACGTCCGCGATCTTGCCGGTCTCGGGGTCCACCGCCACCTGGACCTTGACGGTGTGCGCCTTCTTCTTACCCGCGTCGTACTCTTGCTGCCCGACAGCCGGCCGCTGCACCCGCTGCTCGAACGAATCGACCAGCACCGTGAGTTCCGGGATGTCCGCGAGCAGCGCGTCGGCCTGCCGTCGGCGCGTCCGGCCGGGGTCGGGCAGGCGCATCGTGTCCCGTCCCGCCGCCTCCAGCAGCGGCAGCATCCGCTCAATCACGGCGCGCGCCCCCGTGTCCGACACCCCAAAGAAGTAGCCGAGCGCCTCCTGCGTGGGATACGGCCGCAGCCACACCACCGTCAGCAGGATCTGGTCGCGCGGCCTGAGCGCGAACGGATGGCCGCCCCCGATCGCGCGCCGCCGACCGGGCCGGGCATGACGGGCGTGTTCCGCCGCCGCATAGGCTGGGAGCAGGTCCCGCACCAGCTCGTCGAAGACGCCCACCGGCAGCCCCGTCATGGTCAGGAACACGCGCGGGTGGCGCGACAGGTAGCAATAGCGCAGGATCATTGGCGGCTCTCTCCTCCTCTTTTCCTTTCACTATACCTCCTCACCCCTTATTGCTAAGATGAACTATTGGCTTAACCCGCTGTCGCTGCACCTACAACAGGGGCGCTTCACGAGCACGATCGGAATACAGGGGTTGCTGCTCCATCACAGCAGGGTTGTGGCAAAATGGAGAAAATTTGTCATCCACTGTGCTTACAGGCGATCCGTCTACGACTGTGTTCGCTACGCGAAATCCGGCCATTCGATACGATAACTGACGGCCACGCTGGGGCACCATTTCCGATGCTCATGTCGTAGTCCTTGCTGCTTGGAAAAAATAATTCGCTGATGTCGTTGTAGAACCGATAGAAAGCAGGACGAGCATGGCGGCGGTTATCGTATCAAGTGGCCGTAAATTGAGTAGCGTTCACATACGACTTCTACCTAGCTGTGGCCTCGCTGTCGAGAACGCGTAGAGCGAGTAACGCCGCGCCTTCCGCAGGCGAGAGTAGCGGTGGTCCGACTGTAGCTCGTGGACACATCCCCCACACGCGCTCGCAAAAAGGATGGAGAAGTAGTTCGCCAGCCTGCCATACCCCCCCACTGCAAGCAATGCGGAAAGGCGTTTCATACAAGTCCAAACGTCCCGCCAGCGTCAACACCAGCCCAGCGAGCGCCTCTCCTGCCTCCGTAAGCACGGACTGGGCGGAGGCGTCACCCTCCATCGCACACTTCGTCACAACTGGAGCAAACGCTGCAATCCGATTGCGCGGCAGCACCGGCGGCCCATAGAGGATAGGGACAATGCTGTCAAAATCGGGAACGCCAAATGCGGTGACAAAAGCATCCACCAACGTCGACGTAGCCACTTGGCCGTCGAACGCATGTGCTGCCTCTTGGAGACCGCGACGGGCGATCACATAGGCGCTTCCCTCATCGCCAATGAGGTAGCCCCATCCACCACAGCGGAGGATGCGTCCATCACGGCTCCGACCCAAAGCAATGGAACCCGTTCCAGCGACAACCACAATGCCCTCATGCCCTGCCGTTGCACCGGCGAGCGCAATCTCACCATCGGTATACACTTTTTTGATCGCTTTGCCTGGCAGGAGCGCCTCGAGCAGTCTATTGAGGCGCTCAACGTCAGCGGATACGTGCGCTCCAGCAATACCAGCCGCTATGGCCACCACCTTTTCCCGCATATTTGGACCATCCTGGACAGATGCTAGGGCGGCATCTAGGGCCGACTTCAGCGCCTCACGCGTGCCGTCTTCTCCGACCACAAGGATGTTAGCCGGTCCTCCGCGCCCTTGAGCAACGGTCTGCCCCTCGCGCGTCGAGATCACGACAGTCGTCCCACTTCCACCAGCGTCGATGCCGACTACATACCCGCTCACTTCACGCCTGTACCTCGTTATACTATGCGTACGGGTCAACTCGCTTATGACATTAGGATTAGGGGGACCGACACGCCTACGACACGCTTTAACTGGTCTAGACGCGGCGCGGTAACCACATCAGATCGTACAACATATAAGACAGTGCGTCAAGAAATGCGGCCATGTGAAGAGTGCGTCGCGTCATGTGGCGGACGTACAGAATCGAAGTCATTTCTGTCACCATAACCTTGATGTCACATAGACGCTTTTCCGCGCAAGCTTGGCGTACGTCGATTTGCTCGCACGTCGTGTTGAATAAAATAAAGCGTTAGAACAAAGACGCTACAAGGACGCATTCGGAGCAAATACATGGTATGCTGACGGAAAAGTGAGTCGCGCGCCACAGGTTGAGTTCAGACATGGCCGTTGTACAGGATACGCTACCACCTTTATTTTTAAGAGCGAGGTCACTGGTTTCGACCTCGGATTGCTACGCATCCCTCTGGTAGGGGAACTGGTGGCGGAAGCCCAGCGAGACCGTGTCACCCATTGACGAACCATGCAAATTAATGCTATAGTCCGTCATAACTGGTATAGACAAGATTGTTCTTCAGATTGGAGCCGAAGGGCGATGACAAGGACACCGGCTACCAGCTACCCAAACCACGAGAATGTCGAGATACATGCGATGCCGCGTCAACGCAGTCTGCGGCAGCATCTCCGCAAGCGCACATTTCTTCTTTTATTGGTTCCAGGGCTTGGCATGTACCTCGCCTTTATTGTTTATCCATTTATCCAAAGCTTTATCTACAGTTTCTATAACTGGAATGGCATCGGTCCTCTTACGGGCTTTGTAGGGTTGAACAACTTCGCCTATATCCTGACGTCGTCAAGCTTCTCGGTCTTCTTCTACCGGGCCATCCTCCATAATCTATATCTGTTTGCCTTTAGTACCGTGGTGACGTCAATCGTGGGCATGATCGTGGCCTATCTGCTGACAACGATTCCTGAACGCCCCTCGCGCGTCTTTCAGGTGTTGTATTTCTTGCCATACGTTATCCCGGCTGTCGTCATCGGATTCCTGACTAGCATCTATCTAGAACCTAATTTCGGCGTCGTCAGCGCACTCCTACAACAACTCGGGCTCTCATCGCTCGATTTACCGTGGCTTGGTTCAGAAACGCTGGCGCTACCTATAATCGCCCTCATCGGCTCGTGGACATCGATCGGCTTTGCCATGCTGATATTTTTGGCCGCTATGGTCGGCCTGCCGACTGACATCTTGGAGGCCGCGCGCATCGATGGCGCCAATCGCGTGAAGTTGTTCACCAAGATAGTATTCCCTTTGGTGCGCCCCACCTTCATCACCCTCATGACGCTGACTTTTATCGGCAGTTTCGGGACCTTTGACCTGATATATGTGCTTGAAGGTACACAGGCGGGTCCGAATTACGCCACTGACGTTTCAGGAACGCTTTTTTACCGTACGGCCTTCGGCGGTTTCGGGACGACGGCACAAAATTTGGGACTGGCCGCGGCGTTGGCCGTGATCGGCTTCATCATCGTGATTGCTGTCTCGGCTCTGTTCATCTGGCTCCAAAAGAAATATACGGTGCAGTACTAATGCTACAACAACCTGCGTTGCGCACCCCGCGTCGTCGCGCCTCCAATCGCACGCAAATGCTCGTCTACGTCATCCTGACGTTGGGCGCACTCATCATGCTATTCCCTCTCATCAACATGGTGCTCATGTCATTCAAGTCGACGAACGACATGGCGGCGCATCCGGTGGCCTTGCCGCAAAGCTGGCAGTTCTCTAACTATAGTACGGCTTGGTCAGACGGTAACCTGGGCCAGTATCTCATCAATAGCGCTGTCGTGAGCGTCGTCAGCGTTTTTTTCGTGCTGCTACTGTCCTCCCTGGCCGCTTACGTCTTGGCTCGCTTCGAGTTCCGAGGCAACACCCTGGTCTATATGCTCTTTCTTGCCGGTCTAGCCTTACCCATACAACTCATTGCGGTGCCGCTCTTCATCATTATGAAGGATCTCAATCTCATCAACAATCTGCTTTCGGTCATCCTTGTCTACATCGCGAGCGGCATGTCGTTCTCGGTCTTCTTGTTAGTGAATTTCTTTCGAACGATTCCCGTGGAGATGGAAGAGGCCGCCCGTATCGAGGGGGCCAATTCATTCCAGATCTATGCCTACATTATGGTGCCACTGGTGCGCCCGGCCTTAACGACCGTCGGCCTGTTCAATTTTGTGAGTTCCTGGAATGCCCTTTTCTTCCCGCTGATTTTTCTCAACGACAAGAATCAGGGGACCGTAACCGTGGGTATCCTTTCATTTGTCGGCCAATATAGCACACAGTGGAATCTCTTGTTGCCTGCCCTCGTCATTGTGATTTTGCCGACGGTGCTCGTCTTCATGTTCGCATCGCGCCAGTTTATTCGTGGCCTCACGGCGGGGGCGGTGCGCACCTGATGTGTAGCTAACCGTCGCGCATTATTAGAAGTAAGGAGGGAAGTGGAGATACCTGAAGATCATACGTGGTATGGCGGTGAACGGAAGTGATTGTCAGACATGATAAGGACGGGAAGATGCATTTAAAAAACCTCTTTGGTCGCGGGAAGACAGCGCGCTCAATCGCCGCAGCGTTTCTTGTAAGTGCCGGTGGACTCGGCGCAGGCGTACATGCGCAGGCAAGCTCACCCGTAACGGTGACCGTATGGAGTTGGCGAAGTCAGGACGCGCCCATGTGGCAACACATCCAGCAGGCGCTGCAGGCCAAGGGCGAGAATGTTCGCATCGACTTTACGTCCAAGATTGCGACGCAGTACGACGCGGTCCTACAAACAGCGATGACCGGCGGTAAGGGTCCCGATGTCTTTTATGGTCGTGCGGGAGTGGGGACGGTCAACTACGCGGCGGCTCATCTCATTGCTCCCCTCAACGGGAAGGTGAACTTCTCACAGGTGGCCTCGTCGACCCTTAGTTCCACACAATATCAGGGCAAATACTACGGGGTCCCATTCGCCACGCAGACCATGGCTATCTTCTACAATAAAGCTCTGTTCAAGCAGTATCACTTGAGCGTACCAAGCACATGGGCGCAACTCCTCAAGGACTGCGCAACGTTGAAGGCGAATGGCGTGACGCCTTTTTATGTCATGGGTATACAGCAGTGGTTGCTCGCTCTCTCGATAGAATCCATTGGAGCAAGTACCGTGAGCGATACCTGGGCACGGGCCGTGGTTAACCACAAGGCTGGATACAACAGCGCTCCGTACACGCGTACATTGGCCAAATACCAGCAACTCGTCCCCTACTTTGAGCACAACTACAGTGCGGTCGGGTCAACGGGTAGTGAACAAGAACAAGCTCTGGGACTCGGGCGCACCGCGATGATCTTCGACGGCATCTTCGATGTCCCGACCATGATGCAGTATAATCCGAACCTTCAACTGGGTGAGTTCCTCGTCCCACCAGACAGTAGTCTGCCTCAGCCAAAGGCGTGGTATACGCCGAAGGCGCGGGTCGAGTGGTATGTAGATGGAGATATCGCACTCAATTCGCACATTTCAAACAGCGCTGAAGCGGCTGCTGCCCTCAAAGTCGTGCAGTTCTCAGCGACGCCGGCATTCGGGCAGCTATTCAGCAATGTCGCGGGGGAAATTTCGCCCATAAAGGGCGTGGAGATTCCATCCAAGTACCCCCTATCTATCACGGCGTACAATTATTTCCAGCACGATCGCATTGACCCGATAGTTGGTATTCGCAGCCCCATGGACACACCCCCGCCAACGCCAATAACGGCAAAGTCCAAGACTGTGTCCGGTTCAGATCAAGGGATCTTCTCTGCTGAGATGTCGATCGCCGACTCTCTCATTAACAGCAAGCTCACACCCCAACAGGCCGCTGGCAAGATCCAAAGTAGCCTGTCCTGGTACTTCAAGGGCAAGAGCTAGAGCGTGGATGTTATCGACCGTGTGATCACGGCGGGAATAGAGGAAGGGGTCTTTCCCGGAGCCGTCGTGCTGATCGTGCACGACGGCTCCGTTCTTAAGCGGGCCGCGTATGGACACAGTGTGCTTTACCGCGATGGTCAGACGCGGCAGGAGTCGCCGCGCGTGATGACGGTCGATACGATGTTCGACCTGGCCTCGCTCACTAAAGTCGTCGTCACGACGACGGCCGTCATGCAGTTGGTCGAGCAAGGCGTCGTCTCTCTTAATGGTCCCGTCGCGACATATCTTCCAGGCTTCGCGCGCTCCGGCAAGCGGCTGGTCACGGTGCGCCAGTTACTCAGTCACACAGGTGGACTTCCCGCGGGGCGCCCATTCTACCGACGTCTAGGCGGCACCGAGACCATCGTCGATGCTGTGGAACGGACGCGTCTGGTCGCTACACCCGGCACCCAGGTCATCTATAGCGATCTCGGCTTCATCGCCCTCGGAGCGCTCGTAGCGCGGGTGACGGAAATGCCGCTCGACCACTATGCTGAGGCATACATCTTCCAGCCCCTTGGCATGCGGTCCACAGGGTATCGTCCAGACCCAGCGCGCCGACTCACGACGAGCGCTACGGAATATCAGCGGGAACGGGGGCTCGTGTGGGGCAGCGTGCATGATGAGAATGCCGCGGCGATGGGTGGCGTCAGTGGACACGCTGGGCTCTTTAGTACGATAACCGATCTGGAGATATTCGCCACGACTCTCTTGCAAGAAGGCGTTCATGGTCCGACACAGATACTAAAACCGGGCACGATGGAGGCAATGTTCACACTACAGACAGGCGCGCTTCTACCGGGACGTGCATTAGGGTGGCAGTACTGGGATGCGACCTATATGGGAGCGCGTACTTCACCTCATACCGTAGGGCACACGGGCTTTACCGGTACCTCTATTGTTCTTGACCTGGCACGACACATGGGGGTCGTGCTATTGACCAACCGTGTGCATCCGAGTCGACTGGGACCGATTATCGCACCGACGCGGAATGCAGTGGCTGATGCTGCGGTCACGCTGTATCACGATGCAGGACATCGCAAATGAGTTGGACCACAAGAACGCTGGTGCACGTACAGGTACAGTAACCGTACCTCGGTGCGCAGGTGCCGCAGCGCCTTGTTTCGATAGAGGTAAAAGACAATGTCAGATCAATCGCGCTATGTACCTATACAAGTCGGCCTAGAAAAGTTTCTAACTATCCCTCCCACTGGCTCTCGTCAGCGAGTAGGGCTTATTACCAATCACTCAGCCATTGATCACAACCTAGATCATGCGATTGACTTACTCCAGGCTAGCGATGTGGTCGACGTAGCTGCACTTTTGGGACCTGAGCACGGGGTGCGCGGCGACGCGCAAGCGGGAGAGCCTGTTTCCTCCGCGGTGGACGTGCGGACTGGGCTGCCCAGCTACAGCCTCTATGGTGCAACGTATCGCCCCGATGCGTCCATGGTTCAGGGGCTTGACGCGCTCGTCTACGACATACAGGACCTTGGCGTGCGCTACGCCACCTATGCCTCGACCATGATCGAGGCCATGCGCGCCGCCGCAGAGTTCGGTCTCCGCTTCTATGTGCTTGATCGGCCCAATCCGTTAAATGGGCGTATCGTGGAAGGCAACGTCCTAGAGCCAGGTCATGAGTCCTTTGTCGGCGCCTATACCATGCCGGTACGACACAGCCTCACGATCGGTGAGCTTGCACGTATGGTTAACGCACAGCAGGGACTGGGAGTTGAGCTTTCTGTCGTGTCGATGAGTGGCTGGCGGCGCAACCTGTGGTACGACGAGACAGACCTGCCCTGGTTACCTCCCACACCAAACCTCCCAACTCTCAATGCGCTAACGCTCTATTCTGACACCTGCCTTATCGAGGGCACAAACTTATCGGAGGGACGTGGAACGACCCTCCCGTTTGAAGTCATTGGTGCGCCCTGGTTACAGGCCGAGGCCCTCGTGCGGGAATTGCGCTCCCTCCAGCTACCTGGCATCAATGTCCGCGCCACGACCTTCGTGCCCGTGTTCTCGAAACATAAAGGGACGCTCTGTGCAGGCATTCAGTGCCATGTGTTGGACCGAGATCAACTTGACGCCACCGCATTTGGCGTTCATGTGCTATCTATTATACGTCGCCTGCATCCGAATGAGTTTGAATGGGTTGTGGCCAATGAGGATGGTCGAAGCCTTTTCATCGACCGACTTGCTGGTACGGACAAGCTACGGAAGGCGTTAGATCGAGATACCACCCCACGAGAAATCATGGAGCGATGGCAGGGAGAGATAGATGCTTTCGAGCGGGCATGTGCACCTTATCTTCTTTACGAATAACCCCTGCCACCCGCCGTCGAACTCGGCGTCCGCTCTGCGCCTCCATAGTTCCTCAAGTGGCAAGAAGGCGCTCTGCGTCGTCCAGAATGTGCAGTACGCGCGGACACGAGCGACCACGTCGTGCAGCCGTCCCTACCTCCGCAGCCACCACCAAGTCATAGCTCTGTACTGACCAAAAGGTACATCTACGCTGTTTTGACCCCACCCGACTGGTCCGCTGGGTACAGCAGCCAGCGGACCTAGGTAAGAGCATTTTGTTAATCTCTAGTTTCCGCTGCATCAGGCGGCTAGGTCAAGCGGAGCAGCGGCTTCTGGGGCCGCATGCCGCCGCCGTTGGCCCCAGAAGCCGGTGGGTAGATGGTCGGTGCGGACCTTTTTTGTGCG
>JAABUJ010004069.1_pt1 | contig 15705 bp, 8 predicted proteins | sample 5559131 | NCBI WGS metagenome assembly JAABUJ01 (sample SAMN10711875, study PRJNA513366) | rock metagenome | isolation source: Antarctica rocks | place: Antarctica: Victoria Land, Mt New Zealand nord | collected 2016-01-07 | reverse complement strand
GTATGGGCTTCGGGCGGCAAGCCTCGCGTCGTCTTCGACTTCACGATCGTCTCGGGGAAGATTGTCGCAATCGACCTGCTCGCCGACCCCGATCAGCTCCAGCAGCTCGACGTGGAGATTCTCGACGGCGGACGCGACACGCCGGCCGCGGACGTGGGGCGCCTCAAACGGGTGAGAGGCGGATCCTGAGGGCGCCATCCGCACAATCGTGTCGAGGGGATAGATGCGGCGGCGTCATGGGATGGGGCTGGTATAATCGGGACGTGACCGATCAACGCTCCAACCCTACCGCCGCTGCCGTGCGCGACACAAACCTGCCGCTGGACATCGTCTCGCGCGGCAAGGTGCGCGAAACCTATCGGCTCGACGATGACAGCTTGCTGATGGTGGCGACCGACCGTATATCGGCCTTCGACGTGGTGCTGCCGGTGGGTATCCCGCGTAAGGGTGAGGTGTTGACGGCCCTGGCAAAATACTGGTTCGACGCGACACAACACCTTATGCCCAACCACATACTGCCCGCGCGTGATCTGTCGCGGTTTGTCGCGGCGCTGCCCGACGTGGCGCGCCGCTCCATGGTGGTGCGGCGGGCCGAACGTATCCCGGTGGAGTGCGTCGTGCGCGGCTATCTGGCTGGCTCGGGTTGGGCCGAGTACACGTCGTCGGGCACGCTGGCCGGTGAGCCGCTGCCGCCGGGGCTGGTGGAGAGCGACGCGCTGCCGCGGCCGGCCTTCACGCCCGCGATCAAGAACGACGCTGGGCACGACGAGAACATCGGCCGCGCGCGTCTAGCTGAGTTGGTCGGATGGGAGCGCGCCGGCGAACTGGAGCGTGCCAGCCTCGCGCTCTATGCGTTCGCCGCCGACAAGGCGCGCGGTCGCGGCGTCATCGTGGCCGACACCAAGTTCGAGTTCGGGCTCGTCGACGGACGGCTGACCCTCATTGACGAGGCGCTGACCCCCGATTCCTCGCGCTTCTGGGCCGCGACGTCGTACCGGCCCGGCGGCCCGCAGGAGAGCTTCGACAAGCAGCCCGTGCGCGACTATCTGGCTGGCCTGGACTGGGACCGGCGTCCACCTGGACCCGCGCTGCCGGACGCCGTGGTGGCGGGGACGACCGCGCGCTACCTGGAGGCGTATCGACTGCTGACCGGACACGACCTGGACGAGGACAGAAAAGAGGAGAGGGGCGTATGAATTGGTTGGCGCGCGTCTACGTGTTGCCCAAGACCGAGGTGCTTGACCCGCAAGGCGTGGCGATCCTGGGGGCGTTGCGCCATTTGTCGTTCGACGCGGTGGCGTCGGTGCGCAGCGGGCGGCTCTTCCACTTGCACATAACCAACTGTAACCAGGAAACGGCGGAGCGCATCGCTGGAGAGGCGGCGCAACGTTTGTTGGCGAACACGGTCGTGGAGACCTACGAGGTCACGATCGAGCCGCTGCCTGATATGGTGGTAGTGGCGGAGACCGTATCATGAGCGGAGCCATGACGTTCGGCGTTGTTGTCTTCCCAGGCAGCAACTGCGACGCCGATACGGAGCACGCCCTCAGCGCCGTACTGGGCGCGCGGGTCGAAAGGCTATGGCACGGCGACGAGACGGTCAAGAACGTCGATTGTGTGGTGGTCCCCGGTGGCTTCGCCTACGGCGACTACCTGCGCGCGGGCGCCATCGCGCGCTTCTCGCCGGTGATGCGCGCCGTGGCGCGGCACGCCGCCGCGGGCGGGCTCGTGCTTGGCATCTGCAACGGCTTCCAGGTCCTCGTTGAGGCGCATCTGCTACCGGGCGCGCTGCTGCGCAACGATATCCTGGAGTTCCGCTGCCGCATGGTCGGGCTGCGCGTGGAGCGAACCGACACACCCTTCACCAATCGGTACGCCCAGGGTGAGATTATCGGCATGCCCATCGCGCACGGTGAGGGCCGCTACTACGCCGACGCCACGACGCTTGACCGGCTAGAGGCCAACGGGCAAGTCGTGCTGCGCTACATGCCCCTGCCGGACGAGGGCGACAGGCGACAGGCGACAGGCGACAGGCGACGGGGGACGGGCGAGGCTGAAGGGTATAACCCCAACGGCTCCCTACGCGACATCGCGGGCATCGTCAACGAGCGCGGCAACGTGTGCGGCCTGATGCCTCATCCCGAGCGCTGTTGCGACGCGCTTGTCGGCGGCGAGGATGGGCGGCGCCTGTTCGAGTCGGTTATCTCCTCCCTGGTCCCGGCATGACAGATTCTGTCGACATAACAGACGAGGCGCTGCGCGAGGTCGCGCTGACGCGCGAAGAGTACGACCTGATCGTGCGGCTGCTGGGGCGGCGGCCCAACGCGGTCGAGCTTGGCATGTTCGGCGCGATGTGGTCGGAGCACTGCGGCTACAAGAACTCGCGCCCGCTGCTCAAGCGCTTCCCCACGAGCGGGCCGCGTGTGCTACAGGGTCCGGGCGAGAACGCCGGGGCCGTCGACATCGGGGATGGGCAGGCCCTTGTGCTCAAGATCGAGAGCCACAACCACCCCAGCGCCGTCGAGCCCTACCAGGGCGCGGCCACCGGCGTCGGCGGCATTATCCGCGACATCTTCACCATGGGCGCGCGCCCGATCGCGCTGCTCGACTCGCTGCGCTTCGGGTCGCCCGACGAGCCGCGCAACCGCTACATCGCCGACGGCGTGGTGGCGGGTGTCGCCGGCTACGGCAACTGCATCGGCATCCCTATCGTCGGCGGCGAGACCACCTTCCACCCCTGCTACAACGGTAACCCGCTTGTCAACGCCATGTGCGTCGGCGTGATCGACCAGCGCGACCTCACGCGCGCCGTCTCGGGCGAGCCGGGCAACCTCGTCGTGTTGGTCGGCGCGGCGACCGGGCGCGACGGCGTGCACGGCGCCACGTTCGCCTCGGTCGAGCTTAGCGCCGCGTCGGAGGAACGCCGCTCGGCCGTGCAGGTGGGTGATCCCTTTACCGAGAAGCTGCTGATGGAAGCCTGCATACAGTTGTGCCGCGAGGGCTCCGTCGTCGGCATGCAGGACCTGGGCGCGGCCGGCCTGACCTCGTCGAGCGTGGAGATCGCGGCGCACGACGGGCGCGGCATCGACATCGACCTGGCGCTGGCCCCGCGCCGCGCTAGCGGCATGACGCCGTACGAGATGATGCTGAGCGAGAGTCAGGAGCGCATGCTCGTGGTTGTGGCGCGTGAGCAACTGGAGCGCGTGCTGGCGGCCTTCGCGCGCTGGGAGTTGCCGGCCGTGGTGATCGGGCAGGTCACGGGCGACGGTCTGGTGCGCGTGCACGACGGCGCGGCGGTTGTCTGTGAGGTCCCGGCCATCCTGTTCACCGACGCCTGCCCTGTCTACCAGCGCGAGGGGCGCGAAGACGCGCGCGTCGCCGCGGCGCGCGGGCGCGACCTGAGCGCGCTCGCTGAGCCGGACGACTACGGCGCGGCGCTGCTGGCGCTGCTGCGCGATCCCTCCATCGCCTCGAAGCGCGCCATCTGGCGGCGCTACGACCACACCATCGGGACCAACACGGTAATCGGGCCGGGGCACAACGCGGCGTTGCTGCGCATCAAGGGCACGCGTAAAGCTGTGGCGCTGACGACCGACTGCAACGCGCGCTTGTGTCACCTCGATCCCTACGCGGGCGGCGCGGCGGCCGTGGCGGAGGCCGCGCTCAACATCGCCGTGACGGGGGCGACGCCGCTGTGCGTCACCGATTGCCTCAACTTCGGTAACCCCGAGCGGCCCGAGGTCTACTATCAACTGGAGCGGGCGGTGCAGGGCATGTCCGACGCTTGCCGCGCGCTGGACACGCCGGTGGTGAGCGGGAACGTCAGCCTCTACAACGAGAGCGGCGGCGGCGCGATCTATCCCACACCCGTCGTCGGGATGGCCGGCCTGCTCGACAACGTGGCCCACCGCGTCGACGCCGCCTTCGCCGCCGACGGCGACGTCGTATTCCTCCTGGGGACGACCGGCAGTTCGCTCGGCGGGAGCGCCTACCTCGCGGTACAACACGGCCTCGACGCGGGCGCGCCGGCCGCGCCCGATCTCGACCTAGCGCCTCGTCTCGTCACGCTGTTGCCCGCGCTGGCCGCGCGGGGGCTGCTCCGTTCGGCGCACGACTGCTCCGAGGGCGGGCTGGCCGTCGCCGTGGCCGAGTGCTGCATCTGGGGCGGGCGCGGCGTGCAAGTGACGCTCCCCGACACCGGCGTTAGTCCGAGCCAGGCGCTCTTCGGCGAGGGCCCCGGCCGCGTCGTCGCCTCGTGCGCGCCCAACGCCTATACCGAGATCGAGTCGCTCGCGTGTGGGGCGGCCGTGCCGCTCGTGCGACTCGGCGCGACCGGCGGAGACGCCTGCGAGTTGCGCGTAGCAACAGTGACGGCGCGCACGTCCGTGTCCTCGTTGCGCGACGCCTACGAGGGTGGCTTGCCGGCGGCGCTGGACCTTGCCTCGTCGCGGTAAGACGTGCACCCGGCATCAACTGTCTGCCGGTACGGCAGCACAGTACTTTTGGGTGATGGATATGGGGAGGGGGCGCCTATAGCATAAAGGCGGCATGTATTGTTGCCGCCGTCGCCTCGGCGCTTTTTAGAAGGGATGTCCTCATGGCTGTGCGAGTCCGCCCCTGGCCTGTCGTCGCTTTGCTGACCATCGTGCTCAGCCTCTGCGGTCCTCTCCCCTCGCTTGCCCAAAAGACCACGCCATCTCGCGTCAGTAGCATCCCTGTTTCCTCATCCACGTCGACGGTGGAACCGACCACGACCGCTACTACAGCGCCGCCGACGGCAACATCTTCCTCGACTACCGCGACTGCCGCCCTATCCGCGCCCAGTTCGGTCCCATCCCCTATCACGCCATCCCGCGCGTCCACGGTGTCTTCGACAGCAACCATTGGTGGTATCAGCGACCCGGCCACGGGGACGATCACCACCGTGGCTGGGTTTACGCACGCCATTGGCTACGCCGGAGACGGCGGTCCGGCGACACAGGCGCGGCTGAACAACCCGGCGGGCGTCGCCGTTGACGGGACGGGCGATGTTTTTATCGCCGACACCGCCAACAACGTGATACGGGAAGTGGACGCAGCCACCGGCGTCATCACCACCGTGGCCGGGTTCACCAGCACCGCCGGCGATAGTGGCGATGGAGGGCCCGCGATACAGGCTCGGTTGCGCGCCCCCCAAAGTGTCGCCGTGGACGCCAAGGGGAACCTGTTCATCGCCGACACGGCGAACAACCGCGTGCGGGAAGTACGCGTGGCGGGCAGCCTACCCTCGTCTGGCGTGATCGTGACCGTCGCTGGTGGTGGGGCGGGCTGTGCGTGGCAAACCGATGCTGTCGGCGACGGGTGTGCGGCGGCGCAAGCCCGCCTCGCCGGACCCACGAGCGTGGCGGTGGACGACGCCGGCAATCTATTCATCGCCGATAGTGACCACAACCGCATACGTGAGGTCGTCGCGGCGACCGGCCACATTGTGACCGTCGCCGGTGTAGGCACGGCGTGCCCCGCCGGCAATGTGGGCTGTCGCGCCGGTGGCAGCAAGCCCGCGACGGGCACGGCGTTGGGGCGACCCACCGGGTTGGCCCTGGACGACGACGGCAATCTCTTCTTCGTCGACGCGCCCACGCCCGGCCGGTCGGCCGTCCGCGAGCTCGTGGCCCACAGCGACACGGTCACCACGCTCGTCGTAGGCGTGTGCCCGCGCACGCGTCCCGCCGAGGTGAGCCAGGGTGACCAGGCTGTCGACGCGCCGCGGGCGACCCAGGTGAGCTCCCTCCTGACCTGCCCGACCAACATCACCCTGGACGGCATGGGCAGCCTGTTCGTAGCCAATACCGGCGCGGATATCCCGGGGCAAGGGACGCGGGGCGATAACGTGCTCGAGATCATCACGAGCACGCACACCATCACTTCTATCGTTGGGAGCGGAGCACGCGGCTTCAGCGGCGACGGCGGACCCGCGACCCAGGCGGAACTGGACGCCCCTTTGGGCGTGGCGATGGACGCGGCGGGCAGTCTCCTCGTCGTTGATTCCGCGAATAACCGTGTGCGCGTTATTGGCGGCGTGAGCAGTGTCATTTGTACCAACGCTCCCATGTCGCCCGGCGTCATCCCCTGGCATCCCCGCCACACCATCCGCCTTGCCGACGGGCTGGCCCTGCAAGCCGATCTAGCCGATGGACACCTGGACCTCTTCGCGCCCGCGCTACGCCTCCACGCGCGTGGGCCGGATCTGAACCTTGGTCAGGTGTGGGATAGCGCCCTCGCCCACTTCTATAGCACGAGCATCGTGGGCCAGGGCTGGCAAAGTAGCCTGACGCCGCGCATGTACGGCGTGCTCACGGGCACCGTGACCTTCGACGACGCTAGTGGCGCTTCCTGGCCGTTCTATTATAGCGGCGTCCTGACCGCGACCGCCCCGTATACCACGTACAGCGTGACGCCGGGCTTGCCCTGGCAACTCGCCACGTCGGCCTCGATCACCGGTGTGACGACTGGCTACACGCTGACCAACATCCTCGACGGCGAGATCCTGACCTTCGACGGGCATGGAAACTACAGCGCGGATACAGACAGTTACGGGAACAGCAACACGCTAGCCTACAGCGGCATGGGTCCCATTAGCGAGGCGAATAGCGGCGGCCGAACATTGCGTTTCAGCTACGGCGCCAACGGTTTCTTGAGCGAGGCGGCAAGCCTACTCTGGCAGGGTGGAGGAAGTGGCGCCGCGGGGAGCCAGCACGTCACCTATGGGTATACCGGCAACAATCTAACCACGATCACGCGCGGGGCGGCCACGACCGACGCGCTGACGACAATGTTCGGCTACAACGGGACGCAACTCATCAGTGTCACGACCCCCTACACGCAAGCGGCCCACACCTGGGCCATCGGCTACGACCAGCAGGGTCGGGTGAACGCGATCACCAGCCCGGCCTCGGGCACGATCCCGGCCTACACCACACAGTTCACCTATTTCCCCGAGTTGACGCAGGTGGTGGAGGGCTACGGCTCGCCGGCCCCGGTGACGACGACCTATGAGCTCGACGCGCAGGGCGAGGCTACGTCCGTGCAGGATGCCCTCGGTGACACCACCAGCTTCGCCTACGATTCCGACCACGACGTCACGAGCCGAACCGACAACAATAGACACACCACGACGTACGCCTATCAGTACGTTGGATCCTACGGCAGCACCGGCCTCGTCACAGAGACGGTACGCCCGCCGATTCGCGCCTACACGACCACGAATAGCTTGAGCCCGGTCGTGACCGACTACTACTACGACGCGATGCACGAACTGACGGGTACGGTGAGCCCCGAGGGCGGGATGACCCTCTACGGCTATGATGGACACTACGGGCTCATCACGACCACGCAGACGCTCGCGCCCATCGCCGGAGCAGGCTGCGGGCAGTCGGCCGCCGCGGCCCTGGCCCGCGTCCACGTCGCGTCGGGGCGTGTCCTCTCACCAGCTAGCGGGGCCTGTGGTTCCGGCGGCTACAGGTGGCGCGGCCGTATCGTCCAGCGTGACCCATCCGGCGAGGTCACCGGGGTCGTGGATGGGAACGGCGTCGACGTGAGCGCGGCCGGCGTGGCCACGCTCGACTCTGCCGCGATCTCGCACACCGCGACGTACACCTACACGCCCGCGGGCGATCTCGCCGTCGCGAACACGCCGCCCATCGTCACCGTCCAGGGCGGCGTCACGGCCACGGCCCCGACGGCGACGACCTACGGCTACGACGCGGACGGCAACCGCACGGCGACGCTCTCGCCCAACGGCAACCTGACGTCCTACACCTATGACCATCTGGGCCGTCTCACGGAGACGACGCTGCCCCCCGTCACGCTATGGGACGGCAGTACCACGGCGGCGACCGAGACGGTCGGCTACGACGGGGACGGCAATGTGGCCGTGACCACCGACGGCGCCGGGGACGCGACCCGCTACAGCTATGACCCGCTCGGGCGCGCCGTCGCCGTCACGAACCCGGTCGGCGCGGTCACGCTCGTCACCTATACGGCCACCGAGCCCATCTCCGCGCGGGACGCGCTCGGCCGCGTGACCGCCTACGCCTACGACGCGGCGGGGCGACGCACCGGCGTCAGCGTGCCCGGCGTGCCCACGCCCGGTTCGACCGATCCCGGATCGGTCACATTGTCCGCCGGGTACGATCCTGTCGGGAATACCGCTGCCATCACCACGCCCCTGGACTACGCCACGACGATGTCGCGCACGGTGGAGACGCGCGGCTACGACGCGCTCGATGAGCCGGTCTCGGATACGGTGCAGGGCCTGCTCGGCGGCGCGGGGACCTCGGCGCTGACCACCCTCACGACCTACGACCACGACGGCAACGCAATCGAGCGCGTCGCGCCGGGCGGTGACCTGACCTACAACAACTACGACCTGGCGGACCGGCCTCTGACGAGCGACCTCTACGCCTCGGCCGCGGGCGCGCCCGGCCCCTCGCTCGCGCACGCGTCCTACACGTTGGACCCGGCGGACAACCTCACCGACTACTACGACTTCAACGGCTACGACCACCACACGGTGTACGACGGCGCCAACCGCCCCGCGCGGACGATCGACGGCCTCTACAACGCGGCCGGCCTGCCCGCGATCGCCACCGACACGAGCTACGACCCCGACGGCAACCTCGTGGCCCTCCAGCGGCAAGATGACGCCAGCGGCGGCAGCAGCTACGCCGCTACCTACGACGCCGCCGGTCGCCTGGCGAGCGCGGACGACGGGCGGGGTCAGACGGCGTACGGGTACGACGCGGCGGGACGGTTGCGCACGCAGGGCTTGCCCGGCGGCGCGGGGACGATCACGCGCGGCCTCGACGCCGAGGGTCGGGCCATCACCATCACTGTCGGAGCCGCCGAATCGGCGCAGGCTGCCGCTGGCGTACGCGCCAACGCGGCCGTGCCGAGCGCGGAGGGCACGCCCACGACCGGCGCCAGACGCGCGCCGGTTGGTGTACGTCATGCGCGCGCGTCCCGCCCCGGCCAGGGCCTGATCCAGGACCCCATCACCGGTCTGCGCGTGTACGCCCCGATCACGTATACCGCCCCCGACACGGTCATGGGGCCGGTTACGATGACGATTCCAACCACGGCGACCGCGCCCACCACGCCTATGGCGTTAGGCGCGTCGAGCATCCAGGGGATGCCGTCGGCTGTCGTGCGACCCTCCGGCAATCGTCCCGCCGCGGCCCTCGCCGTCACACCGACGCGCACGGCCACGCGCACACCGACAAAGACCGCGACGCCGACGCGCACGGCCACGCGCACACCGACAAAGACCGCGACGCCGGCGCGCACGGCCACGCGCACACCGACAAAGACCGTCACACCAACGCCCACAGCCACGCGGACGCCGACGCGCACGGCGACGGCCAGCGCGACACGCACAACCGCGCCGACCGTCACGCCGACGAAGACCGTGACACGCACGCCGGCGCCGACCATGACCAACACGCCGACTGGCACGCCAACGGCGACCACGACCAGCACGCCTACGCCAACCGCGACCAACACACCTACGCCAACCGCGACCAACACACCGACCGCGACCAATTCGCCGACCACAACGCCGACGAGTACGCTAACGGCGACGCCGACGAGTACGCTAACGGCGACGCCGACGAGTAGTGGCGGGAGCAGCCTCTTCGGCTACTATGCCGACGACCAGCCCTACACCGCGACGCTTGGCGCCGGGACGGCCAACCTGCAGGAACTGCGCACATACTACCCCGATGGCCGCCCCTTGCGCCTCACCGTCAATGGCCCAGGTAGTGTCTCCACGCCGCTCGGCCTACAGGAGCAGGACCTGCACGACCCGCAGGGCCACACCACGACGCTTGACCTCATCCTGTCCAACATCCCCGGCAGCGGGGCGCATCGGTTGGCGTACACGCCGCTGGGCCAACTCACCGTCGACGCGGGCGCGACGCGGGAGACTTGGTCCTATGACGCCGACGGCAACTTGGGGCAGCGGCCCAGCGGCTACAGGGGCACGGGGACGGCCGCGACCTATGGCTACGCGTACCCGGCCCCGAGCGGGGCGATCACGCCGGCCAACTGGTTGCCCAACGAACTGGCCTGGGTCACCGACACGGGCACGACCAACGAATACGCCTACGACAACGCTGGCGCCACCACCCTGATCACCAGCACCAGCGGCGGCACTAGCTCCACGATCGCCTTCAGCTACACCGCGGCGGGGCGGGTGGACACGATCACGCTCGCCGACGGGAGGCAGGCGCTGCTGCACTATAACGCGCGGGGGCTGCGCGACGAGTTCGACCTGTATCCCACCGACGGTGGGGTGCTGGCCGAGACCATGGGCTATGACGGCGGCCGGGTCAGCCAGGTCAGCGTGATGAGCAGCACCGCGCGGGGGCCGGGCACGGCCATCCGCTACACGGAGAGCTTCGTGTACCGGCAGGACGGCACGCCCCTAGAGTTGTTGTATCAGCCGGCGGGCGGCACGGCGCGGCGCTACTGGTACGTCGTGGACGCGCGGGGCTCGGTGGTGGCGCTGACCGACGACACGGGCGCCGTCGCCAACTACTACGCCTACGATGACTGGGGCGCGCCGGACCTGCTGCACAGCTATGAGGCCGTGCCGCAGCCCTTGCGCTACCGCGGCTATTGGTACGACGCGTGGGCCGACACGCGCGCAAGCGGTGTGCTCAACGGGGGCACGGACTACGTCTCCATCGGCGAGGTGCCATGGTACTGGGTGGGTTCCCGCTACTACGACCCGGTGCTGGAGCGCTACCTACAGCCCGACCGCGCGGGCGGCCGGCTCGACTACAGCTACGCGGCCAACGATCCCGCCGACGTGTGCGGCGCGGGGGCGGCCTGCCCTGCGGGGACCGTGGCGACCGCGGCGGGGGCGGGCCAGCTATTCCCCGGCGTGCCCTACAACCCGGCCACGTTCAGCCTGCCCGAGAACACCACCAATCAGCTGATCGCCAACCTGGCGCTACTTGGGGCCGGTGGGATCGCCGAGGGCGCGAGCTTACGCTCACCGCTGGCCGACGACAGCGCCGGCTGCTACTGCTTCCCCGCCCGCACGGGCGTCGTCACGCCGCACGGCCGGCGCGCGATCGACGCCCTGCATGTGGGCGACACGGTCCTGGCCGAGGACCCGCACACGCATACGCTGGACGCCGAGCCGGTGCGCGCGGTCATCGTCGACGGCGTCAAGCCGCTCCTGGCGGTGGACCTCTCGGACGGCAGCGCGATCACCGTCACCGCCAACCACCCCTTCTGGGTCGACAGCGGCGTCGCGTTCGCGGGGCCGGGCTGGCTCCCGGCGGGCCAGCTGCGCGCGGGCGACAAGTTACGCACGGCGAATGGGCGCGACGTGACCGTAACGGGGCTGCGGCAGGGCGTGGGCCGCGCCATGGTCTACACGCTCACCGTCGCGCACGATCACACCTTCTTCGTCGGCACAGCGCAGGTGCTCGTACACAACGCGACAGGCCCTGGTAGGTGCGGGTCACAAGGCGGTCGCTATGGGCAAGTGACGTACAACAATCGGCTCGCTGAAACCGCTCATCATACTCCGGCATGGGATGCCCTGCCTGAAGACGCCGCTGACCCTCTTATGTATCGGGAAGGCCCCTCCATCAGAATATCTCACGAGGATCATGTGCGTACGGCTAGCTACGCAAACTACCCCGGCGCAGCGAACTACCGCGCAGCGCAGGAAGACCTCATCAACCAGGGACGCTTTTTAGATGCGATGAAAATGGACGTTCTCGATGTGCAATCCAAGTTTGGCACTAAATACCGGGAAGGCGCCATTCAGATGCTGGAATACACGCGGACCATTGACCCAAGTAGGGTTAATTGGACAGGAACCCAAGAAGAGTGGCAAGCAGGGATCGATGAAATGCTTGGCTTCCTCAATGAATAAACGGATGGGAGTGGAAATATCAGAGGGTGGACGAGAAAGGTGACTGAAGAATGGTAGAGCTAGGTTCGGTCGAAACGTTCAAAGCTTTATATCGTAGTCCTCGTACCAAGCGCACCGCCGAAAGGTTACTTGCGCTGACACGCGAGTTGTCTACCGATCAGGGGCAGATACTTGCGGCATGGGCTATTGAGTTGCTCAATGCAGAAGGCGGACGTGAAAGAGATAGCGTCATCGACGCCATTATCCTACCGCTGGCCTGTGCCGTACCCAACGCGCTTGCGCATGTGTACATCGACCTGATCGAGCGTCAGGTGCTATATCCAAGTGTTTTGTTCCATAACGCTACTATTGACTCGCGTAAGCTCCTCGCCAGGCGCTTACGCGAGGGCATAAGCGATGAATATGAGTTGCGTGACACGGTCCAGGCATTTGCGTGGGTGGACGACAGGGTCGTTCACTCCGCCTTTAGCCATTGGCAGCAGACCCCACCGGCATGGGCAACGCGGCTCTGGCTACCACTGCAAAGCTATCCGGTTGCCGCAGGATGGTATGTAACAGGGGATGGTATGCGACATCCACTGTATCATCAAACGTGTTACCAATTGGCTCCTACAGCATCCGTTGAGAGAGACTCGTCTACATCACTGTCAGAGCCAGTCGATGTAATCACGCTGCACGAAGGGAATTGTCCATGGTGCGGCCTGCAACTAGTCACCCTCTTCGATCTTCGAGGCGATACCCCCGAGTTAACCTTCCTCGACCTCGGCGTAGATCGGCTCCGCATCGCCATGTGCATTCGTTGCACCTGCTACGCAACTATCTATACGGAAATAGACGGCCAAGGTGGCTCAAAATGGAGCAGATATAACGTGCGTCCCAACTATTTGGGACCCGATGGGGAACATACGCTTCCAACAGAGCATCAACTTGTGTGCGGGCGTTCGCGCAGAACGCCCTTCGAGGCACATCGGTACATCACCAATCAAGGAATCTCACAATTAGGCGGGTATCCTACATGGGAGCAAGACGCTCGATTTCCAGACTGCCCCAGCTGTCTTCGCCCCATGCCTTTCATTGGTCAACTTCATTGGACCGACATCGAGGAATTTGGAGTGGGGACCACTTACGCCTTCTATTGCCGTGGCTGTCGTATCGCAGCGACGAATTACGAGTCATCGTAGTTCGACCCAGCACGACCACGACCGCGAGCTATAGCTACGACGGCGACGGCCTGCGCCAGAGCAAGGCGGTCACCATGACACAGGGCACGACGGCCACCGCCGAGACATGGGACACCGCCGAGAACTTGCCCCACTGCTCCGGGACGGCGCGACGCACTACATCGCCGTCCCCACCGGCCTCCCACTCAAATAGATCTTGGCAGCTACAAAAAGGCAGCTTGCGTCGAACCTTTCACAACCTATATGCTACGTCCTCTTTCAGAGAGCGGGATCGCGGATATCAGCGAGTGGGTGATCAGCCAGGGAGAGGGGTTTTATCTATCCAGTACCGAAACGTGGAGCTACAGGATTGCCGAGGTGTTCTGGGAGATGGCACTGCGCCAACGAGGATAAAAGGTGCTGTATCACCACGCCACCGATATCAACCTTTATAACAGCCTGCGCTCGGGTTAATCGCTTGGGCCTGACCACACATAGGCGTGACGTGGCCGCCGCGGCATGGTTGGGATATGTATAGACGGACTATTCCACGCGCTCCAGACAAGGCGCTTCGTATCTATATTGCCCGGCACATTCGACCAGCGTGGCACGGATGCCGTATCTTCGAGCATAAGCGGTAATGCCGTCCGACGCGCGATCCAGAACGTGCCCTGGATATGTGTCGGTCCAGCAGGAAAGATGTAATCATAGCGATAAGGGATGGCATCTTGCCCGCCGACACGCCCATCGGAGCCTTGCACAAATCGTACGGTAGGGCCGAATGCTTGTTTCGGATGAATGGTGATAAGTAGCATCTCGGGATGGGGATCGGCCACCAGTATCTGGCCCATGTCTGTTGGAACCGCGCAGTACCATGTGCGCGTCCTTGTCGCGCGCATGCAGGCGGACGGTGGGTCGCCGACGTATTCGGTCAGCGAAGGGCGCTTGCTACCTTCCCATCCGGTCGTTATGTCGTCGCTGCGCCACAAGGAGGGTTTGTTGCCGCGGATGAAAGCGAAGCTGGACGCGGAAGATCCATTTGTCGCCGGGTTAATCATATCGCCTGGACGAACGCCGACATCATACATTCGCTCGGTGAACGTGGCGCGGAAGGTACGCACCGAGGCGAGAGCATGAGCCATCTGACTAAATGGATCGGGTGCGGTTGTTGCATGTGCCGGTGTCCCGGTATCACCAATGACCGGCAATACGCTGGCGGGCTGCCCATCAGCAGTGATGCGCGTAACGACAATTCAATCTTGCCCAGTGCCCGACTCCTCATCGCGCTTCTCCCCTCATTGATCCAGCCGTATGGCGCGCCGTCGAGCGCATCAACAGCATTAATCCCTAATCCGAAGTCCAAGTGTACCCGCCACCCAGTGAGCACGCTTTATATACTTGTGTGTCGACGGAACGGCGTCAATAGCCAATCAGGGAGATGGGCTCATGGGGAGAACGGGGCAGGTCGAGAGGCCGACGCAGCCCACCCCGACCGCGCGATCCCGACGACAAAAGCGAGGGTGATGTGCTTCGGCCGCAGGCACTGTGCCAGTTCTCGTAGGACGCTCATGAGGACACCTCCTGCCGTGAGGATAAGGGGCTGCGCGCGGATTACCAATAGCCCGACTGGCGGCGATGCTGGGGTGATTGTGTCCAATCGGCAACATAGACATTGCTACGATCCGCATTTTATCGGCGCGCAATGTGGAGCACGACTACAGCTACGCGGCCAACGACCCCGCCGACGTGTGCAGCGCGGGGGCGGCCTGTCCTGCGGGGACCGTGGCGACCGCGGCGGGGGCGGGCCAGCTATTCCCCGGCGTGCCCTACAACCCGGCCACGTTCAGCCTGCCCGAGAACACCACCAATCAGCTGATCGCCAACCTGGCGCTACTTGGGGCCGGTGGGATCGCCGAGGGCGCGAGCTTACGCTCACCGCTGGCCGACGACAGCGCCGGCTGCTACTGCTTCCCCGCCCGCACGGGCGTCGTCACGCCGCACGGCCGGCGCGCGATCGACGCCCTGCATGTGGGCGACACGGTCCTGGCCGAGGACCCGCACACGCATACGCTGGACGCCGAGCCGGTGCGCGCGGTCATCGTCGATGGCGTCAAGCCGCTCCTGGCCGTGGACCTCTCGGACGGCAGCGCGATCACCGTCACCGCCAACCACCCCTTCTGGGTCGACAGCGGCGTCGCGTTCGCGGGGCCGGGCTGGCTCCCGGCCGGGCAGCTGCGCATCGGCGACCACCTGCGCACGGCAACTGGGCACGTAGCAGATTACCACAGCACAGGAGAACCTCATCAACCAGGGAGCTTTTTAGATGCGATGAAACATGAGTATATTACCGAGGCGTCAACATAGGCAAGGGATGGGACCAGCCTTGCCTGTTTGGTTACGTCAAGGTAGGGAGTTACATCGTTGGCGTGGGCGCCTGCTCCAAGGCGTCGACGCAGTGGCGGAGGCTGTCGAGGAGTTGGCGCCGTTCGCTTGGACTCAGCTCGCTGACCATGCGTTCCTCGATCGCCGCGACCGCCTGGTGGCACGCGCCCACCAGATTCTGTCCGGTCGCCGTCAGGTAGACCTGCAAGACGCGCGCGTCGTCGCCGCGCC
>JAABUJ010004067.1_pt1 | contig 15707 bp, 17 predicted proteins | sample 5559131 | NCBI WGS metagenome assembly JAABUJ01 (sample SAMN10711875, study PRJNA513366) | rock metagenome | isolation source: Antarctica rocks | place: Antarctica: Victoria Land, Mt New Zealand nord | collected 2016-01-07 | reverse complement strand
CAAGCTAACGCACTCGAGCTGACCGGCGTCAACCTCGGCAAGTAGACAGAAACGCCCCCGCCCAGAACGGCCAAACCCCCGCCGTTCTGGGCGAATCAACGCGCATACAGCGAAAACTTCCGCCTAGCGGGTGATGAGAAGGCAAAGCGGATCGGGCGTGTGTGCGTCGCCGCTTGCCTGGTGATGGCCCTGGTTTTCCTGTCGCAGTACGTCGTGGGGTGGAACCTGGGTATCGACGAGCTTCCCTTCCGTGACGTCGTCGCACGCGCGGCGCACGCCGCCTATCCCGGTCGGCCCGGTCTCACGACCCTGATCTGTGTTGTCCTACATATGCGTGTCTCTGCTGGGCATGAGACGACACCGACGCTGCGAAGGCGCCTTGATGGCCCCGGTGCTGGGCGTCGCGGGGTTGTGCGTCGTGGGCCTGCAGCTCGGCGGCCAGCGCAACGGCGTCTATGGTCCGCACCGTCGGCGCGTGGCTGCTGAGGACGGCCACGATCGCGTGCCTGATCGCCGTGATCGCCTTGAGCGCACGCTCGCTCAGCCGTGCCGATCGTCATCGCCGGCGCTTGGAGGCCGAGCTGCATCGCCTCGCCGACGAGGACGGGCTCACGGGCCTGCCCAACCGGCGTCGATTCACGGAGGAGCTACGGCGCGATCTGGCGCTGGCCTCGCGCCACCACATTCCCGGCGCGCTGTTGATGATCGACCTCGACCGGTTCAAGGCCGTCAACGACGAGCACGGGCACGCCGCCGGCGATACGTTGCTGCGAGCCATGTCCGATGCGCTCAGTCAGGCCTTGCGCGACACGGACATACGCGGCCGGTTGGGCGGCGACGAGTTCGTCGCCTACCTGGCCCACACCGACCAAGTCGCGGCCAGGCAGGTCGCAGAAGGTGTGCTCGCACTGATGCGCACCACCGCGCCGGCCTTGGCCCAGGGATGCAAACCACCGCCAGCATCGGCATCGCCACCGAGTACACCTCGGCTTCCGACGCCGGGGCGATGCTCCAAATGGCCGACAGCGCGATGTACCGTGCCAAGCGAGAAGGCAGAGACCGGCTGGCCGTCTGGCACCCGACGGCTAATGCCCCGTCACGCGAGGCTTCTCCAGTGCGCCCGAGAGGACTCGAACCTCCACGGACCAATCAGTCCACAAGGCCCTCAACCTTGCGCGTCTACCAATTCCGCCACAGGCGCGTGAGGCGGCCAGTATAGCCCCGGGCCGGCCCCGGGCCACGCACGCTCGGCCGGCATGCGCGGGAGGTCGCGGCCATGCGCGGGCGGGCCACCGTCAGCGTCGTGTGACCCGGACTCAGCCGCCGGCGCGGTAGAGCTGCCACACCTCGTCGGGGGTCAGCGGGCGGCCGTAGGTTCGCAGCCCGGAGATCGCCCCCAAGAAGGAGTCCTGGGGCCCGTAGACGGCGGTGCCGGCGCCGACCGTGAGCGGCCCCCTGGAGGGCGGCATCTCGTCCACGTGCTCGACATCCTCGGGCTCTCCGTCGACGTACACCGAGACGGTCGCGGTCCGGCGATCGAAGACCCCGGTGACGAGGTGCCACGTGCCCGGGCGCACGCCGAGCCGCCCGTCGTCGTAGTGCGTGTTGGCGCGGACCGCGCACGCCAGCGGAGTGCACGAGGGGTTCTGGGGCACCAGGAACGTCCACCGCGTACGCAGCGTGCCGACCAACCGGTGCGAGGAGATCTCCCCCGGGCGTGCCTGCACCAGGGCGCCCCGCTCGGTCTCGATCCCCAGCGAGAAGCTCGACCCGTCGGTGCCCAGCTCGCTGACCGCACTGGCGGATTCGCCGAGCACCGCGGAGCGAAGCCAGGCCGAGACCGTGAATGAGTGGGTGGTCTCGATCACCGTCGCCGGCGCCACCGCCGCGGCCCCGTGACCGGGAAGCGCCAGGGCGGCGCGACCGTGGGGTCCGGCAGTCCAGCTCGCGCCGGGCTGGAGGCTCAAGGGATGTCCATGGCCGCTGGCGTCGCGCCCCGAGGCACCGTGCCCCTCGTCGAGCGGCCACCGGCCGGTGCTGCCGGAGGGGACGACCGCACGGCCGGGGCGCCGGGAACCGAGCCGCAGCGAGGCCGCGACCAAGCGGGCGTTCAGCTTGGCCATGAACCCAGGGGGGATCGTGAAGGTCTGACGGTCATAGGAAACGAGGCCCAGCTCCTCCTCGTAGGCACCGAGCTCGGTGAAGATCGCGCCCGATACCCCCTCGGTGCGCATCTCCACTCCCAGCATCTCGTACTGGCGGCGGATCACGCCAGTGACCTCCCCCAGCCGCCACTCCGCCGCCGGATTGCCGATGCTGTAGAGCGTGCCCGGGAAGCGATGCCCGGGTGCGGGGAGCGGGAGCACGCCGCCGTACTCGCCGACCACCGAGGCGCGACGGTCGCCGGGGACCGCGAACGGCCCCGTGTACAGGTGGGTGTCACGGATGTCGCTGGTCGCGGACTCCTGGGCGGCACAGCAATTGGCGCTGCCGCTCTGGCCGTCGACCAGGGCCATCGGGTCCAGGCGCTTGACCTGACGCGCGACCCCACTGACGTCGAACTGCTGCCACCCCTCGTTGAACGGGATCCAGGTGACGATCGAGGGGTGCGAGCGGCGCTGCAGGACGATCTCGCTCAGCTCCCGGCGGAACTCGGCTCGGGCCGCTCTGGTCGGCGCGTGCGGTGTGGTGATGGCCATGCTGGGCATGTCCTGCCACACCAGCATCCCGAGCCGGTCGGCCCACAGGTACCAGCGGTCTGACTGGACCTTGGCGTGCTCGCGCAGCATGTCGTAGCCCAGGCGCTTGGCGCTCTGCACGTCGAAGCGCATCGCGTCATCGGTGGGTGCGGTGTACAGCCCGTCGGGCCAGTAACCCTGGTCGAGGGCACCGGTCTGGAAGATGAAGCGGCCGTTGAGCAGGATGCGTCGAGCGCCGGCGACGCGCCCCAGGGTGACCGAGCGCATCCCGAAGTAGCTGTTGAGCTGATCCAGCGCGTGGCGGCGGCGCAGCACCGTCACCCGCAGCCCGTACAAGTAGGGGTCAGATGGCCACCACAGCCGCGCTCGCGGGATCGACAGGGAGATCGCGTGACCCGCGCGCGCCTGGGCGGAGGCCACCACGCGCGCCCCGGCAAGAGCCTGGACTGCCACCACCGTGCCTCTGCCTCCGGAGACGGCGGCCGAGACCAGGAGCCGGTGGCGGCCAAGGTCGGGCGTCAGCTCCAGGCCGGTCACGTGTGCGGGTGCAACCGGCTCCATCCACACCGTCTGCCAGATACCGCTGTTGGCGCTGTGCAGGAACCCCGAGGGAGGCGCCAGCGCCTGCTTGCCGACCGGCTCGCCGGCCCCGCCGGCCGGGTTCAGGTAGCCCACCACCAGCTCGTTGGAGCCGCGGCGCAGCGCCCTCGTGATGTCCAGCGAGAAGGCGCCGTAATCACCGCGGTGGATGCCGACGAGCTTGCGGTTGACGTACACCGAGCTCAGCCAGCTGACCGCGCCGAAGTTCAGCACCACGTGCTGCCCACCCCACGCCCGCGGAACCCGGAAGGTACGGCGGTACCAGCCGGCGAGGTCGGGCCGCTCGATTCCCGACAGCTGCGACTGCACCGGGAACGGGACCAGGATCGTCTCCGCCAGGCTCTGCCCGAAGGGCGGCCGCTGTCGCGGCAGAGCCCGTTCGTACTGCCAGCGCCCGTTGAGGTTCTGCCAGCTGCGGCGCTGCAGCTGCGGGCGGGGGTACTCGGGCAGCGGCGCCACAGTGGAGACCCGTCCCGTCCACGGGGTGTTGAGCACCGCCGGCCTATGCTGCAGCGGTGCCGTCGCCGATGCGCTCGGCGGCGCCAGGCAGCCCGGCAGGCACGCCGCGAGCACGAACATCGTTGTCAGCGCGCGCCGGGGAATCGGGGCATTGTGACCGGTCGCGCGGCGGGCAGGGCCGCACTCCCCTCCGCCCTGCCTCCGCCTTCGCCTTCAGCGCACGGCGCCGCCTCCGGTCAGGCGCAGGAGCGCCGCCTGCAGCGGCGCCGGGATCTCGACGGCCCGCCGCGAGATCCGGTCGACGAAGACGTGCACGAACCAGCCCGTGGCGGCGACGTATTCGCTGCCCCCGCGGAACAGCGCGATCTCGTAGCGCACGCTGCGGCGACCGAGATGGCCGACCCGCAGGGCGGCGTCGACCACGTCGGGAAAGGCCAGCGCCGCCCGGTACTCGCAGTGGGACTCGGCGCACAGCCCGATCACCCCTCCGGCGTGGATGTCCAGCCCACCCTGGTGGATCAGCCAGTGGTTGATGACAGTGTCGAAGAAGGCGAGGTACTCGACGTTGTTGACGTGGCCATAGACGTCGTTGTCGGCCCACCGCGTCGGGATCGGGAGCACGAAGGGGTAGTCCTCGCGAGCGGGTGGGGACTCAGCCCCAGCGGTTGGGGACTCGGCCATCCCGCCTCAGCCCGCTCCCGCCCGGAGCGTGGCCACCGTGGCCGTCAGCATCGCAGGATCGGTCATCACCGTCCAGTGGTTGGTCGCAACCTCGGCGACCGTGACCCAGGGACAGGTCCGCGCCAGACCGTCCCGCGCCACCGGCGGCACGATCAGGCCGCCGCCCAAGGACACCGACGTGCGCACCAGCGCCAGCGCCGGGGGCAGCGCCTGCCACACCTGCGCCCAGTCCACCTCGAATCCCTCCAGGTCCTCGGTGCAGGCCTGCCGGGAGGTGCTCGGCGACCAGCGACCATCCGATCCCTGGGTCAGCTCGTAGCGGTAATGGCTCTCCCAGAACGGCGTCCAGGGGTCGATCAGTCCGCGCGTGCGGATGGCCTTTAGGTACTGCTCGGGCTCGTCCACGACCGCGTCCAGGCGAGCTAGACCGGCGCGTACCAGCTCTCCCGCCTGGGGATCCACCGGCCCGGCGTGGTCCAGCAGCACGAGGCTGCGCAGCCGCGCCCCGAGCTCGCCGGCGGCCACCATGCCGACCGCCGCGCCCATCGACCAGCCCGCGAGATGGAAGCGCTCGGCACCGACGTGGTCAGCGAGCTCCCGCACGTCACGAGCGTGGGCGCTCAGGCCGTAGCTGCCCGCCGGAGTGATCTCGCTGCGCCCGCGCCCGCGGCAATCGTAGGCCAGGACCCCGTAGCCGGCGCGAACCAGCCCCTCGGCCAGCCATGCGAACGCAGTGTGGTTGGCCGAGAGTCCGTGCACGCAGATCACCAGAGGCGCGGCGGGGTCTCCCCAGCGATACCCGTGGATGCAACCGCTGGACAGCTTCAGGGTGAGCTCCATGACAGGATCGTAGGCTGCATGCCCACCGCTCTGCACAGCCGCACGGGGGCCGCACTGGCGCTGGCGGCTACCGCGGTGGCCGTGGCCGGCTGCGGTAGCTCGGCTTCACACCATCGCGGCGCTCCGGCTGCGCGCCACAGCCGCCTCTGGCTGGTGAGGACCTCCGGAGCGCAGCCAAGCGTGGTGCAGGAGAACCGGCAACCGGGAACGCGGTCATGGCGCCTGCCGGGGTCGGCCGCTCAGATCGGCGGGGTGGCACACGGCACCGTCCAGGGCTACCCCGCCCGGGAGACGGTCGCGCCGGGGCAGCTGCAGCGCATCTACGTGAGCTCGCCGGGGGCGCGCTGGGTACGCGTGTCCCTGTTCAGGATGGGCTGGTACGGCGGCACCGGAGGTCGCGAGGTGCTCAGGAGCAGGCGGTTGCCAGCCCGCCACCAGCCGCCCTGCCTACACCGCTCCGTCACCGGCCTGACCGAATGCCACTGGCGTCCGACGCTGTCCTTTCGGATCCCTACGGCACTTCCCAGCGGCGTCTACACCGCCAAGCTGATGGCCCCCACCGGCGCCAGCGACTGCCTGTTCGTAGTCACCGCGAGCCGTCCGGCGCCGCTGCTGGCCCAGCTTTCCACGGCTACCTACGAGGCCTACAACGCCTGGGGCGGCGACAGCCTCTATCCCGGCGGCAGCGACCGCGTGGGCGTGACCGGGACCACACAGGGGGTGGCCGTCTCCCTGCAGCGCCCCTACGACAGCATCACCGGCGCGGGCCAGTTCTTCGCTCGCGACGTGGCCATGGTCCGCTTCCTGGAGCGCTACGGCTACCCCGTCTCCTACACCACCTCCGAGGGCGTCGACGCCGACCCCGCCCAGCTGTCGGGCCACCGGGCCCTGCTGGATTTCGGCCATTCCGAGTACTGGTCCCAGCGCCAGGCCGACGGCTTTGCCAGCGCCCGCAACCACGGCACCAGCCTGCTGTTCCTGAGCTCGGACACGCTGGCCTGGAGGGTGCGCTTCGGCCCCTCCTCCGCTGTCGCCGGTCATCCCGCCGAGCCGGACGCCACGATCGTCGCCTACAAGGAGCACGCCGGGCTCGATCCTGACCGCACCGCGCCCTCCGGCTCGTTCGGATCGACGGCCGCCGCGCTCACCGGCTCCCAGTACCTCGGCTGTATCACCGCGCGCCTGCCCCAGCCGGGACCGCCGACCTATCGCCTGTATCCCTGGACCCCCGCGCCGGGCCTGCGCCCGGGTTGGCTGTTCGCCGGCAGTGGCCTCACCTCGGGCAGCCAGATCCCCGGGATCGTCGGCTACGAGCTCGACGCCGCCTCCCCCTCCGCTCCCGTGGGCACCCTGGAGGTGGGTCACGGCAGCGCCACCTGCATGAGCCCGGGCGCCGTCGAGCCGGGAGAGCCCACGCCGCCCCCGGGGCCCGGCCAGGCCACCAGCACCCTGTACCGCGCCCGTTCCGGGGCGCTCGTGTTCGGCTCGGGCACGCTCAGCTGGGAGCTGGGCCTCGAGCCCGTGCCGAGCGCCTCTCCGCAGGCACCGCGGGCGCCGGAGCGCCCGGTGGTGGCGATCACGCGCAACCTGCTGGCCCGCGCCCTGCGCTAGAGCTCCTGGATGTGGTCGGCCTCAGCTGGTCCCGGGAAGGGCCGCGTCAGGCAGAAGCGGTTCAGCGTGGCCTCGGGCACGCCCTCGACGCCGGGGGTGTCGGAGGCCATGCCCCGCGTGTGCGGGTCGTTGGCGAAGCCCCCGACCTCCACGGAGTGCTGGCGGCTGCGATAGCCCGAGATGCCAACCAGCTGCAGCTGCAGCGAGCGTCCCGAGCGCATCCAGGCGGGCGGCGAGCACCGGCTCCTCGCCCACCGGGTAGTCCGTCCCCGGCGCGGGGGAGAACCCGTGGGGGGCCCCCGTGCGGCGGGTAGGGGGTGTTGACGCAGCCCGCGGGGGCGAGGCCCGCTTCACCGGTGGGAATGGCCGAGGCGGCAGCGGCCGCGGCCTGCCGGTCGAGCGTTGCCGCCTCCCGCGCCAGGGCGCCCCGCAGCGAGCTCAGCTGGGCGGTCTTCTGCGAGCGGGTGTGGGCGACGCTCAGTCCCGCCCCACGATCGAGAGCCGCAGCTGGGCGATCTGGTCGCGCTCCACGACGACTGCTACAGCCGCCCGCTGGGCAGGTCCTCGACGCGGTTGAGCAGATCATCGAAGCCGCGGGAGCTGACGACCACGCCGACATGCTCGGCGACGGCGTCTCGTACTCGGCCGGCAGCTCGGCCCGCTGTTCCCGCGAGGGCTCAGCGCCCGGGCAGGTGGAAGATGTCCACGGTGCCGCTGGCGAGGTGGTTGTTGGCGTCCCCCTCGGGGATGATCACCCGTCCCGCGACGGCGATTGGACTGTTCCAGTGGCCCCGGGCCGCGGGCAGGGAGGCGAGCCGGCGCAGGCTGTCGGGGTCATAGACCCTGAGCACCCCGCCGTCGGGATCGAACACGTACAGCAGCCCGCCCGCCACCACCGGGCTGGTGCCGGGCGCCGAGCTCTGGGCCGCCAGCCGCAGCCGCGGCCGGGCGCCGCCCACAAGGACGTATTCCCCGGTGCCGGCGCTGTCGGCCGCGAACAGGCGGACGCGGCCGCCCTGGCGCCACACCGCAGGAGCGGTGAAGAGCTCACCGCCGCCCGGCGTCGGGATGTCCTGGAGCTCGCCGCCCAGGCGCGCGCCGGGGCCGCCCGCGGTTCCGTTCAGGCGGGAAAGGTCGAGCAGGCGCAGCTTGCCGTCCTTGCCGCCCTGCACGGCCAGCCGGCGCCCGGCCACCACCGGCAGCAGCGCCGGCGCCGTGCTGCCGATGTCGGTGTCGTTGGCGCTCAGCGTGGCCTGATCACGCGGAGTCCAGTTGTGCAAGAGGCGGGCTGCGTCGCCGGAGAGCTCCAGGACGCTGTCGCTCCAGAAGCGGCGACCGTTGAAGGGGTGGGGTGTGCTGCTGTCGGCGTTCCCGGTGGCCACCAGCAGCCTGCCGCTGCCCGGCTCCACCACGGCTCCGGCGCGCGCCCAGATCGCCGCGTCGCTCACCGGGCAGCTCCTGGGAGCCAGCAGGCGGTGGCGCTCGGCGCACAGCGAGTTCCACACGTGCAGGATCCGCCCGCTGCCACGATCGATCGTGAGCACGTGGCCCTGGTACGGAGGAGCGTCGCCGAAGTAGCCACCGGTGGTGACGATCAGCTCACGACCGCTGAGGTTGAGCGCGGAGGCGAGCTTCTCGTGGGTCGCGTCGAAGGTCACGCGGACCGGCCAGTGCCCCGAGCGGACCTGGCGGCCGGTGGACACGTTCAGCTTGCGGATCAGGCCGTCGGGGCTGGCGGCGAACACGTAGCGGCGGCCGGGGTCGGCCGCCGGGCTGGTGTTGGTGATCTGGCTCGATCCCCTGGTAGGCGCCGATGTCACCAGGGACGAATTCCCACATCCGGCGGCCGGTGCCGGCATCGAGGGCCACCGTGCGGCCGTAGGTGGGGTGAGGATGATCAGATCGTGGGGGCGGCCGCGGACCGGGATCGCGTGGAGCTCGATCGGTGAGGAGTCGACGGTCCCGTCCAACGTGCACCCGGCGCCGCGCCAGCAGCCCGAGATCGCCCGCCGTGATACCGGTGGCGGACGGCCCCACGCCACTGCGGGCGGCATCGTAGTCAAAGCGCGTCCAGTCGCCGGCAGGGACCGCGATGCGCCTGGCCGCGACGGCGCTTGGGACCGCGTGGACGCCGGCGCTGGAGGCTGCCGCCGCGCTCGCCGCCCGGGGACTGCCCGAGGACGCGCTGCCGCTCCCGGCACACGCCCCGACGACGGTCGCGCACCCGAGCAGCACCGTCCCCGCGCGCAGGCGCCTCATCGCGCGGGCACGCCGATCACATATCCCAGCGCGATGCCGTCTCGGCTGGGAAGCTCACCCGGGCCATGGTAGAGGCGGGGTGGACGGCGACGCTCCGGACGATTCACCGAGCGCGAGCGGCTGCGACTGGAGGTGATGGTCCGGGAAACCAGCGAAGCGGACACGCTCCGAGCAGGCCAGGAGCCGATCTGCGGGAGACCTTCAAGCAGGAGCGGGTGCGCAGCCAGGAGCTGCAGCGCTCCCACATGGCCACGGTGCGAGCGCTGTCCAACGCGGTGGAGGCCCGTGACGCCTATACCGCCAAGCACGCGGAGCGGGTCACCGCCTACGGGCTGATGATCGCCCGGGCGGTGTCAGTGCCCCTGGCCGGCTCGACGGAGATCGAGTTCGGCTTCCTGATCATCGCCACCACACTGGAGGACGTCACCGAGTTCGAGCTCCACGAGGCCGCCGACGGCCTGCAGGCGCTGGAGGTGGCGCGCCGGGAGCAGCCCGCACTCGTGTTCCTCGACGTGGACATTGCCGCGCCTGGATGGCATCGACGCCTGCCGCCGCCTGCGGGAGATGCCCTCCACGGCGCAGACCACGATCGTGATGCTGACCGCGGCCCACGACGACAACGTGGAGCGCAGCGCCGAGGAGGCGGGTGCCGACCTGTTCCTGACCAAGCCGTTCAGCCCGCTGGACCTGCTTCGCCTCGTCGACGGGCTCAGCGACCAGACGTCTTGAGCCCAGCGCGCTTGGGCCCTGGGCCCGGCGTGCGGGCGCTCAGGAGACCCTGATCAACACGATCGTGTTGAGCGCAAAGGCGAAGGCGAAGCCGATCGTCCACCGGTTGAGGTTGCGCTCCACCAGCGAGCCGCCGCCGAACGGGCCCGCCCCGGTGCCAACGCCAAAGGCGCCGGAGAGCCCGGCGTCCTTGCCGGAGTGCATGAGGATCAGGAAGATCAGCACCACCGACAGGAACACCTGGAGGACGCTGAGGATCGTGCCCATGGCCACCGATGGTAGCTCCTACTCGTCTGCCACACCACCGCGCGGGTCCACCGCCGCGGTGCGTTCGATCGCGTCCACGATCTGCACCGCCTCGGAGCGCAGCCTCCCGTGCACGGCGTCGAAGTCCTCATCAGAGAGCTTGCCGGTGGCGCGATCCAGCTCGGCGTCGCGGATCTCCCGGTACTTGGAGTCGCGCGCAGCCTCCAGCTCGGCGAGCTCGCCGCTACGCCCGGATTGCTGACGATCGCGGCGCAGCGGGGCCGTGATCACGAACACGACGACCGTGAGGATCGCCAGGACGACCAGAAAATCCACGCCGCGCTACACGAGCTCGCGGGCCGGCAGCGCCGATCCGGCGGCGACCGGTTCTGCGGGCGCCGGGAGGGCCGCGGGTACCGCGGGTGTCGCCGACCGCATCCGCCGCCCCGGCCACATCGCGATCAGCCCGCCGATCGCGATCACGATCGCGCCGAGCCAGATCCAGGTCACCAGCGGCGAGACGATCAGCAGGAAGCTGATCGGCCACGGGTGGGTCGCGAAGCGGCTGGCCAGCCCGGTGATGGCGCGGGCACGCTCCACGCGGATGCCGTCGAGGATCGCTGACTGGCGCGCCTGGGCGGGCGTGAGGCTCGTCATCAGCCTGGTGAAGACGGTGTCGCCGCGATTGATCTCGGACTGCAGTGGCTGCAGGTTGGGGTTGACCACCGTCCAGATGTCGCGCGTCAGGCCCGCCTGCAGCCCGACCTGGCTGTCGGCCTGACCGTTGAACGCCTCGGAGATCGGGCCCACCGTGGGATCGGCGGTGGCGGGGTAGAAGCCGCGGGTGGTCGTGAGGGTGGTGACGTGGCGGCCGTTACGGGACACGTCCAGCACGGCGCCAAATGACAGCTTGGCGACCTCGCCCTGATCGGTGAAGGCGGCGTGCTGGGTGGGACGGACGTAGGTGATCCGGTAGCCCGAGACGCTCGCCGATTGGCCCGGGGCGAGCATCACCTCGTGGGAGCGCTGAAAGGAGGAGGAGGCGGCGACGCCGACCAGCAGCACCGCCATCCCGGCGTGGGCGATATAGCCGCCGTAGCGCCGGCGATTGCGACCCACCAGCCCGACCAGAGCCCGCGGAAGCGGGTCCCCGGTGAGGGCGTGGCGCGCGCGGGCGCCCCGCCACAGCTCCTGGGCGACGGCGGCAAGCACGAACGCCCCCAGCGTGAACATGATCAGCGCGAACGGCCGGCTGACCGCGCTGGTCAGCGCCAGCAGCGCCACCAGGGCGACCGCCGCGGCGGTGGCCGGCAGGAGGAAGTTGCGCCGCAGGTTGGCGATCGTCACGCGTCGCCAGGCGATGATCGGCCCCACGCCGGAGAGGAACACCAGCACCAGCGCCAGCGGGACGATGAAGGGCCGGAAGGCGGACGGACCCACTGAGACCTTGGTTCCCGTCACGGCCTCGGAGATCAGCGGAAAGAACGTCACCCAGAAGATCACGAAGACCATCGCCATCAGCACCAGGTTCTGGAACGCGAACACCGCCTCGCGGGAGAGCAGCGAGTCCAGCTGGGCCTCCGAGCGCAGGCCCTCGCTGCGACTGACCACCAGCCCGAAGCCGCCGATCACCATCGCGGCGATCAGGACGACGAAGGGAATCCCCAGCGTGGAGGCGCCAAAGGCGTGGATCGAGTCGAGCACCCCCGAGCGCACCAGGAACGTGCCGAGGATGGCCAGGGTGCCGCTGGCGAGGATCAGCGACACGTTCCACACCTTCAGCATGCCGCGCTTCTCCTGGATCATGATCGAGTGGATGAAGGCGGTGCAGGCCAGCCACGGCATCAGCGCGGCGTTCTCGACCGCGTCCCAGGCCCAGTAGCCGCCCCACCCGAGCTCGGTGTACGACCAGCGCGCGCCAAGCAGGATCCCGATGCCCAGGAACAGCCACGCCGCCAGCGCGAAGCGGCGCGTGACGCTGATCCACTCCGAGCCCAGCCGCCGGGTGATCAGGGCGCCGATGGCAAAGGCGAACGGGATCGTCAGCAGCGTGTAGCCGGAGTACAGCATCGGCGGGTGGATCATCATCGAGGGGTGCAGGAGCAGCGGGTCGAGCCCCGCGCCCTCCAGGGGCGGGTGGGTGCTGGTGGTGAACGGGTTGGCGGCGAAGGGGAACACCATCAGCGAGGTGAAGAAGGCGGCGAAGGCCAGTAGCACGGCCGTCGCCCAGGGCGCAATCTCCCGGACCCGGTTGCGGGTCAGCAGCAGCGCCAGGCTCGACCACACGGCCAGCAGGAACACCCACAGCAGCAGCGACCCCTCCTGGGAGGACCAGGCCGAGGCAATCTTGTAGAACGTCGGCGTGGTGGTGGAGGAGTGTCCGGCGACGACGTTGAAGGAGAAGTCGTTGCGTAGGAAGGCCGCCTCCAGCAGCCCGAAGGCGATCGTCATCAGCCCCGCGAGGGCATAGACGGCCCTCCGGCCGGAGTCGACCCATTCCCGTCGCCCGGAGGTGGCTCCGTAGACGGAGGCGCCGATGCCGTAAACGCAGACCAGCAGGCCGAGGATCAGCAGCGCGCGACCGACGAGTGCCATCAGGAGGAGGAGGTGGTCGCCTGGTACTTGGACGGGCACTTGGTCGTCAGGGAGTCGGGCTCCCCGACGAAACTCGGGCCCTGCTCGTGCACCGTGACGGCCACGCCGCGGCCGGCCCGGAACGGGTCGGGCACGATCCCGGTGTAGCGGACCGGCACCGAGAGCTTCAGCTTCGGGTCGCGAACGCGGAACAGCAAGGCATCGCCGTCGTGGCTCACGGAGCCGTTGAGCACGGTGCCGGCCAGGATGTAGGACCGGCCGGGCTGAGCCCGGCTGAGCAGCGACGACGCGGTCAGCTCGTCCCGGCCGGCGGTGAAGCTGGTGTAGATCAGCGCGCTGGCCAGCAGCAGGGCGGCCGTGAGAGCGGCCGTGAGACGGATCGTGCGCTTGCGTGACGGGTCCATCGAGAACCGATTGTCCCATAGCCGTGCCCGGGACCCGAAACGTCCCCGGAAACGGTTAGCGTCAGGTTAGCTCCAGGAAAATCGTCCCTCAGGGCGAAACCATAACCATCCGGAGCCGTTATTAGAGATGACCATGTTGGTTTCAAGACAACGACGTGACAGCCTCACTGCGCGGCGCCGTCAAGCCCGCACCGCGGGCCAGGACCACGCCCCCGCCCGCGAGCAGGCGCCAGCTGCCGGCACTGGGCGCGCTGCGACGGTGGCGCCGACGCGCCGACGCCGCGAGCTGGCCCCGCTGCAGGACCAGGCGCTCTACACCTGTCAGTGCGGCTTCGTGTTCCAAGCTCAGGTCTCGACCTCGGTGGGCTGCCCCCACTGCGGCGGGACGCAGGCCTGGTAGCAGGCTCTCTTCTAGGCGCGGGGCGGGCGGCTTGACCTCCGCTCCGGGCGGCAGCAGCTCGGCGAGCGAGTCCTCCAGCCAGCCGATCAGCTTCCATACGTCCCGCATCTGCTCGCGGTCGGCGACGATCCCGAAGTCCAGGTGGCCGCAGTAGCTCATCACGGTGACGTTCAGCCCCATGCCGTCGGTGATCACCGAGACGGGGTAGTTGGCCACCAGCTGCGCGCCGGCCATGTAGAGCGGGAACTGGGGACCGGAAACGTTGGAGACGACCATGCTTGGCCGCGCCCATCGACTCGTGGGTCAGCCGCAGGCGCACCACCGGGTCGCTCTCGTTGACGTACAGCGGCACGCTGAGCATTCCGATGCGGTTGCCGTAGGTGCCCATCTCCTTCTCGCTGCGCACCGACACCGGCACCTGGGCGATCAGTGGACCGTCGGGAAGCTCGTCGTGCTCCAGCAGCCACCAGCGCAGCGCGCCGGCGCAGATCGTCAGGACGACGTCGTTGACGGTGCAGTCATGCTCGTTCTTGACGCGCTTGACCGCTTCCAGCGAGAGCTGCCCGAAGGCGAACCGGCGATGGGCCGAGACGCGTCCGTTGAAGGAGGTCTTCGGTGCGGTCAGATTGGTCCGCTCCAGCACCCGCTGCTCTCCCCCGCGGATCAGCCGCGCCATCCGCGCGGTGGCGCGACCGACGGTATGCACCCCCGGTACCTGGGAGAGGAAGGCCACGTCCTGCACGTTGGGAACGGTCGAAGGGAGGGAGCGAACCACCCGCTCGACGTAGCGGGGCGCCCCCAGCATCCCGCGGAGCAGCATCTCCAGCTCGCTCGGCTCACGCTCCGGGCGGGGTGCCCGCGGCGGCTCGTCCTCCTGCGGGGGCTCGGGACCGAGGTCCAGAAGCACCCCCATGATCTCCGCGCCGGACATGCCGTCGATCACGGCGTGGTGGATCTTCGTCAGCAGCGCCACGTGGCCACCGCTCAGCCCGTGGATGAGGTAGGCCTCCCACAGGGGGCGTGAACGGTCCAGCGGCCGCTCGAAGATGCGGGCTACCTGCTCGGCGAGCTTCTCGTCGGTGGCCGGCGAGGCAGGGCCAACTCCCGCACGTGGTACTCCAGGTCGAAATGCGGGTCGTCGATCCAGTAGGGGTAGTCGAGGCCGAAGGGCACCTGCTTTAGCCGCCAGCGGAACGGCGGCAGCAGCGGCAGCCGGTGCTCGATCATCTTGTGCAGGTCGGCGAGCTCCAGCCGCCCGTTCGGACGGGTGCCGGGGTCCAGGATCGCCAGCCCCGAGACGTGACCCGCCTGGCGGGGGCTCTCCAGGGCCAGGAACTGCGCGTCTAGTCCTGTCAGCTGTCGCATTCGCTCCTCACGCCGGACAGTAACCACCAAGCCAACCCTCTCAATCACGAGATCGTTTGCCGCCCGGGCCCGGGATGCGGCGTGGCGCCGCGCGACGCGAATATGCTCGCCCAACCCGAAGACGAGGAGCGTTGAAGATGCTGACCCTGACAGGACTGGACGAGGTCACGGAGCACGCCGGCAAGGAGCTCGGCGTCAGCGACTGGTACGAGGTCACCCAGCAGGAGGTCGATGCCTTCGCCGAGGTCACCGGCGACCACCAGTGGATCCACGTCGACCCCGAGCGAGCCAAGGACACGCCGTTCGGCGGCACGATCGCGCACGGCTACTACGTGCTCTCCCTGGCGCCGCGCTTTTCCTACGAGCTGTACACGTTCGAGGGATCGCCTTCGGGCTCAACTACGGCCTGAACCGCGTGCGCTTCCCGGCTCCCATGCCGGGCGGCGACAAGCTGCGGATGCAGGCCAAGATCGGCTCGGTGGAGGAGGTCTCCGGAGGAGCCCAGATCGTCACCGAGCTGACCTTCGAGCGTGAGGGCGACGACAAGCCGGGTGTGCGTGGCCGAGCAGCTGGCGCGCGTGTACACCGGATAGCCCGCGAGTCGGCGGACCGGGCAGCCGGAGACGCTGACGGCCGGAGACGCTGACGGGTCTCGGGCATGCTTATGTGACCATCGGGCGGGCAGGCGCGTCACCGGGGTTCCGCAGTTGATGGGCATTTGAGCCCGGTTTTTGGGCCGGATCGCCTGTAAAGACTGGGGTTTTGCGTTCCGAAGCCACGAAAAGCGTGGGCACACGGCTGGACCGATTTTGCTTGTAA
>JAABUJ010004064.1_pt1 | contig 15718 bp, 9 predicted proteins | sample 5559131 | NCBI WGS metagenome assembly JAABUJ01 (sample SAMN10711875, study PRJNA513366) | rock metagenome | isolation source: Antarctica rocks | place: Antarctica: Victoria Land, Mt New Zealand nord | collected 2016-01-07 | reverse complement strand
GCGAATTTGGATGCAATTGCCCTGGGTGGGGCAGTGGACGCGGCCACATGACCGTGGCTCTCCCGAGAAGTTGACTCGACTTTGGCCCTTTTAGGCCGCATAGCAGGCGACCTCGACCAGAGAAGCGAGCAAGGAGGCCGACGAATTGGCCGCCTCAGGGCCGCTTTCAGCAGTTGGCCTATTCGTGAGACGGCTCGCCCACAGGTGGCGGCGCACGGCGGCGAGGGCGTCGGCGAAGGTCGCCTCGGACTTGGTATACCAGGCGCTTTGGCGTGTCGGCACGGCGGCCCCGTGGAGCGCGTGCGCCATCAGGGTGGCGAGGCTGAAGAGGCCGAACAAGCACGGTGTCGTCCGTTCGATAGCGCGCCGGGTCCACTGGCGCTGTGTTTCGACACCGAGGTGGCGGCGGCTCTCCTCGAACGTGACCTCGCTAGTCCACCGCCCAACATACCACGTCACAATCTGGAGCGGCGTCGCGCTTTGGTCAGTGCAGCCCAGGACGACGGGCTTGAGCTCGCCGGTGGGGTCGCGCAGCAAGACCCAGCGGATGGGGACGGGTGGTTCGCCATCGCGGTGCCACAGCGCTGTATCGCTGACCATCTCGAACGTCTTTGTCTCGCCCCCATACCAGGGGGTCTCAATCGTCTGCCACGCCGTGTCGGGGTCCTGGAGGATGGCACCGGGGGTGGGCAGGCGCGGCCCTTTCGTGGGCTTGACCCCGGGCTTGCCCTTGGGCTGCGGCGGGACCGGCTCATAGAGCGCCGCCGTTAGGCGCAGACGCGCGACCAAGGTGACGTCTTGCGCGCGGCAGGTCTCGGCCAGGGCGACCACACCATACCCGCTGTCACCGACGAGCACAATCGCCCGCTCCGGCTGCCAGCGCCGGATGAGCCGTACCAACCCCTCTGCTCGTTCAGGCAGCGTCCGGTGCCGTCGCTTGCCGAGCTTGCGGCTCGCCGCTGGCGTGGGGCAGGGGACGCTTAGGAAGGGCAAGGCCCAGGGGCGGGTGCTCCAGGGGACGTGGACGAGGGCACAGACGCAGAGCCAGCGGATGCCGCTGGTGGTGATTGTGTGGCCGGTCGTGGAGCGCACGGCATCGTGGGAGCGCGCTTTGTACGGGACCCGCCGCCCGTAGCGCCGTTCCAGCGTGTCGTCAATCACTAACAGTAGCGGCGCATCGCTGGGGACGAAGGCGGTTACGATCAGGCGCAGGAGGATCTGGCTCAGCAGCAAGGGAGACCATACCGCGCGGTTAAGGACGCGGTGATAGGTTGTGACATGGCGCTCGTCGCCCAGGCCCACGGCCCGCAAGGCGGAGGCGACGGTGCGGCGGCCCGGGGCGAGGAGCGCGCCGTACACGAGCGTGAGGGCGTGGGCGAAGGTGGGTCCGGTGAAAGCGACGGCGAACGCGCGCAACGGGTATATACTAGCGGGCGAGGGCGTGGACATGGCAACTCCTCCACGGTGTTGGTTTGGTCACTTTCCAGTGTAGGAGTTGTCGGCCTACGCCCTCATCCCGCCCTCCCCAACGACGAAAAAGGGCCAAAGTCGAGAAGTTGATACCGCTGGCAAATTCCTGGAAGGGCCAAAGTGCCCGAATTAGCGCCAGTAAATCGCCCGCCTTCCTCGTCGCTTATAGCCCTCGCAGGAGTCTTGGCCCAAATAAGCAGGGGGCTGCCAGAATTTGCCAGCGGTATCGAAGTTGATACCGCTGGCAAATTCGGCGAGGGTCTAGGACACTGACCTGGGGAAGCGTCCGACCGCTTCCCACTCACACAATGCGACCTCGTGTCGCACGGGGGTATTTCCAGTCGATGCGCCCGCGTACCGCATCCGCTGCCTGTTGATCGGAGAGGCCTTCGGCGAACTGCATGATCGTCACGAGGGCGAGGTGCGCGGGCGCTGCAGCGGGCTGCCCGTCGCGCGGGTAGAGGTCGGCGAACTGGGCGTCAGCGTAGAGGGGGCCGAGGGCATCGCGTAGGCGCATGGTGGGGGTGCCTGTCGGGAAGGCGGCGTGTGCGACGCGAGCAGTTTCCTCGGGGATACGCGGCTCGGGCGATGGACGTAGCGACATCGAAGCTCTCCTCATGACGAAACGACCGTCGATCGACGATGCGGACATCCTATCGTATTGAGCGCCCGTGCACTGATGTCCAGCGAACGAGGCCGTGAGATGGGCCTCTCACAGGGACGTTCCTCACCCTTTCTATTGCACCTTTTTTGCCCATTTTGTTACCCACCCTTTTCACCCATGAGAGGGCCTCTTCCGGCCTGCCACCCTGCACTCCAAACAGCCCCAAGGGCACGCTGAGGGTTCGCCAGCAGTATCTTCTCAAGGGGATATATGCGCCCCGACGTGGCTGAGAGGCGAACGGGCGGTGAGCGATAGGACGTGGGGGCTGTCGGCGGTGTTGTCGGCGATGAGGAGGGAGGCACGGCGGAGGCCGGGGGCGTGGGGGCGGAAGGCGAGGATGATGGTACAGCCATCGGTGGGGACGATCAACCGGTCGCGACAGGTGGAGCGGGCCAGGAAATCGGGGGCAGCGGGGCCAGTGACGGTGAGGCGGTCTACGATGAGCAGGGTGGGGCCGAGGTTAACGAGGTGGATGGTCCGGGACGCGTCGGGGAGCGTGTCGGCGCGGAGGGTGAGCGCCAGGGGGTTGAGGACGATGGAGGGTGGCACGACCGTCGCCCGGGCGCGGGCGGGACCGCGCGTCCCAGGCAACGGGTCTGGCGCGCCTACCGACGCGGGAACGGCGGGGAGCGGCGGGGGCGTGGCGCGCGTCATGGCTGGAGGTGGCGTGACGGACGGTGCGGGGGAGGCCGGGAGGGATGGAGGCGCAACGCTTGGCGTGAGATGGGTGGTGGCGAGCACCCCCAGGAGGAGCGCCGCGAGCACGATCATGGGGAGCGCGCGGGACACCACACGGTGCGGGGGCAGGTCTGCGGCGGGGGCGATACGGTCCGCGGCACCGGGGGCAACGCGGACTGTGCCGCCGGGGCTAACCAGCAGCGTGAGGGACAGTGTCGCGAGGGGCACTGTCGCGAGGGACGCGTCTGCCCGCAGCAGGACGCGGAAAGGATAGCGACCGAGGGCTAGCGACGGGGGGGCGATGACAAGCCGCAGGTACTCCGGGTGCTTTGGGTGCTCTGGGTGCTCTGGGTGCTCTGGGTGCTCTGAAGTGGGCGTGTGAGGGTCGAAAACGCACCAGGCGGCGGGCAGGCCGTCGACGGTGAGGTGGTGGGGCCCGGCGTTGCTACGGGGGCCGGTCTCGACGGTCAGCGCGACGGCGCCGGGCGATGCGTCCGCGTAGACGAGAGTGAGGTAAATCGGCGCTGGTGTCATACGTCTCCTAACGTCGCGGTGGGATGGCTCGTTGCGAGGCAGAACGATACGCGCGTGTCTCGTGCTGCCGTGGGGCTGGACTCGGCCACATGACCGTGGCTCTTGCACACATACCGTGGAAACGACGTAGCTTGGGACGAGGGTCTATGGCGATATATAATCGTTGCCAAGAACGTTGCTTCCTTCCAGCGCGTTGAAGTCCTGCGGCGTAGATCCAATTCACGTTTTTATGCACAAGAGCCAGCGTCATACTGAGCAGGCCCAGAGTGCTCCTCGCCCGCGCCGCTGCGCCCGTTGGCGGAGGTGTTCGTGTCAGCTGGGTCGTAACGCCAATCGAGGGGCCGCTAGCAGCCGCGCACGAGGCGGCAAGCATACTGGCGGCTCCCCCACGTCGCCCGGCCACGACGAGGCATAGCCCATGCCCATGCAGCTCCAGATGACACGCCTATAGTATATATCCACCGAGGCCATGCCGACCCTGCGAACGGCGCGATGAAACCATTGGGGCGGTCATCCTCCCGACCCTCTGGTCAGGGAGGTTTCGTGTCATACAGCGGCAGGTGCGCCCAGCAGAGCTGGCGCTGTGTCGGGTCGATCCAGGTATAGCCGGACCAGCGGTCGGACCCGGCGACACCGGCGTAGGTCGGCCCCAGCAGGTCCTTGGCCCCCTGGCTGCCGCGCGTCGGGCGCAGCAGGAACACGCTCACCAGCGCCGTCACCGCCACCCACAGCCAGCGGCGCCGCGTCCCTTCCTTCCAACTGGTCTCGTCCGCGTTGGCCACGGGCTGCGCCTGCACAAAGGCATGCGCCTGGGCCACCGGCTCCGCGACGGCCGCGCTGACCTGCCGCTCTAGCGCCGCGATGCTGCCCACGCTCAACTCCAGGTGGAACAGCGCCCCCAGCATCTCCCGCGCGTCGCGTTGGCTCACCCCCTGCCGCCCCGTCACATAGGCCACGGTCGCCTGCGCGCGGGGCCCGAAGCTCCCCGACGGCATGTCCTCCGGCCACGCCGCCGCCGTGCGGGCGCCGCACGCCCCACAGCGGAGCGTGTGCCGCCGGTCGGCCGTGACCTCGACCATCACGCGCGGGAGCGCGGCCACCTGGTGGCACGCCGGATCGGGGTCGTCGCCCGTCAAGGATGCGCCACAACAGGCGCAGGCGTCGGGTTTCACGTCCACGACCCGGCCCACCCGGTCGGCGGGCAGCGGCACACGCCCATGCCCCGCGTGCCCCGGTTGCCCCCCGCTGGCCCGCCCCAACGGGCGGCGCGGGGCGCGGCGGCGCGCTCGGCGGGTCCGACGACGGGGGCTTGGACGAGGTGCGCGAGGTCTTGTTGGCCCGCTCCTCCAACCGCGCCACGCGGTCGAGCAGGTCCGCCACCACCACGCGCACCGTCGCCCGCGTCGCGGCCCAGTCATCTGCGGGGATGTCAGGCGAGGGAGGGAGACCACTCATGCGCCTAGTATAGTGGAACGTCCGGTGGCGTGGCGGGCCCCGTGCCCCACTCCCCTGCCCATCTCCGTGCTACAACCTGAGCGATTACCGCGATTCTTTTCATGACGATCCTCTTTCTTGTTTCTTGCTGTCTTAATACTACAACGTTACTTCGCTAGAATCACCCGCAGCGACCGTAAGACAAAGGGGCAATCTGGCCGCTAGACTAAGCGACCGCAAGCCTGCTTCCAAGTCGCTAGCATAGCCTCGGGGGACAAGTAACGTTGTAGTATTAACTTGTTGCGCGAACGAACACGCCAGCGGACGTTTTCTATGGTATGCGCGGGTGATGACGACCTCCTGTCGCCCGCGCTCGGTCGCCCGCGCTCGGTCACCCGCACTCGATCACCTGCGCCCATCGCACAACTGCGGGGCGGGCGGTGCGGCACATCCGAGACGCCGGCCACGCCGGCCACGACGACCACGCCGGACTAGCGGGCGAACAGCGACGGGACCGCGGCCGGATGCAGTAGGTCCAGCGGGAAGGCGACGGCGAGGTATCCGACGACGAGCAGGACCATGCCGGCGACGTGCAGCAGCGTATTCCTCCGGGTGCGGCCGCTGCTCGCGGCGACGAGCGCGCCACTGGCGCAGAGCAGGAAGTAGCCGAGCGGCGCCAGGCTCGCCATCCCCCACAACCCGAACCGGATCGTGCCCGCGTTCATCATCAGCGACCCGTGCCGATAGAGAGGGAGCCAGTACGCCGAAACGGGCGCGTCGATCCCTTCCGGCGCCAGGGGATTAGTGATGCAGATCAGCGCGTAGAGGGCGACGCTATACGCGCCCGCGAGCACCAGGGCGGATTGTGCCAGCGCGGCGTAAAGGCGTGGTAGCGCCGGCAGGAAGGCCAGCGGGACGACGAGGAACGGGATGACGGCCACCAGGAACCGCGCGCCGGGCGAGTCGCCGCCGATCGGGAGATAATACGCGGCATTGTAGAGCACGAAGACGAGCCCGAGCCCGACGCACAACGCGCACTCGCGCCGCCAGCCCTCGGCGCGGCCCATGGCCCAGACGCCGAGTGGCAACAACAACAGGAAGGGCGATTGGACGAGCAGACCGCGCGGGCCAACCAGGATCTCGACGAGCGCTGACCACTGCGGCGCCGTGATGCCAAAGAAGCCGCTGTGCATCGCCTGGAACGCGGTGTTCCACTCGTACTGATAGGCGAATCGGAGCGGGCTGCCGAGCGTGACCAGGTTGTAGCCGAACATGAGCAGCGCCCAGGGCACGCCCCCCAGGGCGAAGAACCCCAGCCGGCGCAGCGGGCGCGCGAACGAGGCCGCGTAGACGAACAGCGCGATCGCCATGAGGGCGGCCGGGAACTCCATCAGCACGGCCACACCCGTCAACGTCCCCGCGAGCAAGAGCCAGCGAGGGGAACTGGAGGCCAGCCGCGCCTTGACCAGGGCTACGAAGGCCGCGAAGCCGAACGCAGCCGCGTCCTGATGCTCGAACAGCACCGTCGAAAAGGGGAACGCCAACGTCCCGAAGCTGTAGCATAAGGCGAGCGCTACTGCCCAGAGGCGCCGGCGCGACAGCAAGAGCGCGAGGTAATAGAACAGCACGCAGAGGATGGCCGAGGGCAGGGCCACGACGCCAATGGACACCAGATAGAGCGAATACCGGATGTCCCCTCGCAGCTTCGGGTAGTGGTCGAGCCGCTGCACCTGCCGAATGGCCGCGTAGACAGGGACGCCCAGCACGGCCGTGCCGATCGCCTTGTCGCTATAGTAGTGGCCCTTGTAGTAGGCTTTGTCGCCCGTGAGTCCCTGGTAGGCGTCGATGGTGAGCTGATGGCGATTCACCACGCTCATGATGAGCGCCATGCGGCTGCTCTGGTTCCACCCCGGGACTTGCATGAAGTAGGCGTAACAGGCGAAGCTCACCAGGAACAGGATAAGCGGGATGCGCCTATTGCCCGCGTCCGGGCCCATGCCCACGCGCCTAAATGCTTCCAACGAGTAGGTGCGGGAGGGAGGCCCACTATCAGGAATGGTCCGTACCGCAGTATTAATGTGGAAGCATTTAGTGTCCATGTCCGGCCTCGGCGACCACTACACGGTCTCCCTGATGACCGCGAAGACCTCGCGATGCGCGCCGCCGTCCGCCGCGGGGACCTTCGCGGGGCGCGACGCCGGGGGCAGTGGCGCGCCCGTGCTGCCCGGCGTCGCGTGATTGCCTTCCGATAGGGGAGGCCCCCAGGTGGCGATGAGGGACCCGTCCATGGTGCGTCGCCGCAGTTGCCACACGAGGCGCGCGGCCTCCCCGAAGATCTTGTACGACAGCTTGGAGCGCCCACGCGTCCGGTCCGGGAAGACGATCGGCACCTCGACGATCTGCAGGCCGGCCCGGTAGCAGAGGTACGTCATCTCCACCTGAAACCCGAAGCCGTTCGACACGACAGCGTCCAGGTCTACCGCGCGTAACGCCCGCCTGCTGAAGCATTTGAAGCCGCCGGTGATGTCCCGGACGGGCATCGTGAGCAGGGTGCGGGCGTACAAGCTTCCGCCCTTGCTGATGATGTGCCGCAACGGCGACCAGTTCTCGACCCGTCCCCCCGCGATGTTGCGCGACCCGAGGACCAGGTCGGCCTCCGCCGATGCGCGGAGCAGGCGCGGGAGGTCGGCGGGGCGATGCGACAGGTCGGCGTCCATCTGGACGATGTAGTCGTAGTCGCGGGCGAGGGCGTAGCGGAAGCCGGCGACGTACGCGGTGCCGAGCCCCTGCTTGCCGGGGCGATGCAGGACATGGACCCGCCCCGTCGAGGCGGCCAATCCGTCGGCCACCTCCCCCGTGCCGTCGGGCGAGTTGTCGTCCACCACCAGGATATGGATGGCCGGGTCGACGGCCAGGACCGCCGCGACGAAGGGCGCGATGTTCTCGCGCTCGTCGTAGGTAGGGGTGATCACGAGTGTTCGCACGTCAAATCCTCCGTATTCTCTGTCGCCGTCATTGCGCGTGGCGCACTAGCGTGCCACGCCCGCGTCGCGGTCTCGTGAACGCGCGTAGTCGGGTTGCCGGCTCGTAACGCGCGCGCCGAGGCCCGCGACGCCCCCACCGAGCGCCCCTAGCGTCCGCCACAGCGGCAGACCGTAGAGCGAGGCGCGGCAGATACCGCCCACCATCACGAGGAAGTAGGCCAGGATGGCCATGTTGGCCAGGCGATCGGCCAGGTTCGGGCCGTACAGCTCCCCCCCGGCATGGATTAGGACCGCCGCGCCGGCAACCAGATAGAGGAACTGCGGCCACAGTAGGTGGCCGTAGAAACCGTGCTGGCGCGTCTTGCGCGTGACCACATAGTGCGGCTTGGCGCGGCGCGAGCGCGCCGCGATCCAGAAAGCGCGCAGGTAGATGGGCCAGAAGCCGACTCGATACTGCCAGGTACGCAGCAGGAACGCGCGTCCAGCCTGCGCCGTGGTGGCGTAGTACAGCACGCTGATGATGACCCAGGGGAACATCGCCGCGCCCTCGATCGGGATGAATCGGTTCGTCGCCAGCGACACGAGCGGCGTCAGCATCAGCAGGGGCATGAAGAACGCTGTCGCGACGTAGGAGAGGCACAACTCGAGGTACTGCAGGCGCTGGCGGACCGTCAGCCCTGGCTTACGCAGGGGGTTATCGAACAGGAAGAGGCGTAGGGTGTCGACGGCCCAGGTCCCGCGCTGCTTGAGCAGACCAGGGATGTCGTCGGGCGCCAGCCCCAGCGAGAGCCGCTCGTTGTGATACTCCGAGCGATACCCCGCGCTGTGCAGACGGTACGACGTGGTGAGGTCCTCCACCATGTTCCAGGTGACGAAGCCGCCGATCGACCGCACGGCGTCGATACCCCACAGTACGCCGCTGCCGCACGAGATGGCCGCCCCGGCCCCGTTACGGCCGGGCTGCGTGGTGTCATAGAAGATGCGGTCGCGGGTGCCGAAGGGGTCGCCCGGCGGCGCCACCACGTCCTTGGGCGTCTGCACGAAGGCCAGCATGGGGTCGGCGAAATAGCCCACGACCGTGCGCAAGAACGAGGGGGCGATGAGCTCGTCCGCGTCCTGCGTCAGGATCAGGCTGGCCTGCGGGCAGGCGAACGCGATGTAGTCCAGGGCCGAGTTGAGATTCCCCGCCTTGGCGTCCGCGCGCGGCCCACCGTTATAATGGACGCCGAGCGCCGCGGCCAGGAGTTGCACCGACTCACGGTGGCCATCGTCGGACACGACGATAAGCAGGCGCTCGGCCGGGTAATCCAGGCTCTTGAGGGCCACGAGCGTGCCCTCGAGCACGTTGAGCGGCTCGCCGTAGGTCGGCACGACGGCGGCGACGTACGGCAACTCGGCGGGCAGGGGCGGGGCCTGCCTGTTGTCCCGGGGCGCAATCTGGTTGACGTAGCTCAGCACCATCACCGCGAAGGTGCCGGTTACGCCCAGGAGGTGGGCCAGGTCGATCGGCGAGGGGTCCCGCAGCGCGACCTGTGCGCTATGCACAAGATAACATTCACCGACGAAGAGCATTGCCACGCCGAGAGTGCGCACCGAGGCGATACCGCGGAACATTTCGGGGTACCAGAGGCACACGGCAACGAATCCCACCACGATGAACACGCCAGGTTGGACCCAGAGGTAGGGCCAGCGCAGCGTGTTGAAATCGGCCAGGAGCAGGAGATCAACGAACGCGGCGGCAAACCCAAGTGCAACGAGCCGGGCGTGCGCCGTGACACCGGCGGTAACGCCGTACACGATCGCCCAGGCCGTCCGCCCCACGGTGCTGGCCCGCGCGTCACCGGCCAGCACGGAGCGGGTCGCCAAGGATTTACCTACGCGTAGGGCGCGCGTGACGCGCGGATACGCGAATTCTTCGGCGAACTTGGGAAACCAGATGCCGATCGCGACGAGGGTACCCAGCACGCAGAGAGCCAGGATGAGCGCCGCATGGTCAAATGTGCCGACCGACGGCGCCGGCGCCACCGTCGTCGGATGCAGCCCAGGAACCGAATGACGTACCAGAGATGACATCATGGACGCGGACCGAATCATCGGCATCGCAATGTTAGTGCTGCACATGGCCGCCTCCTCGGACCAGCCCCTGCCGCAGGGCGGGCGGTGTGCCCTGCGGCAGGGCGCCGAGGGCTAGCTCTCGCGAGTCGGTCGAGGTGGTGTGGGCCCGCGGGCGCAGGGCGCGCGCGGCGACAGGGCCACGACTAGGGTAGCTGGCTCGAGGGGCTAACATGTAGACGCGTGTACCGATTGGCGCGCCGAAGCTGAGCGTCTGACTCGTCTTATAGCCGAGGATATAACCCGCCCGGCGCAGCGGCGCGCGTAGCTTTTGCGCCACGTCGGGGGTATAGTAATCGTCCAGTACGACATACTTGAACCAGTGGTCGTGGATCGCGGCTTCCATAGCGCCGAGGCCGTAGCGCCCCTTGTAGGCCAGGTACCAAGTGCTATGCCACACGCTGCGGTGCGCCACGCCATAGTTGAAATAGTAGTCGTAGATATAGGAGCCCGAGGCCAGCACCTGATCGTGGTCGGTCACGCCAGCCGCCTTCAGGTGCGAAACGGCGCCAGCCGTACTCGGCCAGCTATGCTCAAAGCCCCAATCGCGCCCCAACGCGTAGTCCGTGAACCAGATCAAGGCGAGCGCCGTGATGACCGCTCCGGTCGCACGATAGTAGGAGGACCAAGCCCCGTCGATCAAGCGCACTCGCTGGATGATCGTGACACACGCATAGCCGGCCAGCGGCGCGAGGAAGACGAGGCTGAAGACGAGGTGCTTCTCCAGGCTGCGGCTGTTGTGCGCGTATAAGGTATAGAGCGGGATGGACAACATCGTGATGAGGAGCACCGGCACAGCCAACGCGAGCGTGATACGGTTCCACCGGCCCGTCAAGCGCACCGTCCGCAGGGACGCCCGGCCCAGCAGCGCGGCGCCCACCAGAGCGACGAGCAGCACCGCGCCCAATTCGGTCCAGATCGTGTGGGCGACGGCCGCGCGCGTGGAGAACTGATACGAGTTCGTGCCTTTGAAGACCTGCGCGAGGTCATTGCGGAAGAGGAACACGTAGACGACCAGGATGAGGGCCGTCACCCATGGGAATTTGACTAGTGGGCGCAGCGAGCGACCACGAGACAGGTAGAGCGCCGCCGCGATAGCCAACAGGGCTGGCAAGCACATGATGGTAATGTATTTGGCGAGAAATGACAGGCTGAAGGTGATGGCCGCCGCCAGTAGATACCAGTCCTCGCGTGCCTCGTCGGTCGTGGCTGCCTGCACCAGGCAGTACAGCGACGCCGCCAGCAGCGGGACAGCCAAGCTGTCGTAGACCGCGAGCTGGCCGAGTTCGATGCTGATGCCAGCTAGGCCGAAGATGGCCATGGCCCAGAGCGCCGCCTGCTTACCGAAGAGGCGCGACGCGATCAGGTAGACGAAAACGGCGGTGATCGTGCTCAGCGCCGCGCTGAGTGTCCGCAGGCCAACGACACCCCCGAGGTCGTTGGCGATGGCGGACACGACCGGGTAGAGGTAGGACCCGAACATGAAGGTCGTCGCGTTCTGCGTGAAGACCCCGTGGAGCACATCTTGACCGACCGTCACGTAGATCGCCTCATCAACGAAGAGCGTGTTGTAGGTGATGTGCGTGAGGCGCACCAGCAGGATCATGCCCAGGAGCACCAGAAACAGGCCCTGCTGCAACCCAAACGGCAGACGCTCGGTCCGCTCGTACGGCGGGTCGGCCACGCGCGGCGCGCCGTTCCCCCCCGAGGCGGACAGCCACGGCCTGGCCCTCACCGCGGTTGATGTCATGGCGCGCGCCGTCGCATCGCGCGGCGCCGTGTCGGGGTCGGGCATAACCCGATTCTCGATAGCCATAAATAACACGGTTTCCTCTTTTACGATGGAGGGTCGGCTTTAACATAATATTTTGCCCTGTGCGGGGGCATCCGCCGTGCCGAACGGGCTCACGGACGCCTTCCACCTGGTCGAACGGGACGTCGCGCAGCCGTACCTCGTCGCCCGAGCCGCCTGGCGCGCCGGTCAGCGCGCCCATGATCCGGGCGGCCCGGCAGGTATCGTCAAGCTGAAGGCCCGCAGAGGACGATGCGCAGCCCTGGACGGGCCACATATTATGTTAAAGCCGACCCTCCACGATGGCGACAGCGCGGCGAAAAAGGCCGCGATGTATCAGGGATAGGGCCGCCCGACGACATGGTCAGGCGCGGCCAGGGACGTATGCACGTTGTCAGGCGGGCGGCACAAACACGCGATTATCAGTCGGCGTTGAAAGCGAATTATTCTCCTCGCGCGCGGCAGGAACAGGTTGTATCCGGCTGTCATCGCAGGATGCGAAAAAGCGTCACACAGCATCGTGTGGTAACAGGTAGTGGACTCGTCCCCTATGGGTCTAAGGGAGCAAGAAAGGCCGTCGTCGTTTCGACGTCACTTATGTATGCGCCGGGCTTGTGCGCATACTACCTGTTCGGGGAGCACTAGCACCCCGGCAATCCAAACGTACCAGCCGCGAGAAAAAGTGTCAAGGCGTATCATTTTTTGCGTTATTTCGCGCTCTACCACAACATTATTGCAACTATCGCGTTCACGCGTCGCCAGACGATGACGGGTAGCTCTATGTCGACAACCCCCGCACCGTCCACACCGTCCTGTCCGCGCACGTCCCGGCGATGGGGTTCCGACCCCCGGTGCGTGGCCATGGGCCGATGCGGCAGCGCAACGCGGCGACGGTGTCTACCCTCCCCCTCCATCTCACCCCTTCATGCATTCGCCGTCGGGAAGACGAAGATCGAGGCCGAGAGGGAGGGGAACGTGTACACGAAGGTCGGGGCGAGGCCCGTCGGCCGGTCGACATTGGGGAGGATGCCGTCGGCCATGGCGTGGATCGTCGGGCTGCCCGTGACGCGTGCGCCGCGGACCTCGACGGTGCTCTCGACCACCGCGTCCCCGCGGTTGATCACCTCGACGTACACGGCGCGCGCGTCGCGCGTCGCCGCGACCAAAAGGGCTGGATGTCCGTGGGCGGCGTGCGAACCTGTAGTCGTGCAGCGCAGCACCAGCGGGCCGCGCAGGTTACCGGTGATCCAGAGCGCCCAATACGCATAGTCCTTACGCTTGGCCGCGTCGTAGTAGCCATAGCCGCTTGCCCCGTAGTCGTCGAAGAGGAATCCCGCCGCGATGCGCCCGCGCGGGTTGCGCAGATAGTACTGCGTGAGGATGAGGCCCCAGAGCCCGGCGGCGATCTCGTGCTGCGACGAGTTCGTGTTGTACTCCGTGATGCCGACGCCGACATTCGGCCGTGCGAAAGGAATCTCCCCCATCCGGCGCAGCAGGGGGACGATGCCGGAGGGCGCGTCGGCCGGCCCGCGCGCGCTATCCTCCAGGGCGTCGAGCTCCCGCGGCAGGTGCAGCAACTCTCCCGCGGTCGCGACCGCCGCCGCATAATCGTGATAGGTCACGACGTCAACGCTGCGCCGGCAATCCGCGAGGACCGCGTCGATGATGCGCGTATTGTCGCCGAACGGGGTGGGGAAGCGGTACGGCGCCGCGACCGCCGGGCCGCACAGCACGACCTGGTCGCGCAAGCCCGCCGCGACGAGCGCGTCGTGGCACGCGTTGAAGGTGGCGGTGTACTCCGCAGGGCTCCCGACCCGGTAGTCGATGTCGTAGTCGGGCTCGTTGCCAATCTCCCAGTACTGGGTCCGCAGGTTGTACGGCAAGGCCCCATACCGCCGCACCAGGGCGAGCACGTTCGTCGTGACTGTCCCCCCGCCGGCCATCCCCTCGGCCGTGAGATAGGCGAGGCCCGGCTGGATGTATTGCAGGAATAGCGGCACCGCCCCCGCGGCTAGGATGGCCGCTACGTTGGCGTCGAAATACGCCAGCCCGTGGTCGGGGGCGTGCGCGTCCGGGTAGACCACCGTGCGCACGAGCCCGACGCGCGCCTCCCTCAAATCGGCCCTGAAGGGGATACCATCGCGGCTCGTGGCGAAACCCGGCACGTGCGCGTCGATGTTGACCGCGCCGAGCCCGACGGGTTTCCGTCGCACCACCCGATCCGCGTCCACCACGATCGCCCCACCGCTCGCCGGGGCGTCCCCGAGCGGCGCGGTGAGACGCGCGTCCCGCAGGGCGACGCCCGCGGCGGCCACCCCGGTCGCCGCGAGCGCCGCGCGCGCCAGGAAGCGTCGGCGGCCGACACGTGCGCGCCCTCGCGACAGACGATCCATCCTCAGCCCCCCTTTGTCCTAAGTCTAACCGCCCGTTTGTCCTGACATGTATAGGCTATTTCGCGCGCGCCCTCCCCGCGCCTATCCTACGTCTCGACACTACCACACCACCACAACCCGTCGCCGCGCGTGGGCGGGATCGGGATTGCAGGGCTAGCGGAGAGGGACGGAAGAGAGATGCGAACACGGGCACAGCGGGCGCTATTAGCGGTCCTATTAATCGTCGTGGCGGCGTGGGCGGGGCCACAGGCGCGGGCGTCGTCGGGGGCGGCCCCGACGCCACCGCCCGCACACCTCGGTCTCGGGCTGCAGGCGGGCAACAACGCCAACGGCCTGCGCGGCTGGATGCCCGCCTCCGGCATCCCCTTCGACTACGCCTGGACCTACCTCAGCGACGGCTGGGACACCTCGTGGGGCAACGGTGGCATACCCGGCCACTTCGCGCTCGATTACGCCACTAGCGCCGCCTCCCATGGCTACACGCCCGTCTTCGACTACTACACGCTGATCACTTACGGCGGCTGCGGCAATTGCAACGGCCGCAAGCAGACCATCGCCAACCTGAACAACCCGGCGGTCATGGCCGACTACTACGCGCGGTTCCGCACGCTCATGCAACGCCTCGGCCCCGGCGCCTACGACGGCCTGCGCGGCTTCGGCAAGACGGCCATCGTGCATGTCGAGCCCGATATGTCCGCTTTCGTCAACACTGCCGTGCGCGACAACTCCGTCTGCGACGGCCACTGCACCGGCCAGGGCAACGACCCCGCCTACATGAAAGCTGCTGTCGCCTCGTCCGGCGACCCCGACGCCGCTGCGTTCCCCGACACCTACCAGGGTTTCAACTGGACGCTCCTGCACCTGCGCGACCGCTACGCCCCCAACGTCAAGCTCGCCTTCAATGTCAGCCTGTGGGCGACCGGTACCGACATCGGCAGCGACACCAGCCCCAGCGTCGACGGCGTGGCCCTGGGCCAGCAGGCCGCCAACTTCGCCCGCGCGAGCGGCGTCGCCGACACCCCGCCGGGCGTTAGTTCCTACGACCTGATCTTCAACGACCCCGAGGACCACGACGCCGGCTGGCAGTCGACCGTCAACCACAATCCCAACGCTTGGTGGGATCGCCTCAACGTGACCTTCCCCAACTTCCACCGTTGGGAGGACTATGTCGGGGCGGTCAGTCGCACGACGGGGCGGCCAGTGATGCTCTGGCAGGTACCCACGGCCAACCAGTATTTCGACACCGACAACAACACGCCGGGCCACTACCAGGACAATCGCGCTGAGTATATCTTTGGTCACATGGACGAAGTAGCGCGCGCCGGGATCGTGGCCGTGCTGTTCGGGCAGGGCGCGCCCACGAACACCCAGGCCTACGACGCCAGCCACGACGGCGTGTCGAACCCCGCCCCGATCTGCACGACATTGGGCATAAGCAGCGGCCAGATCTGCAACAACCACACGAGCACCGTACCAGACGACGACGGAGGCTACCTGCGCATGCAGGCGAGCCAATATTACGCCACGAGCGGCTACAACCTTGACACGAGCCCCCTCCCGCCCACCGCCTCGCCCACCGCCTCGCCCACCGCCTCGCCCACCGCCTCGCCCACCGCCTCGCCCACCGCCTCGCCCACCGCCTCGCCCACCGCCTCGC
>JAABUJ010004063.1_pt1 | contig 15724 bp, 18 predicted proteins | sample 5559131 | NCBI WGS metagenome assembly JAABUJ01 (sample SAMN10711875, study PRJNA513366) | rock metagenome | isolation source: Antarctica rocks | place: Antarctica: Victoria Land, Mt New Zealand nord | collected 2016-01-07 | reverse complement strand
GGTCAACCGGAGAGGGCCCGGTGTGGGCCCCCTTGAAGAGCACGAATGTGGCTGCCATCGACCACCGCGGCGGTCCAGTCGATCGCGCCGGCGGCGTTGAGGCGCTCAAGCAGCGTGGCGTGCAGCCTGTCCCAGACCCCGGCCGCCTGCCAGTCGCGCAGCCGCCGCCAGGCGGTGACCCCGGAGCAGCCCAGCTCCTGGGGCACAAAGCGCCACGCGATCCCCGTGAGGAGCACAAAGACGATCGCGTTGAACGCCGTGCGGTCGGGCACCCGCGGGCGCCCGGTCGCGGCCGGTTCGACGGCGGGCAGCAGCGGCTCAACCGCCTCCCAGACCTCGTCGCGGACCTCGAACACCGTCGCCATCGGCCACCTCCACGCCCAGGGTTATGTCGTCCTGAGCAGAGAGTTCGCCGCGAGCACCACGACCCCTTCTGAAACAGCCTCTAAGGGCTCGGCCCGCCCCCCGCACAGAATCGGCTACTCGCTTCCCACGGGAAACGTCTTCGGCGCCGCCGTGACCATCGGCTTCGTGATCTGCTTTCTCGCCGAGACCCGGCGGGTCGTGCGGGATCACTTCCCCAACGGGTTCCATGACCTCCTCCCCCTCCCCCTCCCCCTCCCCCGCCTGCGGCACAGGCCAGGGCGGCGAGGCTGACGATCATCCGGTCCCGCAGCACGCGGGCAGTCGCCGTGTCGACGCAGTTCATCAGGATCACCGACGTCCACAACGCCAGGCTCGCCCGCCAGCCGATCCCCCCAAACCAGAGGAAGCGACGATGGCCGCAGCGCCCATCACCGAACACCTCGGCCGCGCGATCACCGCCGACGTGCAGATCGCGCCCCCGCCGACGAGGCCGAACAGCGATACCCGTCGCTGCGCGCCACCCGCCCCGGCGTCGAGCGCCGCCGGGATTGCGTCCGCCTCGCGGACCCTCTAACCGCGCCAGCACCGTCGCCGGTCCTCGCGGCCTGACGTCCTGGGCTCCCCGTAGGGGCCTCAGCTGGGAAAGGCGATGACGATGTCATCGACGCGTGCGCCACCCGGATGGCCGTACCAGGGATCCCGGCGCCGGCGCTTGACAGCCACCAGACCGGCAGCCGCGATTCCGATCTGCGACCTCCCTGGGCGGGCGACGGACGCCAGTCACTAGATCTCGCGGGCCGCAGCGCGACACTGGGCCGTTGTAAAGGCGCCACCACGCTTGGCGACCGTGTGCCCCTTGGCCCGCCCGTCCGGCCAGAGCATCTCGCCACTTGACCGGCGGATCACGATGCGCTTCCGCGGCCTGGCCGTCCTGAGCACCTCGACCGGTTCGGGGCCGGTCGCGGGGATGAGGCCATGGCCGGAGAGCAAGCAGACACACAGCACCGGCGCGGTGTCCGGCGCCGGGGATAGGGCCACCCATTGCTCGGCTCCTGGCTTGTCCGAGTCACCTACGATCATCCACGGAGCCGCGTGATTTCTCTGAGGAGTTCGGACGGGGACGCGGGGGGCGCGCTGTTTGTGGCTATGCTGTCGACCCCGGTCGCCCTGTACAACGTCGGCAGGTACCTCGAGAGGCGTCTAGCCGTCCGCCGCCTGTCACGCTTGGCCGGCCTGCCGCACCCCGCTACCCGCATGTGGATGACCACGTGGTCCGAGTCGCGATGGATCCCCGGCGGCCCGTGGTGCGGAGACAGGATCCCGGCCGGCAAGCCAGGAGCAAGTCGCGCGCGAGCGCTAATGCCGTTTCTGGGTGTGCTTGTGGTGGAGCGGGGTGGCTGCGCGAGGTCGTCGCTCGCCGGCATGGATGCCGGCGAAACGCTGGCCGGATGAGAGCTTGGGAGCACGCCGGTTGGGGCGACGCGCATGGGCTCGGCCCGTAGGTTCGCGGGTTCTCGAAGTCCGTCGAACTGGAGGTCGTCGCCCATGCGCGTCACCGCTGCATTGTGCGCCACGAGGCGCCACGAATCGAGCGGAGATGAAAGGGCTCCGACATCGGGCTGTCGCAGCAGCCCGGATGAAGCTGCTGGAGGTCCGCTCCCGGCGGGTCGGCGGCGCCACCTATCAGGTGCCCGTCGAGGTGCCGCCCCGACGCTCGCGCACGCTGGCGGTGCGCTGGCTGGTGCAGTTCTCCCGCCACCGGCGCGAGAAGACGATGGCTCAACGCCTCGCGCACGAGCTGCTCGACGCCCAGCAACAGCAGGGCGCGGCCTACAAGCGCAAGGACGACATCTACCGCATGGCCCAGGCGAACAAGGCGTTCGCCCACTACCGCTGGTAGAAGCGGCCGAGCGGCGTCCCAGCGCGCCGGTGGGCGAGTGGCGCCCCAGTGGTTGCCACGCCACGTCTGCCGGATGTCACCGGCGGTGACGAGCATACGAGCGTCCCGCTCCTGCCCACTGTCGAGTCCGGCTATCCTAAGCGCCTCGGCGCTGCAGCGTTGCTCGATCCCGCCGACGGCGTGACCAGGATGCCCCGAGTGATTCTAGCCCTAGCTGTGGCGGCGCTATTGGTGCCGGGCGTCATCGCCGCCCTCAAGGCACGCTGGAGATTGCTGGCGTTGGGCATCGTCCTGCGGCTGCTCTTGGCCTTGAACCCAAGGACGACGGCCACTACCGACACCTCGTTTGCCAACTGGCTCGGTTTCAACTTTCCGGCTGAGCTCCCGTGGCTCATTGCGACTGCGCGTTTGGCCCGGCCGTATTCGTTCTGGGGTCGTCGCTACTCGGCCGAAAAGCGGGCGCGAAGCTTGGAGCGCTTCGCCGGGGCCGCAACCACCGTTCAGCAAGAAGGGCCTGACGCGTGACAAGGCTCGGACGATTGCGCTGAGAGATGAGTAATACAACGATGACTGACGTGCGTGCAGGCTCCACTTCAATGGCAGGACGTCCTGCGGCGACCGGTGGTTCATTCGAAGCTCGTTCGGCGCGCGCAGGTGAACGGAAGGCCTCAAGCACCTCGCCGGTTTGGCTTGGCTGCCTGCCCTACGGCGCCCGGACATGTGGTTGGCCGGAAGGAGCGCAGTGAGCGCAGAGATTGATCCCTCCGACGGAGCTGAGTCTGGAGACCACCTCTCCAAACTCATAGAAGGTTAGGCCGCTTCCAGGTTGGCGGAGCCGTCCGACCGCCGCGCTCGGGGCGTCGAAGACGAGCTCGCCCTCGTAGGGCACGTTCGGGACGAGCGTCTCCCCGGCGAGGGTGTGGCGAGGGTCCGCGTCGACCGCCGGGAACGCCTCGAGGATACCGTGCGGCTCCACGATAACTCCGAGCCCCAGACGCGGAAGGCCGGGCAAGTACAGCTCCGTCTGCTGCTCGTTTATCCCTCCGGAGTCGAACACCGCTTGGCGGGAGAGAAGGTTGGTCGCCCGCACGCGGATGAGAACGAACCTGCCACGCGGCCGCGCGCGCACGCCGGTTGCGGGGTTGACCAGCACATCGGCGGTTCGGATGCCCAGCACCTGGGCGGAGAGGGACCCGAGCTTCAGGACGTGCGGCGGGTAGACCACAGTGGACCTGACGCCCTCCGGCGTGGTGCAGGTCCCCTCGCGGTGTGGAGGGCGGGTGATTCCCTTCGCATCGCAGTCTCCGGGCACGACTCTCGGCTGGGCCGCGCGCGTCGGTTGCTCGAGGCCCCACGTGGCGGTGTCACGGCCGGCGCCTGCGGCTGGGGTGAACGCGAAGGTCGCCGGGACGTCGTGGCTGGCGAGGGTGAAGATCGTGCAGAGTTGGGCGGTCGCTCCCGGGGTGATGTCGTCGGCGCTGATCCCGCCGGTGTACGGGCGCTGCCCCTTGCAGGTGTTCTGCGCGGTGTACACATTGATCCGCTTGCCGGACTTGGTGATGAGCTCCGCCCCGAAACCCGAGAGCTTGTGTGAGTCGAGGTTGGTCACCGCCATCCGCACGCCGAGGTAGCGCTTCCCGGCGCCAGGAGGCTCCAGACCGCGGGGGCGCGGGTTCTCGAAGACGTCGAGGAGCCTGGCCCGCACGAAGGCGCCCGTGTCGTGGATCGTGCGCGTCACGCCGATGTCGTTGCCGCCCCCGCCGGCGAACGCTCCCGTCAGGAGCGCGGCGGCCCCCGCCACCAGGGCGATCACCGGGACGGCCGCGAGCACCCAGGGGCGGCGGCTGCGACCGCGTTGCACTCTTTCCTGGAAGGTCTCGGGCTGCGACGCGTCGGCGGTCGAGGCGTCCGGCGGTGCCGGCCGAGCTGGCGGCGGTGCCGGCCGAGCTGGCGGCGGTGCCGACGGCAGCGTCCTCGCCCCGGTTCCCCGGCCGGTGTGCTCGAGCGCCGAAGCAATCGCGCGCCCGAGCTCTCCCGCCGATGCCTGACGGTCCTTTGGAGCCTTCGCCATGCCGCGACGGACGACGGCCTCCGCCGCCGCCGGCAGGCTAGGGTCGCGCCCGCGCAGCCCCGGCGAAGGGGAGTAGCAGTGGGCGAACAGCGTGGTCATCTGGTTGTCGGAGCGGAACGGGACGTCCCCCGTCAGCGCGTGGAAGAGGACGCACGCCATCGCATATGTGTCGGCACGACCGTCGAGGGCGACCTTCTGGACCTGCTCGGGCGCTACGTAGTCCACCGTGCCCACGAAGGCGCCCGCGCGCGTGAGGTGCGTCTCGGAGTCGAGCTGCTTGCTCACTCCGAAGTCCGTGAGGAAGACGTGCTCGTGCCCGTCCTCGCCGTCACCGGCGAGGAGGATGTTGGCGGGCTTGACGTCGCGGTGGACGAGGCCCGCCCGGTGAGCGGCGTCCAGCGCCGAGCCGACCTGGCGCGCGATGCGCCCGACCCGAGCCGGGGCCAAGCTCCCGCACCGGGCCAGGGTCAGCCCGAGGTCGCTACCCTCCACCCATCGCATAGCGATAAAGAGGCGCCCCTCCGCTTCGTCGGCCTCGTAGATGGGGACAACGTTGGGGTGCTCGATCGCCGCTGCGAGCAGCGACTCCCGCTCAAACCGGAGACGGAAGTCCTCATCCTGCGCGAAGGGCGTCGCAATGACCTTGAGGGCTACCGCCCGGCGCAATCGGAGCTGCGTCGCCCGGTACACGACGCCCATGCCTCCCCGGCCGACGACGGCCTCGATCCGGTAGCCGGCGAGCATCGATCCGACCGCGAGTTCGTCCATCCGGAGCGCAGGATATAATGGCGCCTCCACCCACCTCGTGGTGCGCAGTGCCCGCGTTGAGTAGCGACCGCCACCGCAACAACGCCCGGTCGGCTCTCGCGGTTGCAAATGCGCACGCGTAGACTGCGCCCGTGGGCGAGCGATCCGTCGCACCGGCGTTGGTCGAGCGGGCGCGCCCGTTCCTGCAGGAGGGCGAGGAGATCAAGACCGCCGAGGTCGTCGTCTGCGTGGCCACGGCGGTCGGCGCCCGCCCGCGCGGCGTTCCCGGAGCCCCCGGAGCCGGGCTGCGGGTCGGCGGCGCCGTGGGCAACCGCCTCGCCCGCATGGGCGCGGTAAAGGGCGAGTCCGACAGCATCGCCCGCTCGATCCCCTACCAGCGCGGAGGGATCGTGCTTGGCGTCACCGAGCGGCGCGTCGGCCTGTGGAGCGGACCCGCCATGGGAGAGCCCGCCGAGCTGTGGTCTGCGCCGCGCGAGGTCGTCACCCGAGTGCAGAGACGCCCGCGCCTGCAACTGCTCGCCCGCTTCCGGCTGCACTTCGCCGACGGCTCCACGGCGGCGTTCATGACGCCCAAGCGAGCGAGCATCGAGCGTCTCGCCAATCTGCTCGGCCGCTGAGCCACGGCCCCGCGGGTACCGTGGGCCGCGCGCGGGCATCTGGACGGGCTGCCCCGAGTGAGCTCGGCGTGCTCACCACGAGCTTCAACGACATGATCCGGGGCCTGCGCGAGCGCGAGGCGCTGCGCAACGACAAGCTCGAGCTGAGCTCGGCGCTGCGGACGTCGCTCGAGGATCTCCAGCGCCACGCCGAGGAGCTGCGCGCCTCGCGGGCGCGCGTGGTCACCGCCGCCGACGTCGAGCGCCGCCGCATGGAGCGCGACCTGCACGACGGCGCCCAGCAACAACTCGTGCTGCTCGGACTCAAGCTCGGCTTGGCCGAGCGGCTGATCGAGAAGGATGCGGCGGCCGCCAAGGCGATGCACGACGAGCTCCGCGCCGACCTGCGCAAAGCGCTCTCCGAGCTGCGCGACCTCGCGCACGGGATCTACCCCGCGGTGCTCGAGAACGAGGGCCTGCCCGGAGCGCTACGCGAAGCGGCCGAGCGCGCCGCGATCCCGGCCGAGCTTCGCTGCGACGGCGCCGGGCGCTACCCGCGCGAGCTCGAGGCCGCAGTCTACTTCTGTTGCCTCGAGGCGCTGCAGAACGCCGCCAAGCACGCCGGGGCCGGGGCGAAGGTGAGGATCGACGTCGCCGAGCGCGCTCGCAGCCTCGTCTTCGAGGTCACCGACGACGGCGAGGGCTACGACACGGCGGCGGCGCTGGCGGGCGTGGGCGTGCAGAACATGACCGACCGGATCGGCGCGCTCGGCGGCGAGCTCACGATCCAATCCAAGCCGGGGTCGGGCACGACGATCCACGGGAGCGTCTTTTTGAAGAGCTGAGGACGGGCGCAGCACTGTCCTGCCCGGGACTGGCTTCCCCCAACGACAAGTGGAGGCGGCTGCTCCGCGCAGGCGCGGGCCAGCACACGGCCTGACATGTGCGGCAGCCCCACGCCTTCGCGCTCCCCGCGCCCGGCTGACCCCCGGCGGCCCGCGACGACGATCTCTCCGACCGGCGCGGCCCGCGCCCACCGGCAGCTACCACGAATCGCCGCCCGGCGACCCACGACGATGCGCCCGACCGCCGATCACCCGCCCGCGCAGCGCTACACACGCGACGGCCGCCTCACCTCCCAGCCCGAGCCGGCCGACGGCGTCACCTCACCGAGCCTGCTGCACGATCCGGGCTAGGTGCCGTCATCTGATGCTCTTGGCCCCGAGCGTCAGGGTGATTTGTCGGTGGAGCCAGCACACCGCTAACCGCGCCGGGGGCGTCAGGCCGACCGCGAGGCCGCGCTGATACGCGACACCGCGGTGCCGGATTGCGGCGACGCGCACGGTCTGGCCGCGATCGACGAGTTGGTAGACGATCGGCGAGACCGGCGGCGAACAGTTTTCCGTGCTAGCACTGAAGTGGAGCGCGCATCCGCCGGGCACGATTCGCCTGTGCGCGGTTCTGCCCCATTCAGCGAAGTGCTCGGGGGCCCTTGGGCCGCTTGGATCAGCTTCGGGCCGAGCGATCAGATGGGGAGCGCATCGCATCCCGTGATGCAAAATCAGCCCCATGCGGGGCGAGAGGCCAGTGAGCGACGCCGGTGCGCGTGACTCGATCACATTCTGGAGGCAGACCATGAGCAGTCAGCGCAAGGGCGACCGACGACCCCGGCAGACTGGAGATCGGCGCACAAGCGCGGGGCCGGGCGCGGCGGCGCTGGCGGGACGCGTGCGGCGCTGTGGTCTTGTACTGGCTTGCGTGCGCCGACTCCTCAGCCACGCGTCGCACCACCACCTTCGCGTCACCGCCACCGCAAGGGCAGGACTCCCGCCAGATCGCCCTGACCCCGCAACCCAGACAAAATGTGCGCTGACGGCCTCAAGCCGGATCGCGCCGATCCAGACATGCTTCTCTTCCGCCGCCATTCCCTCGGCACATCCGGGTTTGGCCCGCGCATGAAGACACTCGGCCGCTGCTCTACGGCTTGGGGAAGGATGGCGCGGCGAGGCGTCGTGCTCGTGCCGCTCTTCTGGACACTTGCTTCGACGAGCGCGTTCGGCGCGTCGGTTCCTCCCTCGACGCCGCCGGTCTCGAGTGGCCCGGCGCCGGTGTTGAAGCGGCCGTCGGGGGTGCGGGGTCGGATCGTGGCGCTCGCGGCTAGCCAGCTCGGGTATCGCGATCACGGCTCGTACTGCACCAAGTACGGGCCGTGTGAGGAGTGGTGCTCGCTGTTCAGCACCTGGGCGTGGCGGGGCGGGGGCATCCCGATCGGGAGCTTTCCCTTCACCGGCTCGGTCTACTACTGGGCCGCGGCCAACACCTACGTGCTGCGGCCGAGTGCGCGGCCGCGTCCGGGTGACAGCGTCCTCTTTGGCACGGGTCCGGGGAGCGTTGGCACGAGCCTTCACATCGGGATCGTCGAGGGCGTCTATTTGGGCTACCTGGTCACCATCGAGGGGGACTCGCGCCATGGTGTGCGGCGCTTCGTCGTGCCGATTCGCCATCCCCAGGCGGTTGGTGAGCCGGGCGGGATTTACGCCTATGCCTCGCCGGTGCCCCGGGCGCGCGCCTCGAGCGCCGGGGCAGGAGCGCCGCGAGCTCGGACCTCGAGCCCGGGAGGGCGCACCTTGAGTCCCGCGCAGCTACGCCGCGCGCTCGCCTACCAGGCCCGGGCGAGGAGACTCAGCCCCGGAGATCGTCGCCTGAACCGCACGATCGCTCTCCTGCGCGCGTTTCAGCACATGCCCTACCGGGATGGCGGCGTGAGGATCGAATGGACCGGCGTGAACCCCTCGGGCCGTATCCTCGTCGCCGTCGTCTCCCGCCACTCGCCCGCCTTCGCGCAGGGCGTCTGGCAACGCTTCCTCGCGCGCTACCACGACTCGGGGCGCGCCTACGCGGTCGGCTACTACACGCCAGCGAGCTAGAGGCTCTCGCCCACCGAGCCGGCGATGAACCTCACGCACGGCTCGCCGAGCTCAAGGCCTTTCGAGTAGCCCGAAGGGACCGCACCGATCACGCCGAGCACGTGGCGACCCGGATCATGCGAAACGAGCTCTTGGCCGCGGCGCTCGTGATAGCGCACAGGCTGCTGTCGCCCACCGTGGCGCTGGCGGCGAGCACACCCGCAGCTCACCAGGGTCGTGCTCGAGCAGATGCTCGACGGGGATCGATCTGAACGGCTGCCTCGACGTGCTCACGCTGACAGGTCGAGAGACTGTGTTCTGTCAGCGGGCGCCGGGGCGCGTGGCACGATCAACGGGATGGCTCGCCCGACGAAGCTCACCCCGGACGTCCGGGATCGGATCGCCACGATGATTCGGGCCGGCGCCTACGCCGAGCAGGCCGCCCGCGCCGCCGGGATCGCCCCGTCCACGCACTACTCCTGGATGGAGCGAGGGGAGAACGGGGAGCGGCCGTTCTCGGAGTTCTCGGAGGCCATCAAAACGGCGGAGGCGAAGGCTGAGCAACAGCGCGTGGAGTGCATCCAGGATGCTGCCGAGGCTGGCACCTGGCAGGCGGCGGCGTGGTGGCTCGAGCGTCGGTTCCCGGGCCGATGGGGCCGCCGGAACCCGGAGCCGCCCGTAAGCCGGCCCGCCATGAGCGAGGAGGATCTCGACGCGCAGGTAGAACGGCTACTGCGGGAGGTTGCCACCGGCTAGATGGTCGAGGTCGCAGGTCCCTCGAGGAGCGTGAGTGCCGACGCCGGGCGCGCCGGTATTCTCGTCTGAGCCGCCCGTCCTGCGGCCGTCTTGGCGCCCGCTCCGACCTCTGGCCGGGGCGGGCGCACTCGATTCCGTCGGCGGGTGCGAGTAACTTCCCGGTCGAAGCAGACGAGGCTACGAATGGCCTCTCGAGTCACAGGACGAAAGGACGGGCATGGACGCCTCATCCCCTCAAGGGCCATACGACGGCTCGACCATCCGCGCGCTCGCGGCGAGCAACTCCCCGGAGAAGCTCCCGGCGCGCGTAGTCGTCACCCGGAACCTCTGCGACGGTTCGACCGTCACGCTGAGTCCCAACCTCCGGCCCATCGCACACCGAAGGAACCTCCTCCACCTCATCGCCGAAGACACGGCGGATGACGTGCTCATCGCTCAGGAGGGACCGGACCGTCGACCGGACCTCGCCTCGGCCGTTCGCTCGGCAGACGTTCGCCGCGCCCACGCCGAGCTCGACCGGCTGACTGCCACGCGCGTCGCGGTCGCTCCGGTGCCCCCACTCGCGCTCAAGGGTTCGCGTGCTGACGTGCGCCAGACCCGCGGCGGCGGGCGCCGAGGGCGTCGGCAGGTGAGCAGGGCCGCGAGCCGCGGCGGCGATAGCGGCGACGACGGCCCAGGCGAACCGCCACCCGGCCGCGGGGGAGCACCGCGGCACGTCAGCTTCGCCCTCGCCGCGTTCCTCGAGGAGCTGGGGTCGTGAGCGCCGTCGGGGCGCCCGAGGACGTCGATCGGGCCGAACATGTCCTCGTACAACTAGACGTCCACGGCTGCCCGCCGGAGCCGGTCCCTGGGTCCGTTGACTGCCTGTGGCGCGCGGCGTGTCCGGCGTGCTGCTCGACGTGGGCGAACGGCGCCGAGAAGCCGCTGCGCGTCCGCGAGCTGGGCGTGGGCGGCGAGGTCGGACTTACTTGCCGCAACGGCTGCCCGGAGGCCGCGATCCGCGCGGAGCTGCGACTCCCACGGCTCGCCCTCGTCTCCGCGGACGGCGACGGGCACGAGAAGAGCCCGGACGTGCCCGCCCGGGCCGCGCCCGTGGTCAAGCTGCGTCGGCTCGACGTCGCCCGGATGCTCACGACGGAGCCCGCGCCCGTTGACTGGCTCGTAGAGGGCGTCGCCGCTCGTGGCGCCCTTACGCTGCTCGCCGGCCGGGAGAAGGAAGGGAAGAGCATGATCGCCCTGGCGGGCTCACGTGCCGCCCCGGCCGGGTGCTCATCGTGGACGCCGAGAACGGCGAGTCGGAGGCGCATCGACGGGTGCGCGCCCTCGGACTCGACGCTCGCCACGTCGAGGGTACGAATCCGCGTGTCGCGATTCCGGGTCTTGTGGGATCGATTGGCCGACGGTCGCGGCGGCTTGTGCCGCTAGTCCTATCCACGTTGCGCGATCCTCTCGGTGCATGTTGCGAAAGGCGGTGGCGAAGCTCTCGAAGTCCTCACCGTCGGGTAGAGCGGCAAGCTCCTGTGCTCGCCGAACGACGGTGCTGACGACTCGTCGGGCGACCTCGTCGTCGGGTACGAGGTCGTAACGCGCTGATCGACTGGCTGCTCAAGGGCGCGGTGATCCTCGCGCTCTTCGTCGCCTTCGGATCCCACCTCGGCGGGGTCGGGATCGCGGTCGTGATCGTGATCGTCTTCCTCATCCTCTTCGCCTACGACGTCCTGTTCGAGGTCCTCGCCTCCGGACGCACGCCGGGCAAGCGCTGGACGGGCCTTCGGGTGGTTCGTGCCGGCGGCGGGCGGATCGACCTCTCGAGCGCGGTTCGCAACCTGGTCCGGCTGGTGGACTTCCTTCCCACCTCCTATGCCGTAGGCATCGCGACGATCCTCCTGACCCGGCACAATCAACGCCTGGGCGACCTGGCGGCGGGGACGCTGGTCGTGCGCGAGCGTCGCGAGGCGCCGCGAGCGAGCCCGGCCGCCCCCGATCTGGCGGCGCGCGAGCGACTGGCGAGCTGGGACGTCTCGGCCATCAGCCAGGAGGAGCTCCACGCCGTCCGGCATTTCCTCGCCCGCCGCAGCAGCCTGGCGGCGCCGGCCCGCGCGGGCCTGGCCGCGCAGCTCGCGGACGGGTTGCGCCCGAAGGTCGCCGGCGCAGCTCTCGTCGAGGTGCCCGAGCGCTTCCTGGAGGACCTCGCCCTGGCCAAGGCGTCCCGCGGCTGACCGGGAACCGGTCCGTGCGGTAGGCTGCGCCGCGATCGGCTGGCGGAGATCCGCCGCCGCCCCGACCGGGAGGAGCCCATCGTGGCCAGCGATCCCAACGCCTCGTCCTCGCCGCAACCGCCGGGCTACGGACCGCCCGGCTACGCCTCGCCGGGTCTCCAAGGTCCCCCCCAGATGCCCGGGCAGCAGCAGTACGGCCAGCCGCCTCATGCCGCGTCCGGACCGTCCGGACCACGCGCCGGCTTCTGGGCGCGCTTCGGCGCCTACCTCATCGACTCGCTCGTGCTCGGGATCGTGAACGCCGCGCTCACCGCCGGTCTCAAGGGCGTCGGTTACGGCCTCGGGTTGGTGATCGGCATCGCGTACTTCACGCTGCTCGAGGGCGGCCCCACCGGCCAGACGCTGGGAGGACGCGCGCTCGGCCTGCGGGTGATCGACTCCGAGGGCGGCGGGCCGATCGGCTACGGCCGCGGCTTCCTGCGGTGGATCGGCCGGATCCTGTCGACGATCCCCATCCTCCTCGGGTTCTTCTGGATGCTGTGGGACCGGGAGAAGCAGACGTGGCACGACAAGATCTCGAACTCCGTGGTCGTGCCGGTCTCGGCCTACCCCGTGCCGCGCACCTGGCGGAGCGGGGTCGCGTCAGGGCCGGCACGGTGACCCGTCCGCGAGGTCGCCGCGTTCCTCGCCGCGTTGCGGTGGGTGGTCAGGAGCGACTGCCATGAGCGGCGACTCGCGACTCGGGAGCGTCATCGGGGGGTGCAGGCTCGACGCGGTGCTCGGGCGGGGGGGCATGGGGATCGTGTACCTCGCACACCAGCTCACGCTCGAGCGCAAGGTGGCCCTCAAGTTGATCTCGGGCGAGTTCGCCCAGGACTTTGCCTTCCGCGAGCGCTTCCAGCGCGAGTCGCGCGTGGCCGCTTCGATCGAGCATCCCAACGTCGTCACGGTGCACGAGGCCGGTGAGGACGCCGGGCTGCTCTACCTGATCATGCGCTATGTCCCCGGCACCGACCTTCGCGCGATGATCCTCGAGGACGGCCGTCTGCATCCCGAACGAGCGGCGGGGGTGATGCAACAGGTCGGCGGGGCGCTGGACGCGGCGCATGGTCTGGGTCTCGTCCACCGGGACGTCAAGCCGGCGAACATCCTCATCGGCGCCGGTGCGGGGGAGGATCGATGCTACCTCGCGGACTTCGGACTCACGAAGCTGGCCGCGGCGACCGGCGGTCTCACGAACACGGGGCAGTGGGTCGGGACGCTCGACTACGTAGCCCCTGAGCAGATCCAGGGCGCCAGGATCGACGCTCGCGCCGACGTCTACGCACTTGGCTGCGTCCTCTATCAGGTGCTCACGGGTTGCGTTCCCTTCGCCAAGGACTCCGAGGTGGCGAAGATGTGGGCGCATATCGGTGAGCCTCCACCGTCGCCCCGCGCGGCGGATCCCTCACTCGCGCCGGCGTTCGACGCGGTGATCGGTCGAGCGCTCGCCAAGGACCCCGACGACCGGTTCCCGTCTGCGGGGGACCTTGGCCGGGCCGCCGCCGCGGCCGCCGCGGGAACGACGGTGACCCAGCCGGAGCGCAGCGTGGCCACGGGCGCGGCGTCGCCGGCGACGACCGTGGCGTCCTCTCGGGAGGAACCGGCGCGACCCCAGCCGGTGACCACGGCCTCGACGCGTTCCTTCCCGCGGCCGGCGCCCCGGCCGGACGTCGCGCCGCCACCGGGCGCTCCGCCGCGACGTCCGCAAGGTCGGCGAGCGGTCATTCCCCTGATCGCCGGGGCCGCGGTGCTGCTGATCGCGGGGGCGGCGGCGGCGATCCTGCTCATGCGCTCAAGCGGCGCCTCGCGGCCTTCCGGACTCGCTGGAAGGACAGTCAGCGCGCAGCTCACCACGCCACCCCGCCGGACTGCACCGACGAGCCCGACGGCACCCCAGCCGTCCGATCGGGGCAGCACGCAGACGTCGACGATGGGTGCGAACGTCCCCTCCTCGCCTTCCTCGACCACGTCGACCTACCAGGCGGATACCTACGCAGTGCGAAGGCAATCCGACTGGACCGTAGCCAGCGACAACCAGCCGACCCGGGGCTACTTCGAGACGGAGTTCCGCAGCCCTGACGGGCAGTCGTTCGTCAGGATCGACCACATCCCCGGGGAGACTGCCGACCCGGCCACGAAGGCGGGGCAGGTGGAGAGCGCGACGCGAAGCTCGGCGGGGTACCAGCGAATCGCGTTCGAGACGGTGTCGTTGGCGGGCAGGCCGGGCTTCGAGTGGATCTTCAAGATCCGGGACTCCGCCAGTCCCGAGAAGGTCGACTTCTTCACGAATACCGGCAGCGACGGCTACGCGATCCTCGGCGGCGGACCCGCCTTCGGACCCGCTCTGAGCGCCGCACGGCGCGTCGCAGAGTCCCTCACCGCGCGTTGACGCGACGAGCCCCGGGCCCACCTCGCGGCGCGTCCAACCGGGCTCGGCGAGGGACGACACGCGCCCGGACGCGGCTCTGGTCGAGGGTGAGGTCGCCGCCACCTAGGGTGCCTAGCCGGCGGCGCTTGCGCGCCCGATGCTGCTGCTCCAATCAATCCAAAGGAGCAGAGCATGTATCTCCCCGCCACTTCAAACACTGCGGCGAGCAGCCGCTGGTTCCGCGCCAGCCGAGTTCCAGTGCTGCTTTTCCTCGCCCTCGTTGTGAGCCTCATCGCCGCCTCAACGTCGGTCGCCGACTCGGCGAGCGGCCCGGGGCGCTACGTCGCGCTCGGCGACTCGTTCGCCTCCGGCGAGGGGGCCTACAGCTACGACGCGGGCACCGACACCAACGCCAACAAGTGCCACCGCTCGGCTCATGCGTACGCGCGGACTCTCGGCGACTATGCGTCGGATCCCGGCGCGCTTCCTCGTCAGACCGATTTCGTGGCGTGCAGCGGCGCAATCACGACGAACGTCGTCGGCGATAGCGACCACAGAGGCACGCAATGGAACGAGCCGCTTCAAATCGATCGCCTGGGCCCCGACGTCAAGCTGGTCACGATCTCGATCGGCGGAAACGACGTCGGCTTCGCTCCTGTCCTCGAGAAGTGCGTCAAGAATGCCGCTTGGGATACCGCGTGCCTCGATCAGGATGCCGAGGTCACCGCACGGATCAGAGATATCGGCCCGCGGCTGACCTGGGTCTATCAGCGGATCAAGCGCGCCGCTCCCAACGCGCGTGTGCTGGTCGTCGGCTACCCCCACCTGTTCCCGCTCGGCGGCCATGACGGTTGCAACCATCTCAACAGGGATGATCAGAATTGGATGAACGACAAGACCGTTCAGCTCGACAACGTCATCCGCGCAAGCGCCGGCGCCGCCGGCGTCGAGTACGTGGACATGTACGGTGCGGTGGAGGGACATGAGATTTGCGGCAGCTCCGATCCGTGGGTCAACGACCTCATGGTCCATCACGCGAGCTGCAGCCTCCAGTGGCTGCCATGCTCGCCGCAAAGCGAGCCTGAGAGCTTTCACCCAAACCGGCAGGGTCATCAGGAGTTCGCTCGTCGCATCGATGCTCAGCTCGAGCAGCGGCCAGCGGCGGGCAGCGGACGGAGCGCGTCCGGCCAGCCCACGCCTCCGGTGGTCTACAAGGTGGACGGACAGCCGCTGGGCATCCATGAGCGCAGCGGTCCGGGTACGGACTACCCGGTGGTCGGCGACTTGGCCGATCACGCCGCGGTTCGCGTGAGCTGCCAGTTGAGAACGGGCAGCGCGGTGGGAGGATCTCACATCTGGGATCGGTTGGACGACGGTACCTGGGTCACCGACTACTTCGTCGACACGCCCGCTGTCGACGACTTCACCGCCGGCATTCCGGAGTGTCGATGACAGCAGGCAGCGGATCGTCCGCTTGGAGTAGTTCTCCGATTCATCAGGAGTACGGCATGGTGGTGCGGGGGCCAGAGCAGCCCCCGCGCCGCCACTGCATATGGTGTGGACACCGCCGTAGCTAGTTGTCCTGCTCACGGTGGTTGTGAACGCGGCTGGTCGGGGGGTGCCCTCCGATGGTGCTGTGGGGTCTGCGCTCGTTGTAGTGGCGGATCCAGTGTGGCAGGGCTTGGTTGCGGTGGCGGTGGGTGCGGTAGGTGAGGCCGTAGCCCCATTCTCT
>JAABUJ010004061.1_pt1 | contig 15727 bp, 8 predicted proteins | sample 5559131 | NCBI WGS metagenome assembly JAABUJ01 (sample SAMN10711875, study PRJNA513366) | rock metagenome | isolation source: Antarctica rocks | place: Antarctica: Victoria Land, Mt New Zealand nord | collected 2016-01-07 | reverse complement strand
CAATGGCCCAGTTGAAGGACAGGTCCACCGACTCAAGCTGATCAAACGGCAGATGTATGGCCGCGCCAGTTTCGATCTGCTCAGGCTTCGAGTACTCCACAAGCCCTGAATACAGGCGCTATGCCGTCATCGCCTCGACATGGACGAGCTTCACCAAATGTGTGGAAGAACCCAGATAATTCCACAAACGACAGCTTCTTTCCGGGCCAGCACGGCACGAGGGCGGGAAAACCACTGCCGCCGGCCTCATCGAAGCCCAGCAGAGGCTGCGCAAGCTGGTCCTCGACACGCTGCCCAGTCCCAACTCCCGCCGTAGCTACGCCAAAGCTCTCGACGACCTGTTCGCGTTCTCGGCCGGGCGGCCACTCACCCGCGCTCTGGTGATAGAGTACCGGGCCTCGATCGAAGCGCTTGCCGCCTCCACCATCAATGTCCGGCTTGCGGCGATCCGCAAGTTGGTCGACGAGGCGCGCAAGAACGGGATGCTATCGGCCGAGGAGGCCGGGCACCTGACCGACATCCCTAATATCCGGCAGAAGGGAACCCGGCTGGGGAACTGGCTGACCAGGGAACAGGCCAGGGAACTGCTCGCCGTGCCCGATCGCTCGACCACCAAAGGAAAGAGGGATTACGTCATCCTGGCGCTGCTGGTCGGCTGTGCTCTGCGCCGCCAGGAGCTCGCCTCGCTCGACGTCGAGACGATCCAGCTCCGCGAGGGACGCTGGGTGCTGGCTGACCTCGAAGGGAAGGGAAGACGCGTGCGAACCGTCGCCGTGCCCGTCTGGGTGAAGCAGGGCGTCAACGCCTGGATGTCTGCGGCCGGGATCGAAGAGGGTCCGCTGCTGCGCAGCATCAGCAAGGGCGGCAAGATCGGCAAGAGCCTGAGCGACTGGGCGATCTGGTCGGTGGTCGAGCAGTCAGCCAAACAGATCGGGATCGAGCGCTTCGGGGCGCATGATCTGCGGCGGACGTGCGCCAAGCTCTGCCGCAAGTCAGGTGGTGATCTGGAGCAGATCAAGTTTTTGCTCGGGCATAGTTCGATCCAGACGACGGAGCGATATCTGGGCTCCGAGCAAGAGATCGCCGTCGCCGTGAATGACAGCCTTGGGCTCTAAGCCAAGCAGGATCGAAAGCGCCTTCTCGCCACGTCCAGATCTTCTCACAACCACGACTGGGTATGACAACACGCGTCTTTAAACGAAATGACGGCCCTCGACACTAACCAGGTGGTACAAGGGATGATCCGGCTCCGGCTTGGCCAAATCCTATATTGGCACCTGGTGTTCTCTACAGCAGGTACGGCAAGTGCTTCATAGATGGGCCAAATAGAAAGCGTTATCTCCGCGAGATTGTCTCTGTAGGGTTGCTCATGGGTTTTCCTCTCACGTAATGCAAGTTTCGGATGCTTAGTGTGCCTGTGATCGCGGCCCCTGCCCTTCCGGCACGTCATCCCGCCTCAAGGATTGACATTCTGTTCTTATTCCATTCACCAAGCGGCCACGGCGGGCCCCTACTCTGGGCAAAGTGCGGAAGCACTCGCTTCTTATGACTCACTTTTCACTCGGAGAACACCCATGCAGAAGAAGCACACCACCCCGAAAGCCCTGAAACTCGGCGCAGCCACGCTTGCAGCGTTGCAGGTCTTCGCTGGCCTCCCACTCTCGGCCTTCGCGGAAACTCCCCGCGACGTCAAAGATAATTCAGCCAGAACCCGCACACCGATCAAGCACGTCATCGTCATCATCGGTGAAAACCGCACCTTCGACCACGTCTTCGCGACGTACCAGCCCAAAAACGGCCAGACGGTAGAAAACCTACTCTCGAAGCACATCATCAACAGCGACGGCACGCCCGGCAAGAACTACTGGATGGCCACCCAGCACTCCGCTGAGGACGACAATGCCGATGGCTACCAGAATGCCCCGCCCGAGAAGTACACCTACGCTACCCTTCCGGTCCCGCTTGCGGGCGGACCCACCAAGCCGTACGTCACAACCGTAGCCCAGGCCCGCGCCCTCGAGAATGGCCTCTCCGACAGCTATTACCAATACCTCACCACCGGCGGCACGGGCCTGAAGGCGCACACCCCTGACACCCGCATTCGCAATTACAACAACCTGCCTGCGGGACCTTTCCAACTGACGCCCGGCGTCCCCTACGATGCCTACGCCGGCAGCCCCGTGCATCGCTTCTACCAGATGGCCCAGCAGCTCGATTGCAACCCGGGATTCGCCACCGCGTCCAACCCCAGCGGCTGCAAAGGCGATCTCTTTCCCTGGGTCGAGACCTCGACCGGAGCGGGTTCTAACGGTCTGCCCCGGCCCGCGCCGTTCACCGATCAGACTACCGGCGAAGGCGGCGACGCCATGGGCTTCTATAACGTCCAGCAGGGTGACGCTCCGTACCTGACCGAGCTCGCCAACACCTACTCGATGAGCGACAACTATCACCAGGCGATCCTTGGCGGCACGGGTTCCAACCACATCGCCATCGGGACCGGCGACGCTATCTTCTTTTCCGACTCCAGTGGCAAAGCGGTTCGCCCTCCACACAGCACCGCACCCGGCGGCCTCGATGAGATTGAGAACCCCACCGCCCAGCCTCACACCAACAACTACTACACCGAGGATGGCTACGGGAAGGGCACCGCGACAGGCGGCGGCAGCTACAGCAACTGCTCGGACACCCATGCCCCCGGGGTAGCTGCTCTTCGCACCTACCTGCGTAACCTGTCGCGCTCAGTCGATCCCAAGTGCGCGCCGGGCCGCTACTATCTGCTCAACAACTACAATCCCGGCTTCTACGGCAATGGCCAGAACGCCTTCACCGACACTGCCAAGGGCAGCAGCGCCTTCACTATTCCGCCCTCGAATGTCCGCAATATCGGCAATGCGCTGCTGGAAAAGAGAGTCTCCTGGAAGTACTACGGCGGCCAGTACAACAAGTATTTAGCTGATCCGTACTATAACGACCCCACCAACGCCTATTGCAACATCTGCAACTTCTTCCAGTACTCCACCTCCATCATGACGGACGCCAAGGTGCGCACCGCGCATATCCAGGACACCATCAACCTTTACCAGGACATCCAGTCCGGCAACCTGCCCGCCGTTTCCTTCGTCAAGCCTTCGGGCTTCGTCGATGGCCACCCATCGTCCTCCAAACTCGATCTCTTCGAGGGCTTCGTCAAGAAGATCGTCGACGGCGTCAAGGCGAATCCCGAGCTCTGGAAAGATACCGCCATCCTCGTCACCTTCGATGAAGGCGGCGGCTACTATGACTCGGGCTACGTGCAGCCCGTCGATTTCTTCGGAGACGGCACCCGCATTCCCCTCATTGTGGTCTCACCCTATACCCGCGCCGGCAAGATCTCGCACCAGTACAACGACCACGTCTCTATCCTCAAGTTTATCGAGGCAAACTGGGGTCTGGACCCCATCACCAGCCGCAGCCGCGACAACCTGCCCAACCCGGTTCAGGACCGCGCCAACCCTTACGTTCCCATCAATACACCCGCGATCGGCGACCTGATGGACCTGTTCGACTTCAGCCATCACGGAGATCAGGACCATAATAACGACGGCGACACCAACTAACCCCTCGCCTGCAAAGACGGTAGCGGCCAGCGCAACCACGCTGGCCGCTACTTGTGTGCGGAACGCAAGCTTCATTTCTAGCTTGTGCCTATCTCAGACATCACCCAGTCAGACATAAGTCGCTGGCTGACCGATCAAGTCCCTCTGGTTTGACCGCCGTCTCGTGCAGCCGCTGGTACCCAGACATTGAAGCATTCCTGAAACTGCATAGGCCACGGCCGCGCCCACCCATAGCCTCCGCCAGAGGCACTATCGCGGCCAGGGGAGTCTATAAGCCGCCGCAACAAACGCCGCCGCCATGCCCACCGACAGTAGGCATGCGCAGCCGATGGCTCCGAACCTTCTCGACCGCAACTTCACGGTCACCAGGCCGAACGCAGTCCGGGCCGGCGACATCACCTGTATCTGCACGCGGCAGGGCTGGCTGTACTTAGCCACCGTGCTCGATCTGTTCCGCCGGGGCATCGTGGGCTGGTCAATGAGTGCGGAGATTAACTGGCACAGCCGCCCCAGGGCTAAGGATAGTGGTCTTACCTTTCACAGTGACAATCTCATGTGTAAATTCAAGCGCCGTTCACAGTGAGTTCATCGCGTTCCAACGTAGAACAATTCTTCTCTGTTTAGCGCTGCCTGCTTGAACAACTTGCGCGCTTTGCTCCCAAATCCATTCCCATGCCATTCAGGTTGTGTGGATCCAGAAAAGAGGGATTCCTTTGAAATTGCCCGCTTGTTCAAGGCTGTCGTATCTCTTTCTCACGTGTTCAGCAGCGGCTCTTCTGCATGCACAAATCAACACGGCGAGCCTGTCTGGATTGGCGACCGACTCGACCGGCGCAGAGATGCCGCATATAACGGTCACGGTCAAAGACGGTGCCAACGGCTACTCGCGTGCTGTGCAGACTGATTCCGTTGGAGCCTACTCTTTTCAAGATCTTCCGATCGGCGTGTATTCGGTGATTGTCAGCGCACCCGGATTCAACTCCATCGATGAGAGCGTCAAGCTGGAAGTCGGACAGCGTGCACGCGAGGACTTTCACCTCGAAGTTGGAGGCACGCAGGAGTCGGTGCAGGTAGAAACCGGAGCCACTCTGCTTTCCCCCGACGATGCATCGATCGGCACAGTGGTGGGCCAGACGACGATTGAGCAAACACCTCTGGCGCTGCGCAATTGGGACGATCTTCTACGTGTTGTTCCTGGCGTTCAGATTAGCCGCTTTACGCAGCAGAGCGGTGCTACGTCAGCAGGCCGCATTGGCGACTTCAACGTGAACGGCATTCACTCGTTGCAGAATGACTTCATCCTGGACGGCATCGACAACAACACATTCTCGGAGAATGTGCAGGAGTTGAGCACGGAGTCTGCGCATCCGTCGCTCGATACCATCGCTGAATTCAATGTGATCACCAATCCCTACTCGGCTGAATACGGACGCAGCCCGGGAGGCGTGGTTTCGGTTAACACGAAGAGCGGATCTAACCGCTTCCACGGCCTGGCGTACGAGTATGTTCGCAACAATTATTTTGACGCGAACGACTTCTTCTCCGACCGCTACCACCTACGCAAACCGAAGTACAACCAGAATCAGTTTGGAGGTAATCTCGGTGGCCCCATTCTGAAGAATCGCCTGTTCTTTTTCGCCGACTACGAAGGAACGCGGATTAAGCAAGGTGTGCTGCGGACAGCGACTGTCCCATTGCCGAATGAACGCATCGGCGATTTCAGCCCTGCCACCTCGGCCGCTGTCGGAGTGAAGTATCCCACCATTTACGACCCAACGACTTGTGCGCCCGCCTACTCCGGCTCTCACTGTAAGCCCTTCGCCAATAACACTATCCCTACGGACCGTTTGGATCCGACCATGCAGAAGTTGTTCGCGCTCTTCCCGCTGCCGAATACAACTACGGTAGGAAGCCCTGCAAATTTGAACAACTTCGTACGCAACGCGCCGCTGACGGACTTTGAGAAGAATTACGATGCGCGCGTAGACTGGGCTCCCTCGTCTTCGGACACCATCTTTGCGCGCTATAACTACTCCGATCGACAGCGGGATATTCCCGGCTATCTGGGCGGACTGGCCGACGGCACCTCAACCTCGGCATGGGGCAATCAGATTCTGAAAGCGCACAGCCTGGTGCTCGGGTGGACACATGTTCTCAATCAGCGCATGGTCAATGAATTCCGCTTTGGATGGGTTCGCGACTACTCGTATGCGCAGCAGCAGCCGTTTGCGCTGAACCAGCAGGCGGGTAGCGTCGTGCCGGGAATTCCAACGAATCCGTCGATCGGGGGAGGCGTGCCGCTGACCAGCTTCTCCAACTTCGCTTTTGAAGGGTCAGCGGATTTCCTGCCTAAAAAGCAGGTTCCGATGCAGTTTCAGTACAACGATACCTTCTCGGTCGTGTTCGGAAAGCAGACGCTTAAGGTAGGCGCCAGCGTTTACCTGCCCATGCGCAATGTTTTTCAGGACGAACCGGGTACACGTGGCGACCTGGGCTTCACGGGCGTCTTCACCTGCCAGCACAGTGCGCCGGGTAAATGCGTTTCGGGCACCGGGCTCTCCTATGCAGATGGCCTTCTGGGTGCAGTGCAGAGCACACAACTCACCAATGTGCTCTTCGTCGATCAACGGATCTGGATGGCATCAGGATTCGCGGAAGACGATTGGAAGGTTACGCCGCGCCTGACGCTGAATCTGGGCTTGCGCTATGACTTTGCCACGCCGCCGCTCGAAGCGAAGAATCATCTGGCGAATTTCGATCCCGTCTCCGGCTCATTGATCGTCGCCAAAAGTGGCTCTTTGAAAGATCGCGCTATCGTCGACATCAACAAAAAGAACTTTGGGCCTCGAGTTGGATTCTCCTACTCACCCGATTCGAAAACCGTAGTGCATGGCGGATATGGCCTCTACTACTCGCTGTTTGAGCGCTTCGGCAGCGAAGATGAACTGGCACTGAATCCACCGTTTCTCATCAACAAGACGCTCACCAGCAATACCTTGCCTGTGTTGAACCCATCGGTGGGATTTCCGTCCAACTTTCTCGATCCAAGCATGGTGGATCTCAACAATCTCAACTCATTTCATATTCGCGCTATGGCTATTCATGATCCGCTGCCCTACGTTCAGCAGTGGAGCTTTGGAGTTCAGCGCCAGTTTGGTACGAACTGGGCGGCTGAAGTGGATTACGTTGGAACGAAGTCAACTCATCTGGATGTGATCCGGGATTACAACCAGCCGATCATCGCTGGTGGCGTCAGCACAGGTGTTGTGCCGTACGCCAACTTCGGCCAGATCGAGTACACATCGCCCATCGGTTTTGGCAACTACAACGGCCTGCAGGCCAGCCTGACTCGCCGCTTCGCGCAGGGCTTCGAACTGCGTGCTGCTTTCACCCACTCCCGCAGTCTGGACAATACGCCGCAGGAGCTTGAGTCCAACTCCGGCAATCCACCCGACGGCCGCAACTATGCCGCCTGGTATGGGCCGAGCGACTTCGATGTACCGAACCGCATCGCCGTCAGCTATGTCTATGAACTTCCCTTCGGCCCCAAAAAGGCGATGTTGCAGCACGGACCGCTTTCTTGGGTTCTAGGCAATTGGCGTACCTCAGGGGTCTACACCTCCTACAACGGACGTCCTTTCCAGGTCAACGAGAACGACGGCAATCACAATTCGATTCTCGACAAGTATGGTTACGCGACCGCGACGCCGAATCTGGCAGGCACGCCCCGCGTTGTAGGTAAGCCGGATTGCTGGTTCTACGCCAGCAAGAACTCCGCCTGCCAACTCTATGCCCCTTCGGGGTCAACCGATGCGTATGCCGTGACTGCCGTCGGAGCAGTGGGTAACTTGGGCCGCAATACACTACGTGGACCAGGCACGAATGTTTTTGATGCTGCGCTTCTGCGCGAGTTCCCTATCAAAGAACGAGCGAATCTCGAAGCTCGCTGGGAGGTCTTCAACGTCACCAACACTCCGGAGTTTGGCCAGCCTAACGGTAATATCACCAGCGGTGGCGTAGCCAGCATCACCTCACTCTCCGGAGATCCGCGTGTCATGCAGTTTGCGCTGCGCCTCTCGTTCTAGTATTGGTTTTCATCGCATGCCATACCCAATTGGAGGTGTGGCCTTCGCATTTCGACGGGAAAACTGAATGCGTCTAAAAACTGTTGCGTTGGTATTGTGTTCACTAGTATCAGCCTGTTTTGCAGAAGCCCAAACTTCTTCGCCGCCCAGCCTGGTGCTGCATGGAACTGTTCACTCTAGGCAAAACCAGACCTATATCGAAGCGCCCTTCAATGTTCCCGAAGGGACCAACCGCATCACCGTGGCCTTTCACAATCTGGGCAAGGATCAGCATACGGTCATCGATTTAGGAATTCTGGACCCCTTCAGGTTCCGCGGAGCCAGCGGCGGAAATAAGCAACAGTTCACTCTCGGCAAAACGGATGCAACACCCTCCTACCTTCCGGGAGCCATTCCGCCCGGTCGCTGGAAGCTCCTGCTTGCCATCCCGAACATTCGTCCGGGCGTTACCTCGGATTGGAGTGCCGACGTGTGGTTCGATCGGCCGCTCGACGACTCTTCGTTCACTGAGCAGGCGCTGCGCGACCAAGCAGGCTGGTATCGCGGAGACCTCCATATGCATACCGCCCATAGCGATGGAAGCTGTCCTAGCCAGAGTGGAAAATCGGTTCCGTGTCCGCTCTTCCTGACGGTGGAGGCAGCGGTGCGTCGCGGCCTGGATTTTATTGCAATAACAGATCACAACACCACCTCACAGTATGATGACGAGCGCGAACTACAGCCGTACTTCGATAAGCTGCTCTTGATTCCAGGGCGCGAACTGACAACCTTCAACGGCCATGCCAATGCCTTTGGGACCACGCGCTTTCTCGACTATCGAGTGGGAACCGCACGGGTTCCGGACGAGAACTCTCTGTTTCGCAAGGCACGGGAGCTGGGGGCAATCGTCTCGATCAACCATCCAGAAGCGCCCACCGGCGAAGTTTGCATGGGCTGCGGCTGGACGCCCACTCATCCGGTCGATATGACCCTTGTCTCCTCCATCGAGGTGGTCAACGGCAGCCACGTAGCTTCTCGATTCTGGGATGGGCAGTTGCGGGATGGCCACCGTCTCACAGCCGTGGGCGGCAGCGACAACCATCATGCGGATTGGCCCCTTGACAGAATTAGCTCCATCGGTTCTCCAACGACGGTGATCTATGCGCAGACTCTTTCTGTTGCGGGCATCCTCGCAGGGGTCCGCTCCGGACGAGTCTTTATCGACCTGACAGGGTCGCGGAACCGCTTGCTCGATATGAACGCTCTCGACGGCTCCTTATCAGCCGTGATGGGGTCTGATCTGGAGACGCATTCGGGCGATGCTATTGCGCTTGAAGTGCATGTGGTCGACTGTGAAGGCGCTTCAGTCCATCTGCTGATGGATGGCAAACCTCAGGCGGATCTGCCGATACTTCCCATTAGCACGTCGGATGCAATGCTCCATGCCATTTGGAAGAGCGACGGCAGACGCCACTACATCCGTGCGGAAGTGCGCGACGCAGGCGATCACCTACGCCTGCTTGGCAACCCGATCTATCTGGGTTTTACACCCAAACTATAAATTGGAGAAAAGCTGCTATGAGCCGTTCTGTATGCCTGCTTTTGATCTTTTTGTGTGCCGTTGCGCCAGCTATTCCGGCGCAATCCGGCGGCCAATCGCTTCCTGGCAGCCGGTCCGTAATGGATGCGCACAACTGCTATCCCTACTATGAGTGGTGGTATGACCGAATCGACCGGGCGCTCTCCGCTGGAACTCCACTCGCGATTGAGCAGGATCTTTATTGGTATACGGATCCGAAAACCGGCAAGTCGCAATCCCTGGTGGCGCACGGAGATCCGGTCAGCGGCCACGAACCCACGATGGAGCACTACTTCTTCGACCGCGTCAGACCCGTAGTTGAGCACGCCCTCAAGGAGGGCAACCACGGCGATTGGCCACTTATCACGCTCAATCTTGACTTCAAGACCGAAGAACCGGCGCATCTGCAGGCCGTGTGGGCTCTGCTCAGCCGATACAAGGATTGGATTACGACAGCGCCCAGAACTTCCGATGGCGCGAAGCCCCAGCCACTGACGATGCGACCCGTTCTCGTTCTGACTGGCGAATCAGACGCTCAGCAGGCGGTGTTCTATGACCAGATTGCGGTGGGACATCGGCTCTTGGTCTTCGGCTCGGTACATACCAACAACAGTATTCCTATGGCCGCCCCGGAGGTGCTCGAGCCGGCACCAGCAAGCAACTATCGGCGCTGGTGGAACAACCCGTGGGGAGTGGTTGAGGAGGCAGGACAGACGCATGCCGGCGCATGGACTCCTGCGGACAATGAGCGGCTGCATTTACTGGTGCAACACGCTCACCATCATGGCCTCTGGATTCGCTTTTACACGCTCGATGGAGCGACGACAAAAGAAGAGAGCTGCAACGGCTGGTTTGGCAGCTATAACTTTGGGTCCCTCGCTTCGGCTGAAGAGCGCTGGCGTGCCGCACAGCGTGCCGGGGTGGATTACATTGCGAGCGATCAGTACGAGGCTCTGGGAGCGCTGCTCGGGGGTTCGGTAGCCTCGGCGACCCGTAGCTCCGGGTGCTCGCAGAGAAAAGCCTTCGCTAACGGATTGTAAACATAGCACGCCAAAGCGCAGCTTGATTGCGCGTTCCTGCGAGACCAAAACCGAAAGCAGCAGTCGCCCGGCTGCGTTACTTCATGCACACTCGCCTGACGAGGAATGGGGAACTGTCGCACGCTGTGGTTCGGCAGCACGGCATCACTCACATGCCGAACCCACCCAATGCGGAGTGCAGCCTCGCTCACCCCTCGTGCTCTCGCCGTCTGCATTTCTCCCATCCCGCCGCGCAAATTAACTGAAATTGACCTGGCCCTAACTTTGGTGCGGTAGGGTTTCGCTACTTCACCCATTTTCTGTGGCTGTGCCGTTCACGAGCCTCGAATCCCACATGTCTGTCGTGAAGGCGTGGCCCGCCTAAGCCAATCTATCCACTCCAGGAGCCAGTATGCCTCTCTTCTTGCGTAGACCAGTAATCTGCTCCCGACGAATTCTTCTGTTGCTCCTTGTCGCGGCCGGTGGCGCCCTTCTGCCCTTTTCCTCCGCGCTTGCACAAACCATCCAGGGCTCCATCACCGGCACTGTTAGGGACACCACGGGGGCTGTCGTCCCCGGAGCCGTCGTCACCCTTACCAACAACGGCGAAGGTATCACCCGCACCACGACATCCGGAGACTCCGGAGATTTTGTCTTCAACGACAGCAAGTCCGGCCTTTACACCGTTTCGGTCACCCGTGAAGGCTTCGCGACATGGACCGCCACCAACGTCAACCTCTCCGCCCGCCAGGAGCTTCGTGTCGACCCCTCGCTTGCACCGGGCAGCGTCCAGCAGGAGGTCGAGGTTTCCGGCAACTCCATCTCGGCGATTGACACAGATAACGCCGCCGTCAGCGCGACCTACAACGCCGCCGACGTCCTCCACCTCCCGGTCAACACGCGCGCCTCCGCCTCCGGAACCAGCGCCCTCAACATCGTTGCCACGCTTCCCGGCGTGCAGGCCGATCATGGCCAGTTCTCGCTTCAGGGTGCTCTGCCCTTCCAGACCCTGGTCGCCGTCGACGGCATCACCATCCAGTCCGCGACCAGCAACTCCCCTCTCGCGGATGCCTTCCCCTCCTCCGAGTCCATCGCCGAGATACGCACCGACGGAGTGCTCAACAACGCCGAGTTCGGCCAGCCCGGTGAGATCAGCATCATCACCAAGGGCGGGACCAACACTATTCACGGATCCGTCTTCTGGTACCACCAGAACGCCGCCTTCGATGCCATTCCGTACACCTTTCCCACGACGAAGAAGAAGCCCAAGCTGATCGCCAACACCTATGGCGGCAGCTTCGGCGGGCCGGTCGTTCTGCCCCATCTTTACAACGGCCACGATCGCACCTTTATCTACGGTGCTTACGAGGGCTGGCGTCACCCCTCCACCACAACCTACGGCTACAAGGTTCCATCGACCTTGATGAAGAAGGGCGACTTCTCGCGTTACGTCTCCACCTCGACTCCGTTTAGTGGTCTGCGGAATCCCTTCACCGGCGGCAGTTACGGCACCACCTTGCCCGTGATTAACCCCGCTTCCGCGAAGCTCCTTTCCCTGTACCCCGACCCCAATGTCGGTGACCCCGCCGCCTACACCGACGACGGCGTCGCGAACTACATCGTCAACAAGGACAACAGCGGCCACTCCGACCAATTCGACATCCGCGGCGACCAGTACCTGGGCTCCAACCAGAAGTTCCTCCTGTGGGGCCGCTTCACCTGGAAGAACTTCCCGACCAATAGCCCGGAGCCCCTGCTCGTTCCCTCCGCCCAGAACACCAACCAGACCCGCGTGCTGAAGGTCAGCGCCAACTATACGATCAGCCCCAACCTGATTAACGAGTTCAGCCTCGGCTTCACGTTCTCCACCAACGGCCAGGCCAACAGCTTTGACGGCAAGGCCTTCACTACGGGACTCGGTCTCACTGGTCTGCAGAACCTCTTCTACAACGGCATCCCTGAGGTCGATTTCAACAACATCAGCGCCCTCAACGCCGATCGTCTCAGCTCCCTCACCAAGTCCCGCACCTTCGTCTATACCGATAACCTCAGCTACACGAAGGGACATCACAACCTGCGCTTTGGCGTTGACATCAACAAGGTAGAAGCCGTCACACCGCTCGGCTTTAACGGGTCCGATAACTATGGGACCTTCCAGTTCAATACCTCCAACAGCGCTGGCCTCTTTACTGGCGTGGACTTCGCCGACTTCCTGCTCGGCACTCCCTACCAGACCTTCTACGACAACGTTCAGGCGGACAACGACGGCAAGTCCACCCACTACGCCGTCTACGGCCAGGACCAGTGGAAGGTAACCTCCAATCTCACTGTCAACTACGGCCTCCGCTACGAGTTGGAGCCTGGCTATTACGACGTCCACGGCGACATCGGCAACTTCGATCCCTCCGTTGCCAAGTCCGGCGCTGTGATCTACCCCAAGGGATACTCCAGCCTGCTCGCCGCCTCCTTCCTCGCCAGCGCCAACGCCTGCGCGCCCTACGGCTCCACCTCTGGCGGCGCCACGGTCAACGGCGCTCCCTGCATGCCCGTTCTGTCGAACAACCAGGCCGGCTATCCCACAGGCCTGAAACATTACCCGCACCTGCGCTTGATGCCTCGCTTGGGCCTGGCCTTCCGGCCATTCGGCGATGACAAAACCGTCATCTCCGGCGGCTTCGGCATGTACAACATCACCCTGCTCGGTTCCAACTTCTACTCGCTCACCGGAACCCTACAGGCCCAGACTACCCAGTACACCAATACCTACGACCCTGCCTCCCACGCCATCGGCTACCAGTTCCCCAACATTTATGCCGGCGCCGGCAACGGTGGCTGCACCACCTGCTACGGTCAGGACTACTTCGGGACCGCGAACTCCACCAACTGGAAAGACCCTTACACCGAGCAGTTCGCGTTGAACATTGAGCGCTCGCTCGGCAACAGCTATGCCGCGCGCCTGTCATATATCGGGTCGGAAACTCACCAGCTCGTTTGGGCACCGGACGAAAACACTCTGCCCTTTTCCTCTACCGTTTCGGCCACCAACCAGCCTCTCTCCGCGCGCCTTTTTCCCAACTGGGGACGCATCAACACCCGCGCCACCGGAGCCAACGAAAACTACCAGTCCGTGCAAGCCGATCTGTCCCGCCACTTCCAGGCAGGCCTGCAGTTCGACTCCACCTACACCTTTGCGAAGGCACTTGCCGATAACCAGGGTCCCGCCAACAATGGCGGCTTCGCGGGGGAAAGCGGCGGTGCCCGCGCTACCTCCATCCTTGCCCGCTACGTCGACTATGGAAATGTATACGGCACTCGCCGCCACCGTTGGAACAACACCATGGTCTACACCCTTCCCTTTGGCCGCAGCCAGCGGTTCGGAAGCTCCTCCTCCCGGCTCGCCGATCTTGTCCTCGGCGGCTGGCAGCTCTCGAACATTTTTCTCTGGCAGTCCGGTCCGTTTGAGTCGGCCTACTTCCCGGCGGGTCAGGGCGATCCCTCCGGTACCGGTTCCGGCCTCACCGGGACCAAAACCGGCTTCGACGGTGGACACCGCAACCAGGCTCCCGATCGGGTCGCGGGAGTCTCGTTCACCCCCGCGGGCCGCAACCGGCTCAACTGGGTAAACCGGGCTGCTCTGACCTGCCCCGGCCTGCCCGGGTTCACCATCGGCAGCTCCTGCACGACCGGCTCCGGCGCCGGGCCTGCACCGCTTCCCATCGGACGCTTCGGTAGCCTGCGGCCCGGCTTCATCGTCGGACCTGGCACCATCAACCTCTCCACCGGCATCAGCAAGAGTATCCACCTCACTGAGCGCGTCAACCTCCGCGCCGAAGGCACCTTCACGGACATCCTCAATCACACCAACCTGGGCGACCCAAACGTGAATATCTCTTCACCCTCCTTCGGTATCATCACCAACAGTGTCAACGGCGGCGCCTTCGGCGCTGGAAATGGTGAGGCCCGCACCGGTCAGGTGTCGATGCGGCTCGACTTCTAATCCCGACCCGCTTCAGGCCCGTTGCGTGCGCCCCACCCGACCAGCGGGGCGGCATCGTAGCGTTGAACGCGCTAAGTCTGTCTGCCCGCGCCACGTCGTCGCTGCCTTTCCAGCCGAGAATGCGCTCTTCCAACCCCGCCGTGACTCTGAAAGGCTTGCTCATGCCCCTTCTATGCCGCATTCTCAGCGTGGCCCTCGCCGGCCTTGCCTGCTCCCCGCTGCAGGCGCAGCAGCCCGCCCCCGCACACAACGTCTTTATTGTCATGACAGACGGCTTCCGCTGGCAGGAGGTCTTTCGCGGTGCCGACGCCTCTCTGCTCACCCCCAAGACCTACTGGGACGGCCGCAATCCCGAACCGCTTCGCCAGCGGTTTCTCGCCGCTACCCCCGAAGACCGGCGCGCGAAACTCCTCCCATTTCTCTGGCGTACCCTTATCCCGCACGGCGAAATCTACGGCGATCTCGACGCCGGCTCCGATGCCCACGTCACCAACGGCTTCAACTTCTCCTACCCTGGCTATAGCGAAACCCTCACTGGTCACGGCGACCCGCTCATCGACTCCAACGACAACAAGCCCAACCCCAACACCACCGTTCTCGAGTTCCTGAATCAGCAGCCCGGCTTGCAGGGGCAGGTCGCCGCTTTCGGCGCTTGGGAGGTGATCGGCGGCATCGTCAACGCCCAGCGCTGCGGCTTCCCGGTCAACGTCGCTTATGATCCTCTCAACCTCACACCATCGACCCCCGGCATCGAGCTTCTGAATGCCATCAAGGCCGAATCCCCAAGGGTCTGGGACGATGAGGCCTTCGACGCCCTTACCTTCCACACGGCGCTCGAATACGTCAAGCTCCGCAAGCCACGCGTAATGTTTCTCTCTCTCGGCGAAACTGACGACTGGGCCCACGCCGGCAACTACGGTGAATACCTCCTTTCCGCGCATCGCTTCGACGCTGACCTCGCCCAGCTCTGGAGCACCGTCCAATCCATTGCCGAGTACCGGGGCAACACCACCCTCATTGTCCTTACCGACCACGGTCGCGGCAGCGGCTCCGAGGACTGGAAGAGCCACGGCCAAAAGATCCCAGATTCCAAAAACATCTGGATCGCCATGATCGGCCCCGGCATCCCCACCCATGGCATCGAGCACAGCTCCATGCCCGTCACTCAGTCCCAGATCGCCGCAACCGCGGCACTCCTCCTCGGCCAGAACTGGAATGCCACCGAACCCAAATCCGGCAAACCCCTCCCCCTCGCTCCTTGAACCACACCTTTGAAGCCGAATACGTCAGCCGTGGAGCTGTTCTTTCGCCCAACATACTCACTGCAGTCAAGCGGCGGCAGCAACCGTATGGAAATTCAGAAACTGGCACTTGTCTCTATTACGTGGAGGGCTAAAACTCCGCCATATCAGAACGTGATCCGCTCCACCTCATCTAAAGCGACTTTGTCACTCCGCCGATTCGTAAATCCC
>JAABUJ010004055.1_pt1 | contig 15745 bp, 13 predicted proteins | sample 5559131 | NCBI WGS metagenome assembly JAABUJ01 (sample SAMN10711875, study PRJNA513366) | rock metagenome | isolation source: Antarctica rocks | place: Antarctica: Victoria Land, Mt New Zealand nord | collected 2016-01-07 | reverse complement strand
CGAGCTTTCCGCCGGGAGCGAACGACCACGAGCGCGCCTGGGTCGCCGGGAACGGGAACCTCGGAGCGGTCGCGGTGAACGCCGGCAGCGGAATGCCCGGGGCGTTGCCCGCGGCGGCGCCGCTGTCGAACCCGACCGTGATCGCCGGCGTCCTGTTGAACCTCGCCAGCGCGCTGGCGTACGTCGGCTCGGCCTGGACGGGATCAGGTGGAACATCGTTGAGCTTCGCGTTCTGGATCCCCATCGCGGCCTGCAGCAGCGGACCCCCGAACACGCCGAGCGCCGACGTGAAGCCGATCTGCAACGTCTTGCCGGGCCCGGTGCTGACATCGAGCACGGGCCGCCGGTGCGCCACGTACAACTCGTAAAAGTCGACCATCCGCGACAGCGTCTCGGGATCGAGCGAGTCGATGTGGGTGCCGTTGGTGAACGTGAACCACTTCCTGGCCGTGCCCGTGAACTGCTCGGCCAGCTCCGGGCAGTGACCCCCGACCTGCTCGTCGGTGAACTGGCACACCAGGAACGTCGGCGCGTGGATCTTGTGCACGAACGTGATCGGATCGAGCGGGTCGGCAACCCGCGACGTGTAGTACTGGTTGACGTGCACTTTGCGGAGCAGGTCGTTGGCCTCGCCGTGCAGCGCCTGGTTGGCCCGGCACGTCCTGTCGCCTCCCTTGATGCGCGCCAGAGCGTAGGCCTGGTCCGCGGTGGTCGAGAACGGCTTGGCGTCGTCGACGCGCTGCACCGCAAACGAGAGGGCGAACCCGGTGTTCAGATCGCCACCCGGATAGAGCGTGGTGATCGTCGAGTCGATCGGCGACAGCGGCGCGATCGCCTCCAGCGCCGGCGGGTTTTCGGCGGCGGTGAACAATTGGCTGATACCGCCGTAGGAGATCCCGAACATCCCCACCTTGTGGTCCAGCACCCAGGGCTGATCGGCGATCGTCTGGATCACGTCGTAGCCGTCGAGGCTCTGGTTGGGCTCGAAGAAGTCATACGCGCCGCCCGAGCAGCCGGTGCCGCGCATGCTGACGTCGACCACGGCGAAGCCGAGCAGGTTCGCCAGCGCCGCGATCCCGTTCACCGGTCCCGACGGGTTGGCGTAGCCATAGCCGGAGTACTCGATCACCGTCGGGTAGGGCCTGATCGGGGCGACGACCGAGGCGTTCTCCGGCAGCGCCCCCCCGCCGAGCAGCTTGCTCGCGTCGGTCGGCTTGGGCAGGTGCACGTCGATCGCGAGCTGGGTCCCGTCGCGCGTGGTCAGGTACTGGTAGCCGGAGTGAATCCTCTGGCGGTAGGTCCTGGTGGACAGCGGCACCGGCCGGTCGGTGTAGACCTGAAGCGGCCCTGACCGGTGATCGCCGGAGGCGATTCGATAGCCCTTGGCGGGCTTGACGTCACGGAACAGGATGCCGCCCTGCCCGTCGGCGCGGGCGACCCGGACGGCCGTGCCGTTCGCGTTCAGGAGGCTGACACGAGCATGATCTGCGACTCCAGTCGCATACGCCTGCTCGGCGCTGCCGCGGGCCACGAACGTCACGGCGGCGCCGGCTCCGGAGATCGCCCCGAACATCGCCCAGAGGGCGAGCGCCACGGCCGCGAGCACCGCAGCTGAAGACTTGGTCCGCCGGTTCTCTACAACGGCTGTTAGTCGCATGTAAACGCGATCCTTGCAGATCGCCAGATCCGTACGCAACCTCGAACCGAGAGCCTGCCGGATCTCAGTCAGAATCCGCTCCGCTGCGCCCGAGCGCGCGGCGTGACACGCCACCCGCCGAGCGTCACCGCACCGGTCCCCCCCGGAGCTCACGGTCGACGGGTCGCCAGGAACGATCGCTGCTCCGCGTCGACACCGCTCAGGGATCCGGTTGCGGGACCGAGCGAGCCCGGACCGTTGGGGACGAATCTCGGGCGCGCCTTCTTTTCCCCGCCGAATGCGGCAGAGCCAAGCGGCGACGGCGAAGCTACAAGGCGCTCCAGACAACGATCGCACCGGAATCGATCATCATCCGGCGCGACGCGCAGCAAGGACGGCCAGCCGGTGGTCCTTCCATAGGCAGTCCGCGTCGGCGAAACCGGCCTCCCGTAGCCAAGCGAGCTGGTGCTCGACTGATGCGGTTCGATCGTGGTGCATGCTCTCGACCGCGCGCTGCCAGTCGGACTCCGTTGTCCCGAGTTCCTTCGCCCGGCGCTCGTGCCAGCGGTGGTAGGCGTCGTCGAAGCACCCGGTCGGCCCGGCCACCTGCTCGGCGTTGACAAACATCCCGCCGGGCGCCAGCGCGGCATACACGCGCGCGAACAGCTCTCTCTTGCCCACGTCGTCGAGGTGGTGGATGGCCAGCGCGCTGACGACCGCGTCCCACGGCCCATCGCCGGGCAGCGGGTCGGCAAGATCGGCAAGTACGTAGCTCGCGCCGTCCCCGAACTTCTCCCGGGCGCGATCGAGCATCCCCGCCGCGCCGTCGAGCAGCGTGAGCTGTACGTCTGGGTGTGCCGTGGCGACATGCGCGGCCAAGAGTCCAGTGCCAGCGCCAAGGTCGAGCACGCGGCGAATCTCACGTCCGGCGAGAGCGAGCGCCGCGACCGTGGCCTCGTAGAACGCGTCGAAGTTGGGCACGACGCGGCGCCGTTCAGCCTCGTAGCCCGCCGCGCGGCCGTCGAAGTGCTTCAAGGCGTCTGTCATCACGTACAAATGTACAGGGGTGCCGTCCGACTCGGCAGCCTCCAAGTCGCCTCGCCTCCCGCCAACAGCCCGTTGGTGGCGTCGCGCAAGCCGATCCGCTACCGGTAATGCACTGAGGACGATCCAGCCGAGGACCAAACAGTTAGGCGTGCGCCGGTGTCGGATCGCCGGCGCCTGCCCGCCACTCCCGCTCGATCTGTCGCAAGAGCGGGGGGTACACGATCAGATGCCGGAACGGCTTGATCGCGGCCATGTAGGCGTTCCCGAGCAGGCCGTTTGGCCTCACGTAGACGGCCATCTCGCCGCGGTAGCCTCCGTCTGGTCCGGGGACCCAGCCGATGTGCATGACCCCGTGCACAGTGCGGTTGACGATCTCCGCAGCCCACTCGTCGTCGAGTAGGTACAGCGAGCTGAAGGGCGCCATGTCGAAGTCCGGGCCGGATGGGCCCTCGCGCAGATCGGGCGGCAACCGGTCGCGGAGCGTCGGTCGCTGCGAGTTGTGGCCGCCGTCTGGTCCGTCCCAACCGAGCAGCTCCCCGACCTTCCAGCGAATCGCCCACAGCGTCCGGGCCGCGCGGGAGGCGCTCTCCGCCGGGTCCCCCGAGGCCATCTGCTGCACCAGGCGAGGGAAGTCCTCGCGGCCGCCGGGTGTCGGCAGCGCCCACACGTCCTCGAGTCGGAAGTCGCGAATCAGCTCGCGGATGCGCCACTGACGAGAGGTGTGTGCGCTGCTCGGGAGTCTCATGACTGAACCTCGATCTGTACGGTGCCGTATACGGAGAGCCTAACAAAATGTGTACGGTGCCGTATAGAGCGGTCGACGCGAACGGAGGCAAGTCATGGCGGTGGCTCGCACGCCTCGCCACACGTGGATCGAGGAGGGGTTGCGGGCGCTGTCCGCCGGCGGCCCGGACGCGGTCCGGATCGAGGCGCTGGCGCGCGCGCTGGGCGTCAGCAAAGGCGGCTTCTACGGGTACTTCGACGACCGGCGCGCGCTGCTGGACGAGATGCTCGACACGTGGGAGCGCAGGAGCACCGACGAGGTGATCGAGCGCGTCGAGCGCGAGGGCGGCGACGCCATGGCCAAGGCGCGGCGGGCGGGCGCGCTCACCTTCTCCAGCGAGCTGATGCCGATCGATCTCGCGGTCCGCGACTGGTCCCGGCGCGAGCCGGCGGTCGCCGAGCGCCTGCGACGCGTCGACAACCGGCGAATGGAGTACCTGCGCTCGCAGTTGGCCACCGTCTGCGCCGACGAGGACGAGCTCGAGGCCCGGTCCCTGACCGCCTTCTCCGTGGCGATCGCTGACCACTTCATCGCCGCCGATCACGGCCCGCGCAGCCGCGCCGACGTGCGGGAGCTGATCGCGAGACGGCTCTTTGCCCACTAGGCCGGATCCACCGGCGTCCGATGTTCGTCTGGGGAACGACGATCGACACACCAGGGGAACCGTCCCGCAGAGGATCCGCTTGCGGGGACCGTATGAGCCGTTGCGGGTGGTCGTCGAGCTCTACTGGCTGGGCAGCGGCGTCGGTATGCTCTTGCCGGTTGGTCAGGCGGTGGGAGTGCGGCCCGCCAGCACTGTCGCGAGCGTTGGCGCGTCGACGTTGGCGCCGGTGAGGATGACGGCGACTCGGCGTCCGTGCTGTAGTTCGCGCTCGCGCATCAGCGCGGCGAGGCTGATCGCTCCGGCTGGTTCGGTGAGGTTGTGGGTGGCGCGCAGCATCAGGCGCATGGCGTCGGCGGTTTCGGCGTCGGGCACGGTGAGTACGCGGGTGGCGCCGCGGGCGATGCGGGCAAACGCATCGGGGTTTGGCTGCCGGCAGGCCACGCCGTCGACGAACGTTGCTGCACGGAGGGTTGTCTTGACGTGCCCGGCGGCGAAGGAGCGGGCGTAGGCGTCTGCGCCCTCGGCGACGACGCCGATGATCTCGGTCTGCAGGCCGAGCAGGTCGCGGACGGTGATCAGTCCGACGATGCCGGACCCCATCCCGATGGGGACGTAGACGGCGTCCAGGTTAGCGACCGTGGTCAGCAGCTCGAAGGCGTATGTCGCTACGCCGAGCACGAGATCGGGGTGAAACGGCGGGACCATCCACAGTCCGCGTTCGCGGGCCAGGGTGGTGGCGTGCTCGCGGGCCTCGTCGAAGTCGCGGCCTGCGACCACGACCTCGGCGCCGAACGCGCGCATGGCCGCGTCCTTCTCCGGGTTGTTTCCTTCGGGGACCACGACGACGGCTCGGGTGCCTGTCGCCCGTGCCGCATAGGCCAGGCTCTGTCCGTGGTTGCCGCGGGTGGCGCTGACCACGCCGGCCGGTGGGTCGGCCTCGCGCGCGAGCCGGTCGAGGTGCACCAGTCCACCGCGCACCTTGAAAGCGCCGGTCGGCGTGTGGTTCTCGTGCTTGACCCAGACCTCGGTGCCAACGGTCTCGCACAGCAGCGGCCAGCAGAGCTGCGGCGTCGGCGCCATCGCGCGCGTAATCGTCTGACCGGCGGCGGCGAGCTCGTCCAGGTCAAACAGCGGACCGCTCACGACCCTGTCCCGGCGGTTCGGGCGTCGGGCGCTGGGCGGCCCGGGGCCAGGTTGGCGGCCGGCTGGGGATCGCCGTAGGCGTCGCGCACCGGTACCACGCCGGCCCACCAGGGCCCGTTGAGGTCTTCGGGCTTATCGACCGGATCGCCGGCCCGGCACTTCGCTGAGACCTCGAGCAGGTCGATCGCCAGCACACTGGTCGCTCGCAGTTCCTTGGCGCTCGGCGCCCGGCAGGCTTCAGACCGGCCCGGCCAGACGTGATTGACCACCGCGTCGAGGGCGCGCGAGCGCTCGTCGTCGTCCTCGACGGCGCGAGCGGTGCCGTGCAGGACGACGCTGCGGTAGTTCATCGAGTGCTGAAACGCCGAGCGGGCCAGCACCAGCCCGTCGATCACGGTGGCGGCGACGCACACCTCGATTCCGCTGTCGGCCGCCGCGCGGGGGACCGCCGCGCCCTTTGAACCGTGCAGGTAGAGCCGCTCGCCGATCCGGGCGTGGATCGTGGGGATCAACACCGGCCAGCCGTTGCGGACGTAGCCGAGGTGGCAGACCAGGGCCTCGTCGAGCACCGCGTGCACGGTCTGGCGGTCATAACGCGCCCGCTCGGCGTGCCGGGTGGGTGTGGTCTGTGCGGTGGCGGGGTATGCAGTGGCGTCCATCGAGTCTCCAGTCTGTACTAGTGCATAATGTGGTTCATGCCAGTACATTACGCTTCGCGTGGGTCGACCGCCAGGGAGATCGCCGCCAGCGTGGAGCAGGCGGTCGCCGCTGGCGTGCTCGCGCCGGGCGCGATGGTCGAGCCGATCCGCCGGCTGGCCGCCGAGCTCGGGGTGAACCCCAACACGGTGGCCGCCGCGTACCGGATGCTGCGCGAACGGGGGGTTGTGCAGACCGCTGGACGACGCGGCACGCGGGTACGCTCGCGGCCGGCCACCGTCCCGCTTGACCGCACGCCGCTCGAGATCCCCGCCGGCGTGCACGACCTCGCCGACGGTCGTCCCGCCGCTTCACTGCTCCCCCGGCTGGCCGAGCCGCTACGCCTCGGAGCGACCGCCGCCGCTGGCCGTGGGTACGGCGACGACGACATCGCCGCCGCGCTCGCGGCCGGCGCCCGAGCGACGCTTGGCGCTGACGGTGTTCCGGCACAGCACCTGGCCGTGGCGCACAGCACCCTGGACGCGGTGGAGCGAGTTCTGCAGGTGCACCTGCGGCCCGGCGACCGGGTCGCGATCGAGGACCCGGCGTGGGCTAACCTCGTCGACCTGCTCGCCGCGCTGGGACTGGTGGTCGAGCCGGTCGAGCTTGACGATAACGGAATCCGAGCGGATCGCCTGGAAGCAGCGCTGGCCCGGGGGGCGCGGGCGGTGATCGTGACATCGCGCGCCCAGGTGCCCACCGGCGCGGCCATCTCGCTCGCTCGGGCCGGCGCTCTGCGCCGCGTCCTGTCGCGCCACCGGGACGTGCTGCTGATCGAGGACGACCACGCCGCCGGGATCGCCGGCGTCGCTCTCGCCCCGCTCGCAGACGCCACCGGATCCTGGGCTCACGTCCGCTCGGTCTCCAAGGCCTGGGGGCCCGACCTGCGCCTGGCGGTGCTCGCCGGCGACGCCACGACGATCGACCGCCTACGTGCCCGCCAGCGCCTCGGGCCGGGCTGGGTCAGCCACGCCGTCCAAGAGGCCGTCGCCGTCCTGTGGCAGAGCCAGCCCGCGCAGACACTCGTGCGCAACGCCGAACGCGAATACACCAAGCTTCGGACCGCGCTATTGGCCGCGCTCAGCGAGCGCGGCGTACCCGCCCACGGCCGCTCAGGCGTCAACGTCTGGGTTCCCGTACGCGACGAGACCACAGCCGTCACATCACTGCTCGGGAACGGATGGGCCGTCGCCGCCGGCTCGCGGTTCCGGCTCGCCAGCAGTCCAGGACTACGGATCACGATCGCAACACTCCGCGTCTCCGAAGTGTTCCCCCTAGCCGACGCGACCGCGCGGGCATTATCGAGCGTCTCCTCCCGCGGCGTGTAACGCGGCCGCGCACCACCACGATGCCGTGAGCCTCAAGCCCTTACCGACCAGCAGCGTTAGCGTCGCGTGTGTCCTGAAGACCGGGCGCGGCGTTCCCGGAAGCCAAGGAACCCCAGCCGGAGACGGCTGTAGCCACCGGGCCTGTCCAGGCCGCTTGGCGCCGCGTGTCCCGTAAGACCCGCCCGTTGAGATTCTCGGTGACGGGGGGCTTTACGGACGCCTGTCTACCGGGCTCAGACGCGTAGCGTCAGCGCTGTTGACCCGTTCAGGCGATCGGCGAGGGGGAACCTCCGGAACTGCCGCCGGCTGCTGCTCGGCGATGCGATCAGCAGATGCTGTGAGGCACCCTGCCGGCGTGGCTGGATCGGCAGTCGCCAAGGACTACCCAGGAGCGAAATGCGCGGGTCATCCCGATGGCCTGAACTCCATCAGGCGCGGTTAGTAGCGGATAAAACCTTACGGGTGCGAGACCAATGCAGCCTTTGTCTGATACTGTCCGCTCTTAATCGCTATTACGGAGGAGGAGGAGGAGGAGGCTTCGATGAAAGATTGGGTTCGCCGTTCCACGCTCACCGTGGCCGCGATGGTGGTCCTTGCGGGTGCAGGCGCTGACATGGCTGCGCTTCGCGCGGCTGGGCTGAACGGCACGGCGCCTGCGGGCGCCAGCGCGTTCAAGACGTTGATCTCGACGTTGACGAGCAACTGGGAGTGGCTGATCGGCACGGGCATCGGCCTGGTGCTGGTGCTGATCGCGGGGTTGATGATCGCCGGCTCACAGCGCGCGCCCGATCATCTGTTCCGGGTGATCGGCGGGATCATGCTGATCCTGATCGTGATCCCGGCGATCCTCGCCTGACGCGGGTCAGCACTGATGCGTCAGGTCAGAACGATCGCGACGACGGCGGCGCTTGCAGGCGCGATCTCGCTTGCAGCCGCCGCGCCGGCGGGGGCGGCTGTAACGGGGTTGCACATGCCGCTGGTGACGGCGGGGATTCTCGGGGACATCTTCGGGACCATCGGCCATGCGGTACTCGGCGCGTTCAGCTGGACGATCGGGCTGGCGAGTAAGTTCATCCTGACCACGGTCGGCGCTCTCGTGCGGATGCTGATCCCGCGATCCTGGGCGACAGCGGGAGTCCAGATCATGGAGTGGATCGTCTCGGTCCCGAACTACGCCGGGACCGAGACCAGCCCCACGGGGCACACGGTGTACGGGTTCGGCGGGATCAATGCGCTGCGCGACCTGTTCACCTGGATCGGCGTCGGACTTTTGCCGCTGACGCTGCTCTACGGGACCACGCGCGCAATGCTCGGGGAAGCCAGGCACGTGGCCGTACCGCTCGCGCGGGTGCTCGGCATCACTGCCCTGCTGGTCTCCTATCCGTACTGGTGGACCGAGCTGGCCGCGATGACGGACACCGTCACGCACATGGTGCTGACGCTGCGGCAAGTCGCAAGCGGCCTGGACCAGCTGATGCTGTACGCGGTCGACGGGGTCGCGCTCGGCGGGTGGCAGCTCGTGGACCTGGCGCTGATGGCATTCGTGGCGATCGAGCTGCTCTCCCTGATCTTTCTGAAGGTTGTGATCATCCTGCTGGGCGCGCTTCTCTACGCGACCGGGCCGATCACGATCGGGCTGGTCGCGACGGACTCCGGCGCCGCGGTGGCGCGCGCCTGGGCCTCGGCGGTCGCGATGCTGATCGCTCTGCCCGTCGTGTGGGCGACGCTGTTCGCAGTCGGCGCGCTGCTGATCGGCGACGCGGGCACCGCGGGGCCGCTGATCGCCGGGCACACATCGGTCGGCGCGCTGCTCGGTGGGGTGCTCCTCGCGGTGGCAGGCGCCGCGTCGTTGTGGATCTGCCTGCGCGCCGCCCGCGAGGCGATGGGCCTCTTGCGAATGCAACTCGGCGGGCTGCTTGCGCTCAGCCACCGCGGGTCTCCCGGGACTGCTCGCGCGGCAGCGCCGCAATCGAGCGCCGTGAGCTCAATGCGGCGCTTCGGCGCGAAGGTCGGCCGGGCGGCCAGTGGCGCGGCCGGGGAGCTCGCAAGCGCCGGCGCCGGTGGCGCCGCCGTCGTGCGCGGCGGCCGCGCGGTCGGCTACGTCAGCCGGCATGGGGTGATCGGAACCGCCGCCTCCGGTGGGCGTGCTGCGGCGGCCGTTGCGGGCCCGCACACCGCGGCTCTCGTTGGCCGGTCACGCGCGGGCGCGGTCGCCGTGCGGATGGCGAAATCCGGGACTGCCGGCTGGTACGCGGCAGCCGGCAAGGCCACCGCCCAGGCGCCAGCGGGCGCCGCCCGGGAGTCTGGTCAGCGGTTTGAGTCACGCCGCGCGTCGGAGCGCTCGGCGCCGCCCTCGGCGCAGAGCTCCCCCGGCGGTTCGAGCCGACCGCCTACTGCGGCTGGGGCTAACAGCCAGGGAAGCGCCGTGCAGACTCGCGAACGCCCGGCGGCACGAAAAACAGCGTCTTCCGCGACGCGTCCGGGCGCAGCGCAACAACGCAACGCCTCGCCGCATCCCGGGCGCGCGGCAGCCTCAGAGCCGCAACCGCCAGCGCGGAACTTCACGCCGCCACCGCGAGGCGGCAGCCGGCCCGGGCAGGGGAAGCGATGACACCGACGCTCAGACGGCTCAACGACCGCGAGCGCTACTACGGGCTTACGTGGCCCGGGTGGGTCGCGCTCGCACTCGCCGGGGGGGTCCTCTACGGCTCGGTGCGGATCTCACCCTTCGGCGTCCGCGCCACGGTCACAGTCGTCGTCTTATTGCTCGCGTTCTGCGCGAGCATCGCGCTCGCGCTGCAGGGCCAGACGATCGGCCCAGGTCGGTACCTGCTGGCGCTCTACCGCTTCCGCCGCCAGCCCAAGGAGCTTGCGCCTCCGATCAAGCCCGACAGGCACGGCTTCGTGCTCGACGCCGTCCCTGCCGCCGACACCGAGCTCGAGCCCACACTCGAGGGGGCGGGCGCTTGACCGGCTCGCTGGGGCAACTGCTGCCGGTGTCGCTGGTCGAGCCCGACGGGCTGGTCGTCACTACCGGCGGGCACTACGTGCGGTTGATCGAGTGCGAGCGGGTCCCGAACACCGTTACTGCTGACCCGGGCGCGCTGGCGACGATCGAGCGCGCGTATGCGAACGTGTGCCGCACGATCCCTGATCACCAGGGGATCGTCGTTTACGCCCAGACCGACCCGGTCCCGATGGACGAGGCCCTAGAGGTGGACCGCGGGCTCAGCGTCGTGGCCGCCGCAGCTGACCGTGCCGCAGGGCGAGACGACCTCGCGACCGCGCGCGAGTTCCTGCTGGCCGCAACCGAGCAGACGGTGCGCACGGCTGCCGGCGCCGAGCAGCCCGCGGTCGCGGCGCGCTGGTGGGTCGCGGTCCCGTACCTGCCAGGCCTGGAGGATCCGCGTGAGCAGCTGCGGGCACTCGCAGCCCGCTCGCGCGGTCGGACACTGTGGTCAGCGCACCGCGAGGCGGCGATCGACAGCACCCGGATTACGTCGCAGATCGAGGCGACCCTGCGCGCAGCCGGGATCGACACGTACCCGCTGGACGGCACGCAGACCCTCGCGCTGCTCTGGGAGCGCCTTCATCCAGCAGCAGAAGAGGAGTGTGACCTCAACGCGCTCGGTGCCGCCTGCCAGGTCGCTGACGCCACCTCCGGGCAGGAAGCGGCCGCCGTCAGGCACCGGCTGCTCGAGGCGTGCTGTGAGGGCGCCGTGTGCGGGATCGACGCCGGCGAGGATCCTGGCTGGCTGCGCCACGTCGACGGGACCCTCGAAGAGATCATCCATCTCGGATCTCCGCCCGCGCACACCGATTCCTCATGGCTCGCGCACCTGCTGTGCTGTCCGCTCCCCGCGACGCTCGCCGTGCACATCCGCGTGGGCGGCCGCGCCCGCGAGCAGGCACGCCAGCGTCGGCGCTGGAAGCGACTGCGCGCTGCCGTGATGTACAAGGAGCGACGCGACCGGATCGTAGGCTCCGACGAACACGAAGCGCTCGAGGAGGCCGCGGTCATCGACGCCGAGCTCGCGGCCGAGATCGGCGCGAGCGTTTACCGCGTCGGGATCTACTGCTCGATTCGTGACCCGCACGCCCGGCTCGAGCAGTTCAAGCGGACCGTCAAGCAGACCGCGTCGGAGTTCCACGCGCTCACCAACGCCAGGGTGATCCGAGGGCGCAGGCTGTGCCTGCCCGGCTTCACCTCCACGCTGCCGTTGGGCGTCGATGAGCTGCGCGCGACGCGCAGCTATGCGCAGCGAAACATCGCGCATTGCGTTGCGCTGACCTCAAGCCGCTGCGGCTCTCCAGGCGGAGTCATCGTGGGGACCGCCGACCCAGGGGGCACGCTCGAACGTGCCGACCCGTTTGACCCCGTTCACCCGCGGCGCGTGACGCTGATCGTCGGTCCCTCCGGCGGCGGCAAGACAGTGCTCACCAACGCGCTGTGCCTGCGCTACATCGCGCAGGGTGGCCGCACCTTCATCCTCGACCGCTCATCGACTCCCGACGAGCACGGCAATACCCAGGGCACCGGGCACTACGACACGCTCGCCTCACTGATCCCTGGCTCCCGTCGCGTGCAGGTCGGCCACTGCGGCGGTGACGTGATCTGCCCGTGGGACGTCGCTGACCCCGCGCGCGTCCCGGCACACAAGACCGAGCTGCTGCTCGCCTTGCACGCCCTCCTAATCGGACACGCGCACGACCCCGAAGGCCGCGTGCGGACGCTCGACTCCGACGAGGAGACCCTGATCCGCACCGGCATCGAAGCCACCTACCGGATCTCGACACAAACCAGACAGCGCCCGCGCGAGCAGCTGCTGATCGACGCGCTCACCGCCCGCGCCGCTGCCGGCGGGCTCACCGGCGCAAACGCCGACCGGCTCCAATCATTGCTGCTTCGCCTCGAGCCCTACGGCGAACGCGGATCCTTATCGCACATCGCTGATGAGGCGACCACCGTGCCCGCGGACACGCCGCTCACGATGTTCGACTTCACCGGCCTGTCGGAGCGGCTCACGCCAGCGCTGATGCTCGCCACGGTGGAGTACGTAGAGCGCCAGGTGCAGCGGCTGCGTCGTGCCCGGGTTTCCGGCGAGCTTGACCACCTCGGTGCCTGGGCGGGCAAGTGCCAGCTGATCATCGAAGAGGGCTGGGCGCTCACCCAATCGCCCGCAGCTGGGGCATGGCTGAACGAATACGCGCGCCGCTCGCGCCACTACGCGCTGTGGCTGATGTTCGTCTCCCAGCACTTCCGTGACCTCTCCAACGAGCAGGGCCGCGCTCTGCTGGCCAACGGGGCGCTCAGCTTCTGCCTGCAGAACGACCGCGACGACCTCGAGCACGCCCGCGAGCCGCTCGGCCTGTCGGACACCGACATCGCACAGATCCAGGCCCTCCCCAAGCAGCAAGGCGTCTACTCAACGGTCTACATGGTTTCGGCCCGCGGCCGCGGCGCGGTCCGCGTCGCCCTCGGCGACCTCGAATACTGGACGTGCTCGTCCGACCCCGAGCACGACCAGCCCCGTCGGGCGGCCGCGCTCAGAGACGCCGGCGGTAACCCGTGGGAAGCGCTCGCCAAGCTCTGCACGCCCAGCTGGCACGAGCGCTACCGCCAAGCCACCGGAGCCGCCGCATGAGTGTGCTCGAGCTCCGCGCGGCGCCCGTCGCGGCGCCCGCCCGCCGACGGCGCAACCGGTGGCCATGGCTCATCGCGGTCGGCGCGTTCATGATCGTGATCGCGCCCGTCGTGCTGCTCGCCAGCGCCGGAAACCCGCCATGCGAGCCCACACCCGGCGCCAGCAGTCCCGCAGGACCCGCACCCGGTGGGATGTTCGCCGCGCCCCTGCAGCTCCAACCCGACCACTGGTACCACGTCGGGGCGACGGAGTACGGCGGTCCCGGCGATCCCAGCTCAGGCTCCTGGGCAGCGAGCGGCGCCTACCTCCCCAGCGAGCCCAACAGCTTCGCCGAGCTCTCCGTCCTGGACAGCAACCCGGCCAACACGGGCACGTTCACGTTCCAGGATGCCAATGCTCTGAACAACCTTGCCTACGGCACGGCCCTGCGAGTCTCAAGCGGCAACCGCCAGCGCGTCCTCTACAAGCGAGACGTCGGGTACGGCCAAGGGCCCGGTCAGGCGATCCCGTACCGGCTCGACGTGTGGTGGGAGTCGGCGGGCGCGCTCGGGATCTCCAAGAACCCTGTCGACATCGAGCTCGCACCGGCCTCAGGCGCCGGCGCGCTCCTCGGACAGCTACCTCCCGCCAGCGCACCCTCCGGCAGCTCTGCCGGGGGATGCGCCATCACCGGCGGGCCGCTGCCGCTGACCCCAGGGCGACAAGCGAAGATCCTCCCAAGCGGCCTCGCGGCCGCGCCCCAAGACGCGCCCCCCGCGGTCAAACGGGCGATCGCTGCCGGGAACGAGCTCATCTCAAAGCCCTACGTGTGGGGCGGCGGGCACGGCCAGGCGCTGACCCAGCTCGCGTCCGGCTACGACTGCTCGGGCGCCACCAGCTACGTCCTGCACGGCGCCGGCGTCTTCGGGCTCTACGCGGAGGACTCCACGCAGCTCGAGGCCTACGGCCAGGCCGGGGCCGGGGCGTGGATCACCGTGTACGCGAACTCCGGGCACGTGTTCATCGACGTCGCCGGCGCCGTCATGAACACCGCCTGGTACGCGCCCGTGCAACCGACCAACCCGTCGAGCGGCCCGCGTTGGCAGCCCGCCTCGACGATCGCCGCCCAGTACGCCGGCGACCAGTACGGCGGATTCGTGCAACGGCACCCGCGGGGACTCTGACCATGCGCCACACCAAGGCCCTCCTCGCTGCCGCCGGCCTTGCCTGCTGCGCGGAGGTGCTCGCCGGCTGTGGGATCACCGACCCCTACAGCACCAAGCGCCCCACCACGACCGGTACCAGTTCCTCAGCGCTGACGTCGACGCCCACCACGAGCGCTGACCCTGCTCCGGAGCGGGGTGGGACGATCCCGTCTGCCGCCCGGGCGGCGCAGAGCCGGCTCGCCGCCGACGCCGGGCGGCCAACACCGCAAGCCGCGCTCGAACGCTACGCCCGCGTGTACGACAACTGGAGCACCACGACGGTCGCTGCAGCCCAGGATCAGCTCGCCGCGATCTCACTCGATCAGGCGCGCGCCCAAGCGCTGCAAGCCGCCGCCAGCTACGCCCGCGACCAGACGCTCCAGCAAAGCGCGGTCGCCAACAGCGGTCGCCTGCTCGCGATCACCGAGAGCCTCACCACTCCTGGACAGTGGGTGCTCGTCACCTCCGAGCAGACCACGGGCAACGGCGACTACGCCGGCCTGCCGCCGACGCTCCACGTCACCTACGCACAAGTCACCCGCATCCCCTCCGGATGGGTCGTGAGCGAATGGTCGCCGCAGAACTGAGTCAATCCACAGTTATTGCGCCCGATGCGAGCGGTGTAGTGCGGCCTCGCGCTGGCGCTCACGCCCGCCGGATTGCTGCCACGTACGCCGAGCTGTGGGCGCTCACTGCGGTCGGCACCCTGATCGGACGGTTGCACCCGTCGCTCGGACCCGGCGGCCGGCCGCACCCCTCGCTGCACGGCAGCCTCGCCGACTTTGCCGCGATCGCGGCCACCAACGCGAGGGTCCTGTCCGCGCCGTTTCTGCTGGTTCTCTTCCGCTTCCCGTCCGGGCGGCGCTCCCGGCAGCTCGGCGACCTCGTCATCGTCGGGCTCCTTGCCGGCAACGCGCTGCGCGTCGGGCTCGCCGTCGGCCGCCACGGCGACCAGCTCCTCCCATACCTGCCGCAGTTGCCGCTCGAATGGCTCGCCGCGGCCCTCGCCGGCAGCGCTTGGCTGGTGCTACGCACAGGCGCCCGAACACGCACGGCCGTCGCCTACGTCGCCGCGGTCCTGGCGCTCGTCGCGGTCGCGGCGGCGATCGAGACGCTCGCGACCCCGCACGTGACCATCCGCGCGCGTGTCGTCCTTGGCCAACTCGCCGGCCGGGGCACTGCATCCACCGGTCCCAAGCCTGATGCGGAAGGTCGGGGGTGGTTTGCCTGCGCCGGATCGTGCGCCGGCGCCGGCTCTCGCTTCAAGGTCGCTTCGCTCCCTTGCCCTCGCAGTCGCTCGGTTCCGCTCGGCCGTCTGGCCGGCGCTGCCGGGCTACGTCAACCACCCCCGGCTCCCACAAAGGAGGGACCAGGAATGAACGCAGTGTGTGTTATTTGGAATTCCTTCCAGATAGCGCACTCGATCGGGCTCGGCTGCTCCCCTTCGACAGCGGACTCGGATAGATGCCGGTGCTGATTACGGCATCTACCGAGGAGGTTGGGATGGGCTTGGATCCTGAGGACCGCGCCTGCGCGCGAAGCGACGAGCCGGAGGCGAGGAGCGCGTGTGCTGGGCACGGACGTTGAGATCGGAGGTGTGAGTCCTGTCCTGGAGCCCTGACAGGGGGAATCCAACATCGAAGAGGCAAGGGCGCGGCCCGGAATTGACCGGGCGACC
>JAABUJ010004054.1_pt1 | contig 15746 bp, 15 predicted proteins | sample 5559131 | NCBI WGS metagenome assembly JAABUJ01 (sample SAMN10711875, study PRJNA513366) | rock metagenome | isolation source: Antarctica rocks | place: Antarctica: Victoria Land, Mt New Zealand nord | collected 2016-01-07 | reverse complement strand
CCGGTCATGGTCAAGAACACGCGCGGGTGGCGCGACAGGTAGCCATAGCGCAGGATCATCGCGGCTCTCTCCTCCCCTTTTCCTTTCACTATACCCGCTCAGGCTTTATTGCTAAGATGAACTAGTGGTCATGTGTCATCACTCCATCGACGAGGAAAAGAGGGCCGGCAAGAGCGCCGGCCCTCGGTGTCGCTACCAGCCGTACGACACTTCGCCACGATTGCCTGGCTCTCCCGACCTTTTGGTGAGCGGGAATCAGCCCTGGCTGCGGGCAAATTGCCCGTGCGATGTCCTACTTCAAGCCATGTTACAAGCCCGCCTACATGGAGGCTTTTCCGCACGAGTGAATGACACTCAATTGATTCACCAAGTTGTCGGGAGAGCCGATTGCCTTGACACATGTTTGCAGTGGTCAATGAGACGGTTTCGAGGCGGAGTCGGTCGATCCTGCCGCCCTTCCACGCGTGCGGACGGTCTGATTGGCGTGTTGGGTGGCCGCGTTTCGTCTCACCGTCCATGACACGTATGTGTCAAGTCAATCGGCTCTCCCGACGACTTGGTGAAGCCATAATCCAGGAAAAGCGCGTTGCGACTGACAAAACGTGTTCTAGTTGGCTCATTGAATTGAAGAGATCGCCACATGCGGCTGCGAAAGGCGTAACGCTAGGTAGCACTTTATGGCACTGCTGTTGCCTCGGAAAATGGAGGATATTAGGGAGTAAAAATGGTGAGGCATGCCAAGCATTTCTCGCTGCCCTATGGGGTTCGACGGTTGCCGCCAGGCCCGCCGCCTCACATTTTGATCCATTGCCCTTCACATTCTGATCGAAACCGTTTCACCAAGTTGTCGGGAGAGCCAGTCAATCATGGCGAGGTGTGCAGCCGTACCAGGGGGTCGGGAGCGGGGGCGCGGCATCCTTATCGCTCGCCGTTTTGTACCCATCGCGGTAGGCGAGCAAGCGGACAATCGCCGCGTCCAGCAGGTCCAGCACGCGGGCATGGGTGGCCGGTTCAGGGGTGATGACAACCTCGGTCGCGCCGATAGGGTCGGTGGGGTGAAACGTGGCCGTCACGGTCACGTCGTCGTCGTCGCGGGCCACGATCACGAGGAGCGGTATACTGGGGGTGGTCGCTGCGGCTTGGGTCTTCATGCTGGTTGATCCCTTCCGTGCTACTCATGCGGGCGGGGTCCTCTAACCCCCGCCCGCATTTCTTTTCGTTAGGCCCCGAAGGCTTCGAGCAAGGCCGCCATGCCGGCCGGGCGCGTGATCGTCGCCGGCGCCGGGGTGGGCTGCCGCCGCACCTTGTTGTGCGCCTTGTACTGCTCCTCGGCCCGTTGGTACCACTGCTCGGCCTGGAGCGCGAGCACCAGATGCCAGCAGCGCAGCCCTTTCTCGCCCGCCTCGCACGAGCATTTGAGGTGCAACACGTCTTGCGTGTGCGTGACGCCTGCCCGCGTGCGGCTCTTGGTCTCGAAGATGTACCGGCTGGTCCTGCGAATGGTGGGCTTGGCGTCTGCCGGGGTGGTCGCCTGTGTCATGTCCGAAGCTCCTCTAATAACCTCGTCGTCCGTGGGGGCCATCCGTCCCTCACCCTCTAATCATACCACGCTTACGTATTGTTTGTCAAGGTGAAAATGCTATTTGTGTAACTGCGTGGTTAAATAGGTGCGCGTTATAGCGGTCGATTGTGAGCGAATTGCAGCCGTCGCCGTTTTTTCTCCGCGCGCCGCCGCGCGCGCCTTGTGTAGTGGGCGCGGCGCCGGACGCGACCGTGCGGACCAGACATGCCAAAGGTAGGCACACGCCACACAAGACCGCCGCTGGCGGGAGAAAAGAGAGGGCGTGGTGCGCGGCGAGCACACATTCAGGGCGGGGAACGGCGCGGCCGCTGCGGCAGCATGCCTACATGTGGCGATCTCGCCGCGTCGGCGCGGGGAGGGCCGCATAATCGTCAGCCGAGGGGAGAGGACCACGGACGCGCGGGGAGGGGGCGTATCGTCGCCGGCTTTTCTCCGCGCGCCGCCGCGCGCGCCCTGTGTGGTCGCGTTCGCTCGCTGCTTATCATCAAGGGCGCGCGTCGCGGTTCTCTCGACACACGGCCGCGCCCCGGCGCGGGAGAAAGGGGGGGAGAGTCTCGTCGCCACACGGACATATCGGTGGGCGAGTTCGTGCTGTGGAGCTTCGTGGGATAAGCATCCATACCGCCGATTGTCTTATTGCGGACCACCTGGACGGCGCGCTAGGTTCAGCGCAGGGACCGCACGCGATCCCTGTTGCAGCGAAGAGGTCCCTGTTATGTCCACGCGTCCACGGATGCAGCGCACGCGCGTCGCCATGGCCGACTCCGGGCTGCTCTGGCTGGGCTATGCCGCGCTCGCCGCGGCTCTCATCGCCCTGTACATCATTCTCCTGGCATGGCACGGGAGCATTGGCGTCGACTTTGCGCGGGGAGCCACGCTGCGGCTGGTATCCACAGCGCATGGGCGCACGGAAGGGCAAACTGCGACGTGATTGGACCCCGGAAAGAGACTGCCGGTGCGAGCCGACCGCGCCACCCCTTTGCCGCAGCGTGGCTCCTGGCCCTGACGGCACTCGGCAGCGCCGCTGCCTCCCTCATCTATGGCTTCCGACAAACCCCTCCAGGCTATAGTTACCACGGCTTTACCATGCTCAGCGAGGATGGCTCCCAGTACCTGGCGGCGATCCGGCAGGGCGCGCAGGGACTGTTGCTCTTTCATGACCAATTTACGACGCGTCCGGTTCCGCCCATCTTCATGTATCCGCTCTACATGTGGGCCGGACGCCTGTGCGCTCCGTTGCATCTGGCCCCAGCCACCGTTTTCGATATCCTTCATGTGGCTGCCGCCATTGGCCTCGTGACGGCTGCCTGGGTCTTTGCACGCACCTTTGCTCCCCGGAACGCGAGCACGGCCTATGCCTTCATCCTCTTTGGCACCAGCCTGGCCCTGCTACCCATAGCGCTGAGCGGTGGACGTGCCGTACTGCCATACCTGACTGGGGATCTTGGCACGATGCAAGCGCTGCTGTTTTCGCCGCACGAGTGCGCCGGTCTGGCCGCGCAGGCGCTATGCCTGGTGGCATATCACCGTCTGCACGGCCCACAGCGCGCCGCTGCTCTGCTCGTCAGCCTTGGTTTTCTTGGTTGTGTCTATCCGTTCACCCTGCCCATCATGCTCGCCGTGCTCGTTCTCGACACTCTCTGGAACGTGATCGAAGCGCGCCACCTCACCCCCGATGCGCTGGTGATCCTGGTGGCGCTTGCGCCGCTGTTGTCGCTTATCCCGGCCTACTACTGGATTGAATTCCATGTCGTTCCCTATTGGCAGGAGAGCGCCTTTCTGCGTTTGCCGGTCTCTCACTCCGGCGTGCTTCAATGGACGTTCGGGGCGCTGGCCATCCTGGCGCTACCGCGGCTGTGGTCGCGTCCTGCGCGTCCGCTTATGCTGTGGGTTCTGGTCACCATCGTCTTCATGGTGGCCAACGTCGCGCAACCAGCGCGGGCCTCAGCCGGATTATGGCTGCCTCTTGCTGTGCTGGCCGCGGACACCGTGGGGCGCCTACGCGCGCCATCCCTGCGCACAGGTCTCGTGTGCGGCTTGTCAGCCTCCGGACTTCTAATGCCCTTCTTCCTGTCCGATGTGGTCGCACAGAACCTTCGGTATCCAATCTTTCAATCACAGCAGATCGATGCCGTAGGACGCTACCTGGCCGCGCACTCGAGCGCAAGAGATGTGGTCCTGGCCGACTATGAGGTCAGCAACATGCTTGTGGGAGAGGCGCCCGTGCGGATTGTGGCGGGACACGGCTTCCAGACGATTGACCTTGGAACAGCCGGCCCTGTGCAAGCGCGCTACCCGTTGGCGCTGGCAGGCGAGCGACAGGCCATCGAGCGACAATACGGGGTCACCTATCTGGTCGTAGCCAGGACAGAGCGCGGCCTGTTCGCAGATGTCGCCCGGGACCACAGGTATCGCCCACTCTATGCCAACAGCGGTTATTGCCTATACCGCGTCGAGTAGTGGTCATAGATGCAAAATCGTGCCCTCATCGACCGCTGGGCTGCATCGTCCCATTTTAGCTGTCCCCAAAGGAGCGTTGCGTCACACCCAGATGGTTCACATTGACATGTCAAAGCGAAAGCGGGGTAAAAGCCCTGTTAGGGGAGCAGCCCGAAACGCCGGGCCTGGGCGATAGCCGCGACGCGCACATCTGGGCCACTTACCCCCAGTCGTCGATACAGGCGCATCAGGTGCGTACTGACGGTCGTCGGCCTCACCCCCAGTTGGGTGGCTATCTCCGCATGGCTAGCCCCCGTCGCCAACGCGTCCAGTACATCCCTTTCCCGTGGAGAGAGCGTGGCGCGTAAACGCGTAGGCGGCGCTTGCCCCGGAGTCGCGCCACCGCGCGCCGCCGATGCGGGCCGTGACACCTCCCCATGTATGGCTAAGTAGCGCGACACGTTGTGGCTTGACAACACTACGACCCACGGCTTCTCGTCGCGGACATCGCCGGTGATCCATCGCCCATCCAGCGCGCCGTCCCGCAGCAGCGCCCGCACACGCGCGTCCGAGACGCCAAGCAGCGCCGTCGCCGTGGCGACCGACAACCAGGGGCCGTTCCCACCCGCCGCCATCGACGAATCGCGCTGCCACTCCCTTATCATGTCGCCCATGGTCCCAGCGTACCTACCACTCGGGGACGGTGCTATCCCCCGAACGGGCTATAGACACGCGGACTCTCGCCCTCTACCCTCGCGATGAGACTTCTATCGAATCAAAGGGGGGCACTGCGCGGATGGGAACAAGTTCTGCTTTCATTACCCCGTCATCTCTCGTCCACTTCGCGCTTGTCTACATCGTCGTTGCCCTCATCCCAGGGTTCGCCCTGGCGACGCTCGTACGCCCCCGTAGTCCACGCCAGGAGCGCGCGGCGCTCACCATCCCGTGCGCCTACGCGCTCACCGCGGTCTGCGGGCTCACGACCGCGCTGCTCCACCTGCCTTTCACCCTGTTCTCGTACGCGGCGTTCGCCGCGCCCATAACCCTCGCCGCGCTCTGGGGCGTGTGGCATCGGCGACGAGACACACCCCTCCGTATACGGGCGGGGTTATGGCTCGTGCCCGTCGGGGTCGCCGCCCTCCACCTCGCCGTCACGCTCTGGGTCAGTCGCGGGACGCCTATCGCGATCGGTTTCGATGCCCCCATCCATCTCGCCTACGTCGAAGCGATTGTGCGGGCGCACATCTTCCCCATTACGCTGATATCCAGCCGTATCGGCGCCAACGACGGGCCGTTCTACCCGGCCGCCTTCCACGGCCTCGCCGCGCTCCTGACGGACGCGACGGCCCTCCCCGTCTATCGCGCGACCTACCTGAGCATCGTCGCCGCCACCGCCGGCGCGCCGTTCCTGCTCTTCGCGTATGTCCGCATCGCGCTCGGGACGGAGCGCGTGGCGGCCCTCGCGGCCCTCGCGGCCCTCGCGTTCGAGCCACTCCCCCAGTTCGCGCTCGCGCAGGGCCTCTACCCCCTCCTCGTCGCCATCCTCTTCCTCCCGGCCCTCGCGCTCGCGCTGCGCCGCGGGCTGTGGGAGGGCGAACGCCGGTCCGTCCTGCTCGCGGCCCTCCTCGGCGTCGGCCTCCTCTACACCCACCCGACCGAAGCCACGGCCATCGTGCTGCCCCTCCTCGTGCTCGCCCCCACCCTCACGGCAACGGCGAAGGTCTGGGCACGGGCCGCGGGATACGGCGCCACCCTCGCCGTGGTCTGGGGAGCGGCCATGCTGCCCGCACTCACCGCTGTCCATCGCGCCACGGCCTGGGTCCCCGACGGCTCGCCCTCGCCGGCGGACCTTGGCGGCGCGATGACGCATTTCTCGCTCACCGGTGAGATCAATGGGTACGTTTCCTGGATCTACGGGCGGAACATCAGCTACCTCCTGTTGGTCGCCGTTATCGTCGGGGGCATCCGGTGCCTGGTGCGCCGACAGCACCGTGGACTTGTCGTCGCGCAAGCCCTCATCGCCCTCCTCTTCATCGACGGGAACGACAGCAGCCTGGCGCGTTACCTGCACCTCCTGTCCTTCCACTGGACGTTGATCGAGCGCCTGGCGCCGCTCCACTACTGGGTCACGCTGCCCCTGGCCGCCTTAGGCATCGACACCATCGGGCAGATGGTCAGGCATCTGTATGCGCGTCGCCCGCTCCCCGCACGCGCGCTGGTCACCGGGTTGGTTGCCACCCCGTGCATCGTCTTCGGTCTGGCCGTACCCTTCGCCGTGAGTGCGGCGCGTGTGTCCAATTATGTCGCGTGGCGGGGCGATGTCGCCCCGGCGGACCTCGGCAGCCTCTCCTGGCTCGCGCGCCACGCACCCCCGACGGCAACCGTTCTCAATGATGCGGACATGGCCCATCCGAACCTGGTGGACGGGGCGATCGACGCCGCCCTGTGGCTTCCCGCCGTGGGCGGCCCACAACCCATCTTCTCCCGCGCCACCGAAGGGGTCGGCGCGCTATCAGATCGCCTCGACACGCTGGCCCATATCGCTGACCGGAGCTTGCCACTGGCGACAGAGCGGTTCGTGCAGCAGGAGCACATCCGCTACGTCTTCTACGGCGCCCGCGTCACGCGCGGGACGACGCGGCACCTCGTGCTGGCGCGCTTACTCGCCGCGCCGGGCCTGCGCCTGGCTTACACGAGCGCGACGTCGTGCCGGGACATGCGGCAGGGGGCGCCCGGCTGCCCGACAACCGCCTCGTACGTCTTCGTGGTGCGAGCGTAATACCACGACCGGCCGCCCCGCCATCAAAGGAGGAGAGCATGTCCATGACCATGATCGCCATCACGCCGAGCAAGAAGACGGTACGCGTGCGACAGGGGGACGCGCCGCCGCAGATCGAGACCACATTCGGGTGGAGTTACCACGTCGGCCCCCACCGCATCCCCCAGGATCTCATGCCGTTCGCCCGTCGGGAGGATCGCGAGGCGTTCGTCGACGCGGCCCACCGCGCCCTCGCCCCGCGCTGCACGCGCGACGAGGCGGCCTCCATCGCGGCCATGATCGTGTTTGAGCAGCGCGGCCCCACCGCGAATGGCGAGCTCGCCCGCCTGTGGCGCGAAGAGCAGCCATGCTATGGGCGCCTCTCGCCGCAGCAATGGGGCTACATCAGCGCGGTCGATCTCGTCCCTGCCCTCGCACGCCTGACGCATGATAGGACGCCGGCGGCCCTCGCCCCGGTCGGCCCCGATCGTCGGACGTAGGAGGCTACGGCGCGGATTGCCGCAGGATGGCGGGAGCGCCCTATCACAAAAGGCAAGACACATGTCGGCATCGCCTCGCCCGCAGGACACCCCCGCCATAATCGCCCCCCCACAGGACCGTGCGCCGCACCCGAGGTTTCGGCGCCGCGCGACCACGCGCCGCGCCCTGTGCACGATCGCCACGGTCCTCATCCTTTGCTTCTATGGGGAGGTGTTAACTCACGCGCCCGTGGTTGGGCAGGACTTCCGCGTCTTCTACAGCGCCGCTGCGGTCATCCAGCACGGCGGCTCGCCCTACGACGCGCGCGCGCTGGCACGCACCGAGGATCACCTCTTCCCCGTGCGCTCGGCCGCGGAGCGACGGGACCGACGTGCCAACCCCTATATCCAGGGTCCGCTCCTGGCACTGCTCTTCGTCCCCTTCCTACGTTTCCCGCCCGCTGTCGTCTACGACGCCTATGCCGCCGCGCTGCTTGCCGCCGCAGCCGCGGCGCTCCTCGTCATAGATCAGGTGCGGCGAGATAGCGTCGGCCGCAGCGTGCGCGCGCGGCAGCGTACCCTCCCCCTCTTACTCAGTCCCGTCGTGTTCCTCGCCGTCCTGCTCGGCCAGCCCGACCCACTCCTCCTGTTACTGTTCGCACTGGCCTGGCATGCGCTCCAGCGCCGGCACATGGCTCTCGCAAGCGCGCTCCTTGCGGTAGCCTGTGTCAAACCCCAGATCATGGTCGGCCCCGTCGTGCTCCTGGGGCTGCTGGCCTGGCGTGCGGGGGGCATCCGGCCATACCTGGGCGGCCTCCTCGCTGGCGCGGCGTCCGTGGTCGGCTGCTGCCTTCTCTTCGCCGGACCCCTGGTGACGGGCGACTGGCTACGCGCGTTGGTCTCCTTCGGCAGCGGCACCGTCTACGCGCAAGTCGATATCGCCGCGCTCTCGACGCTCTATCTGGACTGGCTCCCCCACGCGCTCGTCCCGCTGGCTGTCATCGGCGCCGTCGCGGCGTGGGTCGTGTGGGCCGTCTCCTCGGCGCGACGCGGGACGCCCGACGCCTTAGCCACGCTCCGCTGGGTGGGGCAGGGTCTCTGCCTGTGGTTGCTCGCGACGCCCTACGCCCATCCCCACGACGACGTGCTGCTCCTGCCGGTGCTCTGGCTGTGCGCGACCGCGCGGCTGGCCACGGGCGGGCGGGCGCTCGGAGCCCTCTTTGCCACAACGTGGTGGTTCTTGCCCATGACCAGCGTGCTCGGCCTGCGCCTTCCCATCGTGCGCGGCCTCGGCGTGGTCCCCGTTATCCTCCTCGCCCTGATCCTGACGCGCCGTGGCCCCAAGCGCGCCGGTGACGTCACGATCATGTAGGCGTCGCACGACGGCCACCGTCGCTGTTAGGCGCCATCAGATGTCGGCTGGTGTGTCGAGGATTGGCGCCATAGCGACGCGTACAGCACCACGAGGCTCGCGGTCAGGATCGTCCCGAACAAAACAGGGAGCATCGTGGTATCGAGCGATAGCGGCTTGACGTTGAGCCAGAATAACTCGACACAAAGCGCAGGCCGAGCGCGCCGTTGGGCGACATCGGCAGTATCCTTCTCTCCTTCATGGCCAGGTCTTGACAGACACGGCCGCCCTTGGCTACTATCTGGTCGGGAGTTCACAATCCTCCTACTCTAGTTTCGCGCCCCGCGCGCCCCGGCACTCGGCGCCTCGTGGCGTCCGGCCCATCTGTCGCCCCCGACGCCACCCTTGATATGTAAGCCATGCCCCCTGTGATCTCCGCGTTAGTAGCTGCTCTCGGCCGGCAAGGTCACCGGCCCGCCGATCAGCCGCTCGACCTCGGCCCGTTCGATGTGCCGCCAGCGCGGGGAGTGTAGCGCGTCGCCGTCGAGGTCGAACGTCACCTCGGCGAAGCGTTCAGCCGGTTCGCCGCCCCGGCGCCGGTTGTCCGTGTACGCTTCGACGAAGATGATGCCCTCCCTGGCGTCGGGGAGGAGGCGCCGCCACACCTGCGTCGCGATCGACGCCGCCGCGTTCGTCACGCTCGGCCCCCGATTCGACGCAAGCTCATACGCTATTAGTTGGAATATATTTGTCAAGGGCGTTGTCGCTCCCAATTGAAGACGAGCTGGGCTGATCGTTGCTCGATGATCGCTTCGTACAAGGACGGCACGTACGCCGCGTCGCGCGCGTAGACGCGCAAGCGCGGCCCGGCAACGGTCCATCGCTCATCGAAGGCGAAGGGTCGGCCAGCCTGCTCCCAGGCGATAATTTGAGCAATTAAGCGCTGCGCCAATTCACCGTCCACCCCGAACGTCCTCGTCATGAGGACGCGCGACCGATCCGGGTTGAAGGGTTCGTCGGCGACGGGCGCCTGATCGGGCTTATAGGTCACCAGAGACAACGTCGCCGCGACGCATAACCCGACCGTGGCTACGACCGCACCGGGTTGGCCCATGAAGAAAGGCACGCGGTCCTGACCGGCGCTGTCGCCGCGGGCAGACAGGTCGCAAAAATGGCGCTCGTGGAGCGCCAGCCACAGTCGGAGGCCCCATACCTCCCGCGGCGTGATCGCCACCCCGACAGCGTCGTCACGATGGGGGCCAACCAGCGCGGCATAGAGCTGCTCGGCCTCTACGAGACCATCCGTGATGAGATCGAGCTGGGGTGTTGGCCCCAAGGAGACCGGCACGACGGGCATCGCCCCGAAGGCGCCCCGTAACGGGACGAAGCCGCAAGAGGAGAGCACCCGGCTCTCCAGATGATCATCGACGTGCTCGAACGTCACCAACGTCTTGCTCCCGGTCACGGTGTCGAGCTGGGTGAAGCCCAGCGGGACAACCAGGCGACCGACGGGCCGCAATTGCTCACTCCAGGCGGGGGGCAGATCATCCGCCCCCACGGTCACGATGATGCGGTCGTAGGGCGCGACATCGGCATAGCCCAATCCGCCATCGCTACAGATCACCTGAACGTGCGCGTAGCCGGCCGCGGCGAGGTGCGCCTGGGCCGCCGCGACGATGTCCTCATCGATATCGATCGTGACGACCAGCCCGTGCTCACCCACGATGTGGGCCATGAGGGCGGCATTGTACCCGGTCCCCGCACCAATCTCCAGGACACGCTGGCCCGGATGGAGGGCGAGTTGCTCCAGCATGATGGCCATCATCGTGGGCTGCGACGAGGAGCTGACGTCGCGCCCGTCGATCGTCTTCGTCACGAGAGACGTGTCGCTGTACACCTGCGCGAGTGGCACGTCGGGCACGAAGAGGTGGCGCGGGACGGCGCGGAAGGCCGCCTCCACACGCGGGCTGCGCATGTGGCCCGCGCGCGTGAGCTTGTCGATGAGGGCGTGCTGCAACGTGGGCACGTCATCCCGCGCCGTGTCAGTCGTGTCGATCATGGGCGAATCCACTCCATCTCCTCCTCACCGCGAGACATGGACGCCACACACGCTGCCGCATGCCCATCGTATCTCGGGTCCGGCCGCTGCGACAACGGTGGCGGCGTTTCCTGATGCCTGTCGATTAAGCGGGTCAGGGCCTCCTCGTCGCCGTCGGCCGCTCGCGCCTCGTCGTCGGTCAGCGGGATCTCCTCGCGCATGCGCCGGATACCCCTGCGCACCTGGATGAGGCGGGCCCGATCGGAGGGCCGGTAGAACGAGCACTTCACGCAGGCGAGGCGGTGGGGGCACTGATCCCAATACGGGTTGGCGCACAGCCCGTGCCCGAGGTCGTAGAAGAGCCCCTCCTCGCCGTGGGTCAGCGCTTCCAAGTCGAGCAGAACTTCCACTGTGCGCATGTTGCGGTCGAAGTAGCCCGTGTCCACGTACGCTTTCGCCAGCTTGGTCGGGTCGACCTTGGCGTAGTGCTGCGTCGTGGCGGGGTCGCGGTGGCCCAGCCAGGCTTGCAGCTCGACCAGGCTCATCGGTTCTTTAGCGTTGTACAGCTGCGAGGCGATGGTCGCCCGCGCACGGTGGCTGGTGATGCGCCCGCGCGCGTCGTGCTCGGGGATGCCGCCTTTGCGACAGAGCAGCGGGATCAAGGACGCGTTGATGTACGCCTTGGCCATGCGTCGCTGTCGCTGTGAGAACAGGAAGTGGACCAGCGCGCCCGTCTTGGCGTCGAGCGCCGCCGGCTGCCCCATCGGTCGCACGCGCTCCCACTCCTCGATCCGGTGGCCGACCAGCGGATGGACCGGCTTGGTGAAGGCAGTCCCTGTCTTCTGGACCGGGACATCGAGGAAACACATGGCCTCCCGTGGGAGGAGTTCCCCGGTCTCGGGCACGGTCACATCCGTGCGCTGCCAGCGCACGCAGCCCACGCGCAGCCGACTCACCTCGTCGGAGCGCAGCCCCGCGAACAGCCAGACGGCCGCCACCGCCCGCACAAACTCCAGCGGGTAGCGGGCTAAACTCTGGGCCGACAGGTCTGCGGCCGTCAGGTTGAGCCCCGCCCAGAGCAACTTCGCCCACATTTCCCCGTCGATCACGCGGGGGTCAGGGCCGATGAGCGCCTTGATGGCGCGGGGGGTGCGTAGACCGCGCGTGGGGTCGAAGCGCACAGGTATCCAGCCCCATTCTTGCAGATCGCGGAAGAACAGGCGGAGCGCCCCGAGCTGCATGACTTTGGATTGAGGGCGGAGCGGCGGCGCCTCCCCGCCCGCCTGACGCAGGATGGTGCGCACGCGCGCGTTGTCACCGCCATACGCCCCTACCGTCATGCGGTCGACGGCGGCGACGTACTCGACCGCCAGGGCATAGGTCCACGCGGCGGGCGTCGTGACCTCGGGGTGCGTGCAGGCAAGCCAGCGACCCGTCTTGAGCAGGTAGCCGTGAGCGTGCATCCGCGTCGGCATGGTACTGTGCTCGACCCAGCGGCGGCACCAGGCGCGCCACTCCGGCGGAACGCGCTCGTCCACATCCCTCCTCGTGGCGCTGGGCGCGTCGTCCGCGAGTGGACGGGCGATGATGCGCAGGTCCACCAACACACGGGAGAGCAGGATCGCGGCGTTGCGCCGGTGCCGGGCGGGGAACGCCTCATGGAGGGCCGTCAGGATGGTAGGCGTCATATCCTCAAGGCGCGGGCTGCGCCCGATCACGAGCGCCGCCCCGACCGCGGCAGCCAGCGGCTTGCCGGCAATGATAGTGGTTTCATAGCCCCAGGCGCCGGCAACGGCACGCGCCCGCCCCACGGCCGCCGCGACAGCCGCGTCGCCAAAGAGGCGGCGGGCCAGGTACTGCGGCATGGTCACATGGCGGAGCGCCGCGACGCCGGGCAGGTCGCACAGCAGATAGCCGACGGCGCCGACGAGCAGACGGTTGAGCGTGTCGTCGCGGATTGTGTCCTCCCACTCCGCGTTCGACCACGCCCACAGCGCGGTGTCGCGCTGTGTCATATGCCGCAACAGATGGCGCATCACCGCGCGGGTCGTGATGACGTCGGCCACATGAATGGCCTCCTCCGCATCGTGGATCGGCCGCAGCAGGCGCTCCAGGGTGGTGACGGCGCCTACGGGCCACTGGCCACCCTTGCGCCGGAAGGCGACGCGCGCGAGCATGTCGCGCTCCGGGTCGCTCAACGACGGACAGCGATCGTACACGCCGACATCGACCGGCCAGCGCCAGGGGACGGCCAGGGTGGTCGCCGTCACGGTAATGCCTCCGCGAGCAGGCGATCCAGGCCCCCCATGCTGCGCCGCAACTTGTCGGCGAGGTCGTGGCCGGAGAGATGGATGTAGAGCAGGGTCGTCTGCGGGTTGCGGTGCCCGGCGTAGGTCGCGATCTCATGCAGGTCCAGGCCGGCGCGGGCCATGTGCGTGAGCCGCAGGTGGCGCGGCGTGTGCGTGGTGAAGTCGGGCACCCCGGCGCGCGCGGCGAGGGCCTCGACGACCTTCGACCACATGTCGGGCGAGAGCGGCTGGCCGGTGTTCCGGCGCGACTCGGAGAGGAAGAGCGGGCCGGCCGACGCGCCCAGCCGACGGCGGTGACGCAGGTAAGCGCCGAGCGCGACGCTCGTTGGCTCCGAGTAGGTCACGACACGACCGGCACCGTTCTTGGCGTGTTCGGCGCGCACGGAGATGAGGCGGTACGGCGGGTCGATATCGGCGATCTGCAGGGACAGCAACTCGCCGCGCCGCAGGGCGCCATCGTAGGCCAGCAGGAGCATGAGGCGGTTACGCAGGCTCTCCGCGCGCACGGCGGCGAGGATGGCACGCCACTGGTCGTCGTTCGGAACCCAGGGCAGGCGCGGCCGGCGCCGCACCAACCCGCGCCCGGCGGCGAAGGCGTTGCCCGGCGTGTAGCGGCCACGGCCCACCGGATTGTCCGCGCGCGTCCCCAATGCGGTCAGGTAGTCGTAGTAGAGGCGCACCGTGGTCAGGCGGAGCTGTATCGTGGCATCGGACAGCCCCGGAGCCGTGTGGGCGTGTTTGCGCGCGGCGCGCGACGGAGGCCGCGTGGCCAGATCGTGGACATAGGTTGCCACGTCTGCGCGCGTCGCCCCCGCCGGATCGAGACTAGCCCGCGTGCAGAACGCGAGGTAGTCGTCGAGCGAGCGTCCGTAGGCGTCCAGCGTCTTCGGGGCAAGGCGCAGGTGCGCCTGGAGCTCGAGCCAGTCACGGGCGGGTGTGGATGCGGCCACACCGGGGTATGTGTCCCACCGCAGTATGTTCATCGGCTATGACCCTCCTCGCCCTAGCGAGCGACCGCAGCGCATCGTCGCGGGCATTATGAGACCGTATCCGCATCCAGGACGGTCGCCACGAGCGTCACGATGCGCTCCTCGGCGTCGTTCGGATAGTGACACCCCAGGGCGGCGACGGTTTCGCGTGCGACCCAGCTGAAGAGGCGCATGGTCGCCCGCAAGGCCCGCGCGATGTCGGCGGCGGCGTAGGACGCATAGCTCGCGTGGAGACCGGCCAGGACACGCGGGTCGGCCCATTCATCCAGGAAGCGGCCGCGGTGCCAGGTCTCATACGCCCACCCGTGCATGGCGCCGGCCTGCCAGGCGGCCATCTGAAGCAGCAGGCCCTTCATGTGCCCATCGCAGGCTTCCTTGGCAATCATGAGCTCACCCCGCCGCAGTTTCTTGCTCGCCCACAGCGCGTGATACCAAAAGTCGTTGATGACATTCAGGCACTCCCGGTCCGTCGGAGGGTGCGCAGCTGGAGCCGGTCGCACGGTCGCGTCAACCAAGCGGCGCGTCACGGCGCCGTCTTTGTCCACCAAGACGCGCATCCCGCGTCGCACGACGGACACTTCGCCACGGTTGCCTGGCTCTCCCGACGACTTGGTGAACGAGAATCGGCCGTAGCTGGGGGTGAATAGCCCAAGAATGACCTTCCGCAAGGCGACTCTGCTAGCCTCATCCATCTGACCTTTTCGGCACGGGTAAATGACGCTCAATTGCTTCACCAAGTTGTCGGGAGAGCCAGTCAATCATGGCGAGGTGTGGCACGACGGACTGGACCGCGTCGGCGGCCACATGGTCGAAAGCGTCGGGGGCGAAGATGGCAAAGTCCACATCAAGGCCATAGGTGTCCGCGAAAAGCACGCGGCATTCGCGGCCGTCGCCCACGGCTGTGGGCTCGACGAAGGTGAGCCAGGGCACGCCAATGGCCGCCAGCCAGTCCGCGTCACCCAGGTAGCGCTCCGGGTCGGTCGTCACGACGACAATATCCAGGTCGGACCAGACGTCGGCAGGATGATCGACCCGTGCGCGCGATCCGATGACGAAGGCAGCACGGATATCCGGATGCATGGTCGCCCAGGCGACAAACTGCGCCTCAATATCCGCCATGCGTGCTTGCACCGGCTGCACGTCGCTCATGGCGTTCTCCTCTTCACATCTCTCTAGGTATGCGAACGACCGCCCAATGCGCGGTCATGGTGGTACCCGGCACACAGGCCCGCTCCGCGGGAGAAAAGGGGCCTGCGACGGACATACATGGCGTCACTCAAGCGGTGATTACAGATAATGTACATCACAACGGGTAAGCTACCCCTGCGTTCGTACACGCTGAGGTAGCAGCAGCCCTCCCTGCCGCTCGTGCTCCTGAATGTCAGCGGACCGTCGAATGAGCGGAACGAGGGTATCTGCTCACTCCACATCCTGCCGCTCCTCTCCCGTCGTCGCTTCCTGCTCGACCCTCGGTCGTCGCCCCGCGCCGGGGCGGTAACCGCCGCGCTGGCCCAGCCGCTCGCGCCGGTACGTCTCGATGGCTTCCAGCGTGACCATAGTCAGGCGCGGGCTGATCCGCTGGTGCACCATGACGCCCCGCCGGATGGCGTCTTGAATCGTATTGAGCGAGACGCCCAGCATCTCCGCCGCTTGAGCCGTCGTATACAACGGCCGTCCCTCGCTGTCAAACACGTCGGCCCCCCCTTCCTGCCCTTTATCGTAGCGCATGGGGTGGGCTGAGGGAGGGTCCGGCCCACATTGGCACGCCAACGCGGGGGCCGGTCGAACGCCGGCCCCCGCG
>JAABUJ010004053.1_pt1 | contig 15747 bp, 13 predicted proteins | sample 5559131 | NCBI WGS metagenome assembly JAABUJ01 (sample SAMN10711875, study PRJNA513366) | rock metagenome | isolation source: Antarctica rocks | place: Antarctica: Victoria Land, Mt New Zealand nord | collected 2016-01-07 | reverse complement strand
GACACGAACACCGGCCGGAAGGCCGGCAGGAACACCCGCCATCGCTGTCAATCCCAGAAAACCTGATCAACGATATAGGGCAGCTAATCACCTAAATGAACAGCATTGAGCTTAGGATCGTGACAACAGCTTGGCCAACCTTCAGATCGTGAACATTGGCGCCCACTTCTACGATGCGGCCGGAACACTGATACCCAACAATATGCGGCACGCTTTCCAATGGGATGATCTCGCGGCTGATCAGGTCCCCGCCTTCGACGGAGATATAGGCGATCTCGATGAGAACGCCGTCTAGGGTGCAGTCCGGGCGACGGACATCTTCGTATTTGAAAACGTCCGGGCCGCCATTCTCGTAATATACGGCGGCTTTCATCGGAAGCCCCCGTAGGCGGCGGTGATCGCGCACGTGCCGCCGTTTTCGTCGCTGGTCATTCGATGTCTCCCGTCCACCGGCCCGACGCCGGTGTTGGAGGCCTGTCTACGCCCGTTGGCCTTTGACGCGAATGTCGTATATACCACCCTTTAGGACGTAAGCCTCATATCTCAGGAGAGAACATGCTGCGGCTCGGTTTTATCGTCGCTCCCGGTTTCCAGGTGATGGGCTTTGGGGCGCTGTCCGTGTTCGAGTTTGCCAATCTCTCTGCCGGCGGTCCGTTCTACGATGTGCGCTTGCTGTCGGAGACGGGCAGCACGGTCCGCAGCTCGCTTGGCATCAGCGTCCAAACCGACGCGTTCGACGACAGCCATTTCGATACGGTCGTCGTCAGCGGCAGTACGGGCCTTCTCCCGACCACGCCAGCCCTCATCAGCTTCGTGCAACGCGCCTTGCTGAGATCGCGGCGTATCGCTTCCGTCTGCACGGGTGCGTTCGTGCTCGCCGAAGCCGGCATCCTGGACGGCCGCCGCGCGACGACGCACTGGGCGCATGCCCGGGATCTTCAGAAGCGCTACCCCGCGGTCAAGGTCGAAGAGGACCGAATCTTCATCACAGATGGACCAGTGTGGACGTCAGCCGGCATGACCGCCGGCATCGACCTCGCATTGAGCATGGTCGAGAAGGACCTGGGCGCGGAGCTTGCTCGGCGGGTGAGCAAGGCGCTGGTCATCCATCATCGCCGGGCCGGCGGCCAGTCGCAGCATTCGGCGTTGCTGGAACTCGACGCCAAGTCAGACCGCATTCAAGGCGCGCTGGAGTACGCCAAGCGAAACCTGCACACGCCGTTGTCGGTCGAGCAGTTGGCCGACGCCGCGCACCTGAGCCCGCGGCAATTCAGCCGGGCGTTCCACGCGGAGACAGGCCAATCCCCTGCGAAGGCCGTCGAAAACATGCGCGTCGAAGCGGCTCGCGTGATGATGGAGCAGGGGCGGCATCCGATCGACATCGTTGCCAACGAGACCGGCTTCGCCGATCGCGAGCGGATGCGGCGAGCTTTCCTGCGAGCATTCGGACAGCCGCCCCAGACAATGCGCCGCAATGCGCGTATCGAGAGGCCGAATGTGGTCGTTAGCGCAGGGACCGGGATGGACGCATCGGCGCTTCAGTAGCCTGCTGGGGTGAGTCGCTCAACCTTAGGGATCTGCCCTCGAAAGTGGGTATAGCCTCCGACACTCACATCCGCTCCTGGCTCCTCATCACCTCGTCCAGCGCCGCCTGGGCAGCGTGTGGGTCGCGATGGGCGCCTTGCAGGTAGCTCTCCCGTGCCTCGCGCTGCGCCGCCTTGTCGGCCGCCACCGCCGCAGAGCGGTGCTGGTGCCCCGGCCAAGACTGTCCCAGCCTTGCCCGGACGGGTCCGCATAGGGCGCAATGAGACACCCCCGGAGTAAGCTGCCCCTGCCCTTCCCCAGCATTTGCGTCGACCGGCTGCACCGCCGCTTTTTGGACTGCAACGTGAAGTGGCCGCGCCACCTCAGCTTTCGCTTGGCTCGAACCAGAAGTCCAGCACGTCGCCGGTGCGCTTTTCTGCGAAGCGCGTGACGACCCTGGTGCCGATTTTCAGATGCCTCGCAGCGGCGGCCGGGTCGGCGAGGTCCACGCCTTTGAAGAACCCGCCGATTGCGGTGTCGGCGCCGTCCAGCAGCACGTAGCCGAAAGCGTAGGGCGGCGGCGGCAAGCCGTTGAACTCCTCATAGACGATGGTGAACGTTTCGATCCGGCCGCCCGGCCCCACCTCGACCCAGTCCGTGGTCGGTTCCAGCGTCTGGTCGGAGAAGGCCCGCGGCGGCACGAGGACCCGGCCCGACTTGGCGTCCCTTTTACCATGTAGTTTGGCGTGGTCGCGCAACTGCACGTAGAACCAACTGGCGGTCTCCCCCAGGGCGTGCGTGTAGGTGATGTTCCATTGTTCCTGGCGCTTGAGTAGTTCCATGTCCGATTCCCCTGTCCTTTAAGCTTCCACGACCATCGTTCCGAAGAACTGGTGGTCGCCTCCGTTGCCGCTGGCGATGCCGCGCTTGGCGCCCTTCACCTGGTGGCCGCCGGCCCGGCCCCAGACCTGCAACGCGATCTCGGCGACGCGGATCATCGCGGTGACCGCGATGGCGTTGGTGCACAGCGTCCCGCCCGACGGATTCACCGGGACGGCGCCGCCCAACTGGAACTGCCCCTCCTTCAGCATGGCCGGTGACTGGCCCAGCTTGGCGAGGCCTGCCGCCTCGATGGAATGGAACTCGGTGTTGCTGAACGGCGCGTACAGCTCCGCCACGTCCACCTGGTTCACCGGGTCGGTGATCCCCGCCATCTTAAACGAGCGGGCGAAGGACTGGCCGAGCGCGTGGGCGTCCGCGTGGTCGGCGGTGAAGCCGCGGCCCATGCGGTCGCCGAGGAAGTAGCTTTCCGAGCAATGGCCGACCCCGGTGATCCAAACCGCGTCCAGCTTGCGCTCCTTGATGTAGCGCTCGGAGGCCAGCACCATCGCGCCGCCACCGCTGGATTGCGGGCAGCAGTCGAACAGCTTCACCGGCCAGGCAATGCAGCGGGAGCGCAGGACTTCCTCTTCCGTCGTCTCCTTGCGCAGATGCGCATTCGGGTTCTTCGACGCCTGCCAGCGGTTCTTGACCACCACCCGCGCCATGTCGTCCTCCGTCATGCCGTACTTGTCCATGTAGCGGACGGCGGACATGGCCAGCATGGTGATGGTGCCGAGCGGCAGTTGCCGCTCATAGGTCGGGTCCCAGATCTTGTTCAGCACAGTCTGGCTGTCGCCGCACTCGCCGACCTTATCGGCGCCGGCCGTCAGCACGACGTCGCAGGCGCCGGCGGCGATGTGGTAGTACGCTGCGGCGACGCTGGAAATGCCGGTGGCGCCGCCGGTGTTGATGCGCAGGAAGCGCTTGTTGCGCCCGCCCACGGCGTCCACGCCCAGGCGCTCGGCATTGCCGATGCCGACCATGGCGTCGGGCGACAGCGAGTAAACCACCGCCTCGACGCCATCCAGCTCCAGCTTGCCGTCGTGCAAGGCCAGGGTGACGGCTTCGCGCACCAGGTCGGGGTAGCTGGCATCGTCCCGGCGGGACCGGAACGCGGACTGGCCGATGCCGATGATGCCGACGCGCTGGCTCATGGAACGGCTCCTTGTGCGGCGGGTTGGGGGTCGCCGCGGCGCAGGACCACGACGGTGTTGTACTGCATGGCGTCGCCGCTGGCGGCATGGGCGAGGCCGGTCTTCGCGTCCTTGCGCTGGTGCGGCCCGGCGCGGCCCAGCACCTGCCGGGCAATCTCCGCAATGCGGACCAGGCCCGTGCAATAGACCGGGTTGAGCGAGATCGCGCCGCCCGAGAGGTTCACCGGAAGCCGGCCGTCCGGCCCGAAGCTGCCATCCGCCACCCGCGCGCCCCAGGCGGCCCGAGGCGACAGGCCGAGCCCTTCATAGGCCAGCAATTCCTGGTAGGGGGTAGCGTCGGCCACCTCCGCCACGTCGAAGGCGTCGGCCGGGTTGGTCACGCCGGCCTCGCGGTAGGCTTGCCCTGCCGCGGCTTCCAGGGCGGGCGCTGCCGCCAGGTCGCGGTCGCCCAGGAAGCTCGGCTCGGTCGCCCAGCCCATGCCGGCGATCCAGGCCACGGGAGAGGAGTGCTCCCGCACATAATCCGCCGATGCGAGCACGAGGGCCACGGCTCCGGTGACCGGGGGCGCCACCATGCCGGGCTGCAACGGCCAGCGGACCACGTTCGCGGCTGGCGGGGCCATGCTGGCCAACATATCGGGATAGGCGGCCGCGCCGTTGCGCCGGTTTTTCTCCGCCACCCTCTGCGCGAAATCCTGTACGTCCGGCACGGCGGCCATCAGCGCGTTGGCCTGCATGGCGTGGGCGCCCAGTTCGTCCAGCGGCAGGCGGCGGTGGAAATACGGGTCCGCAGCCAGGCGCTGCACCTCCGGGAGCGAGCCGGCCTCGGTCGGGCTCCAGGCAACGATGAGCTGGGTCCGGTACTGGCCGCAGGCGACGCGCAGCGTCCCCATGACGAAGGCGTGCTCGCCAGCCGACGGCGTGGACAGGATGTCCCGGTCCACCCCGCCGACCGGGCCGGAAGCCATCATCACCGAGATGGCGCGGCCATCATACTGGTCGTTGGCCGCAACGACGATCCCGTCGATGTCGTCGATCGTGAGCCCGGCATCCGCCAGCGCGCGCTGCGTCACCTCGTACAGCAACTCTTCCAGCGACTGCTTATCGCCGGGGACGCAGGGCATGATGGCGGCGCCGATGACCCCGGTCTGGACTACGTAGGGCATATGGGTCCTGCTTCCTCGTGGCTGGTGGGTTGGGTGGACTTTGCGGCCCGCAGTTTCGGCCGAGACGCGGGGGGAACCCCGTCCACCCGGGCGGGGAACAGCGCCTGCAAGGCGCCGTCCGGGGCTTCGCGAACCAGGCCGCGGCCGACATGGTGCGGCGAGGCGACGGCCTCGCCGAGGTCGAGAACCGGGCTGCAGCAGCAATCGGCGGGACCGATGCGGGCAACACACTCGTCGAGGGTCATGGCGGCGACCACGGCTTGAACGTCCTCGATCAGCGCCGTTTGCGGCAGTGCCTCCGTTTGCCGCGCGCCCCAGTCGGGACGGTCGATAGCGGCACAGAACGCGCGCCAGAACTTCGGCTCGATGGCGCCGAGCGCCACGTGCCGCCCGTCCTGCGTGGCATAGACCTGGTAGTAGGCGGCCCCGCCGTTCAGGTAGGTTTCCCGCCGCCGCGGCACGTTGCCGTCCTGGCCGAAGCCCGCCACCTGGAACAATTGCAGCGGCATCGGCGTGTCGGCCAGGCCCATGTCGATCTCGCAGCCGAGCCCGTCGGCATCCCGGGCACGGAGCGCGCCCAGGATTGCGATCACCCCGAACAACGACCCCGACACGTCGGCCAGCGGCGGATCGTAGAAGGACGGCGTTTCCCGCCCGTTCCGATGCAGCACGCCCGACGCCGCCAGGTAGTTGGCATCGTGGCCCGCCGCTGCCGCCCACGGACCGGATGCCCCGTACCCGCTCAGCGAGCAGTAGACCAGGCCCGGGTTGACCTGCCGCAGCGCCGGGTAGTCGAGGCCGAGGCGGCGCATCACGCCGGGACGGAACCCCTCGATCAGCACGTCGAACGTTTCGACCAGGCGCAGGAACTCCGCCCGCGTCTCGGGCTGCTTGAGATCCATGCGCCGCACGGATTTCCCGGCGTTGACGGCCTCGTAGAACACCGGCTCGCCCGCCGGGTCCCGCGGGCCGACCTGCCGCATGGCGTCGCCGGCCGGCGGCTCGATCTTCAGCACCTCGGCCCCCATGTCGGCCAGCAGCAGACTGGCGAGCGGCCCCGGCAGAAAGGATGACAAATCCAGCACCCGCACGCCCTGCGCGAAGCGGCTCAGCCGGGAGACGCTCATCGGCCCTGCCCCCGCTCAGGCATGGGTGCCAGGGTGAGCCGCCCGGGCGGCAAGCCGGCCTGGAGCCTGCGATGCGCCTCGGCGGCGGCGGCCAGCAGCCGTAGGCACCGCCGCAGCTCCTCCCGGGTCACGCTCGTGGCGCTGAGCATGGAGGTGCCCTTGAGGAACAGCTGCGCCGGGTTGAACGGCACGAACTCGCCGGTGAGCTGGCCGACGAGGGCCCAGCGCCCGCCCCGGGCCAGCGACCGGCGGGTGGGCTGGAACACGGGCGTGCCCACCGTGTCGATCACGACATCCGGCTTTCAGGGTGCCGTTCCGCACGACCACGTCGTGGAAGCAGACCCCGCGATACGCGACGGCGACCACCACTTGGCAAGGCCCAGACGCCGGGTCCGGCACGGTTTCCAGCCGCAGCGCCGTTTCGGCTGGGCCGGGCGCGCGGATGACGATGGCTTTCACAGCACCGCCACCGGGGCCACCGGACTGCCGGTCGCGCCCGCGATGGGCAGCGGGGCGGCCACGAACAGGAACTCCGTGGCGCCGGCGGCAGCCAGGGGCTGGAGCACCACGCCCTCCAGCAACGGAACGCCGTAATCGCGGATCAGGCGCTGGTGCACCGGGAACACGGCGCCCGGCGGGAACGGCAGGGTTTCGATCGCGAAGTTGTCGGCGCCGACCAGGGCGACACCGCTTTCGGCGAGCCACAGCGCGGCCTCCACGTCGATGCCAGGCTCGGCGTTGAAATCGACGCCGCGCCTCGGGTCCTGGCTTTCCAGCCATCCCGTGCGGATCAGCACCGCATCGCCGTCCCGCAGGGACACGCCGGCCTGCGACGCGGCCGCTTGCAGCTCCGCCCGGCCGATGGCGTCGCCCGGCACCGCGGGCTGGCCGCGCAGCCGCACCACGTCCAGCAGCACGCCGCGCGTGACGGAGGGCGGCATCTTCTCGACGCCGCAGCGCAGGGCGCGGGTCGTGCTTCGCACCGTGTTGCCGGGAAAGCCGTTGTAGAGGCAGTCCTCGCACCAGGCATGGCACAGCGCGTCGACGTGCGTGCCGAGGTGCAGCGGCAGGATGACCGTATCCTCGGCGAACTGGAACCCGCCCGGCCGCTTCGCCCCGGCCGCGTAGTCGCCGCCGTCGCGCCCCATGAAATGCTGCACCCCGCCCCGGTGCCCCGGCACCGGCAGCCGGTCCGAGATCACCTGCGCCAGGCTGAACACCCGGCCGGTCCGCACCAGGCCGGCCGCCAGGCGCACCTGCTCCGGCCCGATCAGGTTCGGGGCGCCGGCTTCGTCCTCCGGCCCCCACCGGCCCCAGGCTTCCTTGGCCATCGCTCAGCGCCCGCCGGAAACGAGCCGGGCCGCCGCCGCCTTCAGCTCCCGCCGCATCAGCTTGCCGGTGACGGTCACGGGGAGCGCGTCCACGATCTCGAACCGGTCGGGCGCCTTGTAGCCGGACGCGACCCGGCGGCAGTGCGCCGCCAGCTCGTCCACGGACGGGACATCATCGCCCCGCGCCACCACAAAGGCGATGATGTCCTCCCCGTTAGCCGATGGGATGCCGACCACGCCGGCCTGCGCGATGCCCGCGTGCTGCAGCAGCACGTCTTCGACCTCCGCCGGCGACACGTTGATGCCCGCGCGCTTGATCATTTCGGTAGAGCGGCCGAGGAAGACGAACTCGCCTCCCTCCATCACCTGGCCAATGTCGCCGCTGCCGAACCAGCCGTCCGCAGTGAAGACGGTCAGGTTGTGCACGGCGCTCGACGCCGTGTAGCCGCGCATGACATAGGGGCCGCGGACCTCCACGAGGCCCGGCTCGCCCGGGCCGCGCACGGCGCCGGTCTGCTCGTCCACGATGCGCAGCTCGACTCCGGGCAGCGGGAAGCCCTGGCAGTTGGCGCGGCGTTCCAAAGGCCAGTGGTGGTGGGTGACGCAGCAATTGCCGCCGGTTTCGCTGGACCCGTAGATGTTGCACATCCCGGACGCCCCCAGCACCTCCGCGGCGCTGATCACGTCCTGCGGGCTGCCGATGGTCATGCCCTTGCTCAGGGTCCGCGTGCGCTCACGGCGGAAGGCGGAATGGCCGATCATCGCCGCCGTCATCCCTGGCAGCGTGTAGATCGAGGTGCAGCCGTGCCGCTCGATCAGGTCGAGCGCCTCGCCGGCTTCGAACCGTCCTTGCAGGACAAGCGTTGCGCCATGGGTGAAGGTGGCGGGCAGCGCGTTGACCCCGCCATAGGTCCAGAACAGCGGCGGCGCCAGCAGGACCTTGTCGTCCGGCCCCAGTCCCTGCCGCTCGCCGATGTTGAAGCCGTTCTCGATCACGAGGTAATGGGCAAGGGCAATCGCCTTGGGCCGACTGGTGGAGCCGGAGGTGTAAAGGATGATCGCGTCGTCGCTGGCGCTGGCGCCCTCGCCGGGCGGCGGGGGGCTGAGCGGGGCCGCCGCGTCCCGGGCCGCCGCGTAATCCGCGAACCCGCCGGCCCTGTCCAGCATCAGAACAGTCCGCAGGGCGGGGACGTTCCCCGATTGCACCAGCTCGCGCAGGATCGCGGCGTAGTCCTCCCGCGCGAAACCTGGAAGGGACACCAGGACGCAGACCCCGGAATCGGCCAGGAGGAATTCGAGCTCCTGCCGGGTGGACCAAGTGCTGAATGGGGTCACGACGGCGCCCAGCAGCCAGGCGCCGAAAGCCAGCTCCAGCCACTCCGTACGGTTGTTGATCAGCAGGCCCACCCGGTTGCCACGGCCAACGTCGGCGTCCCGAAGCACGGCGGCGGCCTGCCGGGCGCGAGCGGCCAGATCGCCGTAGGCGAGCGCCTGGCCATCGCAGACCACCGCACAACCTTCGGGGCGGCGTGACGCCTGTTCGTCCAGCAGTTCGAACAAGGTGCGGCTGAAGGGCGCCTGCATCCCGGTCAGCCCCGGCGCTGCCGGGTCGCCTGGCCGTGCAGCTTGTCCATTGCGAAACCCTCCCGACCCGGCGACACGGCAAACAACGGTCGCTCTTGCTACTGGTAAGTATGATATACTTCTAAGGAGATTGCAAGCGGGTTTGCAGCGCCCCGGCCGCTCAGCCCATCCAAAGCCCGCCGGTGATGTTCACGGCCTGCCCGGTCATGTAGCTGGCCTCGTCCGAGGCCAGGAACGCCACGGCCGCGGCGATCTCCTCGGGGCTGCCGGGCCGCTGCATCGGGATGGTCTTGGCGCGGGCCTGCACGTCCGGCAGGCCTTGCGCCCGGTTCTGCGCCTCCGCCTCGACGCGCATCCGGGTGTCCACGATGATGCCAGGGCAGACGGCGTTGATGCGGATGCCGTGCCCGGCCATTTCGCCCGCCATGCTCTGCGTCAGGCCGAGCACCGCGAACTTGCTGGCGCTGTAGGCGGCATGGTTGGGCACGCCCTTCTTGCCGGTCCAGGACGACATGTTGACCACGGCGCCGCGCCGCCGGGCCACCATGGCGGGAAGGACAGCCTGGCAGAAGAAGAACACGCCGTTGAGGTTGACGCCGAACGTGTCGCGCCAATCGGCGTCCGTCGTGTCCAGGAACGGCGACGTGCGCAGGATGCCGGCATTGTTGACCAGGATGTCCACGGGGCCGAGCGCCGCCGTCAGCGCCGCCACGCCCTCCGTCACCTCCGCGCGCCGGGCCACGCTGCCGGTGACGGCGGCCCCGCGTCCGCCTGTGTCCTGAACCAGTTCCAAGGTGCCCTGCACTCCTGCCTGGTCGATGTCGAACAGCCCGACCGGGCACCCCTCCCGCGATGGCCCGGCCGATGCCGCCGCCAGCGCCGGTGACGAGCGCGATGCGGCCATCCAGGCCGTAGCGTGCGGCGCTCACCGGGCCGCGCTGCTGCTGGCGTAATCCCGCGCCAGCGCCTTGCGGTAGCGGCGCGGGTCCAATTCAAGCCCGTAGCGCGGGCTGTCCGGGAACTGCTTGGCGGCCCAGGCATGGTCGGCCTCGACCGCGGCCCGCATGGCGGCCGGGTCCGGCAGCTTGACCCGGCCCGACGCGACCGCGGCGACATACTCCGCCTGGTCGTCCATCATGCGGATGTTGCTGCCGCCGCTCACGTCGAACAGCCCGATGAAGAACAAGCCGGGCAGCGAAGGGTGCACCACGCGGTTGTACAGGGCCGGTCGTGTGCCGGCGAGCGGCAGGCCGTCCGGCGGCAGATAGGGGAACTGCGTGACGTAGCCGGTGGCCGCGATGATGCTGTCGAACGCCTCCTCCGTGCCGTCCACGAACCGCACGGTGTCGCCCGTGATCGCCGCGATGCCGGGCTTCACCGCAATCCGGTTCCAGGCGATGTGCGAGATCAGTGTGGGGTGGCTGATCGGATGCGTGCGCGTGCGGGGCGTTTGGAAGCCCCACTGCTCCATGCGACCGTGGAACACCCGGGTCAGCAGCGCCCGCGCCCGGATGCGGACGCGCCAAGGCACCCAGGGCTTCTCGATCGCGGCCAGGGTGCGGGAGTTCGGCGCGCCGAACATCATGCGCGGCATGATCAGCACCGGGGAGCGCGCGCACAGCACCGTCCGCGCCGTCACCGTGCAGATGTCGGCAGCGATGTCCACGCCGCTGTTGCCCGGCCCGATCACCAGCACCCGCTTGCCGGCCAAGGGTTCAGGCACGCGGTAATGGTGGGCGTGCAAGTACTCGCCCGCGAAACCCTCGACCTCCTTGGGGTGGCGCGGGTCGCTCTGATGGCCGCTTGCGGCGACCACGCCGTCGAACACGTGCTCCGTCCCGTCATCCAGGCGGACGGAGAACCCGGATACGGAGGGACGCACCGACACGACGCGGCTGTTGAACCGGATGCAGCGGATCAGGTCGAACCGCTCGGCGTAAGCCTGGAAGTATTGCTGCATCTCGGCGTGGTCAGGGTAGAGCGAACCATCTTCCGGGAAGGGAAAGTCCTTGTACGAGCTGACCCGGGCCTCCGAGTTGATGTGCAGCGACCGGTAGGCGGAGCTGCGGCCGTTGTCGTTTTCGTAGACCCACAACCCGCCGATGCGCGACCCGATCTCGAAGATCGTCACGTCCATGCCGCTGGCAGCCAGGGTCTTGGCTGCGCAAAGCCCGGCGGCTCCCGCGCCAATGACGGCGAAGCGCTTCGGCCCGCCTGCGGCTGCGGGCACGGCCGGGCTGAGAGGCAGCACGGCATCGTCGGCAACCGGGCGGTGCGGCGTGGGCAGCCGCGCAGCATGGCCAGCCGTGAGATCAGGTGGTTGCAACCCCTCCTCCTTCGCCCGTTGATCCCAGGCTTCGATTTTTCGGGATGAAACTCTTACCAGCAAGTATGTTTTTGATCCCTTAGTCCGTCAAGCGCGATACCCCGGACCTACATCCTCCGGGCGACCGGGGCGGCAGCCGTCTCCGGCCTCGGCCAGGGTGCAAGCCGCCTGGTAGTGTCTCAGTTTGAATTTCGGCTTTCGACCCTTAGCGGAACTCGGCATCAACCGTTGAGGCTCATGGGCTGCGTGCCGCCCGGGGGGAGCGCAAACAGTGCTCTGACCCAATTCAGAAAGGCGCCATAGGGACGGCCCAGTGCAAACATCATAACGGTGGCCCCAAGTACCCCTAGAAACAGAGCTCGCCCCGACGCACCACTTACCGCAATGATTGCCGCGTAGATCGGTACTTGAAAGCTTACCAACGCAAGGCTATCCCAAAGCAATTGCGATAGGCGGTCTGGTTGAGCACGCTGCATGAGCCAATCACGCCACACGCCATACGGACGCCCAACTGGAACCATAAGGACCGCACCCAGCAACCGAGCATGGAATACCTGCTCCCAGGTCATGCTCGCGACGAAACGTTCGTTGATGATCCCTGTCGTTGTAAAGAACAGGATGAGGGCTGTGGTGTCAGCGATGAAGGCGCGACGCGGATGGGTCTGCGAAGATACAGGCATGTCGGATGCTTCTAGCACCTGAACGGCGGCTTTCCACCAGATTCCGAAGTTCAAACTGAGACACTACCACCACTCGCCTCACTGGACAGTGGCGATGTGCGGGCGCAAGGTAGGAAAAACTACGCATTGGTAAAACCGTGGACGTCGGGGGTCGGAACAGCGGCGGCCGATCCTTGCCGGCAAGCTCAGGAGGAAGTCCCATGACATCACTGGCTGGAAAGGTTGCGCTGATCACAGGCGCGAGCCGGGGCCAGGGCGCCGCAGAGGCGCGCCTGTTCGTGCAGTCCGGCGCCGCCGTCGCGATCTGCGACGTGCTTGAGGACGAAGGGCGGGCGCTGGCGGACGAGATCGGCGCGGAGGCGCGCTTCATCCCGCTCGATGTCAGCGCGCCGCGGGGCTGGGCGGCGGCGGTGGACGCGGTGCAGAGCTGGCGGGGCCGCCTGGACATCCTGGTGAACAATGCCGGGATCATCAACCGGTCAACCATCGCGGGCACCTCGCTCGAAGCCTGGAACCGGCTGTTGTCGGTCAACCTTTCCGGGGCATTCCTGGGCATCCAGGCCGCCGCGCCGGCGATGCGCGCGACGGGCGGCGGGGCCATCGTCAACATCGCCTCGCACGCCGGGTTCACCGGTCATTCCGACCCGGCCTACACCGCCAGCAAGTGGGCGCTGCGGGGGCTGACCCGCACCGCCGCAATGGAGTTCGTGGCCGATGGCATCAAGGTGAACAGCGTCTGCCCCGGGCTGATCGTCACCCCTATGACCGCGGACGGGCCGCACCTGCAACCGATGATCGGCATGACCCCGATGGAACGGGCGGGCACGGTGGAGGAGGTCGCGAAGCTCGTGCGCTTTTTGGCCTCTGACGACGCGTCTTTCATCACCGGGGAGGACTACGTGATCGACGGCGGCTTCCTGGCGGGTGCGGCCTACCGGCGCGTGAGGCAGGACACGCAGCGGCTGGCGCAGGGTGCGTCCGGCGCATGATGCCCAGGCCGCCCGGAAGGCGTTGCTTGATGGGTTCCTGCAGTTCCGGCCGCTGACCCGGGTGATCGCCACCCACCTCCATCCCGCTGCTGATGCCGACCATGAAAGCGGCCGGGGGCAGCATCGTCTGCGGGCGAGCGACCAGGCCGGTTTCCGCGCCGGCCACGCCTACGTCGTGGAGGGCGGCTCGCTGAGCGGCTGAACCGGCCGGGCCGCCTTCCCGGCGATCTCGAACCCTTCGTAACCCCGCGCCGCGACCTCGTCGCAGCGCCTCCGGTAGCGGCCGATGCCGCCGACATAGGGCATGAACACCCGCGGCTTGCCCGGGATGTTGGCGCCCATGTACCAGGAGGCCGCCTGGGGAAACAGCGTCAGGCCGGCCTCGGCGTTCACGTGCGCGACCCAGCTTTCCTCCGCCTCCGCCAAGGCCTCGATGGTCGCGGCGCCGCAGGTGTCGAGGTGCCCGATGCAGTCGGCGATCCAGTCGATGTGCTGCTCGATGCCGATCACCATGTTAACTAGCACAGACGGGCTGCCAGGCCCGGTCACGGTGAACAGGTTGGGGAACCCGGCCGTCATCAGCCCGAGATAGTTGACCGGGCCACATGCCCACTTGTCCCGGAGGCTTTGCCCGCCCCGGCCCCGGATGTCGATTGCCAGCAGCGCCCCGGTCATGGCGTCGTACCCGGTCGCAAGGACCAGCGTGTCCACGGCGTATTCCTGGCTTCCGGTGCGGATGCCCGCCGGCGTGACCGCCTCGATTGGCTCCGCCCGCAGGTTGACCAGGGTGACGCTGGGGCGGTTGAAGGTTTCGTAGTAGTCGCCGCCGACGCAGATGCGCTTGGCACCCAGCGGGTGGTCCGTGGGCGAAAGCGCGTCCGCGATGGCCGGGTCGGCCACCAGGCCGCGAATGCGCTCGCGCACGAACTCGGCGGCGGTGTCGTTGGCGTCCTGGTCGAGGTAGATGTCCTTGAAGGAGTGGACGAAGTTGACGCCGCCCTCCTGCCAGCGCCGGGCGTACTCGCGCCGCCGTTCCTCTTTCGACACGTCCATCGCGCGCCGGTCGCTGAACTCGTAGAACGTCCCCACCTCCCTAGCCCGGCGGCGATGGGCGGCGTAGTCGCCCTTCCAATACTGCTTGGTTTCCGGGTCCAGCGCCCGGTTGCGCGCCGGGACGACGAAGTTCGGCGTGCGCTGGAAGACGTAAAGCTGGGCGGCCTGCTCGGCAATGACCGGGGTCGCCTGGATGCCGGAGGAGCCGGTGCCGATCAACGCCACCTGCCGCCCGGCGAAATCGACCGGCGTGCGCGGCCAGGCGCCGGTGTGGAAGCAGTCGCCAGCGAAGTCCGCGAGCCCCGGCAGGTCCGGCACGCGGGCGGATGACAAGCAGCCCGTCGCCATGATGCAGAAGCGCGCCGCCACCCGGTCGCCGCGGTCGGTCTCGACGGTCCAGCGCGCCTCCGCCTCGTCGAACGCCGCCGTGGTGACGCGGGTCTCGAACTGGATGTCGCGCCGCAGGTCGAAGCGGTCGGCGACGTGGTTGATGTAGTCGAGGATCTCCGGCTGCGGCGCAAAACGTTCCGACCAGTCCCATTCCTGCTGCAGCTCCTCCGAGAAGGAGTAGGAATACTGCATGCTCTCCACGTCGCAGCGCGCGCCGGGATAGCGGTTCCAGAACCAGACGCCGCCGATGCCGTCGCCGGCCTCGAACACCCGGGCGGCGAGGCCGAGGCGGCGGAAACGGTAAAGCGCATAGAGCCCGGCGAAGCCCGCGCCCACGATCACCGCGTCGACGCGCGGCCCAGCTTGGTCGGACATGGCGTCTCTTCCCCTGGGATTCCGTTGTTACCGGATAGTATTGCCGCATACTTTAGAGAGGACGCATGTTTGCAGCAACATGAGCGGCCCCTGCTTGAAACCGTCGGGTTTTCTGTCATACTGGCGGGTAAGAATAGGGGCGCCGGAGGGGAGGATGGCCATGGGCAGCAGCCCGTTACGCCTTTCGAGGCTTAGTCCGCTCGGAACGGGCGAGCGCGGCAAGTCTTCGCACGCAGGGAATGCCCGCCTTTACCCTGGGGTCGAAACGCGTTTCGAAAACCAAAAACCGGAGGCTTGAATGTCCGACGCCACGCAGCCCCTTTCCATCGCCGAGATGCCCGTGCAGCTGCCCCGCGCCCCCGCTACGGCCGCCCAGGCGCGCGCCCGGTTCTTCAACACCGGCAACGCGTTCAACGTGAAGCTGCCGCCGGTGCCGGACCACCTCTTCACCGAGGAGCCGCTGAAGGCGCTGGACCCGGCAACGCCGACCGGCTTCATCGCCTGCGACCTGTCGGACGTGCTCGGCTGCTCGTTCCCGGCGACGACGCCGCTGGTCCTGATCCGCTACGCCCGCATCCGAGCGCGGGAAAGCCTTGCGGCCGATTTCGCCGCGAGCGGGGTGTTCTGCTATGTCATCGCCGGGCATGGCGTGAGCGAGGGCGCCGACGCGCGCGTCGCCTGGGGCAAGGGCGACCTGTTCGTGCTGCCCGGCGGCGTGCTCTTCACTCACCACGCCGATGCGGACGCCGTGCTGTGGGTAGTCAGCAACGAGCCGCAGCTCGGCTTCGAGCACCTGCGCGCCCCGGCCGCCGGCCACTCGCCCACCGACGTCGTCCACTTCACCGGGGACGAGATCGCGCGGCAGATCGCGCTGATCTACGAGGTCGGCCGCACGGAGGCGATCGCCGGGTCGGCGCTGATCTTCTCCTCGGAGCGGCTGGAAGAAACGCGCAACATCATGCCGACCTTGACGCTCGCCATGAACTCGCTGCCCGGCGGCGTCACCCAGCGCCCGCATCGCCACAACGCGGTCGCCGTCAGCCTCATCATCAAGGGCGACCGCTGCTACTCGGTCATGGACGGCAAGCGCAAGGACTGGGTGCAATGGGCGACGAGCATCACCCCGCCGGTCAGCGTCCACTCCCACCACAACGGCGGCAACGAGG
>JAABUJ010004051.1_pt1 | contig 15751 bp, 15 predicted proteins | sample 5559131 | NCBI WGS metagenome assembly JAABUJ01 (sample SAMN10711875, study PRJNA513366) | rock metagenome | isolation source: Antarctica rocks | place: Antarctica: Victoria Land, Mt New Zealand nord | collected 2016-01-07 | reverse complement strand
CGGGCGAGGGACCACTCATATCCCTAACAAGTTTTCTTAGGAGCAAAGGATCACCATGCCTCGCTCCTCCAACAACTTGTGTAAGACCTCACAGGGTTCTGAGGTTTGTGTCACACGATGAAAGTCAAGAAGATGTCCAGGCACAAAAGGAAACCTCTCGTTTCTAGGGGCTTTCTCAAACTTGTCTGATGGCCCCTTTATTCACGACAAAAGCCTCCAGCACTGAGATAGCTGCCCACAACCTGCGATGTCATTAGCAAACCCAACTCCTGAACTTCCAAGATGATGCCAATCTCTCACCTGTTCTCCGCTTCTGGGAATACCAACGATCTCGGGCTATAGAACACCTCATCGCTAACCTCCTCTGCGTGTCGAGGCAAACAATGCATAAACTGCCCTTCATCAGCGTGATCTAACACCCATCCCAATTCGACATACCTTCCACCCCGGCTTCGCTCCACCCCTTTGCGCCAACTGATCCGTAATCTGATACCCCTCGAAATCCCGTAACCTCTTCGCCTTCTCCTCCTCCTGGCCCATACTGACCCACGTATCCGTCACCAGCACATCCGCATCCCGTACCGCTTCCTCCGGCACATTGGTCTCCATAAGCGTGCTCTGACTCCCCGCCTCTGCTCCCGCAGTGCGGATCATCGCCCTCATGGCCTCTGGCATCTCATAGCCCTTCGGCGTCGCGACTGCCATGTGGACGCCAAGCTTCGCTGCACCGCAGGCCAGGTCGTACAAGACGTTGTTGCTGTCTCCAACCCATGCGATCTTCAAGCCTTCCAAGCCGAGACCTGGAGTATGGTCTGTTTCTGTTGCCCGGCTAGATTGGAAGGCTTCGTGGATTGCTAGGAAGTCTGCGATCGTTTGCATGGGATGTGCGTCCGCGGAGAGTGCATTGATGACGGGGACTGTTGAGTTCTTGGCTAGGCCGGTGACGTCTGAATGGGGGCCGACTCTGGCGACGATAGCGGAGACCATGGAGCTGGTTGACCGAGATCAGCAACAGTTATATGGGCAGTGTGGGAGAGAGCAGGAGCTGTAGGGTGGGGATCCGAGAGGGTGACTCACGAGATCACCACAGATGTATCGTAGAGCGATTCGTTGCTATAGTCCGTCAATTCTTGATCCGCTCTAAATTCAGAGCCTGTGTAGGAGCCTTACACTCCAAGTTGTATCTGATCAGCCCCGAGATACATCGGATGCCCGCCCATCATGGCAACAGCACTCTCCGTTGAAACCCTCGTTCTAGTACTTCGCTGCTCGCTGCTCAATAAGCCTCATCCATATGTAACCTCTTAACCCCATTCCGGCATACCTTGTTGAATGGCATCGCTACGGTCTTGCCAGCTAAGGCACCCTGCAGCGACTTCAAAGTTCCGCCTGATTTGATTGCGGTCTTGTACTGGTAGGCAGTGCGAACCAGGTTTGTGAGCTCAGAGGGGTTGAGATCACTTATGGAGAGAAGATGGCGGGGGGAGAATGGGGAGGTCAAAGGGGAGGAGGCGGAGGAATAGCATCTTTGGGAGAGCTTGTTGATACGAGGCAGAGCTTGGATGGTGGGACGTGAGAGGGGCATGCTTGTGGGTCAATCGAGGGAAGAAATCAGGATCAATCCATTTCTCGGCTGTCAATGGCTTGAGAAGGATAGGAAAGGTGAAACGTTCAACGTATGAGTATCAGAAGTTATACATAGATGACAGCGCTTTGTGCCACTTATGCAAGGTTCGTGCATAATCCCAATAGGGGTAGAGAATTATTTTTGGACAATGATGCATCGTAACGAATAGCGCTTCCCTATTCGATGTCCTCCGCCATCATTGGCCTTGATCGAGCTCAATTAGAGTGTCAATAACTTCAAGAGCCTAAATGTTCGTTAGAGGTCAACACCTGAACGCCCTTTCGTGGTTCCTAGTTCCCGTTTCCCAGATCATCAAAGCACCTCCTCCACCACATACTTCACAATGCCACTTGTGTTAGTACCCGAGTACCATGGTCGGTATGGATATTGCAGCAACAAAGTAAATCAAATGTATTCGAAGTACCACTACTTCAGTGGGGTGTCCGATCTTAGAAACATCATATTAAAAAAAGCCGGGGTGAACGTCATTGGCAGCAATACGAGGGTGACCATCCTTCGCTAGAAAATGGCATCTTTGTGCATTATTTCGGCGGTGGTCGAGGTCCGTTTGCTATCCAGCTCTGACATAATGATTGAAATTTCGATGATGATAAACGCAATGGATATTACTATCCATGCTGATAGAACCTTCCAAGTCAATCAGAATCTGAGATCGTTTCAGCACATTCTTTGAGCAGGTGTATGTGGTTTTGATCTGAGAAAGTTGTGCGGCTAGTGTGTCGTAAACAGTCCGCACGGACGTTGAAGTGGCATTGTTATCCGGATCACCGAGACTTTAAGCGAAATATTCGCTTTCCCCTTGGCAAGATATGGTATCCTTCGAGGATATCAATATTGCTCGGTGGCTGTGGATTTGACAAGCAAAATTGTGCAATCATCCAGTGTAGATTGCGGCATAGCCTCATCTTCCTCGGACTACATACTGAGTTGTTCTTTTTGTAGTGCCTCGGGGCAGAAGATAGCACAGCAAGTTACAGTAAGAATTGAACGGCGAAGGACTATTCTGTAATGCCACGCTGTAGACAAGGGAGCGAAGCGTATGCTGTACGGCAAAGTCGATACGGTTTCGCCAATCGGCTTGAGATCTCCACTGAGGATCACCACCAAGACGGTCACATAGGAAAGTCCAATTTCACTCGCCTTCACATCAAAACATACTCAAATAGTAGAATATACGAGATGTCATTTACACACATGTTCAGCCCCGTAAAATCTTCTAGGGAGACCGTGCCACGCATCTTGAAATCATCAGGTTTTTGAGACCGCAGAGCGCTCGCTCCCTAGCAAACGCATATTATTGCGGTGGGATAGAACACGAGATAGGTCCTTTAGACAAAGTGTCCTGCGCAAGCCAATCGTATTTCGGCTGTGTCAGTGACATCATCTTCGGCAGGGTTAAGATCAAAGCTGGATTGCTTATGCTATAAGTCTTCTCACAATGCTCCCCCTTTCTACCAAGAGGTTCAAGGCTGGCGGTTTGAATGATTTATCTTGCATGCACTCCTGCTTCTGGAGTCCCCCTCTGGTCTATCTGGTGGCTAATAGACATGTTCAAAGAGAAGGAACGCTTTCCGAGATGGTGATCTGCATTAGTGGTATTTTGAGGATTATTTGTCAAAAGGCACCATGACTCGACTTGGAAACGAGTCGTGGCATCCGAGATGGTAGATGGACCTAAGACAGTAAGATCACATCCTCAACATTGTAAAAATTGGGGCTAGTATTTGACATATACCAATTTGAGGGAGGTATGAAGACCCACATTTAACAAGCTATGCTGCAAGAGCTATGCTTGACGATCGCCCTCAGAAACCCCCAGAAATGCGTTCGGCAGCTGGGAATCGAACCCACGAATCTAAAGCTTAGGAGCAAGGAGTCTTGTGGGTTAACCCCAACGGCCCATTGAGTCATTAGCTCAGCGCGGTCACTATAGACCGTTTCACATACCCCCATCAAGCTATGCTTCCGATGATCAAACATGCTTTTATTTTCAATATAAACACAAAAACAAAACCACTATTGACAGACGAATGAGATAAGTGCCCACCATTTCCGAACTTTCTGAATGTCTCTAGAATCGCTCCTTCCAGCGTCACCAGAACCGGTTTTTTATTCTACAATGTCATGTCCTTCGGACCAGGATTGGGATACCGTGCGTGCCATAACAGATTACAGTATACAATATTGATAAGATTGGTGTAAAGCGATACGATTACGTTACTCCACGTAGATTCAAGAGCTTAGCTCATAGTAATCATTGGCTGCCTTAATGGCGACTTATAGAATCATTCTCGAGGATGACCGAAATTGGCACTGTCAGTACCTCACCCTTGATGGATAATATCTGGCAGCGTCCTTTTTAGTGGACATATGTGTCCTGTTGGCGGCAGATTGCTGTTGAACCCTGTGAGATGCGTGAAAGGTTGTCAAACGTCCTAGATGCGGTGGAATTACCCTTCGCTTAAAATCAATGCATTTTCAGCGCGGGTTAAAAATACCAGGTCGATGGCAAGTGCTGTCGCAAATCGCCCATGCTGGCAATGATTGTGCTGATTGTGAGGTTGCTTCGTCTGCAGCATGTATCTAGACGCCTGCCGCCGGCTTCCATTGCGGCACCCCTGCCTCATCGGGCTTAGCACCGGCCATGGGTCCATAGATCCCCTTTGGTGGACCGACGAATTGATCACTTTATGATATTGACGAAGCTATGTCAGATAAAGACGCCGGGACCCCTCGGGTTTATCTTGCTCGGCATGGTAAGTCTCTTAGGAGACTCATATCGCAAGCACATGGCGCTAACAATGGCAGGCGAAACAGAATGGACGAAGAACGGCCGCTACACCGGCATCACCGAACTTGAATTGACCGACAACGGCGTACAACAATGCCTAGGAACAAAAAAGACCTTACTCGGTCCGGGTAAACTTATCGACCCTGCGAAGCTCGCCCATGTATTCGTCAGTCCTCGCAAACGCGCGCAAAAAACCTTTGACCTTCTCTTCCACGGCGTTGGCAAAGACGCGCTTGACAAAGATGGGAAAGTCAGTATCACGGAAGAATTAGCGGAGTGGGACTATGGGAAGTGTGAGGGTCTTTTGACGAAGGAGATTCGCGCGAGGAGGAAGGAGCAGGGACTGGACAAAGAGGTGCCCTGGGACATTTGGCGGGACGGCTGTGAGGACGGGGAGTGTGTTACTCCTTGCCATACCCGTGTGCTCGAATTAGGCTGAGATGGGGCATAGGTCGGCACAGCAAGTCACGAATCGATTGGATGGCTTGATTAAGAAGATCTACGAGATTCAAGGTCCTTGCATGCATGGAGAGAAGCCCGCCGATGTTATACTTGTACGTCTCCGTTATTGTTGTAGTCCTTCCATCTGCGGGCACAATTTGGACATGTCATCTGATCGCTCGTCCGACACCCTTGGCGCATCTACTCGAGTCGTTGCTCCTTTTCCTTGACTTTCGTTTTGGGGAGCTCATAACAGGGACCTTGAGCTAATTTGCATGATAGGTCGCTCACGGCCACCTGCTTCGAGCGTTTGCAAAACGATGGCTGAAGTACCCAATGGAAACACCACTATCCATGATGATGGAGCCAGGCGGCATAGGTATCCTAAGGTCGGTCTTCCCATCTCCTTCGACACTGACCGGCTGCGGTTCTATTCAAGGACTGACGGTCGTAGCTATCAGCACCACAGCATTGAGGAGCCAGCATTTTTGCTGGGTATGGCGTTTCCCAACAATTAATTTACGACATGAGGAACAGCAGTCACTGTCGGAGCTGTCGATGACAGATGCACGGCATGATTTCTCTCAGTGATCGGCGGAGCACAGATATGGCGAATGTGGATGAAGCGTGGTCGCTATCACGCAGGACGGTTGAATCCATCCTTGCACCTGACGGACCTGAAAAGCTTGTGCTGGGGAAGCCACGACATACGGCAGTTGGGCGCCTACTGATGGCTTTGTGCCTTCGTGAGAGCAGGTAGCATCAAATGTACCAGAGGTTGAAATCGCGATAGCCAAAATCGTCCGTCACGACGATTTTGTTGCACGCACGAACCTGCGAACCTACTGCATTCCATCAGTAGCACGATAATAGTATCTTATCACACAAGCTTTCGGAATTAAGTCATAGAAGATTTCTGCCATAACCCATCGAGGAAGTATATTGCACACCCGAACGAACTGCAATTAATTGGTAGCACAAGAATATCAAATCAAGCCTCGCCATCATGTTCAGGATTTAGTCTACTCTCGAGCAACTAAACCAATTGTCGTTTCCAGTGCCCCAACCAGCCGCCACACCCAACGAGGATCAAAAGTTGATGCCTCTCAACTCCACGAATTACTCTATCGGCCTCGAACAAGCTCCAAGGCTTCAGTCTCCCTCTGCCTGCGAAGCATAGCATGGGCCTCCTCCCACCGATATCGGATGCTCGGTGGCGCATCTCTCGAATATCGTCTTAGCGCAGCCACAGCCACCAGGTAACCCGGCGAGGAGCTACTGTCGAATTTGCACATCTCGGAATGAGAAGCCGGGATACCCGAGCGTTCGGTATTATCCAGTATCGGTGCGGCAGAGCTCTCGTCCACCACCTGCAAATCAGTCAGCTTGACCCCGAAAGTCCACGGAGCGGAGAGAAACGGGTAAGAGGAAAAGGGCGCGGTACATAATCCTTTGTGTACCCCAAGTCGGTCTTGTGCTGCTCCCAGAAGAAGAAAATGTGGAATTGCTTCATCAGTGGAGCAAATTGATCTGTGATGTTTTGGAGAGTTTCTGATCCCTTTTCCAAAGCCGCGAGGAGCTGACTGTCTGTATCCACAATCTTCCTCGGCGTAAGCGTCTTGATCATTCGCTGTCCAATGCGGGCTAGGTGGGCTCTGTCGCTGCCGCTATGTGGCGTTCCTAGGAAGAGGATGCCGTAGGTGGAGACAAAGATTGAATGAAGGTGTTTGATATTTGCTGATGTCCTGCTAGCAGAATATGCCAAAGCCTATAATGCTCAATTAGATGCTGTCCATTAAACTCGTGGGCTCTCACAACGTCGCCTACCCGTTTCACAATAATTCCGCCTAACGAGTGGCAGATGAACATGATAGGTCGCTCTTCGGCATCCTGGATCTGTTTGCACCAAGCGAAGGTCCGTTAGCAAGCAGGTCCAACAGAAGAATAGCATCAGAGCATTGAGAACAGCTCGGTTGTGGTAAAGCGCGTACCGAACGATCAGCCTCGAGTTGAGCGACAAGAGTCTGCGCATGCTGCAGTATTCGATCTGACGACGTGTTTCCGAGAAGGGCCGATACATTGGCGTTGTAGCCCCATGTTAGGATACGTGCATCTTTCAGCGATGTAGGTAAGAGAGATCTTCCTTTAAGCCAACAAATGTTCGTTTTCCGAGACGTCCACGTATCGTATGGGTGTCCGTTGAGACCGTGGACAGCAACAACACTAAGGCAAATTTAGATATCCTTCTGTCGCTTAGATGTGGTGATGTGGGCCACTTACTCGATCTTAGGATTTTCACAACTGGAGAGCTCATGTATACCGTAGACCGAATCGTCTTCCATCTCATTCGATGATTAAGGTCGACCACTTCGGGCTTACAGAGCAGGAGTTTTAGAACACTGTCCGCCAAAAGTCCAAATTGAACCTATGGCAATGTTGCTAGCGAGCGGCTGCTTTATGGCTGACAAAGATGGGTATGTTGCAAGTAAAGCTGAACGTCAATCACTCTATATGATCGAATATGGCGCTAAGATACCTGTGTGGTTAAAACAAGCTGTAACGAAGTGTGTTTCGAGTGTTTGGAATCCTGCATTAATCATCATAAGTAGCTTGATACGCTCTCGCAAGTTGGGCTGCGTACCGTTTCTCTAAGCGCCGAAGCTAAACAGAATTACCAGCTTCCAACGCATAACGATGCTACATCTTCGCCGCAGCACCCCCAGGAAGGTTATCTGACGATGAGTGGCTCGATCTAACTTGGCTGGACCGAAATCTGGCGTGGCTGGGAGTACCGCTAGCAATTCGTCAGGTCACAGCTTCTCGCATTGCTGGCAACCTAGACCCTCCTTAGGGGTTACATAATGACGATCTTCTTTCAGAGTCGACCGATATTCAGGACTGCTCTTTGCTAAGGTGCAGGACACATCCATCGCCTACAGACATTACGAGTGTCATCTTCTGGCTTTCAGACCCCGGCTTTTGATACGCCTGATACTCGGTCATCTTGATAGTCGGATACTTTTGAAGCAACCGTACTATCATGTACGAGGCTTCAATGAGAGCAAAGTCTTCTAGAACGTCGCATATGATTAGCTAGCTTACTCCTTGTAGGTAAGGACCCATGCTTACGACCGAGGCAAACTCGAGGGCCCCCGTTGAAGGGTAGAAAGCCCCATAGTTCGTCTGTTTTGTTCTTCTTGAGTGGAAGATCCTTGTCGTCCCAACGCTCTGGGCGGAAATCCTCCGAATCACGGCCATAGAGGTGAACCTGGCGGTGAAGCGAGTATACGCTGTAGGCGACGGCTTCTCCGCGTCGGACTAGAACAGGTGCGTCCCTATTTGGGCCTCCGCCGGTCGGAAGCGTCGTAGTCCTCAAAGCTACACGAGTATTGACTGGCACAGGTGAGTACAGGCGCAAGCCTGAACGATTATCAGTTAACCTATACTTTGGGCTCATTGGAATAGCGATCATACTCTCTTTGAGCACGTTCTTGAGGTAGGGCATCTTCATCAAGTCTTCTCGCTTCATATGCTCGCTGCCTTCGAAATTCGACTGTATCTCTTCCCTTAGACGGCTCATGACCATCGGATGCCCGACCAGTGATCTCCTAGTACGGAGTCTTAGTAACACGTCTTCAAAGCTAGCCTGGTACTTCGTTCGAAGTCCTAGCACAAAGTGCTGTGGAGAATCCATGTCGGACGGAGGGGATTGGGTAACATACATCGTCCATGACAATAAACATGCCGTAGTATCCCTTCCAGCCAGCAAGATATTGAGCAATTGATCTCGTATAGCAGTCCTGTTCAAGTGTGGATCCTGCGCTAGAGCACTGAGAAACAGATATCGGTCTGGTTTTTGCTGATCAGCTTTGTCCAAAGCCTCGAGGCCTTGATCAGCAATTCGGTCTACGAATTTGTGGACTGTATCGCAAGCCTGCCAGAACTCACGGCCACCAATGAGCCAATAGAGATCCAAGAGCCGGTAACGTTTGACCAAATACTGCTGAGCAATATCGAAGGCTTTCTCGAACTCTCGAACACTCTCTGATCGATCTTCCCTTAATGAATAAACGGATGTTCCAAATAGCAAAGCCGTCGTGGTATCTAGAGTGAACTTGAAGAAAAGCGGTTGTAGGTCTATAGAATTTCCGTCTTTCGGTATCTGCGAACAGAGGTTATCGACATGCTCTCCGAAGAAATCCAGATCTCTATAGTAATTCTTCCCAAACTGTGGGCTCAGAAGCTTGCGAGAATGCTTCCATTCCCTATGGTCTTGGGTGAAGATTCCGTCGCCCAGCAAGGGGCCAAAGATCTTGCTTCTAGGGCCGTATCCGAAATCTAAAGACATAAGTCAGCATTTGTGCAAAGATGAAGGGTCTATTCACAACCATTGAATTGAGTAGAAAGCATGGCTTCAAGATTCCGGGGATCAATGGTGCCTAATGCTCGAGTGCCGAGGAAGACCTGTTCGAGGGTATCACCCCAAAGGCGAAAATGATACATGAAGAGAGCCATGAGCCGATTATTGGCGTCCGCTGAAAAGATTTGATGCAGACGGTCAAGGCCCAGAGGGAACTCATTGAGTAGTCGATTAGGCGGTTGACACCCATGTTGTTCGCCGAAAGTTTTGTCAGTCTTTGAAGTATTAGCCCACTGTGCGGAAACGGTTCGATGCCGGCCTGTTCGCCAACAAAGGCCCAATGGCTTCACGGTAAAGGGTAAAAGGATGAGATGCCAGGTGTGACGTACACGGTAGTCAAGATATTTGAATAGCATGCGGAATGCGCAGTAGCTCAGAATTGGCAGTAGGAGGATGGTGGAGAGAAAGGCATGGCCGGCCATGGTGCTGGAGAGACAAGAGGTGAATGACGGGTGTCCGACGCTCAAAAGCATCGGTAGAAGAAGACAAAACTTCCTGTATATTCGTACGACATTCCGTTGGTGTATTTGAGAACCCGTTCCACAATATACGACGTCGGATGCACTCAATCCTTCCACAGTACTTAGGAAACAATATTAGGTTGGCAATAATAGAATTGATTTGTGGCGGCTGCCGGCACACGGGATGAAAACATCCGAGGCGATATATTTAGCTGCATCTTGATTATGCTAGATGGACAACGAGATTATTATGAGGGTCGTTTATCCTCAGCTAAAGTACCTTCCCGATTTGCAGTTGTCATTACTGCCAATAATATGTTTCCCAATACCGCCCTCGTCGCCCTTGACCAGACCACTGGGTTCCTTTATTATCCACACCTGCTCCGGAGTCATAGCAGATTGGAATCAGTCAAAGTATGATCAAGGCCGGGCAATCACAAAATACCGAAACAGGGTGTGGGCTGGAGGGGATATTTATGATTGGTCGATTATCGACTAAGTAATTTAGCCGCCCGGGCTAAGAAGTGGCTTCCCGCTCGGACCGCCTGGTGCCTCCGACTCCGAGGTACAGAGTACCATGGCGACTGGCGAGGAGATACTCGTACCAAGGAACAGAGTTCGTGCTCCCAACATCGCATTTCGGCCTTGTTCCGGTGCTCTGGAGCACATGCTCGGCCCCCTCTCCTTTAAGCCACGAAAGCACCTAACAATGTGTTACAGATTGGAATTTTCTCTGCTTTGATGCGATGAGGGCACTATTGAAACTTCACATCGTCCAATGAGCTCCAGCCGTGGCCACATCTCAATGTGGCTTTTCTGAGCGCGATGTCTGCACTGTCAATTCTTGCCGCGTTGCATGCATCCTGTTCGCTCAGATGTCTCCAATGCACTTTCAAGACTCGAAGAGGCGTGTCCACCCTCTTCTCGTTGATGTGATGCCATCGTGCTTCGCGAGGGACTGAACATATTCCCATATGTGATCGCGCATTACGAGTATGAAGCGATCCTTCTCACATACTCGTTGCCACTGGTGTATTAGCCAATGGTATTAAGCGCAGTTGGGCCTGTAGGACACGATTGGCAAGATGATTGGGTTGTGGAGTATGTCACATTCTTCTTCTCCATCTGTCCATTCTGGGGTGTGGAACCATTGACTGGAGACTCGATAATAGTATCGTTGCTGTCCATGGATTACACGATGACCACATCTCGGCATGGCTTGACACATCTTCGGGCGTCTTTTGGCTTAGAGATCTGTTGCCTCAATACATTCCGTCAGCTCGGATTTTGACATACGGTTATAGTCCAGACGTCGACTCCTCCCATGCTGTCCGGTCGTCCGAGAGAATACTTCAGCACGCGCAAACGCTCGTTGCTGAGCTTGAGGCCGATCGCAGCGAGCACAATGCCTCCAGAAGACCCCTGATATTCATATGTCATGGCCTGGGCGGCATTATACTTAAGAGAGCCTTGGCGTATTCTGCTTCGCGAGTGTCAAAAAAGGTGGATCATCTCTATTCAATATTCGTGTCGACTTACGGCATCTTGTTCTTCGGGACGCCTCATGATGCCTCGTCGTCACCTCATACGACTCCGAACACTCCGGACTCTGAGGTTGTAAACAAGAATTTCGCGATAGCAGCGAGTCCGGACCCAGAGACACTTCAAAACATCACGGATCAATTCGCCCCTTTAATTAAGCAATTCCACATTCATTACTTTTGGGAACAGAGAAATACCGTTACTAGAACATGGACTGGTCTTATAGTCAAGGAATCTTCGGCTGCGCCAATCTTAGATGACACAGAGCGCTCGGGCGTTTGGGCCACTCACTCCGGGATGTGCAAATTCGCGACCGCTGGCTCCCCGGGGTTTTCAGTGGTGCGCGCTACCTTGAGCAGGTATGCCCGAGATGCCAACGAGTTGATTGCGAGCAGGTGGATGAACGCTTTGGAGGCTTTGGCACGGTTAAGACGCAACGAGGCTGCAGAGCTGTTAGAGTCCTACGACCCAAACCAAGAAAGCCCTGTTATCTATGATAAACATCCTCATATCGTGCGCAATAAATTCTTCAGTGTTCCATACAACGCGAGTAGCATCTTCACCGGACGTCAAGATATCACCGAACGACTCGAACGCAGCATCCTTCCCAGTAAGACTCAGACGCAATTGCCGATGCAGAAGAGATTCATCTTATACGGCCTTGGTGGTTCAGGCAAGACACAATTCTGTCTGAAATTCGTCCAAGATCATCGACAGGAGTAAGTAGACACTTCCTGGCATCGGCCATTCTCTAGCCACGACTGACAGACACCCTGGTTCGCCATGATAGCTTCTGGGGTATCTTTTGGATTGATGCAAGCACAATGGAGAACGCAGAGCAGGGTTTTGCCAGGATCGCCCAGATTAGTCGAGTTGGCAAGAGCTATGACGATGGGAAAGACTGGCTTGCCAACCTAGACATGTCTTGGATCCTAGTTATCGACAATGCTGATGATCCATCAATAGACGTGTCGAAATTCTTCCCTGCGGGCGATCGGGGCCACATACTCCTTACCAGCCGGAATCCAGAATGCCGGTGGCATGAGACAGTCGGCTCTCAAGAACTGAAAGAAATGCAGCCCAGCGATGCAATAACGTTGTTATTACGAGCTGCTGGTAAAGATCCGCATAATGTCAAGCACCGAGAGCTAGCGAGACCCATTACTGGAGCTCTAGGCTATCTTCCTCTTGCCCTGGATCAAGCAGGTGCAGCGATCAGGCAGCGTATCTGTACGCTGAAGAACTATCTGTCTATATATAATCGCCAGAGGAAGCAGATTATGGGCACAAAACCGATTCAGGGAAGTGAGGCTTATAAGTACACGGTCTACACGACTTGGGAAGTATCCTTCCAAATGATAAAAACGTTCCAGACGCCCGCAGCATTTGATGCTTGCGAGCTTCTCCAAATGCTTCCTTTCCTACACTTTCAACAGATCCCAACAAGCATGCTTCGGAGAGCATGGGAACACTCATTGCGATCATACTCTTGGCAGCCAAAAAAGAACATTCTATCTCGTCTATGGGATTTAATCCGGTTCCAGGGAATCGGAGCTAACCCCGTGGTTGTTCCTCGCTTGTTAGACCAGGATGGTCGCCAATGGGATGATACTCGCTTTCAGAAAGCTCTCCTGATGTTGGAGCAATTTTCGCTGGTTTCGAGGGATGCGGAGCGAGACGAGGAGTCAGAGTCGACTTCTACTGATGACCAGTCCACGGATAGCTATGGTGCCTCGGACGTCACTTATTCAATGCATCCCCTGGTCCATTTCTGGGCTCGTGATCGCATGAACAAAGCTGAACAAGAGCTGTGGTTCCAAACAACCAGAACTGTTTTAGCCAAATCCGTAACGTCAACGCGAGATCGGCAGGGACTTGCATACAGAAGAATATTGCTACCTCACATAGACTCCCTCTTCGCCAGCGAATTCGCCTCTCCGACTCCAGGCCTCGAGTCAGATCTGATGCGGCTGAAGGAGGTCTTCAAGATGACACAAGTTTACTCTGAGTATGGTCGATGGAACAGTGCACGTGCGATGCAGGAGGAAGTGGTCCAGCAGCGGAAGGCGCTCCTTGGGTCAGGCCATCCAGAGACTCTGATTGCGATCGCCAGCTTGGCAGAGACATATTGGAATAGCGGTATGACAAACGAAGCCGCCGATCTACGCCGTCAGGAGCTTGACACAAAGATCAGACTGCAAGGTATGAGTGATCCCCAGACTTTGAAAGCGATGGACGAGCTTGCGAACACCTACTGGCTATGTGGGCGGTTCTCCGATGCGGAAAGCTTGGGTTCGCAAGCACTTACTGGGCTGAAGGCAATCCTAAGACCAGCAGACCCTTCAATCGTTGATTGTACTATCCATCTTGCCAGAACGTACAAGCATAACGGTATGCCGAGCAAAGGTCTTGAGCTATTAGCGCCCATGGTCCGTGACTGCGAAGAAGAGTACGGTCACCAGAATGTCATAACGCTTAATGCCCAAATGGACCTTGGCATGATCTATCACGACCTCGGTCAATTGGAGAAGGCGGAAGACTTACTGAATAAAGTTCTTGTTGCAAGGACCCGTATCCTTGGGAAAGACCATGCTTATACATTATGGGCAGTCAACGATCTTGCCAAGATCTATACTTCTCAGGGTCGAGCACTCGAAGCTGCTGAGATGTTGACTGCCATCCTTGATGTTGTCAGGCAAACATTAGGCGAGGATCATGTCGGAATGACCATGACCCTCGCGAACTTCGCGTCCGCTTACAGCAAGCTCGGCCGATTTGACGACGCAGCATTGATCCTCGGCGACCTCCACAGCACCTTTCTGCGCAAAATCGATGCGGGGGCGATGGATCGCATGCACCCAGACTTTCTATCTTGCCTATATAAGAAAGCCCAGAATGACCTTTGTCAAGGACGCATTGACGACGCTGAGAGAGCCTACAGCGAGCTTGTCCCAATGTGCGAAAAGACGCTTGGAAAGAACCACCCTCAAAGTGTAAATGCTCGAGCACGGTTGGACGAGGTCAGAGCCTCTCAGCATCGGCTGACACCCAAAACCTCGCCAACGGTACCGCAAAATGATAGGCAATTTTCTCCAAGAATTGCCGGCCCAAGAAAGGGAAAAACCATTTGAGGAATTCGGAATTCGTAATTAGCTTATCAATGTGTGGCGACCTATATGCAAGAAAACCTTACTAGGACGTACTACTTGCGGAGCCAGGCACTTAGAGTCTAACAGCAAGATTAGGTTATAATCACTCTGCAAATGTGTGTTAGCTTCGAGCAGACGCTTAATCAAGAGACTGCGAGAACTAAGAAAAAACTAATAGCGTCTTTATTTCTCCTACACTTCGCCTTCTCTCAGCGTCTTGCTCGATCACTAAGCGTGGTCTACGATCCGTCGTATACGGGACGGAGGTCGCTGTATGTCATCAGTGTAATGAGGTCTCATTACCGGTTTTTCAAGAATTATCCCTTGCGCCGGCAGGATTCATTTTCCAGAGGCTACTTTGCGAAGAAGAAGTGAACCCAGTCTTGCCGGCGCATGGGACAATTCAATCAGACACCGTTACGAGAATGAATTTGGCTCGTTTGAATTCCATAATCCGTGTAGTATGCTAGGTCGTTACAGACAGATACAATAATGAGTCCGTCTCAAAAATCCCCCGGATTTCGATCCCACGGATTTCGGGCTAATATGGGCTTATGCAGCATTGCTGCCCTGTACAACGTGAAACCTGCCCGTGTCAGTATTGTTGCATCCTGCGTCAACATTGGCAAGGACTTCAATCACCATGCCTGGATTCGTGGGAAGTATTGGACATCAGCAACATAGCTCCTAATAGTCCAGATTATCTCTCACAGGAGCTACTATTGCCCTCTCTCAAAGGTGGGGTATTTCGGCAACAGTGGCGCATGCTATTGCATTCAAGCATGATCGATTCATCATAGGCTTCAGCTGGCCTCCTTCGATCCGTTCGAGTTGAGCATTTTCCCCTATCCCATGGATGTGCACTTGAGGAAGTCTGCAGGGAAGGGCTAGTCTCGATGCTGGCAGACCGAGGACTGGACTTTGCTGGACAAGGACACCCAACTGCTGACAATGACCGTTCTTTCCACGTAACCCTTCTTTTACGAATGTGCATTTAGAGATGCTTGCAATACGGATAGTCAGAGATAGATGCAATGCTCAGCAGCGGGTTGCATGACATAGTCTTCACTTTTTAAGCATTCTGTGGAGCGTCATCAGGCTCAGCGACCTGATATCTACACCACATACAGATGAGTGGGTCCTCCGAAGCTGTGAGTAATAGCGTCTCTTTACCCCTCCTCAAGCTACTTTGCCAGTGTCACTTAGACGGTCGAACAAACCCGTTCTCACATATGTTTGCTGTGCGATGGGAGGAAGCCTCAAGTCTGCATTCACGAGAACATCTTCACACGACTCGGC
>JAABUJ010004049.1_pt1 | contig 15762 bp, 16 predicted proteins | sample 5559131 | NCBI WGS metagenome assembly JAABUJ01 (sample SAMN10711875, study PRJNA513366) | rock metagenome | isolation source: Antarctica rocks | place: Antarctica: Victoria Land, Mt New Zealand nord | collected 2016-01-07 | reverse complement strand
TCAGCCCTTGACACGGGCGTCCATCTCAGACGCGGTGGAGGACGCCCGTCACCGCGTCTAAACAATATTAGGCGCGGCTGGCGATCAGTCCGCTCCTGCTTCCGCGCTGACGTCCGCCGAAGCGGAAGCCGCGATCGCAGACCCGCTGTGGCGACAGAGGGGAAGCGCGATGAGACTCAGGCGATGGAACCGGAGCCCGTGTTGGGGAGACCGGCCTTGATCCGAACTGCCGGCAGGCCGGCCCGTTTGGCGGCGACCCCCCGTGCTCTCGGGTCGCCGGGTCACGTGTGCTCGGACCCGCCTAGACGCGGCTATAGAGTCACGTTCTTGACTCAAGGCGCAGACGGCCGTCGTTTGGGCGCCCCGCCGGCGATGGCGTTGTTACCGGGCAGCGGCTGCCACGCGGCGGCTCCGAGGAACTCCGGGCTCCCGACCACGCAGTTCTCACGGTCGAGAACGTAACTGCGGCGCTCGCGTCCACGGAGGTCGATCAGCTCGAGTCGGTAGATCATCTCCGCACTGGCGCCATTCGATGCGCACCCGCGCGTACTGGTCGTGGTGGCGACGGCGATCAGGCCGCCCGCCGGCGAGAACGCGGGCCGGCCGTCGACCAGGTGGCGCGGGGTCAGGCGCCGCAGTCGGCGTCCGGTGGCATAGATCGTATACAGCGCCCCGTCGCGCACGAACGCGATCGTGCGACTGTCGCGCGAGCAGTCGGGCAGGCTCCCCCCGTGGCGGGTCAGCCTGCGGATGCGACCGTCTGCTCCGCGCAGATACAGATCGCCTTGGTGCACGTAGACGACCGATCCGTTGGCGCACGGAGCTGGCTCGCTTGCCCCGCCCACGGTCAGACGCTTGAGCCCAGTGCCCTGAATGCTGGCCGTGTAGAGGTCGTAGGGCACGCTGGGGCCGGTCCTTCCGGCGAAGATCAGCGTCGTGCCGTCGGGCATGAACGCGGGCTGCTCGGCGTCGGCGATGGCCACCGGCACCAGCCGCGGCCTGCGGCCGTCGGCGTCGGCGAGCACAATCGCCTCGTTCGTGGGTGTCCCGCACGCAATCACGCCCGCGCCCCCCGGACCGCAGCCGTCGATCTTCGGAGTCCGGGCGCCGTTGTTGTCAAACTTCGCTCCGGAGAACGCCAGGTCTAGTCCGTCCGGCGAGAAGCTGGGACCGCCATCTGTAGACAGGGCGCAGTACTGCACGCCGTGTCCGCTGAAGTCATCTCCGTTGATGTCCTGGCAGGACACCGGCGAGGGATGGATGACCCGTCTCCCTGGCGGGCGGATCACGCCAAGAGAGAGATCGTAGGTCTCCACCTCGCGGTCGCCGTTGTTGTAGCCGGACTCCTCGTGGAACGCGACCGCCCCCGCCCGCCCCGGATACGAGGCCGCCGCGCGCCCCGCCGCAGCCAGCATCACCACGCCCGCTGCCAGCGCCAGCAGCAGCAGCAGCCAGCCCGCAGTCCGTCGTCTGACGGTGTCGTGGCTCATGGTGCCCATGATGGCCTAAAACGCAGATTCCTTGCGAAAGTTTCGCCCCTGGCACACCCCGGCATCGTTCGCGCGATCTGCAAGACCCCAAGATCACGCCATCACGCCGGCCCGTTGAAGCCCAGTGGTCGGGTCCCGTGTCAGGGGCCGCAAAGTAACGCCTACTAACCCTCGCTATGTCCAACGGCCGTCACGCGCGTCATCGACGTAACGCCTAGCGCCGTGGTTCCGTCCGTGGCGGCATCGCAACGTCGGCCGGCCTCGGGGGGGCGGCCGGAACCACCTACCAGGAGTTCTCCGTTCACGAACCAGCGGGCGCCTCGTCAGGGCTGCGAAGCCGAGGGCGCACTGCTCCTTCGGACCGACCGGACCCAGAAGCGGAAGTAGGCCAGTCGTGACCGCAGCGGCGACGATGCAGAAGTGAGACGCCACTTGTGACCCGCGCTGATTTCGAGACTGGCGTGGCGGAGCGCGCCTAGAATCAGCTCGTGCCCGAGAGTTCGGGAGGCCCAACCAATGGGATCTCATGGTGGGGGATGACGGCGCTCGCTGCGTTGGCGGCCTGGATCCCGTTTCAACTGACGGTCACCCGTTGTGCGACGGATCCGCCCGGCGACACCGATTCGACTTGGCGCTTTAGCGGCTACTGCAAGGCCTTCCATTCGCTGCACCTCTTCAACTACCCGGACAGCGTCACAGGCGGAGGTCTTCTGAATGCGGTTTTCCTACTGCCGGCACTGATCATCGGCATTGCTGCGGTCCGTTCGCGGCGCGGACACCGCGTCCCGGCATTCCGCACAGCCGTGTTCTTCAGCGGTGCGCTGGCCGGGCTGTTCATCGTTCTGGCCCTCACCCTCGCATCCGCGACCTTCCCGGGCGACGGTTGACTCGAACGCGTGGACCAGTCGGATCGGCAGTGCTGCTGCCAGTCAGGGCCAAGAAGCGAAAGCCGCACATCCGTGGCTGCGTGGGCGACATAGCGGCAGCCGCAGTGGCTGGCGCGCTGCTCCGTTTCGATCATTGCGGCGGCCCGCGCACCGAGCCGGCGTGCCCGGTCTATGACTTGCGTGGCTGGTGAGGGCGGTGACGCGGTCGTGGTGCGTGCTTGATGCTCTTTCTGATTGCGACTCCGGCCGCGATCAGGAGCGCGTGCATGACGCCGAGGAAGAGGAACAGGGAGAGGATCAGCAGGTCGCTGCTCTCTTGGGGGGGTGGAGGTGATCGCGGTGGTCACAATCCAGGGGATTGCGATCAGGCTTGCCCACCAGCGGCCGATCAGCACTCCCGACAGGATGCTGAAGGTCGCGAATATCACGAGAATGAGCGTGCGGTCGTCGGTGGATTAATCGAGGGCGGTGATCGCGAAGTCGGCGGCGATGGCCAGTCCCGCAAGCGTTTTTGGGGCTAGTCCCGCGGGTTTGCGGGTTGGAGCTTCGCTGGCGGGGCCCAGGCGGCGCGGGTGGGCGGCGGCTGGCTCGGCGGGCCTGGACGGTGCTCCTTGTTGATCGTCGCGAGGCACGGTCATCCGATCGTTTTCCGGAGTGCGTGTTGGAGCGCGGGTTCGCAGTGTGGGAACGCACGCAAGCCGTCGAGCTGGGCCTCCGCGAGCGCCCGGACGGTCATGAACTCGTAGTGGGTGCCTGGGTCTTCGTCGACGCCGGTGTAGCTGGTCTTGACCACGGAGGAGCCTGCCTGGCGGGTTTCCCTGATGAGGGCTTGGCCCTGGGCCCTGAATTCGTGGCGGAGGGACGCGGGGAGCTCTCCGCAGAGGCTGTTCAGGGCGGGCACGACGAGCGGGAGCTGCTGCGCCATGGCCGGGTTGAGGTGGCGAGCGGTGCTGAGGTTGTAGTTCTCGCGGGTCGCCTCAATCAGCGGCGCGGCAGCGGCGAGATACAGGCCGACGGCAACGACGATGGTTGCGCTTCGGCCACCGAGCTGGCGCGCTGCGTAGACGAGGATCCGGCCGGCGGCGATCAGCAGCAGCGCGGTCGGTATGCCGACGAGCACCGCTATGGCGGTCCATGGGTTGTGTTCCGCGCAGGCGGCGAGAATGCCCCCTATTCCGATCGCGGCCGGCAGCGCGAGTCCCCATCGCGTCTTCCAACTCGCGCCTAGGGCCAGGTGCGCGGCGACGAACACAACGAGGATCAGCCAGCTGCGGTCGGGCCCGAGCGTGAAGGGGTGGTAGATGCCGCTGAACTGCGACCCCATCAGCGCCAGGTACGCGACTCCGGCGAGCAGAAAGCCGGCGGTTCGATGGTTGCCGTTCATCGCCCGTTGGTCCCGGGAGCCCCAAGACGGCGCTGTCGGGCGGCAAAGCGTGTTCTGAGCACGTTGCGAGCGAGGATCCCGAGCAGCAGCGAGAACACCGCAGGGAGCACCACGAAGACCGCGCTCACCAGCGCGATTCCGGTCCAGGTGTCGTCCTCGCCGCAGCTGCTCGCGCAGCTGGGGTCGGACAAGTACGCGACCAACAGCCACGCGGCGGCGACGCCGATCGGCACCCAGGCGATCCACAACCGGCCGATGAGAAACCCGAACACCAACCCCGGCAGGGCGAACAACGCCACGACGCCGGCGTTGACATCACCGCGGCCCACGAGCAACCCAGCGAGCGTCACCGCAGCCGGGTAGCCGACCACGCCAAGCAGCGTCCGCCCCAGGCGAGCGCGACGCCCGCTGGGGCCCGCTTCGAGTCGCTGAGTGCGTCTTGCAGCCACTGCGACACCGGCAAACGAGGCGACGTCGAGCAGCGGAATGAGAAACGACACGGGGACGACTCCAAATTGTTGACCGTCGGTTGATAGGGACGGTAACGACCCAATCCCGGTTTGTCAACCGGCGGTCAACACGAGTGGTAAACTGCGTCCATGAGCGGGCCCGCCTACGAACGACCAGGCGCGAGACCCGCTCCCAGCAGCCGGGATCTAGCTGCCGCTTACGGTCAGCCGGAACCAGCTCGGGTCGGATGGCCGCTGGCACAGCACGCAGCAGGTCGGCGGCCGTGACGTTCGCTAGGGGACTCAGCAGAGTGCTTGCCGGCCTAAACGGCTTGCTGCTCCTGCTCGTAGTCGCGGACGCGAACGACTATCTCTCGGGCCACACAAGCGGTGAGAGAGCGGTAGCTCTCGCGGTGGGTCTGCTGCTTGGCGGCCTCACCGCGGGCCTCGTGGGGGGAAAAGCCACGTCGGAGGTCCCGGCCCCGGGTCTGCGTTGGGGGCTGACAGCCGTCGCGTGCGCCGCACCGGTCGTCTCGTTCCTGTTGCTTTGCGCGGGTGGAGTTCTCCTCGCGCTGCTTTTCGCCTCGACGTAGAGGGCCCCGCAGTCTCACGATCGTCGGTCGATCTGCGAGCCGCTGGCCGCCCGCGGCTGCTCAGCGCCTAATGCGAGCCAGACGACCCGTAGTCCGAGCCCAAGCGGCCCTGCACCAACGAAGAGTGACCGCGTTGCTCCACGCAAGTCCAGAGGTCCTGACCGGTGGTCTGGTCGCTTCCCCAACCACGAACACGGGGCAGTCTCGCCGGCGTCATGGCCTGTGCTCGATGCTCCTGCTCCCGGCCGTGAGCGGCAGTCTCAACCGACTCGCTTTCCACGCGCCGTTGCTACCGGAACCCCGATCGCCGGGCACCGCGATCGCGGGCAGGCCGCGCGAGCGGGCGCTGATCATGTCTGGTGGCCCCTCGACCAGCAGTACCCAGGTGGACGGTTCCGTGCATGGATGTGGGACCGCGCCCAGCCGCGTGCCGGGCATGGCGAGCATCTTGGGCGTCCGGTCGTGCTGCGGCGGGTAGCGCAAGACGCCGCGCAAGCTCCCGTCGGAATCCCGAATCGGGATCAGCACTCGCCCCGATCAGGGCGCCGGGGAAGCGCCGGTAGCGGCCGCCGTAGGCCAGGGCATCGCGGACGACCTGCGGCCCGTCGGTCGCTAGCTCGCGGCCACCTGAGGCGATCAGCGGCTCCCACGCGCTGATCGGCCGCTTGGACTTGGTCGGCCGGACCGCCCGCTGCCAAGAGCACACCCGCACCCCGGGCGGGCAGAGCGCGAGGACCTGCTGCAGCGCGGCGGCCGAGGTGGAGAGCGCCCAGCCGTCAGGGAACTCGCGCCCGAGCCGCTCGATGAGCGCCTGGTGGTCTACCTCCTGCCGCTCGGGTAGTAGTCGGCCTTGCCCGGGTAGGGCGGGTCGGCGTAGGCGAACCGCATCGGCCGCGACGCGTCGTCGAGGACCTCGCGCCCGGGCCGCCGGCGACGTGTCGCTTGGCGTCGACGTTGGCGCGGCGGCCCGCGGTCAGGCCGCCGTGGGGGCCGTCTGTGTCAGCGGCTCGCCGGCCGCGGCTTGCCCGGCGGCGTCTCTGAGCTCAGCGGTACTCAGCTTGCCCTCGGCCCACCGCTCGGCCAGCGCGAGCATTTCCCGGCTCGGCTCGGCGTCCTCGAGCCGGACAGAGCCAAGCATCGTGGCTAGGGCTTGGTGGCGGTCGATCATCGCTCTCATTTTAGGGCACCCCGCTGTCGTCGTGGCCGGGCTGGGCCGGCCGGTGGGCCAGGCCAAGCCCGTGCTACTCCGCCAGGCGGGTGATGAAGAAGAACTCTCCGTCCACGAGCGGGACCTCGTGGGGGGCGCGGGCGGCCCAGCGGAGCATCTCCCCGAGGGTGAACTGGCCGGTCTCAGCGGCGGCGCGACGCGCGGGCGGCTTCATGTTCCACATGCGCTCCAGGCGCTCGGGATCGACTTTGAGGTTGCCGACCGCCGGGATTGTGGTGGCGGTCTGCGGCTTGGTCTGCGGTGCTGTTTCTCCCATCGAAAACCTCCATCCGGTCGGTGAACACACGGAGGAGATGGCGAAGGTGAAGACGGGCTGTCAAGCAGAAGAACCGGACTCTCGCCCTACCGCCGGGGCGTGCCCCGTTCGCCTCTCGTGGCGCCAGCCAGTGCGCTTTAGGAGCGCGAGGGCGCCCCCCGGCCGGGGCTGTCTTCTGCTTGCGGCCCGGCGAGCCGAGCCATGATCCGAAGGTGGTTCACCGACCGGCCTGGAGGCGCCCGAACGGTTGGGAGATGGGGGCTCCGCAGACCCGCCGTGCCCGGCCTCCGCGAAACCGGCCGGTTGAGGCGTAATGATCAGCGGCCTGATGCGACTGGACCTCGAGGGCGTGGAGATCTCCGCCGGTGGACGGCGTGACCGGTGTGAGACTGACATCGCCAGCGTCGGGGGCTACGTGATCGTTGTCACCACGGTGATCGAACGCCGCCACGTGCAGCTGACCTCGAGCTACCTCTCCGATCTGGCCGGCCACACCGCGGTCGCGCACATGTGGACTGCGACCCGGCCCTACCGCTTTGAGCACCGCACCGTGCACCTGTCGGGGTCTCATCATGGCCGCGTGTGCCTGCTTGACCACGCCGCGGAGCTGCGCCAGCTGCTCGCCGAGGACCTCGGTCTGGTCGACGTGTGCGTCGACGTCGGCGAGGGCGCGCTGAGGGCGGCCGAACGGGTGTGGGACGAGACTCCGGGCTAGTCCGTCAGCCCGACGTGACGGGCCGGCCGGGGCCCGGGCGACGTGTCGCGCCTGCAGCGACGCGAGCTGGCGCTGAGTGTCTGCTTTGGCGCCTATCGTCGGCCAGTCCGAGATGGACAGACCGTCGGCGTTGGCAGGCGGGGTCTTTGCGCAGCGGCGGATCGGCTCGGGCAGGTTGCGCAGCCGCCCTCGGGCTAGGCCGCCCGCCAGCGTGCGGCGGGCATCGGTAGACGCCAGCGTTCTGCGTGGCGGCAGGCTGAGATGTAGCGCTGGTCGCTGGTACCGGGGTGCGCGCCGGCGAGCAGCCTGCGGTCACGGTCAGCGAGGCGGTCCTGGTGCGCGGCCGTGGCGTATAGGCGGCGTCCGGCCGCCTGATGGGCGGCGTAGTCGGAGTCCAGTAGCGCCCTGGCGGTCCGCAGCCGGGCAGTGTTGCTGTCGGCGATGCGAAACGCGAGGCGCTGGTTGACCTGTGCGGCGACCACGCGGGCGCGCTGGCGGCGCTGCGCGCGGGCCTGGGCGCACTCCAGGTGATCGGCTTGGAGGTAGTGGGCGTAGGCCGACATTCGTTTGGTCAGCTCGTTGAACCGCGCGACGTCGTAGGCCATGCCGTGCTCCGGTCCGTCCTGGCGGGTAGTGGCGGCCGTCAGGAAGGTCGCGAACCCGGCGGTCGCCCCGGTCGGCCATCCCGGCGGCCGGGCAGCCGAGAAGCGCTCATAGCGGGCCAACGCCCGCTCGAGCCGCGGCCCGTGGTGCTCTGCGTCCTCTGACCAGAAGACAAGCCGGAACCCGCCCGCCACCGACATGTGCAGCCCGTGCGCCGCGACGGTCCACGCTTCGATCAGCCGCCAGCGCGACGGTGGTGGCCCATCCTGAAGCCACTCGGACAGTTGTTGGACCCGCTGACGGGGTGAACGCAGCAACGGCTCCCACTGCTCGTCGCTGCGTGTGAACCGCGTCGCCTTGACCTGGTCGTAGACCGCCCACCGAAGATCCTCCCCGCTTCCCGGGCGCTCGGGTCTAGGCCCTCCGGTAGTAACGGAGCAGGAACGTACGCTAAGCCGGTCGATCAAGCTCGCGGTAGTCGCTGGCGTCGTATGGCTGCCAGTTCGTTGGGGCCCTGAGTTTCGCCGCGATCAGGGAAGCCGGTGCGCGACCAGTTTGCGTGGCGCGACTTCTCCGTCTTCGCCAGCCTGGTCGTCAAGGCTGACGGCCCCTCTGTCCACCGAACCCGACAGTCTCGATCACGGCCGTTCCCGGGTTGCTCCGATCCTGAGGGACCACGCCTTCCGCCTTGCGGCATACACCGCTAGGGCTGACGCACGTCGCGAGATTAGCGGCGTGATGTGAGGAGAGCGCGGGGGCTAGTTTCGTGAAGGGAATAGAAGGAAGCCCCCACATTGCCTCGTCTCAATCGTACCGCCGAACTCAGCCGGGCGGCGTGTCTGGAGTGGCGGGGGGCGGTCCGAACATCGCGAAGAGGTTCTGCATCGTGTAGATGTCGGAGCCGGCCGGGAGGTTCTCCGGTCGTTCGATCCCAACGAACGTCACGGGACCATCCAGGTCCACGGGCCAGTCGTCGCACGAGCGAGCGCGTTTGCGCATCAGTCCGGTTACGTAGGAGATCTGCAGGAACTCCCGTTCCATGATCGCCTGGATCACCTTCGAGGTTGAGATTTGGTTCGCTTCAACTTGGTTGAATCTGGGGTGGCCGCGCAGGTTCAGATGCAACCATTTCGCCTGCCAGGCGCTGGCGTCGTCCTTGCCGAATGCGAGCGGTAGCGCCACCCTGCCGGTGCCGAGCAGGTCCGATTTCATCGCGACGGTGCGCGGTTCGAACGGCAGGCCCTGCTGAGAGGCGTGGCGCTCCATGTAGCCGAAGAACGCTTCGTTGGCCTGGTCAAACGATTCGCCCGCGTAGACGTGAACCTGCGGAATCACATAGCGGGCTTCGACGCGGCTGAGGTCGAGGTCGATGAACTCCGAAGCGCCGTGGGCGGCTTCGGTGATGTCTCCAGAATGCACAGACGGTCTGGAGGTTTGTCCATGAGACCTGGTCGACGTAGTTGAAGTGTTCGTCCAGGAGCAGCACAGAGAGGTCGTAGTCGGTCCGCTGCTCGTGTTCCTTCCAATAGATGAAGAAGCGGACGTGCTCAGAGGCTTCGGTGATCGATCCGCGTGGTAGCACGCCGAAGCCTCCCGGCTTGGTCTTATCAGAGAGCGGGATCGCGAGCTGACCGACATGCGGGTCGAGCACCAGATGCTCGGCCGTGGGCAGGCGAGCAGCGATCTGCTCGTCAAGGATCGCGGTGAGTCCGGCGACCACGCTAGGCCCAAGCGGGGGCCGGAAGTCGGGCGTTACCCAGGCTCGCCCCCGTTGGTTGACGAACATGCGTGCCGCGTGTGGCCGCTCGCGATTCTGAAGGTGCTCACGTAGCGACAGCAGCACCCGTGCTGACACGCGCGGGGCCGCGGTCCTCGTCGCCTCGAGCAGCGTCTCAGTGTCAGTGTCTGATGCCAGTCGCGCGAGCCGGTCAATGCTTCGGAGCAGCGCGCCCGGTGCGCTTGAGAGCAAGCTGATCGCTCGGCGGACATCCCCGCTTGCGATCGCGATCTCAACTCGGGCAGCCAGCGACAACGCATCCAACTGTCCTCGCGCGACCCGGAAGACGTCTTGCGCGGCGGCCGCAGAGGTGTACTCGTGAGGGTGCAACCGCTCACCGAGACGCTTGAACTCCTCGGCGAAGCGAGGCACATCGGCAAGCTTCTGAGCGTCTGCGCGGACAACGCCATCGAGCGCGCCGATGAGGCTGCGACGCTCAGACCGGCGGAACGAGCGAAACCGCGTCGGCGTCGACAGGCTCACGTCACCCTCAGAGATCGCGCACGCCAGCCGAAGCACGTCGACCGGCGTATCGACAAGCAACGGCTCGCCAGCCGCCAATCGCGCACGATTGATCACGGCACGCGTTTCCCTGACCGGAATGCTGTCCGGCAGACCACCGGACACGTAGCGCTCCGCAAGCTCCCGGAGCAGCCGCATGTCGCTCTCGCCAAGCGGCACCGCACCGCCAACGAGCGCAAGATAGACCTCGCGCGATTCCTCTTCGAGAGTCCCGCCGAGGCCAAGCACCGTCAGCCTATCGGTCGCGAGCGGAATCAGCTCCTCATGAGCAGCCAGCATCGCCTCGAACGTGTGCTGGTAGCGACCATACTTAGGGAGGTCAAGCAGATTTACGATACCCGTCGACAGCTGCAGCGCGATGCCATCCGCACGCACCGGGTCAAGAAGCGCGTGCCTGATGCAGTTGGACCAGAACTCCATCGTGTCCGGCACGTTCGCCGGGAAGTCGATGAAATAGACGTTGTGGTCGACGTGACCGCCGACCAGCTCCCGCACAGCCTTAAGCACCTTCGCGCCCGCCTCAGCTACGAGCTGCGGATCGCTCCGCGAGAGATGCTCGACAAGGTCCCCGGACAGTTTGAACCCAACCGACATCAGTGCGATATCGAGCTGACGCACCGCTGCGGCGCTGTCGCCTGAAGGTCCCTCGAGGAGGGGCACCCTCAGCGTCTTCTGAACGATCGTGCTCAACAGCGACTCAGCCACAGACCCACCCTAGCCCGCGACGGCTACCACGCGCGGCCCCCGTAGTCCGAACACGCCGCTCACAACGGCCTGACGGACCGCCCAAGGGGCGCTGCCCGCGGGACCGGCGGCTGCGTTTCCGTGCCGCGAACAGGGCAGCCGTCGCGATCGAGACCGACAGTGGACGCGCAGAAGGCACCAAGCCGGCGCCGGGCGCCACCGAGACCGGACCCCTGCGCCGCAGGCGCCGGATCCGCCGACAGGGCCGGCGCGCCCGCTTTGCTCATGCGCCGCTCGGTGCTCGCAACCGGCTGGCGCCCCGGTCAACTCCTCAGCCAAGGACGAGAGCCGCCCCCGGGTTCGACTGCCGATCGGGTCGGCGTCCCGGTTCCTTGGAAGTGGGACGCACCCCAGAGGGCTGACGCGTTGACCGGCCCTACTGGGCGGCGGGCGTCCCGGAGGTTGCTCCCGAAAAGCCGTGTCGTTTCTCCCGTACGGCTGCGACTTCCGGTTCGCTGCCGGCGTGAAGCTCGGGTAGGCGAGCTTGGTGATCCCGGCTTAGCGTACGTTCCTGCTCCATTACTACCGGAAGGCCGTCTAGGCCAAAAGCGAGTGGCGGCAGGGGCGGGGACGGCTCATTAGGCGAGACTTACAACCAACACTTTTAGTCAACACTTCGGTCAACCCCTACGACGAGCAGCCGGGGCAGCCCGACGACCCCTTCTTCTCGTTGGCGCAGTTGATCTCTGAGATAGCCTCTAGCGCGGCATAGCGCTTGACTACCAGGAGCGCTCTAGATGCGTCAAACACGGACCTGAGGCGCGTGGGTCAAGAGAGGCGTCTTAAGGTCTTCTAGGTTCAAGGGAAGTGCCTAGCTTCCGACGCTGCTTGCACGCTTCCGATTGCCCGAGCCGGTAAGGCAGATCGAGGCCTCGGGCGCCGTCGGGATCGTGCCGCCAACCCCCGCGCCATCCGCCGCCGGGACCGCCGCCCACTCCCGGGCGATCACGGCCGCCATCCCCCTGATCAAGGCCCGCACCGGCCGCCAACCCCCGGGGCAGCCCAACGCTCAGGCCGCCAACCCCCCGACCACTACCGAGGAACCCAGCCGCGGGCGTGCGATCCGGCTAGCCGCTACCCCGCGACCAGCGCTGTGAAGGCCGCCCTGAGGCTCTCAGAGCAGCCTCCAGGCGCTCTGAGACCCGCGCCAGCCCCCTTGGCGGGCAGGGGCTCTCCGTAGCCCTGCGCCCGCCCCTACATTCCCTCAGGGTCCGACCGGGTTGCTACGGGCCGGCGCGCAGGCCGACAGCCGGCCCGTCACCCTGACGGCCAGCCGTCCGGGCCGGTGAGCTGCCGGCGCTGTTGATCAGCGCCTGGCGGACGAGCTCGTTCTGCTCCCGGGCCTCGCGCAGCGTTAGCCCGCGGACCGCCGCCGGCCGCTCCCCCGGACACTTACGCCGCCCCGCCACCCGCTCGCTCGGCGCCGACGGCCGCCGGCGCGGCGCGATCCGAAACGCCGGGATCCCCGTATTCGCCCACCGCCCCCGAACAGACCACTTCTCCGCCCCCCGATAGCGCACGTCAGCCTGATAGAGCTGCCCCAGCGCCGCCCGCACGCACGCCGCCGCGCGATGCCGGCGGCCGCGAAGCCCCAGCGTGTAGCGAAGCGGAGCGCCGAGATAGAACTGGATCGCGTCGTCATACCCGTCACGGTGGCTGGCCTGCAACCACGCGTACAACCGCTGGGCGACCGGACGCAGATGCGCCCACACCCGAAAATCAATCAGCGTCGGACGCCCCTGCGCGATCTCGGTGCGCACCCACTCGGCCAGATAGATCCGGATCGTCGCCTCACCCTCCGAGCCGGCGCCGCCGGCGTCGACGTCGTCCTGCGCGGTCGCGATCGCCTCCAGCTCCGAGAGCCCGGCCAGCGCGCCCGCGTACTCGCCAGCAGCAACCCACCGCCCATCCGGCAGCCGCCGCTCAACACGGTCGACCGGAGCTCCGGGGATCGCCAGATCCTGGCGCGGCGACCCGCCCTCAGGCGACGGGTTCACGCTCGCCGACAGCTGCAGCAGCTCAAGCTCAGCCAACCACCGGTGAACATCGCGAACATCCTGACCGCCCAACCGCTCACGGCCGGTCACCAGCTGCGCCAGCTCCCCCGCGGTCGTCGCCGCATACGGAAGCGCCTCACGATTCCGCGAATGCCAGATCCCGCCCGCAGCCGCCAACACCCCCAGATGCGCCGCCCGCAACGTCACCGAGCACAACACCCTGCCGTACACGTCCTCGCCGTCGTTGCGCCCGCCGCGGTGCGTGTCCGCCGAACTCGGCAGCCGCTTAGCCAACGCCCGCGGCAGCTTCCCGCGCACCCCAGCAAGCCGCACCGTCCGCCGCGACCCATGAGCACGACCGGCCCGCGGGCGGCGCACACCGGTCCTGCCGTAGCCGGCCTGCTGCAGGATCTGCAGGGCTTCCTCGACACCCGCCTGACCGTTCTCCGCGCCGTAGAGCTCACAAAGCTCGGCGCGCTCGCCCGCGCTCAGCAACCCCGGCGACAGGCCACCCAACCGCGAGGGCAACAGCTTCGACGCCAGGAACCGAACCGTCCAATCCCCGCCCGCCAACTGATCCACCCGCTCGGCCAGATCAACCGGCACAACACCCGGCCGCCGGCCGCGGAGCGGCACCATCCGCCAGCGGTCCACCCCACAGCAGCACCGGACGGTCTTGCTCGAGCCGCATGGACAGGGATCGCCGCCCGCCGGTGGGGGTCCGGAGATCTCGGCGTTGATGTGGCTGATGGCCATCCCCTGCGTTGAATACGGGGTCGGCGCCGGTCGTGCAAGAGTGGGGGTTTGCGCACCAAAGGTGGGGGACAGCGCAGGAAAGGTGGAGTTGGGCGCACGAACGTGCCCCAGTTCAAGGTGGGGGTTTGCGCACCAGCCGGAGCCCGAGCTATCGCCGAATCGGCGACAGCGAAAGGTGGAGGTCGTCGCACGCTTCAGCGCCACATGGACTAGAGACGTAGGGTCTCGTCAGCACCTGGGAGGTGGGGGTTTCCGCACGATGGCGATCAAGAGCGCCGCCCCAGAGCCGGCGCCGAGGAGGTGGGGCTCCGCGCAGCGAGCATCGGGACGCGAAGGTGGAGTTGGGCGCATCAATCGGCAGAAGGTGGGACTTTGCGCATAGAAGGTGGGGGATTGCGCACGAACGCGGAAATGTCCGGCGATCCGTCCGCCGAGGGCTGAACACTGCAGCTCGTGGATGGACCGGTAGTCCGGCAGCGATCGCTCATCCAGCTCTCGGATCGAGGTCTCGAAGGCTGGATGGATGAGGATGTCGCTTCAGCGGCCACTCAGCTGTTTGGCGCTGGCCCGAGCGGTCTGCTCGTCATCGATGCGCGCGAGTTGCTCACCTCGACCGCTCGCGTCGTCGGCGCGCAGCTCGGCGAGCTGCACTTCAAGGTCTGGATGGCCCTAGTCACTCTCCACGTCGCACATGGACTCCCTGCGGAAGGGCGAAGCGAGGCGACCGCTGCCGAGCTGAGCCGCATGATCTGGGGCGATGACCGCGGCCGCGGCGGCTGGAACACGCGGACGCTGCTCCGCGTGCTGTTCGACCTGTTCGAAGCCAAGTTCACGGTCCCCGGCTACGACATGGTCAATCAGCGCCCCGCAACCGGGGTGTCGACAGCCAGCCTGCTGATCAACCTCTACGTCGACGAGACGATGCTCAAGGCCTACGAGCACGGCTCTAAGCACGAGCTCAGCCGGGCCGACTTCGGCCGGGTGTTCGGCCGCAAGAAGCACGGGACGGTCGCCTGGCGGCTGCACCCCGACTACACCCAGCGCCTTAGAGAATCGGACCTTCGCCGCTTCGACTGGGCCAAGGCACAACAGCTGCGAGGCGTGGCACTCGCCTTGTGGATGGTGTTCAGCTCGCCGCGGGTGCCGTATCGCCAGGTGCTCGAGGATCCGGAGCTGGAGGTCGTCGAGGTGCCGCTGACGCTCGACCACTGCAACGCGCTCGGGGTCCGCAACGGAGCGGATGCCGGCCGGCGCCGCACGCTGAACGATGCCGGCCGTCGAGTGTGCGCCGCCGACAGGTCGTTCGTCGCCTTCGAGGCGCACGGTGGCCGCGGACGCGACAGCTTCCTGCGGATCGTTCGCCGGCGCCCGGAACTGGAGCAGCGCGGGCCGCTGGTGGTTCCAGCCGGCCAGCTGACGCTCGCCGCGTAAGCTTTTGGCCGGTCATCCTGCAGCACCGCTCGTAGCGTGGGGAGAGATGCAGCTGCAGATCAAGGCTGCGACTGCGAATAACTACGACACGCAGGCACTGGGTCTGCTGGCCTTCGCCGCGGCCGCTGGGGCAGCTATCGCCGGCTCCGCGTCGGCCGCCCACCATCCGGCTCGGGGATGGTGGATCCCGCTGATCGGTCTGGCAGGCGCGATCGTTCTATGTCTTCGTGAGCTGCTCGTCGGGAGACCCGTTGTCGGTCGAAAGCTGGAGTTGATCGTGAAGGAAGTCTCCGGGAAGACTGAGGAGAGCATCAACGAGGCGCTGCTTGACCACCTGCTCGGCGCTCTGGCCCAGCTCGACGGGTTACTTGAGAGGAAGACAGAGCGTGTCACGGCAAGCGTGGTCTGGCTTGGGATTGCCGCCATCAGCGGGACCGTGGTGCTGATGGCCGCCTCGGGCTGAGCTAAACTGATTCGGGAGATGGCTTACGAATCCTCAGAGGCAATCGCAGATCAGCAGGGCGAGGCGACGCTTCGAGTGCGCTCAGACGAAGATGTCGCTGCGGCCGTCGCACAAGTGGAGTGCCGGCCGCAAGACGAAGACACGATTCCTGGCGGTCTGACGCATCCGCCAAGGACGCTGCTGGCTTTTCTCGGACTGCGCTCGTAGCACCCTCAGCCAAGGGGCCTCCCGTTTCCGATCATCGGGCGTCCGGGGGCGCTCGACGAGTCATCTGCAGGCCCGCAATATCTACGTCCGATAATGCTCGTTATGACAAGATACCTGCAAATAGCAGGTTTTAGGTAGCCGTTCAGTCCTCCGGGCTTTCCATAACAAGGTTCGCGAGGGCGGGCGCCGAATCTTGTTGGCGTGGAGCGATCCGAAGCTGAGGCGATCTATGACTCGGGTCGCGAGGCGTGTGTTGAGTT
>JAABUJ010004048.1_pt1 | contig 15766 bp, 26 predicted proteins | sample 5559131 | NCBI WGS metagenome assembly JAABUJ01 (sample SAMN10711875, study PRJNA513366) | rock metagenome | isolation source: Antarctica rocks | place: Antarctica: Victoria Land, Mt New Zealand nord | collected 2016-01-07 | reverse complement strand
CCAATCGGCGAAAGGAAAAACTTTTATCCGTAGCAAACTGTTTGCCCTAGCAAACTCCGCATGTTCCCGAAACCTCCGTAGGGCTCCGAACCACTAAGGTAACGAAACGAGGCTGAAAGTTTGACAAATTTTATATGGGTAAAAGACTCCGCTGGTCCATGCGACTGCATAAAAGACTCGGATGGTAGTCGGCCCGTAAAAAAGACTCGGATGAACAATCTTTCAAGGCCCTGTGCTGTCACCCTCATCACTGTTGCCCATGTTCACTGTCACCCACATCATTGCTGTCACCAAAATTGTCACTGTCGCTCATGTCACTGTCGCTCATGTCACTGTCGCTCATGTCACTGTCGCTCATGTCACTGTCGCCCATATTGTCCTTCACATCATCACTGTTTATGGCCCTGCACATGGCCTATCAATCAGGGAATACAGCTCCGACAAGTGAAAATTGTGATGTTGGTGACAGTGAGGTGGAATTGTGTAGGAATGGGTGATGATGGTGATGGCAGCGAGGTTGAAACACACCAGAATTTTGATGACAGCGATGTGTTTACTAGAGACAAAAGAGTTAGCGTCGGTGTTGAGTCTATCCGAGTCTTTTTTACGGGCTGACTACCATCCGAGTCTTTTATGCAGTCGCATGGACCAGCGGAGTCTTTTACCCATTTTATATTACCTTAGCTTCGCTTAACTAGCTCGCCCGTGGGAGCGTGGGAACGCTTAACGAAACGCCAACAGGGAACGGGGAAATTGGAACAGGGAAAGCCAAGTACAGTAACGCGTTCTTACCGAGAACCATCACCGCCCTTGCGGAGATCCATAATCACCGATCTCCCTTTCAGCAAATTCAACCTCTTCTCACAAGGCTGAAGTCACATGGAAGAGCTGGACTATTCACTCATCGGCCAATATGTGCCGCAAAGCATGACAAGACGATCATTATGGAATCGATCATCTTCCAGGACTCGCCACTAGCCGAATATCTCGAAGGTGAAGAAACACCTACGATGACGCGAATGCTGATTTTCAAAGTGTGCAATGAGTCTGACATTTTGACAGGCGAAGGCGGCGGCCAACCCGATTGGACTACAACGCCGACGGGCAAGGAACCCACATCTCCGACACTGTCCTTTGCACCGCGAGGCCGCTCTTTGGTGAACTCCAAGTTTAGGAGTAGATTGCGTCAGCCTCTGACTCTGAAGGTGCCTGATCGAAATGCTGTGGCAGACATCCATGACTCGTGTTCGGTGAGCTCCGTCGCACCCAAGTCTCAGCGTGGTGATTGCTGATCATGGGAACTTGTGTAGCGTGCGGTGAACTCTAGACTTGGCAGGGCCGAGAATGAGCGCTTTCTCGAGCAGTTCCGGTATACCATCATCGCGTCGCAGCTTCTGAATGAGCATGCCAATCCTACGTACTATAATCCCACCGATACGACCCAGCAGGCAGCCAGCAATCCAGGATCCCCGATAGGCACTCAGCGCATACATGTCAGCTTTCAAGGAACTATCATTACAGCCATCAGTGCTTTTGCATTCGTATGGGTCCTTCACTGGGCTCGTGTGGGCAGGAGCCCGGGGTGGAATAAAGGCAGATTGTTGCTAGTGCTGACTCTGGTGGCCGCAACGGCGACATTACTGTATGCGTATGCAAGGCGACGGTGGCTACAGTCTCTACGTCACCAGGCTGTGCAACGTGCGACACTCCTTGTCAGCAACGCTCAGATCTTTGACGCTTCTGCGTTTGCAGCGGCCAGTCTGATACAGGAGGTCGAGTTAGTCTCCCGAGGCTACAGGATGTGAGTGCTAGGAGAGGCCCAGTTCCTTGTCAGACGCTGATATGGGATCTTAGCAGTAATCCCTTGCCACCAATCAGCCGACTAGAAGAGCAGAGCCAAACAAAAAGATGCGCTAGGCTGCGAAAATGTCTGCGCTCATGTCTCGAATCGATGCTAGCGCCATATATGGAGGCTTGCAAGGTCTTGAGACTTCTGACTGAGGAGCATGATTTGGAGAAATACTTCGAGATTTATGAGATCAGTCCGTCAGATCTCCATGATAGTGAGATCGGCGAGATCGAGGCAGGATCCGAAGATGGCGAGACTCTGAAATCGCTCAAAGCTTCTCTCTATCGATTACACACCATCAGGAGGATACTTTTGTGCTCACTCTTGGCCTTAGATGCTGACGGTGGCAAACCCGATTTCGCCCGATGGGGTATAGCGGTGCAAGAAATGCAGAGACTGGCGTCGACTACAGCCGAGTCTACCGAGAAGCTTAACAGAATACTGAGCGAAGAAGAACGTAAGATAATAGCATGATCTCGAAAGTTTGGCCTGTGATTTACATTTGTTTAGGGTTTGCACCGTCACCCTCACCTCGGGTTCGGCTCACCCCTGATAGGCAACGCATGAGGGTTCAGCTCCGGAAGTTAAGCTCCTTATCTCAAGGCATTCGAGGCCTTCAGGCCAAAATGCATGTCCTTCGCGAGGAGTCTGACAGGACCTTGGACGAATCCGAGGACATCTCAGAGCTAGGGTCGAACCTAATGACGCAGTACGAATCTATCGGGGCGGACCTCAAAAGCCTCATGCAAGATTGGGAGAACGGAAAGGCTGCCCTGGCGTTGAATATCAATAGACATGAAAGACACTTCTCGCAATCCTCTCACGGGCCGAAATCGCCATTGTCTCCCACCTTCAGCCTCGGTGGTCGGACGGTCATTGGCGGCAGCCCTTCAGACGCGCTAAAAGTGCTCAACGGAGACGATCGGTCACATTCTAGCATCGAGACCAGCGGTTCCGAAGAAGAGATCTTTGAAGCTGTGGCCTTACCTCGCCACAGGAGCCAACTAACGCGGGAGGAGAGGATCACGAAGATGAAAGAAGATAGGTTGAAGCAGGCATCCGCTAGAGAAAAGGCAGCCGCCAACACCCATATGCTCAGGGAGCTCGAGACGGTCATCAAGCTGAGACCCCAAGGTCGCACGAGCGGCCGAATAACATCCATCTGACTCCGAATCTGCACCTGTCACGATACATTTCATTTGTCATATTGGTCTGGCATACCCGCCATATTACCCTTCTATATTACGAATGACTATGATCTCAGCGATGGTATCTGGCTATATTTACAGGCATCTTTCGGTGTTTTGGCGCGGGACAACCCCTCTATGAGATACTCTGCGGGTTGCGGGCTAACATATCTTACGGCGCAGAGGGAATCTTCAATATAGTTCAGTACATCCTGTAGGTCGCAGGCTTTGGAGGGCTTTGGGGGGACTGGTTTGGACGTACATATAGCACGGGACATATGTACAAGACGCCGTGATCTCAATTAATGTCAGCCTTCGTCTCTGAACACTGTCCGCGATACTATGTTTGGTAATGACAATTCCATGAGAATGTCTTGAAGTAACACGCTGTTATTTCTGTCTGTGTGATGTCTACTCTTTGGTGAGACCCCAACGATAGAGGCTCTCCAATGCGCCCGAGGGTGAGAAAAACTCAAATAAAGAGCCAAGCTCTGCCCTTTAAACATGGAGGATGAGGGACTCTCATCCTCCGGATTCCTCCGGATTTTATGTCAATTCAAGTCTAAATCCAATACATGAAAGAATGTTTTCCAAAGCTGGTCCGCATTTTCGATATGGTTACCTCCAAGCGTAAATACGGTGGTCCCATGTTGCCAGCTGCGCAGAAGGGATTTCTTAATTGATTCGCTTGTACGCGTCAAGCTCAACGCGTTCTCCCATTCGCGAAAGTTCGAACCCCACTGCAACTACTACAACTTCCTATCAAGAAAGACAAGCAAGTTTCTCTTTGCAGTGACAGCCCTGCCACATCAAGCACACACCAGTACATTGTCGTATCTGTGATACACACTGTATGTTGACCGTTCCGTTTGGCTATGGCGCACAAGAAGCAGCTTCAGGCCATGAGAGAGAGCCGTGTTTGGCTGACATAGATATAGATCCCAACAAGCTCACCAAGTCCATTTTCAGACCTAAAGAGTAAGCTCTGGACTTCATTCCTTGCTTGCTTCGCTCACAGGTTATCCTATAGTGCTGGAAGCCCGATTAGAGCAGGCAAACCTGCTCAAGAAGGTATGCTCCAACCCGCGCATCCCTCTGCGCTTTTACCATTGCGCGGTACAGTCAGCCAGTACAAGGTTCACATATATCACTCTAGGTAGTTGAAGCGATCAAAGATCTCGTCCAAGACTGCAATTTCGACTGCAATGACTCCGGCATCGCCCTCCAAGCCATGGACAACTCGCACGTCGCTCTCGTCTCCATGATGCTCAAAGCAGAGTCCTTCTCCCCCTTCCGCTGCGACCGAAACATTGCGCTTGGCATCAACCTTACATCTCTCACAAAGGTGTTAAGGTGCGCACAGAATGAGGATATCCTGACGCTGAAAGCGGAGGACGCACCGGATGTGGTGAACCTTGTGTTTGAGAGTAGCCAAAGTGATCGGTTGAGCGAGTACGATATCAAGCTCATGGACATCGACCAAGAGCACCTTGGCATCCCAGACACGGAGTATGCGGCTACAATATCTATGCCATCTGCAGAATTTCAGAAGATATGTCGGGACCTCATGGCGCTATCAGAATCAGGTAGGGTCTCGCCAAGTCCATTGCCCCGTCAACCATCATTCTGACTCCATCGCAGTGGCCATTGAAGCTACAAAGGAGGGGGTGAAGTTTGCCTGCTCAGGGGACATCGGTAATGGAGCGGTCACGCTACGAAGTCATACCGACGTCGAGAAGCCAGATCTGAACGTCTCGATTGACCTGACTGAGCCTGTCGCCCTTACATTCTCTCTAAAATATCTCGTCAACTTTTGCAAGGCCAGCGGTCTTTCTAGCCAGGTCAAGCTGTGCTTGTCCAATGAAGTCCCGCTGCTGGTCGAATACGCTCTGGCCGGCAGTAGTTATCTAAGGTTCTACTTGGCACCAAAGGTAAACAGCATTCGCAACCCCTTGAAAGTCAACTGTCAGCGTGCAATGGCTGACTCCGCTCTATTTTAGATTGGAGAGGAAGAATAGTGAACGAAAGTGTGGTGTCAGAGCTAAGGCGTACTGCTTCGGACAAGGCCGGCGGCAATACAAGATGCAGTTGGGATGTTAAATGAGAGCATAACGTTAAATCTTTTGCATGTTACTTACAGCAATTTTTGAGGCCTTGATACTCATGGTTCCAGGACCACAATCCGTAAGGCTTAGCGTGAACGCTACGTTTACCCACAACTTATCCGATTGCGGTTTCTGTCAGCGTCTTTTCTAATTCCTCAATTTCCTCCCTGAACGGAGCCTCTGAACCAGTCAGTTCTAGTCATGTCTACAGAGTTACCAATACTCGAGACACGGGTGCTGGCAATTGCCAGTCATGTATGGACTCGACGTCCCGCTTCTTGCACCTACCGATTCGGCGGCTGACTGTGCAATCAAAGGTTGTCTATGGGTGAGTCGTAGCTGTCTAAACACAAGAGCAACAGATCTGTACCAGGATACGCCTGACGACAAACCAGATATGTCGGCAACACTATGGCGGCCTTTGTCATGCAGTCATTGGGATGTGAAGTGGCCGCGTTGAACACAGTCCAGTTCAGTAGGGCATCCCAAGTTGAACTGAGCCCTTTGCGGGCGACGAGCTATAGTCACTCATATCAATCACTTCCACAGGCAATCACACAGGATACAAACAGTTCAAAGGCACGAAAGTCTCGGCACAAGAGATCCGTGACCTCTACGAAGGTCTCAAACAGAGCCACCTTACAGACTTCGACATGATGCTGTCCGGCTACGCACCGAGCGCGGATGCCGTCGATGCAGTGGGTGAAATCGGCCGAGACTTGAAGCGACGGTCGACGAACGCGGGCTCTTTCTTCTGGGGTGCGATGAAGTAGTCGTTGGAAGGGAGCTCCTATGGCTAACAAACATAGTATTGGATCCTGTCATGGGGGACCAAGGACGCTTATACGTGAACGAGGACGTCGTACCGGCCTACAAAAGCCTGCTCCGTGATGCTGATCTCATCTTACCCAATCAGTTCGAAGCCGAGTACGTACCGGGGTCCTCCTCCATCCACGTGATGTAGCCACTAACCACCCGCTGTATCAGACTCCTATCAGAAGTCAGAATCGACTCATTCACCGCCCTTGCCGAAGCAGTATCGAAACTCCACCAGAAATACCGCATCCCTCACATCATCGTCACTTCAGTCAGTTTCGACGCCACTTGTCCAACCCTCTCCGTCGTGGGCTCCACTGGCCGTTCTGACGGGTCCCCACGTCTCTTCAGGATCGACGTCCCGGCTATCGATTGCTTCTTCAGTGGTACGGGAGACATGTTCGCCGCTCTGACCGTCGTTCGTCTACGTGAAGCCGTCACGGATGCGGGTCTGGGCAGTGTTACGTCGTGGCTGTCACCTGACGATGTCGACGCGATAGAATTGCCCTTGGCGAAAGCTGCCGAGAAGGTGTTGGCGAGCATGCATGCTGTGCTGCAGAGAACGAAGCAGGCAAGAGATGAGGCTTTAGAGCGGGTGGGAAAGTCGTCAGGGCAGTCGGAGGGTAATGAAAAAGACATGTATCTGTTGCAGACGAAGGCCGCTGAAGTGAGGCTCGTGAGGAACATGCCAGATATGAGATGGCCGAGGGTGCAGTATCGTGCCAAGCCATTAGACTTATAGACTAGAGTGTATTCAAGACAGCTTGCATCCAGGCTCTATGATGCTTTTGTATCTAGACTGGTAGCAAAGCAATCCTGCAAACGCTGCACATCTACCCTGGGCCCCCATCTATAAGCAAAGCCAACAGGGCGCCCGGACTCCACACACAATAACGCCCTCTCAACGTCCAACACCTGCAGCAAACTAGCCCGTACTCCCGAACCCTCCAGCACCCCTAACACTCTCCTCCAACTCCTCCACCACGACCACGTCCGGCGTGTAGATCTAGCACCCAGCACGCCATTAGCACGCCATTAGCACCCATCCTCTCCCAACTCACTCAACCTTGTCCCCTCCCCTCCGTAGCTATTCCCGGAAGAAACAACAGAGGAAAAATAAGCACTCACCCGCTCAAGCACCAACTGCGCAATACGATCGCCCTCCTTCACTACCGCGCCCACCAGCGTCAGCATCTACACAACTCTTCCCATCCTCACTCCCTCCGTCTCTCCCTCCGTCTCCCCTCTCTCCCCCTTCCGCTATCCCACCTCCTCCACCTCCTCCAAAAAAAGAAGCAAAGGCAACGACGAACGTAAAAAGACGAACCTTCAAAATCCACCTCGGAGAAATTAAACAGCAAAACCTTGACCATCCCCCTATAATCCGCATCGATGACGCCGGCGCCCGTGTCGATGAAGTTCTTCGACGCCAGGCCGGAGCGCGGCGCGATGCGGCCGTCTGTGCGCGCCAGAGCCGTGCGGTCAGTGTTCTGCTCTGACGGGTGGGTGGGAAGGGGGTGGGGGCGGTGGGGCAGGGGATCGGACGGGCCGGTGAGGGAGGTGGGGGAGATTCGAGATAGCGGGCAGAAAGGGGCGTGAGAGCGCGTTGGAGTAACGGTCGTACGTCCACAACAGCAGACAGAAAGAGAGACGGGAGGGAAAGGGGCCCGCTCACACGTCCCAGCCGGCACCGCGATCGCCAAGTCCGTATCGACGAGCGCCTTGCCGCGCGCCGGGATCGTCGTGTCTCGCGCGCTGGGTTCCTCTGCCCGTCAGCGCTCTCTCCCTACACCCTAATCCCCACTTCCAACGCCCCAATGTTCCTTCATCCTCGTCCCCATTCTCGTCCCCATCCCCGATCTTCCCCCTCCTCCACCCGCCCCTCACGCAACGCATCCCATCCCTGACAAACGCCAAGGAAAACCGCGCAAACGGACCTGTAAACGTCGTACCCCGCCGCAAACTGGCTCCCCCGCGTCGGCGTCTTCGCTTTGGCGGAGAGCTTCTTGATCAGCAGGGGTGGGCTCTGCTCGAGTTTGGTGGTTGCTGGCGGTTCTGTCGCGTTGGGCATTGTTGGGGTGGTGGTGGGGTTGGTGGCTGAGGGGGTGGTGGTGTCGGTGGATGTGGTGGTTGGTTTGAGGCGTTTTGGAAGCGGGGAGGTGGGGAGTGAGGGTGGGTTGTGTGTTTTGGTTGGCGGTGGTGGTGATGGTGGTGGTGGTAGTGGTGGTGTTGTGGACATTGCTTGGTTGGGGTAGGTTTGGTGTGGGGAGGGGCGGACGTGTGGTAGGGCTGCAGGGGTGGGACGTACTCTTTGGAATGCAAAACAATGCCCGGGAAAAATCAACTACCGTATACTTGGGGTTGGATCATGATCTGAATGCCCAAGCATTACAGTCTGATTGGTGTATATAGAACCTGGGTCTTGCAGCTCTCTCACCAGGTAGGTTGAGTTAACATTGTGGGTTCACTTCCACCGTCGAAGTCTATGAGAGATTGTATATTGTAGGGAATGGGACCTTGTTTTGCCCTGTACCAGCTGCTCGTAAGGCCCCTAAAGCTGTCAAGTCGAGTCCATAACTTCAGGTCGTCAACCTCTAATAGATCTCAGCATAGAATTCAACTTTGCCAAACCGAACATTTAGGGCTAATCATATATGTACGAATCAAACCGCCTTGTAGCCTTAAACGAGTGTGACAAGCAGATGAGCTTCAAACAAGTCCAGAACGACGGTCATCAGAATTGAAACAAACCCGCTCCGCCTCTCCCCATCCTATGACATTTAGTCTTTCAATCAGAACACCGTGTAGCTCAAAGAGAGTGAGGAGCATGCCAAGTACAACGACCAACCGAACAGAAAGAAAGCCACTCTGCCTCTTATGAAAGCCCTCAAAACTTGCTTCAAGAACGACGGTAGCTTGCAGACCAAACGAGTGGGTCCAGCACATACACTTCCCGCCTGCCAGGATGACACCGACAGCATCGGATCGAAACTATTCCACCTTTCATCTCTTCACCCACCGCAATCCTGCCCTCTCTGGCTTCAACATCTGCAAGAGCAGCACCATCCCACTATCATTCACCACATCCATCGTCCTCTTCCTTGCCATCTCCATGTCTTCGCCATCCTCCGGCACCGGTTCAACCTTGTGGTCACGAAACAGCCCCGCCAACGCTCCGACCGTTTCCACATGCGCAAACTTCTTACCCGGACAGCCGCGCGGTCCCGCAGACCACGGCAGGTAGGCACCCTTGGGTGGCGTATACAGGACCTCACGCTCGAAAAGGACGCCGCTTTTCTCTTTGCCGGGAGTCGGTATTTCGAGGATCCATCGAGACGGGCGCCAGACTAGGGCATCGGGGCCCCAGTAGCGAGGATGCGAATGGATGGCCATGATGCTAGGGATTACCAATGTATTGGCAGGGATAAGGAGTGGTTTACCCGCGATGGCGAGGGTGCGCGCGTCGGCTCCAGTTGATCTGACGAACGCAATGACTGGGAAGTAGAGGCGGAGAGTTTCGAGCTAGATAGGATGGAAGCTTGACATTAATGGGAGCTCGAGAGGTTGGTGTTCTAGGTAGAGATGGAGTTGGCCCGTGCAGAGAAGTATAGTGCCATGGAGTGGAGTAAGGAATTGCTCACCAGGATGGCAAGACAGCGTTTCAGCCTCGGGAACGATTCTTCGTAATTCCATGTCGAGCTGTCACTCTCCGAACACACGTATCGAATCTCTTGCCCGATCCAAACCTGTACCTCTGGGTGGGCGGCGAGAAGAGTCAGGCAATAAGCCAATGAGCGTGCCGATGTATCGTGGCCGGCAAAATTGAGTACGAAGATGTTCCCGAATATCTCAGCATCAGTCAATCCAACTTGGCTGTTCCTTGTCGTACAAGCGCCCTTGGACCCACCACTCGAAGTTGCAGGTTCAGCTACCGCTTGAGATGCTCGGACGAGTGCAGTGAGAAAGTTGCCAGAGCCTGGTGCCCCTTGAACGATAAGACGCTTCTCTTGCTCAAGCATCTCTTTCATGTATTGCTGAAAGTCAACTGCTGCCTGGCCCACTCGTGCCCAGCGTTTCGGAAGAAATGGCGTCGTGAGAATTTTCGACCCAACAATCATTATGAGAATAACATGATCCAGGATCAGAGAGAGGGAATCCCTATAGCTCAACACTTGGCCGGTCTCCGCGCTCTCAATCGAGCTCTGAAAGGGAAAGGATTTTCCGAATTCTACAGCAGTGAGGACATGTAGAGAGAAAGTCTTCGTATCGTTGGCTGTGGTTCTGACGGCGTTGGGTGCCTGCGTCGTCCAATAGCGAAGCATATCTCTAACTTGGCGAAGAGACTCAGCCCAGACACATTTAATGATTTGCTCACTGAAAAGTGACCCAATCATCTTCCGGTGTCTCTGCCAGTCTTTACCGTCAACCTGTTTATTTGTTAGAAGTTTTGCAACCTTGAGTGTTGCAGGTACTTACTGTAGAGATGTTCGGACCGAATAGTGTTAGCATGTCTAGGGTTCTCGGTGTTAGAAAGCATAACTATTTGATTCCGGGGAAGGTATGGTCATGGCCTTACGAAGTACTTCAAGCGGCCTCTGGAACTCGTTCCGGCGTTCAATGACTTCGGCCAATGCCTCGGCGTTGCAGATATACAGTATGTTCTTGCGCGGTGTGACTATCATGAAGACATCGCCAAGCTCGAGGTGGGTCCTGTTCCTGTCGTAGAATTCCCAGCCCCGGTGACAGTATCTGGTGAAGTTCCCTGAGCCAAACGGGATACGTTTGACAATGGGGATGCAGAAGTCGCTGATGAGCACCCATGTTGGGTTCTCCGGACTGATTGGAAGGACAATGAGTGGGACTCCGACCTTCCTAGCAACCGCATAGTTTGCAGCAAGCTTGCAGAGATTCCACACAAGAATGATCGCCAGCGGGAAGATCAATGACAAGAGTAGGTAGCTGGTCATGACGGCGTCGTATGAGGAGCCAGAGTCGAGATGTCAGTGGCAAAGAGAGGACACTGCACGAGGCACTGATGTATGACATGCTCGTCTTGATATCCATCCTGAAAGTCAATTGATTCAATTCATCAAGCGTTAACACAAGCAGCCAGCTTAGCGGGGGCTCGTCATCGTCCCAAAGGATGGTATAAGCCGGTGACTAAGTTTCCATCCCAACACGCGAAAGATATAGTAGCAGAAGCGTAAGCTTGCTCTGGTGAATCAAGTCCATGGTGATTGTCTGTAGTATCTACATGCACTGTATATGGTGCCAAAGATCTCTTGCCGTATAACGTGATGAGCTCTGAGTAAGATGTGACGTCCCATCTTGATGGCAGCCGAGAATATTGAATCTTGACAGGGATACCGTCTCATGTGTGACCAGCCTGTATGACTCTTGTCAGTGAATAAGTAGCGGCAATGCATATGTATCTGTAACGACCAGTCCATAATACATCAAGTGGAAGTAATTGACGGGGCCGAGATGACCTCTTCAATGAACCTCGTGCAGCTCTGTCAGAAACAAGCACTGAAGAGACATAACGCTGCAATATTATTCATCAAGCTTGTGCAGAGTGGCATTGCCCACAAACAGTTGGACTTTCAGAGACAGGCAAAGATAAATTGCAATTTCCACCGCTATCAACACCATGAGCCCTACGCCGAGAGGACACCCCATCCTTGGAATTTTTGGAGGCTTCAAGGCACTCACTCATAGTTGAGTGCAGTCACCGATACACTGATATAGGGACTTGCAATACCATATCTGGCATAACTATCTGTACCCCGAATGAAATGAGCAGTGAAAGGGGATAGAACTATGGAAGGAAGAGCGTAAGAAATGGTTCTAAACTCTGACTTCCACATGTTTGGTGGTTGGAGATATACCGTTACACTGATAAAGAGGGTTAGCACACATGAGACAGTCCAAAAGAATGACAGACTTCATCCAGTGTCACCAGAGAAATGCCATGAACTTCAGTGGTTCGGTAGCAGAGATATGAATCTTTGTTACGAGATCTTATTTGCAGGCGAGAACCGGATTACTACAGCAGCCAGCCGAAAGCAGCTCCATTGTGCTGACTAAGCAAGCGTATGGCTTTTGCTTGATGGCGGAGCTCTTCATGTTCATAGACGGTCCCGGGATGTCAACCGATCATATACCGAACACTGCAAAGCATTCCAAGAAATATTATCGAGATTGCTGAATTAGTATCCTGGATGCTAAGAATCGCAAGACTGCCGTCTGGAAGGGACCACAGGGAAGCGGCCCAAAAGAGACATATCATGGAGCATGCCTGTCAGAGGCTCCGTCCACACCTGGGATGCTAGAGACGTGCTGAAGCGGAATATATTTCAGGATGTCATTACTCTCTATCGGAGCCGTATCTCAAAGTTACAGGCTCAATAAAAGTTATGGTTATTCAAAGCTCGCTCAAAGCCCAAGTGGGTAACAGTGTACCGAAAGACAAACCACACATTACGGCATGCAAGATCAAAGGTAGCTTTGCCATATTGATAAGCCACTTCTCACATCGGGATGAGAAGTGGTCTCTTTGTCGGGCGATCATCGGACTGAAGATGTAACATTAAACCACTACACCTAAGGGTCAATCACGTCGTCATATCCCTATTGTCAAGCCTCACGGGTTGGCGGCGATGAGGGACATGGTTTCTCTGGCAGTGCCCTTGTGTCATCATCAGAAAAATGTCCCTTAGATGAATCCGGCGTTCATCTCAAGTGCTGGTGGAGATTTTGATCTAGCCTGGACCCGTTCTGGAGGTCTGGACGTGTTTGACATCTGACAGGTGTGAGAATTTCCCGGTCTTGATTGCAATGGATATCTTTTCAGGTGTCTCGAACACAGATGTAAACATGTCTGCTTAAAATTATCAATATATCGAAGACGCTGTTGTGGCGATGAGGGTAGACATTCAAAGAGTCTCGGAATTGATATTGCCCTCCTCTACTGTCAGTAGCATTTACGTGGCCAGCAGGATCAATCTGCAGGAGTAGATGTTGCTATCGTCTCAACTTATTTCTCTTCAGCATGCGATTTGGCCTGGTATGTTTTCACCCTTTACCCTTCTCAAGATATCTTCAAACTGTGGTACAGGCTAAGCGTCACAGATCCTTATCCTCTTGTTACTCTATCAAGCAGCCGCCATTCCTGCGAAGCATAAACCCCCTCCGAAACATGATCCTCCGAAACATGATCCTCCGAAGCATGATCCTCCGAAACATGATCCTCCGAAACATGATCCTCCCAAGCATGCGCCTCCGAAGCATGTGGACAGAGAGCACGCACACGTCACCAACGAACATGCCTTCAAGGATGGTGCGGCGAGTCGGAGCAGTGCCAACATCAGAGATGGCATTGGTGGCGGTGCTGACAGATACATCTACTACTCTGGTGCAGCTTCCCAGTTTCCGGACCATAAGGAATGGGTCTCTTTCGAGGATATGTTCAACAATTACAAACCCTGGCTACATCATTTCTGCGGCACTCACAAGTGGGGCCCTAACAATACGTTAGCCCTCCTAATCTACCCTCTTGAATAGGCACAGGCTGACCTTGGGCCAAGACCAAAACAGATACAAACCCTATGGGACGCCGTACAGTCGGTTGCACAAGCCTCGAAGGTGGATCATCGATTCATTTTCGCTGTGATAATGCAAGAGGTAAACTTGCACACCGCGAAATTGTACACTGAGAGACAATGACTGACACGTAATCTCTAGTCTGGAGGGTGCGTCTGGGTCCCAACCACAGGCAATGGCGTTGCGAATCCAGGCCTAATGCAGTCCCATGACGGTTCAACGTTCAACCCGAAAGATGAGCGAAACAGCATCTTCCGTATGGTGAAGGACGGAACACAGGGTACCGCTCATGGTGATGGCCTCACCCAGGGGATCAACCAAGCTGGAGACATCTATACCGCCGCTCGCATTTACAATTCCGGCTCGGTCTCCCCAAACGGTGATTTGAGCAACGGCAACGGAGCGACGCCATGTTACGTGTCCGATATTGCCAACCGACTTACAGGTTGGGTCAATGCCGATTCCAGATGTGGTGGATTTTTCCCGGTCCCCATTCTCAACTTGACAGAGGTAGATACGCAAAACCGCAGAGCGATCCTGAATACGACGGATCTATTGCAGCACTCTCAAGACGACCCTTCGTCACCAGAAGATGAAAAGGGATTACACGACTTGGACCCTTAATCTAGATTTTACATCGGGGAGCAACAATTCACAGGCGCAAGGCGATGAAGGTGGATGAGGTATACCATTGATTTGCTATTGAATCATGCACGGCGTATCTGGGCATAGCAACGGGATTCACTACTGGTAACAATCCCTACGCAATGTATCTGTTACTATATACGATATCGTTTGTAGAACTGCTATATCATGATACCTTCCAGTGTCAGGATGTTGGTGCCACCCCTCTGGTTCCCTTTATCAGTCGTGGTAAAATGGTCAGACCACAATTCCGATTTGCTCGAGATGTGATGGCGCTCAGGTCAAGAGTCGAGGCGGCAATGTTCGATCTTGATGCCGTCGTTAACGACCCGAACAAGTACTTCTGGATGAATGGAATCACGCAGTGTAGCATGATAAATTGAAGTTTCGAATTGGAAGTCCGTGACAGTCAAAGGAGAGGGCTGTGCGTGGGATCAGCTACGGTCAAAGCTACCCCCGGATTTCGAGTTGCCTCGGCTGACCTAAATCCGGGCATCGCTCCCCACTACCACTATAGACGGGGTTGAAGAATGCATCCCCATCGCAAGCATGGCAGGCGCCGTACGGCAACCCATAGACGTCGCATCACTGGAAAGATACATCGAGAAGAGCGTCCCCGCCATTCAAGTCCCCATTGACGTGAAGCAAGTCTGTGCCCTGGTCGCCCCCAAGCTCCCTCTACCACCCAGCAGCGAGCAACCTTCACTAACAGCCCTATCAGTTCGGCTTCGGCCAGTCCAATCCCACCTACCAGCTGACGGACCACAATGGCCACAAATTTGTCATGCGCAAGAAGCCACCGGGCAAGCTCCTCTCGAAAACGGCCCACAAAGTGGAGCGCGAATACCGCATCATCCACGCTCTGGAAAAGACGGACGTGCCGGTCCCGAAAGCCTACTGTCTCTGCGAAGACGACACCGTAGTTGGCACCCCCTTTTACATCATGGAGTTCTTAGACGGCCGCATCATCGAAGACGCCTGGCTGCCTGGCGTCACGCCCCAGGAGCGGACAGAAATGTACATTCCCTCCCCTCCCCTCCCCTCCCGCCCCGCCTCGGAGCCAGCCTCCGCACACAGTAGCCATAGCAGTTCGCAGCGCTACACCAACGACCAGCTGACCCGACTGACTGACGCAGGTGGCACGACGCGATCCGGACGCTGGCGAAACTCCACCGCGTGGACCCAGCCTCGGTCGGGCTGTCCCGCTTCGGCAAACCCTCGGGCTTCTACAATCGACAGATCGCGACCTTCGGCACGATCTCGGAGATGCAGGCGCAGGCCGTCGACGTCGAGACGCACGTGCCCGTCGGCAAGATCCCGCACTTCGACGACATGGTGGCTTTCTTCAAGGACGGGCGCACGCAGCCGGAGGACCGGGCGACGCTCATTCATGGCGACTACAAGATCGACAATTTGGTGTTCCATAAGACGGAGCCGAGGGTCATTGGGATACTGGAGTACGTTTTCGCCCCTTCTCCTCCTCCTCCTTCCTGTTCCCCACCCGCCCACACGTTCTCAACCCCACCCCCCCTCCCCCGGATTCAAACCCCACCTCCACCAAC
>JAABUJ010004047.1_pt1 | contig 15769 bp, 15 predicted proteins | sample 5559131 | NCBI WGS metagenome assembly JAABUJ01 (sample SAMN10711875, study PRJNA513366) | rock metagenome | isolation source: Antarctica rocks | place: Antarctica: Victoria Land, Mt New Zealand nord | collected 2016-01-07 | reverse complement strand
GGCATCTATGGCACGATCCGCATGCACCAGGAGCGGCAGTACCCCGGCCGCGTCTCGGCCACGACGCTGAGGAACCCCGACTTCGCCGCCTACGCCCGGGCCTTCGGCGGCTTCGGGACGACGGTGGAGCGCACGGCCGATTTCGGCGACGCCTTCGTGGCGGCGCGGGCCTCCGGCCTGCCGTCGATCATCCACCTGAAGATCGATCCCGAGGCCATCACCCCGAGTACGACGCTGAGCGCCATCCGGGAGCAAGCGCTGGCGGGAGCGTGATGGTCAAAACGCGGCGAGTGGTCTGTTACGCATCTTCTCTTTTTCCAAGCCAGACAGATTCTTCAACGTTAGCACGAACGCTTGCAGATCGGCTCGGCTCACCGCGAGTTCCAGGTTTCCGTGGATGATCTGGTTCCGGTTGGCTGCCATTCGCCTGATCAAGTCAGCCTCCTCCGGCGTGACATGACCTTCGCCGGCGATGATCTCCAGCAAGTTAGCTATGGTCTGGGGCCATTTGAGGTCTGTCGATAGCCACAGCCGAGCTTCGGCTTCAAACGCCGCCCAAGCTAAAAGCAGCGCTGCACGATCGCGCCCTTCCTCGATCAAGGCTTCAACTTCGACGATGGTCGTTTCGACAGCGGAGGTCGAACCCGTCGTCGTCACGACATTCGTGGACGAGGGGCGCGCGTAATGGATGCGCAAACCCCAATCGGTCCGACCCTGGAAAAGCCGGGCGATATTCTCCAACGCATCGCCGCCTTTTGCATCTTCAGATTTGATTTCTATCGCCAAGTTTCGATCGGGTCTGATTGCGATCGCATCGGGTCGATACTTCCCCATGAAGGCCGGCAGCATGCGTGCATCCGGCTCAACGAAGACGGAAAACCCCTCGGCTTGGAGTTGCTGTGCCGCTTGGTCGAGGACGTAGCGCTCAGTCACATTCATCGAAAATCCTCAAACGGATCGGCCGACAACCGAACGTACAGCACTGGCTTGGCATGATCTACGGCTCGAGCGAGCGTTGGCGTAGGTGCCGTGAATTGAAACTCAACACCTGGTTCGAACTTCTGCACCAGAACCCGCTCGACCTGAGCGTCATCCATGAAGACGTGGCGCTTCAAAGCATCCAAGGTGAGCTTGATGATGTTGTCCACATCGCCCTGCATGCGTCCAGCGGGAAAGTAGAAAAGAGTTGCAGCGAGCCTGCGCTCCGTCGCGAAATGCCCGCTGGGGAGAACCGCCTGGCAGGCCTGTCTGACGAGCGCCCGCCATTGATCCCTCGTCTCCGCGCGCTTCGTTTGCAGGGAAGCCGGTGTGCCTACAACGAGGAACTCGATCGGAAAGTCCGGTTCGAGTTCGTGGTCGGGCACGCGTTGATCCTCGGACGTAGCAGCTATATCCACCCATCCTGCTCTCAACCGTCTCGCGAAATCCAGCATATTCCATGACCACCATCGGCATCCTCGAAACCGGCGTCCCACCCCCCGATCTCGTGGCGCGTTACGGTCGCTACGACGCCATGATGCGGCGCATGCTGGGCGACGGCTTCGGCTACCGCAGCTACGACGTCCAGGCGGGAGAACTTCCGGCAGCGCCTGAAGACAACGCCGCCTATGTCATCACGGGATCCTCGGCCGGGGTCTACGACCCGCTGCCCTGGATCGCACCGCTGAAAGGGTTCATCCGGTCGGCGCAGGGGCGGGCCAAGCTCGTCGGCCTCTGCTTCGGCCACCAGGTCATGGCCGAGGCCCTGGGCGGACGGGTGGAGAAGAGCGGCAAGGGCTGGGGGCTGGGGCTGCACACCTATGAGGTCGCCCAGGCCGCCCCCTGGATGGACCGGAACACACGCCGGATCTCGGTCGCGGCTTCGCATCAGGACCAGGTCGTGGCGGTGCCGGAGGGCGTCACGGTGCTGGGGCACAGCGCGTTCGCGCGCTATGCCATGCTGGCCTATCCGGGCGGGGACGCGATCTCGGTGCAGTTCCACCCCGAGTTCGAGCGCGGCTTCGCCGAGGCCCTGGTGGACCTGCGCGGCCTGCGCATCGGTCCCGACGCGGCCGAGCGCGCCATGGCGTCGCTCGGCGAACCGAGCGACGCGCCCCGGGTCGCGGGCTGGCTCAGGCGCTTCATCATGGGCGCTTGAAGCGCGTGCTCAACCGTGGGCGTAATCCCAGTAGAGCTGCCGGGCCTTGGCGTAGACGGGCCCGGGCTCGACCGCGCGGTCGTCGATGCGGGTGATCGGTACTACTTTCGAGAAATTGCCGGAGGAGAAGACCTCGTCGGCCGCCTCGAAATGCGCGTAGCTCATGGTGGCCTCGACCACGTCGAGGCCGGCGCCGCGCAGCAGGCCGATCACCCTCGCTCGCGTGATCCCGGCCAGGAAGGTGCCGTTCGGCACCGGCGTAAAGACCACGCCATCCTTGACCATGAAGACATTGGCGTTGGCGAGTTCGGCGATATTCCCGAGTCCGTCGCGCATCAGGCAGGTATCGAAGCCGCGCCGCTTGGCTTCGGCCAGCGCCCGCGCGCCGTTGGGATAGAGGCAGCCCGCCTTCGCCTCCACGGGTGCGCTCTCGGACGTCGGGCGGCGGTAGGGCGACAAGGTGACGGACAGGCCGGCCGGTTTCGGCATGGGGGCGTCATAGATGGTGAGGCACCAGCGCGTAGACGCGGGATCGTACAGCACGCCGCCACCCACCATGCCTTCTTCGGCCCAGTACATAGGACGGATATAGAGTTCCGATTCGGGGCCGAATTTCGCGATGCCCTCCCGGGCCAGTTCCGACCAGCGCGCCGGCGCCACGATGGGGTCGAGCCCGAACGATGCCGCCGAAATGTTGATGCGGGCGCAGTGGAGATCGAGGTCGGGCGTCGTGCCTTCGAAAGCGCGGGCGCCGTCGAACACCGTGGAACCGAGCCAGGCGCCATGCGTCCGTGGTCCCATGATGGGCACGTTGCCCTCGTGCCAAACGTCCTCGAAGAAGGTCCAGGTTCGCGAATGCATGTGGCGTGTCCCGCACGGTGCCGATGGCCGGGCAGATTAGCGGAAGCAATCGTCAACCGTCACCCTCGGCCCGGTTCGGTCTGACCGAGCCTGGGCTCCATCCGGGCCGGGTCGGCGCGCCGCCGCACCCCGACCCGCCCGATGGCGAAGATCGCGAGCGCAGCGTGGGTGACGGCATTCTGAAGGAAGAGCGCCTGGGCGCCGTAGCGTGCCATCAGGGTCGATGCCAGCACCGGCGCCAGGATCGCACCGAGGCAATATAAGAACAGCAGCCCGGACGAGACCGACACCGCATGTTCGGGACCGGCGCGATCGTTGGCGTGGGACACGGCCAGCGTATAGAGCACCATCGTGGTGGCCCCGACTGCGACTCCGAGCCCGCATACCACGCCGAAGGGCAGGGTGCTGCCCAGCGCCAGCATCACCTCGGCCACGGCGCCCATGGCGGCCGAGACGGTCAGCACGATGCGCCGGTCGACCCGGTCGGACAACCGGCCTACGGGGTAGAGCGCCACCGCCGTCCCGAGGATCACGGCCGTGATGAAGCTCGCCACCCCCGCCGAGCCGAAGCCCAGGCTGAGACCATAAACGGGCGCTAAGGCCCAGAACGCACCGTTGGCGCATCCGATGCAGAACACCGACACCGCCGCGACCGGTGCCGTGCGGGTGAGCCACGGGAGGCGCAAGCTGATGGTGCGGGGCCGGGGCGGGGGCTCGGCCTTGGTGAACGCCATGGGCAGCATGGCCAGGGCGAAGAAGCCGGCCGTGATCGAGAACAATGTCGGTGAGCGCGGGTCGACGAAGGCGAGGATCCCCTGGCCACCCGCCGTGGCGCCGTAGCTCACCACCTGGTAGATGGCGTAGACCCGGCCACGGTTGCTGTTGTCCGACTTGTCGCTGAGCCACGCCTCGATCACGGCGTAGAATCCCGAGAACACGAAGCCGATGCAGTAGCGCAGGCCGACCCACACGGCCGGGTGAACGACGGCCGGGTAGATCAGAGTGATCAGCACCGCGACCGACACGAAGGCCGAGAAAGCCCGGATATAGCCGGCCCGCGAGATGAGGCCGGGTGCCGCCAGCGTGCCGGCCAGCATGCCGGCGAAATAGGCCGAGCCCAAGAGGCCGATGGCGAGGTCCGGGAAGCCTTCGAGCTTGCCGCGCAGGGGCACGAGCGTGTTGATGAGGCCGTTTCCGGCGATCAGCCAGAGGACGGAGGAGAGGAGCGCGGTGATCGAGGAGGCGGCGGGCATGCGCCCTCCATGCATCGCGCAACTTGGCGAAACCGTGTTTGTAGACGAATGAAGCGGGGTCGGCCGTCGTTTCGGCGCAAGGCGTTGCAGGATGGTCGCGCCGCGGCCCGATCCGCGGCGCGGGAAGCCGGCCCGCCTGACCGGTGGACCCCTGCCGCCGCTGGTGTATAAGCGCCGGAGAACGCCGCAGCGAGGCGCCGCCCGTCGCGAGCCCAACCGGCGCGTTCATGGCGGAGCTGCGGCACTATGGGCGCGCATCTCCGTTGTTTGGGGAACGAGATGGTGCAGGATCGCAAGCAAACGGAGGGAGGCAGCCGTGCCGACTGGTCGCCGTCGAGCTGGCGGTCGAAGCCGGTCGAGCAGGCGCCCGCTTATCCCGATGCCGACGCGCTGCAGGCGGTGGAACGGCAGATCGCCGGATTTCCACCCCTGGTCTTTGCCGGCGAAGCCCGCAAGCTGAAGCGCTATCTCGGCGACGTCGCCCAGGGCAAGGCGTTTCTGCTGCAGGGCGGCGACTGCACCGAGGCATTTGCCGAACACGCGGCCGACAACATCCGTGATTCCTTCCGCGTGTTCCTGCAGATGGCGCTGGTGATGACGTTTTCGGGCGCGGTCCCGGTCGTCAAGGTCGGCCGCATCGCGGGCCAATTCGCCAAGCCTCGGTCGGCGCCGACCGAGGTCAAGGGCGGTGTCGAACTGCCGAGCTACCGCGGCGACATCGTCAACGACATCGCGTTCGACGCGGCCGCGCGCACGCCCGACCCGCAGCGCCAACTCGACGCCTACCGGCAGTCGGCCGCGACCCTGAACCTGCTGCGGGCTTTCGCGAGCGGCGGCTACGCCAACCTCGAGAACGCCCATCGCTGGATGCTGGGCTTCGTTCAGGACAGCCCGCAATCGTCGCGGTACGGCGAGGTCGCGGACCGGCTGACCGAGGCGCTCGACTTCATGAAGGCCATCGGCCTCGATCCGGAGCACCATCCGGAGCTCCGGCAGACCGATTTCTACACGTCCCACGAGGCGCTGCTGCTCGGCTACGAGCAGGCCATGACGCGCGTCGACTCGACCAGCGGCGACCATTACGCCACCTCGGGCCATATGATCTGGATCGGCGACCGAACCCGCCAGCCGGGCGGTGCCCATGTCGAGTTCTTCCGCGGCGTCAAGAACCCGATCGGCCTGAAATGCGGTCCCTCGCTCACGCCCGACGGGCTGCTGCGGCTCATCGACATCCTCAACCCGGCCGACGAGGCCGGCCGGCTGACGTTGATCTGCCGGTTCGGCGCCGACAGGGTGGGGGACCATCTGCCGACCCTGGTCCGGGCCGTGAAGCGCGAGGGCCGCACGGTGGTCTGGTCCTGCGACCCCATGCACGGCAATACCATCAAGGCCTCGAGCGGTTACAAGACGCGGCCGTTCGACCGGATCATGGGTGAGATCAAGACCTTCTTCGCGGTTCACCGGGCCGAGGGAACCCATGCGGGCGGCGTACATCTCGAGATGACCGGCAAGAACGTGACCGAATGCACGGGCGGGGCGCGGGCCATCACGGACACCGACCTCAGCGACCGCTACCACACCTACTGCGACCCGCGCCTCAACGCCGAGCAGTCGATCGAAGTGGCGTTTCTGGTCTCGGAACTGCTCAAGGCGGCGCGCCAGGATCGCACGGCAGCCTGGCAGGCCGACGCAGCGGAATGAGCGGTGGCCGGACTGGACAGGACACGAGGGTCCCGCCGACCGCATGGACTACTGCTCCGGCGCGTCGCGATCCCGACCCAGTCGGGCGACGAGGATGTGATGCATTGCAACATCTGCGGCGGCACCGCTTTCACGGACATGCCCAAACGTCCCAGGGTGCGCTGCGCCGATTGCGGCTCGCTCGAACGGACCCGCGTCGCGGCTCTCCATCTGACCGAGCATCTGCGCCCGCGCCTCGGTAGCCATATCCTGCATTTCGCACCCGAGCGGGGCTTCGCAGCGATGCTGCGGGAACTTGGGGGAACCAACTACCGCGCCCTCGACATCGACCCGTCCCGGTACCCGGGGCTCGACGTCGAGCCGTTCGATCTCTGCGAGGACGTCTTCGACCTCCCGCTCGACCGCTTCGACCTGATCGTCCACAACCACGTGCTCGAGCATATCGAGTGCAATTATACGGCGGTACTGACACGTCTCGCGCGGTCCCTGTCGGAGACCGGCACCATGATGTTCAGCGTGCCGATCCTGCCGGGAGAGTTCACCGACGAACTCGTCGACGCATCCTGGGATGAGAAGCAGCGGCGGTTCGGCCCCATGGTGCACGTGCGGCGCTTTGGGCTCGACTTCCTACAGAGGACGCTCGGGATGATCTTCCCGATCCCAGACAGCTACGATCTGCGCGCCTCGTTCTCCGAAGATCTCCTCATGGAATGCAACATTCCGCGGCATCACTGGGCCAGCTACACGGGCGCCAGTGTCTTCCGCCTGCGCAAGACGGACCTCCGTTGCTGAGGCAACAGGAGACCGGAGCGGGGCTTACAAGATCGGGCTAGACGTGGGAGTCGCGATCAATCGGCTATCGGTGCATGGAAAGACGCTCGTTCTCACCGCCATTGCCGGGTTTCTGGCCCGTGACCAGCGCCTTGGCGTAGGCGTAGAGCACGACCATCTTTCCGGACGGCGCGTCCCAGTATTCAGCGTCTTCGATCAAGACCGTGATCAAGGCGATCGATGGGTCATCGACGCCTTTTGGGAACCATGCCTTGGCGGAAGCCGTCCAATGATCCCGGACCGCGGCCTTGTCGGTGGTGATCGAGCCTCGCCCGCGGAGTGCCACGTATTTCTGGGCATGGTGGTCCGAGAAGGTGACGATGGTCTCCGGATCCGTTTCGAGGTCGTGAACCTTGCCGGACTCGACGTCGGTCAGGAAGTAGAGAGAGCCGCTGAATTCGGCATCGCTGGCCGCCATGGGCCGACTGTGAAATTTCCCATCGGTCCCGCGGGTCGACAGCATGGCGATCTTCAGATCCTTGACCATGTCCATGAGCTTGGTCCTGGTCGCCTCGTCGTGCTGATCCATGTCGCTGTCCCCTGCGGCTGCGTCACTGATCAATACCGGCCCGAAGCGGCAGTTCCTGCATTGGGGGTGCGACCCTTGTACCCGGCCGGCGATCCCGTTCAGTTCCGGTCGTCGGGAAGCGCCGGAATGGGCATGATGTGGACGCCATCTTCGACGAGTGCATGGAGTTCGTCGTCGGTCGCGGTACCGTAGATCGCACGCGGAGCCGCGTCGCCCTCGTGGATGCGACGCGCCTGTTCCGGGAAGGTGGGTCCGACATCCTCGGCATTCCGCTTCAGGCGCAAGTGAAGTTCTCGCACTGCCGCCCGCAGGGTGCCGAAAGCCTCGTCGGCGATGAGGGTGGGTGATGCCTGTCCCGGCGCTTCGGGTAAGGGTGCCGCCGGGACGGTGGCCTCCACCGCCTCCGCCCGCACGGATGGGGCGGCACCCCGGGATCGACGCACGGCCGGCGCCATCACGGCTTTGCGGACCTCCGCCGTCCCGCAGGTCGGGCAGCCTACCTGGCCCGAGCCGCTCTGCTCGTCGAACGTCTCGCTATCGCGGAACCACGCCTCGAACGAATGATCGTGCCGGCACAGAAGGGCGTATTTGATCATTGCCCGTCAGACTGCCAAGATCGTATCGAGCTCGCCTGCCGCTTCGAGGTCGTAGAGTTCGTCACACCCGCCGACGTGCCGCTCGCCGACGAAGATCTGCGGCACGCTGGAGCGTCCGTTGGCGCGCTCGCTCATGACGGCTCGGCCGGCGCGATTGCCCGTCACGTCGATCTCATCGAAATCGATGGCCTTGCGGTTCAGAAGGTCTTTGGCCGAGTGGCAATAGGGGCAGAAACGCGTCGTGTAAATCGTGACGGGCGACATCGGCTGTCCTCGAATCCTCGCCCTACATATGGCCTCGTCAACTTTCCGTAACAACCCGCGCGAAGACCAGGACGTCGACGTTCGCGGCGCCGGCCCGCAGCAGCGCACGGGAGGCGGCGTTGAGCGTCGAGCCCGTCGTCAAGACGTCATCCACCAGCACGATCCGCCGTGCCGCCACGCTGCCCTTCAGCGCAGGATCCACGGTGAAAGCGCCCTGCACGTTCTCGATCCGTTGCGCCCGCGACATGCCGACCTGGCTGGCGGTCGCCTTCACGCGCAGGAGCGGCATGGGGTCCCACGCGATGCCCGAGGCACGCGACACTTCGCGGGCCAAAGCGGCGGCCTGGTTGAACTGCCGTTTCCACAAGCGCGCGCGATGAAGCGGCACCGGCACGATCAGGTCCGCGTCGGCCAATAATTCGAGCCCGGCCCGGGCCATCCAGGCGCCGAGTGGACGGGCGAGATCGAGCCGGTCGCCATATTTCAAGCCGTGCATCAGCTTGCGGGCCGGCCCGTCCTCGAAGCGGACGACGGCCCTGGCCCGGCCGTAGACGGGTGGACGGGCCAGGGCTTCCGGTGACTGGAGACCCGCACCCAGATCCTGGGCGAAGGGCGTGCCGAGCCGCTCGCAGAACGGCCGCTCGATGAAGCGCATGCCGCGCCAGCAGGAGCCACAAAGGCCCGATTGACCGTCCACCGTGCGCCGGCAGCCGACGCAGGCCGGCGGAAACAGGATGTCGAGCGCTGCTGCGCAGGCGCGCGCCCCGGCGGCCGACAGCCGGCCGCCGACAGATCGCGCCGCGGCAGGATGGAGATGATCGGAACGATCCATCATGGCGGCAAGGATAGAGGCGGAGCCGTCCTCCGACCAGTTCGATATCCCGGTCGGCTCAATGTCGCCCGGTTTGAGACATTGTCGCGTCATGCTGACGCTCGTCGGTGTGTCCCGCGCTCGACATTCGGAAAATGCGGACTTTGCAAGCCGGGAGCGTGAAGCTAAAGCGTTAACAGCCGGGAGCTATCCTCGTTTCGGCCGGCCCTGCCACGACCAATCGGAATGTCCTTCGATGAAGTTTACGCGCTTGTTCTGGCGCTCGGCCGGCTCGCTTCTGGCATTCAGCCTGATGGCCGGCGCCCCCGCCGAGGCCAATCCGGCTTTGGTGGTCGACGCGGCTTCAGGCGAGGTTCTCTACCAGGACATGGCAACGGCGCCCTGGTTCCCGGCCTCCCTCACCAAGCTCATGACCACCTATGTGGCGCTCAGCAAGGCCCGCGAGGGCAAGATCACGATGAATACGCCGCTGCGCGTCTCAGCATACGCGGCCAGCATGCCCCCTTCCAAGATGGGGTTCCGCCCCGGCACGTTGGTGACGCTCGATAACGCGCTGAAAATGCTCATGGTGAAGTCGCCCAACGACATCGCCGTGACGATCGCGGAGGGCATTTCCGGGTCGGTTCCGGCCTTTGCCGATGAAATGAACGCCTATGCGGCCAAACTCGGGTTGCGCGAGTCGCATTTCATCAATCCCAACGGATTGCCTGACCCGCAACACGTGTCGTCGGCGCGCGACATGGCCATGATCGGCAGAGCGTTGCTGCACGACTTTCCTGAGGACAACGACCTTTTCAACATCGGCGCCCTGCAGTTCGGCGGCAAGATCATCCCCAATCATAATGGCCTTCTCGGACGCTATCCCGGGATCGACGGCATGAAGACCGGCTATACCTGCTCGGCCGGCTACAACGTCGTCGAGAGCGCCACGCGGGGCGACAAGCGGCTCATCACCGTCATCCTGGGTGCACCCTCGACCAACGAGCGAAACCTCAAGGCCGTCACCCTGTTCGAACACTTCTTCGGAAGCGCCGGCAGCGGGCTGGGCGACGTTGCCAGCCTGCCATCGAGCGACATCGTTCTGCCGCCCGACCTGCGCGGCCAGATCTGCGGACCGGGCCGTCGCGACGCCATCGTAGAGGCGGAGGCCGAGGATGCCGCGATCGGGCTCACGCCGACGAGTGCCGCTTCGGCCGCGACGCAGTCGTTCGGCAAGGCACCCGAGCGCGCGGACGTCATCGCCATGGCGGCCGGCCCCGCTACGGCGCTGAGCGGCCCCGCCGCCCTGTTGCACGCGCGCGATGCTTTCGTGCCCGTGAAGGTCTTCATCGGAGCGGCGCCCGGATCGAGCATCGCGGCGGTCGGATCGATCGAGGCGCCCGCGCCGGGGCCGAAATCCGCTCCCGACGCCACGGCCCGAGCAGCCGCAACGGTCCGCGACGCGGGCGGCGCCTCCGCGGCCGTGGATCCTGGTCTGCCGGCCCCCATGGCCTTGGCGGGTGCCACGATGGCGCCGGCGCTCATGGCGGCCAACAAGGCTGTGACATCGAAAGGGCGCATGAGCCTGCGGGTTGCGGCCAAGGCGGGGGTCATAGTTGTGGCCCCTGCCAAGCCGGCCCATAAGGCCGCGGTGGTCACCGTCAAGCCGGTCCCTAGCGCAAGACCGATCGTCAAGGTCAAGCCAGCCGTCAAGACCGCCCCGAACTCCACGAAGCACAAGAAGGCTGCCGCCCATTGATGGCGCTCGGAGGCGCAGTGCCGAGGGGTGCCGTTCCGATCACGGTACTGACGGGCTTCCTCGGCGCCGGTAAGACGACCCTGCTGAACGCTGCTCTGCGGGGTCCGGCGCTGGCCGGAACGGCCGTGATCGTCAACGAATTCGGCGCGGTCGGGATCGACCACCTGCTGGTCGAAGCCGCGGATCGCGATATGCTGGTGCTGACCACGGGCTGCATCTGCTGCGCGGCGCGCGGCGACCTCTTGGCGGCGGTCGAGAAGCTGCTGGAGCGCCGACGCGGCGAAGCCCTGGCCTTCGACCGGATCGTGATCGAGACCACGGGTCTGGCCGACCCCGGCCCTATCCTGAATGCGCTCCTCTCCGGCCCTGCCCTCGATCGCGGCGTCATGCTGGAGGGCGTGCTGACCCTCGTTTCTGCGGTGGACGGTAGGGAGACGCTCGACCGTTACGACGAGGCGCGCCGTCAAGTCGTCCTGGCGGACCGCATCCTGCTCACCAAGACCGATCTCCTGGCCGACGTCACTGGATCCGAACGAGCCGCTTCCCTCGAAAACCGGCTCGCCGCGCTCAATCCGGCGGCCGTCATCGGACGTGCGCGGCAGGCAGGCGCCGAAGCCTGGTCATTGCGCGACCTCGGAACACGCGCGATCCGGCCAGCCTCCACGCCCGCACGGCACCGCCATGGAGCGGACGCGCAGATCCGGGCCGTCACGCTCGAAGCCGCGATGGTCGATGCAGCGCGGCTGTCCGGCTTCGTGGTTCTCCTGCAGGAGCGCTACGGCCCAGCGCTGCTGCGCTTGAAGGGCATCGCGGCTTTCAGCCAGGATCCGCACCGGCCGGCGGTGGTCCAGGTGGTCGGACACCTGCTGCATCCCGTGACGTATCTCGATGCATGGCGTGAGGACCGCCACACTCGACTGGTCGCGATCCTCGATGGCGTCGACCCGGCCGATATCGCGTCCTTATGGGACGACCTGTTCGGCCCCCCCACCGTCGACAGGCCCGACGCTGCCGCGCTCCTGCATGAGCGGTCCGGTGAGCCCGGCCTCTTCGGCTAGAGTCTGTGAACAGGCTCGGTCCTTCGAGCTACAGCATGTCAGCGACAGCACGATATGCGCCAGCCGATCGTTCCCGAGGTCAAGTGCGACGGAACGCTCGCGGCCGCCACAGGGGCTCTCGACCAGGGGCCGGTCGAGAGTTTCGCGATCCGGTCGGGAGAAGTGAACTCAGTCGCCCGTGCCGGGATTGGGCGAGAAGAAGGCATCGAGCTTCCCGGGTTGGCCATCGTAGTCCTTGCCGTCGGCCGGACCATCCTTCTTGATCGAGATGTTGGGCCAGGACTTCGCATATTCGGCGTTGAGGCCGAGCCATTTCTCGAGACCTGATTCAGTGTCGGGTTTGATGGCCTCGGCCGGACATTCGGGCTCACACACGCCGCAATCGATGCATTCGTCGGGATGGATGACGAGCATGTTCTCCCCCTCGTAGAAACAATCCACGGGGCAGACTTCCACGCAGTCCATATACTTGCACTTGATGCAGTTCTCGACGACGACGTAGGTCATATCCTATCCTTTGACGCGCCTTCGGAAACAATGCGGAGATCCGTGGCGCGGAGCGAACGCGCTGACATGTCAGCTTCTGCTATCGGCTTTGGCGAGCCCGTGCAAGCGCCGGCCCGGGTCGACGATGCCGCGTCCTCGTCACGACGGGTGCTCCCCGGCGCCCGATGGCGATGTGAGATCCGCATAAAGCGTTTGCGCTTCGATGGCTGGGCCGCGTCGCTCTCCGGCGGCCAGGATTTTCATGACTCGGACCGTGCGCTCGAGCGCCACCGTGACGACGTCCCCGGGCTTCACGGGTTTGGCCACCGTCTCGACCCTGAGAGAATTGACCCGCACATGGCCGTCCGCGATCAGCTTCGCCGCGAGTGAGCGCGTCTTCACCACGCGCGCGAACCAGAGCCATTTGTCGAGGCGCTGGCGAGCGAGGCCGGCAGGCGGGGACGGCCGGTCGGTCAAGCCGCGTCAGCCATCCTTCTTGCGCTCGAGTTCGAGCTTCAGCGCCATGAGCTTGGCGAAAGGCGAATTGGGATCGGGCTGACGATCGCGCGGGGTGCGCTCGCTCGAGAACCGCTGCGGTTGGCCTCCATCCTGGCGCTCGCCGCCGCGATGGCCCTCCCGGCGCTGATGGTCGCCGCGATGGGACTCTCGCCGTGGACCGTCGGAGCGGCGATCGTCACGCCGCCCATCGAAGCGCGGCTTGCCGTTGCGATCCGGAGCGCCGGCATTGGCCGCCGCGGACTGCTCGCGTTCTGGCCCGGCAGAAGCTCCGGCCGGCACGGTCTCGCTCGGTTGCCGATCCCGGTGCTGGCCGCCGCCGCCCCGGCGATGCTGGCCGCGATCGTTCGGCCCCCGATCATTCGGCCGGGCACCTTGGGGACGTCGCTCGTCTCCGCGTATCGGAACCGGCTCGCCTGTATCGGGCACGCCACCGCCCGTCGGCGCCGCCATGGGCGGCCGCGTGTCCGAGGGCACGGGGCCGCGACGGTGATCCTGCCGCGAACGCCCCCGCTCCGGGCGGCGCTGCGCGTGGTGATTGGTCCGATGAGGACGCCAGACCTCGATCAGAATGGGTTCGGCCGAGGGCTCGATCTCGGGCGCCGCTGCTGGCGCCGCCGCCGTATCCTGCCCGATGGGCTCCTCGGGCTCACCCGCGGCAATGTCCAGTCCGGCTTCCACGGTCGAAGCGAGCCCCGCATCATCCGCCTGGACCACGGTCGCGACCGGCTCCGAGGTCGAAGGAATGGCATCGCCGCCGGCCACCGCGGCGTCGGGCGTGATCTCGGGCGACATCGACTCCGGCAGCAGCGTCCCGGTTCCCTCGGCCAGGACACCATCATCGTCCACCGGGATCGGATGCGGTGCAGGATCCCTTGCGTCCGTCTCGGTGGCGACGGCTGACAAGTCGCTCTCGGCCGGTGCCAGACTGACCGGGACGGGAGCTTCGGCCGGCTCGACCGGCAGAGAGTCACCGCTGGCTCCGGCACCCGCAGGCCCCTGGTTCGCCGGCTCCTGGGTGGCGAGGTCTTCACCGACCGATGCTTCGCCCGCGCCCTCTCCGGCCTCGGCCGTGTCACTCGCCGGAGATGCCGCCTGGCCCGTCTCGGCCGGTTCCGGCTGGATGGCGGGCTTCAGGGGCTCCAGCGGAGCCACGGGCAGCAGCGGGACCGTGATGGCGGGGCCGACCCGGCGGTCCAGCACGTAGCCGAGAGCCTTCAGGATGGAGGCGAAATCCTCGCCCGAGCAGCCGGCCAGCGAGGTCATCTGCACGGTGGTGACGAAACCGTCTCCATCTGCAGTGCCGGGCGGCGGGGCGCCGGGAGTCGTGCCGGGCCGATAGGCAACGGCGGGCCGGATGAGATCGGCCAGCCGTTCCAGAATGTCGACCCGCACCGCGCGTGCGCCGCAAACACGAAATCCGGCCGCGCGGTAGAGCCCTTTCGGAACCCCCTCGTCGGCCACGAAAGAGGTCCGTCCCGAGGCCGCAAGATGCGGCACCTCATCGAGCCCCTTCACGGCTTCGACGCCGCCGTGCTGCAGCGCCCAGAGCTGTGCGGCGAGCGCGCGGGGCGCCGGCTTGACCAGGGCCGGGAGATAGATGTGATAGGCGCCGAACCGCATGCCGAGCTTGCGCAGGGTGGCGCGCGCGGTCTGGTCGAGGGTCTTCATCTCGTCGGCGACGCGCGAGCGCTCGAGCACCCCGAGCGACTCGGCCACCTGGAACGCGATGCCACGCACGATCCCGTCGAGGCCTTCCCCGGTCTCGAGGTCCGCCAGCGCGCCGAGGTGCTTCTTGACGTGCTGGGCGAGCCACAGGTCGAGGCGACGCTGCACGGTTTCCAAGGCAAGGCCAGTCAGGTGCTCGTCGGCCAGGATCCGGGCGCGAGGCACCAGAAGCTTGTCGCCGGCCGCGAGCTTCGCCACGGGATCGCCGAGCCAGCGGATCGTGCCGTCGTTGGCAAGCGCGAAGCTCTCGTCGACCGCCGCAGAGAAGCGGTCGGCACGGCTCTCGATCTCGCCGCCCAGCGCTTTGAGGGCCGCGGCGTTGAGCGCCCGCGCCGCTTCGCCGGCCGCCAAAGGATCGGGCGTGAACCGAAAACCGTGCAGCTGGCCCACGTGCTGGCCTTCCACCAGCACGTCGCCTCCGGCCGTGATCTCCGCTTCCAACATCGCGTTCTCTCTCAACCGTCGCATCAGCACGCTCGTCCGCCTATCGACGAAGCGCTGGGCCAGTCTTTCATGCAAGGCATCGGACAGCCTGTCCTCTAGCTGACGCGTGACGCCCTGCCAATGCTCGGGATCGCCCAGCCAGTCGGGCCGGTTGGCGATGTAGGTCAAGGTTCTGACCTGCGCGATCCGGGCCGAGAGCGTGTCGATGTCGCCTTCCGTGCGATCGAACAGCGCCACCTGCTGGCCGTACCAGCCGTCCGGCACCCGTCCGGCCCGCACGACATAACCGTAGAGCGTCAGCGCGAATTCGGCATGGGCGGCCGGCGATACCTTGCGGTAGTCCGGCACCTGGCACACGTCCCAGAGCCGCGCCACGTCGGCCCGGGTCTTGGCGGCCCTGCGGACCCCCTCGTCGCGCGCCGCTATGTCGAGCACCAGCACGTCCTCGGCGAAGGGTGCCCGGGTGAGCCCCGGCTCGCCGGGGAACAGTTCCAGCGAGGACTGCAGCGACTCGATCGAGGAGAAGTCGAGGTCGCTGTTGCGCCATTGCAGGATCGAGACGGAGTCGAAGCGATGGTCCTCCAGAGCTTCCACGAGATCCTCGTCGAAAGCCGGGCAGCGGCCGGTGGTGCCGAAGGTGCCGTCCTTGACGTGGCGGCCGGCGCGGCCGGCGATCTGGCCCATCTCGGCGGCGTTGAGCCGGCGGTACTGCCAGCCGTCGAACTTCCGCTCGCCCGCGAAGGCGACGTGGTCCACGTCGAGGTTCAGCCCCATGCCGATGGCGTCCGTGGCCAC
>JAABUJ010004046.1_pt1 | contig 15770 bp, 15 predicted proteins | sample 5559131 | NCBI WGS metagenome assembly JAABUJ01 (sample SAMN10711875, study PRJNA513366) | rock metagenome | isolation source: Antarctica rocks | place: Antarctica: Victoria Land, Mt New Zealand nord | collected 2016-01-07 | reverse complement strand
TCAAGCGGAAGCGGGTGGTGGCGCTGTTGGGGGTGATGGAGGGGGGTGGGGTGTTGCGGGTTTGGAGGGGGTGGTGAGGGTGGTTGGTATGTAGTTGTGGTTGTGGTGGGAGAAGGGGGGACGTGGGGGGGAGGAAAGGGGAAAGGGGGATAGGATTACATCATGTGATCTCTCTTCTGGATACCCTTATCTTACCATGATAAATTGGGGGATGGGGGATGGGTCGGAGCAGAGCAGAGCAGAGTAGGGGATGGACTATGGAGCGTGCGTGGCTGGCTGGCTTGCTGGGCTGGTATCATACCGGAATAGCTGGGAGGGAGAGTACCCTGTGTGTGTAGTGCAGACATGGCGAGGATAGGTCGAGTGCGCGTTAGTGAACTGCGACTTGTATATGCTCCAGTGATAGTGGTGGATAAAGTAATGGTGGTCGATACGTTTGTTCTGCGCCGAGGACAAGGTAGTTGGTACGAAACAGGGCAAAGGTCAGGGAAGGGTAGCTAGGCCATGAAATACCAAACTACATCGTTGCGAATTCGATTGATTGATCTAGGATTTAGACGTCATGACTGAAAAGATGAACAAAGCGCGAAAGAGAGAGGACCGAATGTAAATGGCGGGGATTTCATCCGAATATTATTCGCGCGTCAGCCAGCTAGCTAAGCTACCGAAGATACGGTGACATGCGCAAGGCAGTTGAAAAAGGAAACGAGAAATGCCGATCAGAAAACCTCGAGCCACGACGAGCAAGGGGAAACAAAGATGATGTCAAACTCCCTCCTGAGCTACCTAGGACAGCAAAACGCCGCAATCGAAAAAGGGTACCCCTTGTGATCCCCTGGCCTTGGACCGGAAAAAGCTGGAAAGAAAGAAAGAAGCAAGAGAAGCGAGGTAGATGGATGAGATGGCAAAAGAGGTATCATCGTGCTGACTGGGAGTGGTGAAAATCAAGGAGAAAAATGGGATAGAAGGGACTCAACACCGGGAACACTCGTGCTATGCAGTTGCTGATGACGACGACGACGACGATGACGACGAAAATGTGATTCGCGGGAATAGATTCAAAGATGATGGTTGTAGATGCATGTGCGTACTTGTGCGTGTAGGAATCGAGATGTTAGGGAGGTGATGGATGTGCGGGATGTGTGTGTGATGGGAAGGTGATGCTGAAAATGAAAGCTCAGCAGCAGAGGGTAAATAGCGCGAACATCCGATGCGCTTGGATAATGACAATCTGAATGACCCGCCAGCCCACGGAAGGGACTGCGATGGAGACTCGGCCAAGATCGGTACTGCTATTGTCCCATGTCCATCCCATACTCGTCTTCCTCCTTGAAGCTCAGACCGCCCTGGCCACCGTGGTTCCAGAACTGCGGTTGGCCGTGTCCACCACTGTTTGCACCGCTGCCACCACTTTGCACGCCCGGACTCAAACTCTGTGGACTCAGCGTCCCGTTCATTCCAATCTGGTTCAGAGCCTCGCCGGCGACGTTGGTGTGTTTCGGAACCCTTAACCCACTTCCCGGTCCCCGAGAGTAGAAGAAGCTGCTAGCTCCGTTGCTCTCAATGGCATCGACCAATTCCGTCCGCATCCGCTTTTCTTCTTCCGTCTGCTCGAACGGGAACGTCCCACCGAGAGAGGTGATCAAGTCGGCGAGTTCGGACTCCTGCTGTAGTTTGACGTGGAGAGACCACATCAGGTCGCGCGTCCAGCTGACGGCGCCGTTCAGGATATCACCTTTGTTCGGACCCTTGTCCTTCTCTTCGATCGGAATGCCGACGGTGACGTTCCCGGGGCCGGTGGCTCGTCTACCGCCATTCGCGAGAAGTGAGGTGGCTTGCGGTGGGCTGATACCGGTAGCGCCAATGGTCGGCGAGAGCGGAGAATTGTTGACAAGATGTTTGCGGACTTTCTCATCTTCCAGACGATGTTGTGGGACAAGGTGGGAGAGCTCTTGGATGCGTTCGTTGATGTTATCACGACGGCGTCGCTCCACCATGTTGTGAGATTCTCGCCGGCGTCGACGCTTCGCCTCTTGGGTCTGATATGCCGGGACTGCGCCGCCAGGATGTCCGTTGTCGACTTTGGCTGGAAGAGAGGCGTGTTTGCCGGACTTGAGAATCTCAGATATCTGTGCGTGATGAGACGTGTGGCCTGGCGAAGAGATGGGCGAGTCGACGAAAGATTGCACACTGTTCGGCGTGCTATCCCACTGATTTGAGAGGCTTTTCTGCGGTCGATGATGATGGCTGAAGCTGTTGGCGTGGATGGGTTGCGAAGGGAAGCTGCCTGACTCAGGTGTGCCGAGGTGCAAACCGCCTAATGCTGGTGTCTTGGGTGTCATGGGGTGTCGGCTGTCCGACGGGTTCCGGTCTAAGCCGTGAGGGACGTTTGACCTTGATCGTGCATTCATGTAGCTGTTCTCAAACGATCCACTGTGAAAGTTCGCAGAGCCCGGATTGATCCGAGGTGAGGAAAGCTGTTGAGGCATCTGACCGAACTGGGCATAGTTGAAGCTCCCGTGAACAAACGGACTCTGGATAGGCGCACCATCCGGTGTGTGAGAGAACACCTGACTCGCCTGACTCTGATGATTCATCGAGTGCACTTCAGGGTGACCGTGATCTGAAAAGAAGCTCTGCACACCACCGTTACTGATTTGTAGGTTGGGGGACCCGCCAAGATCGTGATGAATTCCATTGATTCCACCTTGCCGTCTGTGTGAGTCGTCGAGATCGAGGTCCAGTAATTCGTCGTCGCCAAACCGGGAGTTACCCATGGTGAAGCTCGAAGCTAGATTCTGCTGTGATCCGAACGAGAAGTGGCCAAAGTTGCCGTTCTGCATGGTCAGCTCCGATGGATCGATTGCCCCGCCATTTCCACTGTGAGGAGATCCGAACTGTTGGCTAAATTGGTGAGGGCTCATCGAGTACCCCTGTTGGTTTGTCATAAACGGAGTCGGATCGAACGACTGATCTTCCGGCTCGTCTTTGATGAACGGGCTCGATGCCCCTGTGCCTGCCATGTTTCCGCTGTTGTTAAAGATATCTAGCCCTTCGTCCGAGGTGATATCGGCGTGAAGGTCGGCGTTCGGTTGCGCTTTGCTTCCGGCGGTAACGAAAGGGGAGAAGTGGGTGTCAAAGTTTCTGTTGGCTAGAGAGCGACATATGTGAGCGAACATGGGAACCATTGTGGGCTTCGCGTTTGAGACGACAAGGAACGGAAAACGTGATCGAGATACAGCAGAATGCAATTGAGTGGGCTTTGGAGGCTCTTTAAGAGTGCTTTGATGGCATGAGAGCCAGGGAAGGGCCGACTCACAGGATACTGGCATATTGGTTTCACCTAGCCGCACAACCGTCTAGGTACAGCGAAGATGAACACCAGAAGCAAGTTTACTACTCAAGCGAGATCGCTCCAGGGATCTTGGAATGTTTCTGGAACGCAGCCGGTATTCTGGTCGATCGTTCCTTGCAAGGCGCCGGAAGTTGAAGGCGGTGTGGATAGAGCGAAAGTGTGATCACGACACCTGCGATTGCATGAGCGGGCCGTAAGTTGGCAAGCGCAGGCGAAATTCTACCGGAAAGGGTCGCCGGGTGCTCCACAGCGGGATGCAGATTGCTTGCTGAGCTGGCAAAGCTTTGCGTCTGAAGCCGGTTTACTCTTGGTGTTTGCGGTCGAGTTGGATTACCTCGACAGTAAGGGTCCGCATAAACTGGCGCGGCCGATTGGTCCGGATAGGATGCGAGCTTTGGGACAAGCGCGGTACTGTCGTAGACGGGCAGGCTTGGCGAATGAGATGCGACTGATGCTGCAAGGCCGGGCACTGTCGTACAGATGACGAATTCTGCGTTCGCCGCTGCCCAAGACGGAGCAGATGAGTCCGATAAAGAGCGCGATTAAATCCCCAGCTCTGTAAAAAGATATCTAAGTCCCGGAGCGGTCTCTGCTTATTGCCGGTCTATGACTATACCAGAATCGACGTTAGCCTTGACATTCTTCGTCGGGTAACACTCGAGAATCCGAGCGACAGGGCGAACCATGGGGAGTCAAGGATACATGCAGAGAAAAACAATAACACAATAACATTGGTCGCGAAGCTGCATAAACCACCCAGACAGTGTGTGCGTGCTGCACTATGACATGACGCCGCTGGGGCCACGAAGAATAACGTGTGTGCACAGCATGTAAAGTGCCTCGCACAAAGAGAGAAAGGCAGGAACGACCTCAGTAGGGTTGTCTCGTAGTCAAACACCAACGATGAATTGTGCTCTCATGCTCGAAAGAACACCAACCTTTGACGATTGGGAGAGATGCTTACTAAGACGGACAGATTCGCCGCTGCCAACTTCCAGAAGAGACGACGGGCAACAGCAGAGTACTGCAGATAGCCAGGGGGTGATATCTGGCGATTGATATCAATGCTATTGTGCGAATTGCGGAATCTTGCCTTATCCCCGCATGCGAAGAGCAAACGCCACGCACCGGTTCAGTTCGATTATCCCTGGTATGTTTTCGCCGTCAAGGACAAGAGTTTGCGCCGGATGTGAGAGAGTAGGTTGGCGAGCAGGGCGGGCCGGTGGGATCGCTGGAGGATAGGATAATGGGTAACGGTAACGGGAGAGAATGGCAGGTTGCTGCCACCAGCCGGTCTAGAGTACTTTGAGCGTTAAGAGGATCTCTCGGAGAATTGAACCCTGTGTGTTACAGGTCGAGTGGTTTGGATGTGGGAGACGACGCTGCTGTAAGAGGTGATGAATAGCGGTCAGAACAGCCTCTTCTTCTTTGTTGGATACAGTAAGGTACGGAGTAGAGAATCGAACAAATGAAATCAGTGAATCGGTGGCAAGGTCAGTATGGAAGTGAATAAGGTGATAATGAGTAAGGTAAGTCCGATATGACGGGCGGTGCAGAGCGTCTGTCTGGTTGGTGGGAGTAAGTTATTGTACGTAAGTTACGGTGATCCGTTGAGTAACTTTGTACCGCACCTTGGTCGCCTCTGACATGCCGTACAAGTATGAGGTACCTGTTCTTTCGCGTGGCTCGGCCTTGTCCGAAGTATAAAGTACTTAGCTAATGGTAGCGACGTTTTGATCGGCACAGCCAGGCGAGCTCGGGGCGTTCCGGCGGTGAGTTCGAGTGGATGATATGATATGATATGAAAAGATATGAAAAGATACGATCGGAGATGATGATCTGATAAATGAAATATACTGACAGGAGAAGACTGGTGTTGATCGTTGATGTTGGTTGTTGTACGTTGGACGTTGGATGTTTGATCTGGTTGTTGAAGGCGATGTTGAAGTCGATGTTGATGTTGCTGTTGATGGCGATGAGAGGAGAGATGATTTGTTGCTAAAGTCCTTCAAAGTCAGAGTGGACGAATGAAGAGAGGAGAAAGGACGGGGCGGTGGGAATATGGTCTCGTTTTATTGGTAGGACGATAGCCATCTTGATACTGACCTACTGCAACTAAAGCGACGAAAGAACAGACCGGGTTGTCGATCGCAAGCAGGGAAGGAGAAGGAGAAGAAGGAGGAGAAATAGCTGCTGGAGTTGAGTCGACTCGCTTCAGGCGGGAGCATCAAGCATGCATAAGTAGTAGCATCGAGACCCTGAAAGCATCAAGCGTCATGCATCAAGCGTCAAAGCATCAAGCATCAAGCATGGAGAACGGCATCGGGCTTCAGCTTTATCTTTATCTCTCGAATGGCATCGATTGCCTTCCTGTGGGACGGATGGACTAGCGATCGACTGTTGAACAGGACTGGTTGGAGGGATGGAGGGATGGAGGGGTGGGCGGCTGGGGCGCTGATACTGCAGCTGTCATTCGACCGTGGGAATGGAGGTTAAGATATGTACGAGGACGTGTAGGGTATGGTGTCGTCGTACTCGAATGCCTTAGGGTAAGTTAAATCTACGACCAAGTGCATCTTTGACGGGGGGTCTCAGATATGTATTACCTCAGGATGGATGGTATCACTAATCCATTAAGCAAGATATCGTTGAATAATAATCATTCGAGATATCCCATGATGGTATGCCATGGTATGGCATGGTATGGTGGGCAGTGAGACTCGAGGCTCGAGACTTGGACCTCTCGACCAATGTGACTCATTCTGGACCCTGATCCTGATCCTGACACTGACTCTGATTATTATTGCCGTCTGAAGTACGGTATGGATGTTAATAATAACAGTCCATCCTTTATCATTCGCAACCTTGAAACTTACCGCTTCGAGCCAAAACAAGGAAGGCAAAGATGTGGCGCATGAACGCTTGAAACATAAAACATCCCCTACCCTACCCCAAAATCCCCGGTCTTTCCGAGCGATTGCCTGATCTGGCTGAGCATCGACAGAAGATGCCACCCTTCGTAATAATTTGTCTTGTTAGAGTAATACGGAGAGCAAGGTAATGAGGTCAGTGCAAGTACGAGTAAAGGTGTGTACGCGCGTACTGTAGGTAGGTAAACGGGCAGTATCAAGGAACTTGTTGTGATCATGACTGTCGTCGTCCCCATCGCCCCTGCCATACATACATACGGACAATGACAATAACCTCTTACCTTTGCAAAAGGGTGTGGGGTTTAGACCTCGGTCTGTACAATCCCTTACTCCCTTATTACCTTACCGATGCTTGTGGTTGTCCTTTGTCATCATCGTCCTCGATCATCCGACCAATCATTCATCATTCATCATCCATCATCCTCACCTACCTACACATCCTCTATACAAGCAATCCTCACGGTATGATTAACATTATTATATTTCCAATATGATTATTATCTGCATACCATAAACCAAGACTGATCGAGATACATATCCCTTACTCTTTGTCTATAGATCAGCAGCCTGAAAGTTCTAAAAGTCCTGGAATCTTGGAAATCCTGGAAATCACGAGCCTCTCCTTGTATGCATCCACATCGGATATCATCCCTCTCATTGGATACTCGCTCCTCACCACCACCACCATCAACCACCACCATCCCCTTCAACCTCTCCTGCAGGCAGACTAATTCAGCAAGTTGAAGGTCAAGGTTCGCTTCATCGCTCGTACTTGACCTGCTCACAACCTAACTAACTTACAGTAGGTATTGACACTAAATACCCTAGCAACATATCATCTGCACGAAACGCCCGCATTGCTGCGCTGCACCTTGCACGTTGATCTGCCGGCAAACTTTCTTCAATCCTCCACCGACCATCCCATTACTCCATTACTCAATCCAGACGACCCTTATACTCTTACCTTATACCGTCAACGAAAGGGAAAACAGTCCATCAAGCTTACGCCCGTGGTGGTGTGCAGCTCGGTTGCTGCCTCCCGTTGACGTCCGAGATTTCGACGGCCGGGCCCAGACATGGCTTCCAATGCCTTTCGCGACTCGATGAGCTCGCTGGGTTGGTCACGGCGGGATGCGGATATACCGGTCAATACCACCTCCACCTCCTCCTCGTCGACACCGATCCTGTCGAGGTTGAGGTCACTAAACCCCTTCGGGGACGGGGGATACGTCAGGCTACCGACACACGAGAACCCTGGGGCCCCGTTGCCTGCTCCGAGTCGGAGGGAAGAGGAGGAGGGATGGTTTGCATGTGAGTGCGATCTGATGCACTCCAGCTTTTCTTTCCCTTTCAATCTATCGTGATAAGAACCCAGTTCCTGCGTATCCGCCGTTATCACACGCATATGATCATGCACCCCACCGTCTAGCATACCGGCGAAAGGACGGAGAGACAAGAGAGAGACACGGTCCGGAATGCACGCTAATGATTTGTTCCCTTGTCGACGACACAGTGAGCCGGTGGGATCGCCTTCTCGTCTTCGGTGCCTTCAACGTAGCCGCGTTGGCCTGCTTCGTCATCTGCTTCGCCTTGTTTCCGGTTTTGTCGCTCAAGCCGCGCAAATTCGCCATCTTGTACGTATTTCCCGACCCCTCCCGTTTGCTTGCGACGCGCCAAACCCTACCCAGCTGTAGGTGACCGTGCGACTTGCACGCGCCACTTTTCTGTCTCGCTCCCCCCCCCTTAACATCGAACCCCACCTTTTTGGTTTCCGCATCATGAGGCTTGATACCGGTCGGGTCGCCGCAGCAGAGGCCGGAGCCATGTCTCGACTGCCTACATGGCTTTCCTGACCACGCCGTACTGGATGCCTCGTTTTGGCTTGCCTTTGACCGGTGTCTCACCTCGCGACTGTTGCCTCGACATGGGTCGAGGTTGTCGATGCTCGAAGGAGTCATCGACACATTGTCTCAAGATGGAAAACAGCGATGTCGTCATCACTCGTCGAATCTCCAACATCGCTGACATTGATGATCATGTACGAACAGATGGTCCATGGGCTCCGTCCTCTTCCTCGCATCATGGGCCGTCCTCATGGGCCCTCTCACCTACGCCAAACACCTCCTCTCCACGCCACGCCTGCCCTTCACCGCCGCCTACTTTGGCGCCATCACTCTGACCCTCTACTTTGCCGTCGGCGTAAGTCCACCGTCTCCCTCGTCGCGCTTTACATCGCCTTTCCGTTTCTCCTCCACGTCTTTCAGACTACCACTACCAAAAGATGAAACCTCAAGCTGACTGATTTCCGACACGCGCACAGCTCCACAGCACCCTCCTCACCCTCATCTCCTCCATCGCCCAACTCGCCGCTCTGCTCTGGTATCTGGTCAGCTACTTCCCGATGGGCGGCACGGGCCTCCGGTTCGCGGCCCGCTTCGGCACGAATCGTGTCGCGGCTTGGATGACGGATTAGATTTCGCACATCGCAAGAATCATAGTTTATCAACACAAACCTTCTTCTTCGACTCATCTTCATCGTACGCGATGACGCGTCGTGGGAACGTGTAGCGCTCCATTCCCTCGTCTCGCCGTGCCATGCCATGCCATGCCATGCCCTACTCGCTCGGTCGGCTCACCGTAGACACCAGCCTGGATCTCTCGACCTTCGTCCCCTCAGGCCCCCATCCCATCTCTGGCTCCTCTCCGCATCACCCCTCGCCTCCAGCGCGACCACATCCTGCCCACCCAGAACCGACCCGGACCACCCCTCCGCCTCGCCCAGTCTAGCCCAGCCCACTTCCTTTCCCCTCGCTTCATTCCTTCCACTGTCCTGTCTCGCCTCTTCCGCCCCCCTCTCCCTGTCTCTCACCACGCACGCCGCCCGCGCGGAGATAGTAGAAGCGAGAAAGGACAGAGGAGAAAGGGAACGAGCGGTCTCCCTCGCAAACGGCGCAGAAGGAGGACAGGATAGGACAGCACAGAACAAACCAGGGCGTTCGATCGGACGCTGATGAGATGGAAAGAGATGCGATGATACGCGATGGGATGGGATGAGATGAGACGAGAGAGCCCCAGAAACCAAATCCGATCTGTTCTGTTTCTTCTTTTCTGTTTCTTCTCTTCTGTTCTCGAGGCCCTGGCCCCAGCCCAGTGCGGACACCATCTACTTCTACCTCTACTTCGACATGGACATTCTACTTCAACACTTTGATTTCATTGCCGGGCTCGGATAGACGAAAGGACGAGCGAACGAACGGACGAAACAGAGAGAGAGCGAGGGAGGGAGGGAGGAAGGAAAGGAGGCGGACGGGGGGACGGACGTTTCGAGTTCTTTCTTGGGGCGTTGAGCGAGTGAGGCAGGGCAACGATGGCTACCTTTTTACAAATGTATACATATACATACCGTCAAGCAAAGTAAAGCAAAGCAAGCGAAGCGGGAAAGGGAGAGACGCTAGCATTTTGGCGAATACAATTACACTACACCCCGTCTGTCTGTCCGTCTTTTCCCGCCCGGCGCCGCCGGTTTTCTGCCCGTGCTACGCGATTTTCTCTCCAGGAGCGGAGTTATCAAAGCCAACCACGCCAACCCTTCCCCCGCCAGCACCAGCACCACCCCTACCGCCTCGCCGCAACGCCCCTAACCTCTCCCGTAACAGTAACGTATCCCTGAACGCTCACCTCGCCAATCCCACTCCCCCCGCTGCCCTCCCCATCCCCCTCCATCCCCCCCCCACCACCACTCCCACTCCCGACCCGCAACCACCTCTCCAACAAGCCATTACTCTCCTTCGGCTTAACGCCCTCATCCCTCGTCCCAACCGTAACATGCGCAATCTCATTCGTCGTCCGCCACTCCCCCACCCCCGCCTGTTTAGCCGCCGTAGACGAAGGTAGCGACGGCAGGATACGCGCGACGAGGCACATGAGCCTGTCGTCCCAGACGACGCGCTCGAGCAGCACGGTGGCGTGGCCGAGGACGGGGGGTTGCGTCTGTGTATGGCTACCGTTGTGACCTTGGCGCGATATGGTGTCGTTGGGCGTCGAGTGGGTGTTGGCGATGTCGATGTTTGGGTTATGCGTTTCGAGCGCAGAGTCGTGAAGGTCGCTATACCGTTTCCACAAGTCCGGATGTTGGGCGGCGTTGGCGCGGTGAATGAGGGTGACGTGGAAGGCGGGCTGGAGGCGGCGGGCGTGCTGGAGCAGGTGGTAGAAGCGGGCGGTGAGCGGGTCGAGGGGGTCGAAGATTTGGGCGAGGGTGGTGAGGATTTGCGGGGTGGGGAGGTGGATGGCGAAGTATTCGATTTGGAGTGGTTTGGGTGGGGGTTGCGATGATGATGTTAGGGCGTTGAGGGGGGCGTTGGGGTTCTGGCTGTGGTTGTGGGTGTGGTTCTGGCTCTTGTTCTTGTTCTTGTTCTTGGAGGCGAAGCTGAGGTCGTGTTTGATGGCGGGGGCGTAGTCTGTCAGCGCGGTGGCGATGGCGTCGTCGAGGTCGGAGGAGGTGGGCATGTTGGTGATGAGTTTCGGGTATGCGGTGTGGAGGGCTGAAACGACTGTTTCGAGATTGTCGCGTGAAGAGGCGGCGACGTCGAGGTTGATGACTTCGTCGAAGAGGTCGTCCGGGTTGCTGTGGGTGTCTACCGGCTCGAAGCGGTTCAGGAAACCTTCCATGATACCGATGATTTCTTGCTGCGATTTGGTGCCTGCTTGGATGGTCTGGTGGTTGTCTCCGCGCGACAATACCCTGTTTCGGGTCACTTTGCGGATGTCAGGTAGCATCTTGTCTTTTGGGTCGTGGACGTAGTGTAAGGCCACGAAGTGGGCATTCGGTATGATCTTCTGGACGTCCTCCATGACCTGCTTCCGCTCTCGCTTCTGGTGGTTGTTCCGGTCTGCGATCATGACGGGATACGTGGCGAGAGAGTTGCACACTTGAGTGGCGAATTGGAGAGGCCGGTTGCTCTTTCCAGTAATGTTGTCGTTCTGCACGTGGCCCCAATTGAAAAGCTTCACCAGAGCAACGGCCACCGTGGTCTTGCCGCAGCCTATAGAGGCCACGGGAAGGAGGACGACATTGCGCGTTACTTCGTTGGATTGTAAGCCACCGTCAGCGTGTTCTTGTCGTATCACGTCCGCCCCTGTCAGACCCCTATCTTTCAAGAAGCCATCTCTCATCGAGATGATGCCGTGGTTTGCGTTGTATGCCTTTCCCAGACCCGGATTCTGTGCCAGCTGCCTTCTTGCGTAGAGCAAGTACTCCTCGGTGATCTTCTTGTGCTTCTTGTATCGAGGGGCTTTCCCTACTAATACAGCTTTGGTAGCCTCTCGCCACTGCCGGTACATCAGGTAAGGCTCCTCGAATTTGTATTTGAAGAACCAATCATGAAACCCCGAATCACTATTCCCTACTCTTGCTCGACATCGTATGACAAATCCTTCGGTGTCCCTACCATTCCATGACCCAGTCTCGGCGCACCCATCCAGGAAGATCTTTACAGCGTTGATATCATCTTTCACAAGGAACTCTGCCTTCTTAAACCCCCACTCGTCAGCGAACTTATGCACTAAAGGTCCAGAATAGGTGGCAAACTCCGGTAGATTGAGATTGATGCCATGAAGGTACAGGCCCGCGGTGCTTTCATCGTAGGCAAGAACATGCTCCTCGAAACTGTCATCGCATAGCTCTGCCACGGCCGTTACGTTTCTTCTCCTTAGTTCTCGAGCCAGGTCTTGCGTTGTTTTCCCCACGGCAGCCAAATGCTTCGCGACCCAGCGCTCTCCGGCAACAGCATGACTGACTTCTGTATCCTGCCTCACGCCGGTCGAGTGTTTGCTACACACCAACAACGTGCCGTCCTCCAGGCCGGAAATGAAGATGATGCAGCCATTCTCCTTGACACTTAACTCGTACGGACCTTGGGTCCGATGCACAACATTCTCCCACTTCGTTTCGTGCACCTCTTCTACGTTGAAGAACTTGTCGTATCCTCTCACGGCGATCTCGGGCGTGCCTTGCTTCGAACGGGTGGTAAACAAACCGCGGGCGTAGGTAGGAAGATCTCGTCGCTTATAGTCCCAATCTTGGAATCTCCAGGAATCAACGGTAATACCGTCGGTGCCAGCTACGGAGAAGGTGGACTTCTTGCACGAAAAGGTTTTCTTGCCCTGCTTGCTTCTGCCTGTATTTGCTTCTAACGCGCGGATGAGCGCAGCGACTTCCTGAACAACCTGCGGTGCATAGGGAGGATTGATCTCTTCAGCCATGCCTTTGATGTTCCCGTCAGTGCTCAATTGTTTCGTAGTTGTAAAGCGCCGAACGGATATGGGTTCAACTATGTCAGGCTTTGGAGAGACGGTTACTCTTGGAGAGCAATTTGACGAGCTTGCCAGGAGAAGGGACGGCCTTTTACTAGTAGCTGTTGCAGAGTGTTTTATTTGTGCCGTTGGCAGTGTCAATGACTGTGACTCTGAGTTGGGTTGGTGACTCAGTTCAGCTCTTCGGATCAATAGTCGTCGCGCTCCACTAATGTTAAGACTTTCTGACGTCGTTTTCAGCCCTGTGCCAGCCCTATGAAGCCATGATAAAAATCTCATGCCTTTAAGCTTCAACGCTGTGATTCGTAATAAGGACGCTGGAGGTGGTAGGAAGCAAACTATCTCAGGTTCAGAATGCCAATCGAATCTGAATACATGACGGTGAACAGCAGAATATCACCATCTTCTTGTTGTCATTTCAGTTTGGGCAAAATTTGTTTTGTGATGTCTCCTGAGTAGATCTTGCCAAAATCACCACCGTGCGGAAAGAAGGTTTCGAACCTACGAATGGGTGCCATGGAACGAATGTTCAGCCACGAGCGTTCTTCCACGCTTTACAGCTAAGAAACAAATATCATCAATCAAATAAATCACTCCCGGCGAAAATTGCAGATCTGCAGACGATGGCACAACCCAACATCTTCCTCCTTGCCGCCGACAACTCGGCCGCCCTTCTGCCCCTCCTCCGCACCGACCCCTCCCTCGCCTCCTCGCAAGACGCTCACGGCTACTCCCTCCTCCACGCCGCAGCCTCATACCAACACCTCGACCTACTCTGCAATTTAGTACAAGAATTCCACGCCGATGTCAACATCAAAGACGAGGACGGAGAGACACCTCTGTTCGTCGTCGAGACCGTCGCAGCAGCGCAATGTCTCTTGGAGGAGCTACACGCGGACGCATCTGTGCGCAACACGGAGGGCATGACGGCCGAGGAGAAAATTGAAGGAGAGGGAGAGTACCCGACTGTGGCAGCATATCTGCGGGAAACACGCATTCGGAATCCATCCTCTGCAAGCGATGTAGCTACGACTGCGTCCGTCTTAACTGAGGGTGCTGCCAATGGCGTGCATCCGCCCCCGCCATTACCGCCGAATGTAACGGTCAATGTGGGTACGATGTCTGAGCACACACCGGATGAAGAGGCAGATCCGGAGTTCAGGAGACGGATCGAGGAGTTGGCGTCGAGGGAAGACTTTCAGGGCGCGGAAGGACAGCGGGAACTGAGAGAACTGATTACGGACGCCGTGAGAGGAGTGGGTGCCGGAGGGCACGACAGGGACGTCAGACGGCGACTTGACTGAGGCTGTAAACGGCTGATATCTTTTTGCCCACCTGGTACCGAAAAGCTGTTCCTGGCCAGCCTGGTCTGCCCCTGAGCAAGACAGTTGGAATTCTGCATAACTGCAGAAGAGCTTGGTAGTACTTAAATGTTCTTCCGGTGCCATATCAGGAAGCGCAACCACTCTCCCCAATGAAGTCTTGCGCAACAGGACTCCACATAGGCAGCCGACTTCATATTTACCCAACTAATTAGGATTTCTATATCCAATTGGTATCTTGCCGAATCTATGAGAGCACACCGCCATATGTACAGGTTAGAAGAAATCTAAAACATGTTTCTTGTGGTGCCGCACTTATATGTCCCCTCTCATCTTCCTGAAGAAATCCATCACCCCGGTGAAAACAACCAACAAGATACCACCACCAGGACCTAACCTTAATACTTTGGGCAAGAATCCTTTGTAAAGCGCCGCGAACCCTTCCTCTTTCATAACGGTCCCCAGAGCTGGCCAAGCCCAGTTATATTTCGGGACGCTTCCAGCAACCTTGGGCGAGTTCTGTATCCTCGACTTCACCACATCCATCGGCGTGTTCAAGATCGTACCGACTGTTCCGCCGGTGGCTCCAGCAATCAGGTCATTCACCATCTGGCCACGCTTGGTATCCGCCTTTGGTATGAGCTCTCGAACCTGGAAGATGCAGCCGAAATACCCTGCGTTCCACAGGATGTGTCGCCATAGCGTACTCTCGAGACCGTTATATAACGCCAAGGGCCCTTCCGCTTTCATGACCTTGACCACGCAATCGATCATGCCATTGTACTTCCCGGCTGACGCACGGTCCTGAAGACGGATCTTTACAAGCTCGAAAGGAACCACGACGAAGGCTTCGGTAGCACCGGCCGTGGCGCCAGTTAGGACGGATAGTTGCTGATTCATCTTGGACATTGAGAAGAGGTCGCGGTAGAATTTACCCCAGGCGTCGTTTGCAGCAAACTTCGTCGCCCTGTAATGATGGTCGTGAACGGCATATCAGAGTAGGAAGAGCGCAGATGCCTTACCTCTTCGGCGCCTCCATAAGGATCGGTGCGCTGATGCCTCGATATAACCGCGAGAACCCTTCATTCTTGATAATCTTCCTGAAGCAATCTACCATGCCATTGTAGCCCTCCTCACCAAGCCCTTTGCCTTGTTGTAATTGACTACACCCATATTGATCAGCTCATCTCTAAGCTTTCAATGAGGCATTGCGACCTACACGCGGGTTTTCACTACATCCAAAGGGTACCTAATCGTAACCATTAGACTCGAAATCTACTCGCATTTCTCAGTTGGGCTTGGTACATCAATAAGATCTGATTCAGCGCGCCTTGTCAGCGTTGTCTAACGAGTTGATAGGAGGGCCGCTACCTCAGACACTCCAGCTACTGCTCCCGCCCCAAACTGGTAAATGAAAGGCAGAGGCCTGTCTTGTGCCATGGCTTCTGGATATCCGATAGGGGATGGGACCTTGTCACTTTCGGCTCCCTAAGAATAAAGAGGATCGAGAGTCACAAGTCGCTCTCTATAGAATTCGAACTAGGTCGGAATCGCAGAATGCTAACGATAGAAGCTATAAGGCACGGGGGGTATGGTTGAAGCCGGAGTTGCTTTTTCAAGATAATAATCAATACTGTAATCGGCAAACGGATAAAGACACTGCGGTGTTAGCGTGACAACACTTCTGTCGAATCCCTTAGGTAAGCATGCGATTGCACAGTACGGTAACGAATTTCCCTGCTACTCGAGCAACCCACTTATTCGGACCACCTCAAAAACCCATATAAATCACAACATTTCAATTTTCAATAACATCACAACATGAGATTGAAATTATCTAAGTTTTGAATA
>JAABUJ010004044.1_pt1 | contig 15775 bp, 17 predicted proteins | sample 5559131 | NCBI WGS metagenome assembly JAABUJ01 (sample SAMN10711875, study PRJNA513366) | rock metagenome | isolation source: Antarctica rocks | place: Antarctica: Victoria Land, Mt New Zealand nord | collected 2016-01-07 | reverse complement strand
GGTCGGCCGGGTCAGGCAGGTGATAGAACGGACCCAGCGACAGCGCCGCGTCGAACGAGTCGTCGGGCCAGCGCGTCAGGTCGCGCGCGTAGGCCTCGATGATATCTTCGACCAGCGCGCCCACGCCGGCCTGGGCATCCGGTCACGCGCGATATCCAGCAGGTCCGGCGAGAGATCGGCCAGCGTGACGTGATGGCCGTGCGCGGCCAGCCAGATCGCGTAGCGCCCCGGCCCGCCGCCGATGTCGAGCACACGCGCTCCCGGCGGCAGGCACGCGGCGATGGCGTCGGTGTTGACAGCCCACTCTACCGCGCCGGGCTGTGTCGTGAGCCGCGCCCACTCGTCGTGCCCACCGCCGCCCGCGTAGTAGGCGCGTAGGCCGTCACTGTCAAACTGGGTGTCGTTCACGATCCGGCTCCCTTAGTCTCGGTAACTTTCTCGTGCTTGGGATGATACACGACGCCGACCGCCTGAAGCCACGGCGGTTCCCCCGACGGGTTTGTGTCGATCCGCATTCCTACTTTCTCCATGACTCGGATAGACGCCATGTTGTCGTGGGTCGTCGTGGCAACGATGCGGCGCAAGCCCAGCCGCGTAAAGGCGTCATCGATCAGCGCTGTGGCGGCTTCGGTCGCGTAGCCCAGTCGCTGCTGGGTTGGAGAGACGGCCCAATACAGGCCAAACTCGGTCGTACTGAACCCGGCGCTATCCCCATCGTCCGTCGCGCGTAAAGAGGGCAACCGCCCGAACTGGTCCAGGCAGGGTACGTACCCGCACGAGCCGATCACCTGTCCCGTGTCCTTGAGAACGATGGCGCGCTCGCCGTACGGCGGTTGGTAGAGCGCGGCGTATTGTTCGTAGCCCAGGATCGTCCAGCGCAGCCAGCGTTCGCGGGCGTCGCGCGATTGCGTCCCCGCGGTCCCGACCTCCGCGTCGGCCAATTCGACATCAAGGATGTGGTGGATGGTGGCAAGGTCATCCGGCGTGAAGGGCCTGATCAGCAGACGCGTGGTTTCGATAGGCGGCATGCGCATGGATTCTCCCTACACCCTTCAGATAGTGTCCGTCAGACGAACAGAACGCTGTCGCCATACATGGCGACAGCCTCGTCATGCGTGATGAGGCGCATCGGCTCGAATCGCGCCTGCGCGACTAAGGCGCGGTCGAAGGGGTCGCGGTGGTGGTCGGACAGGCGCGCTACTTCGGCGGCGTGATCGAGCGTGAATGGTAGCGGAGTGAAACCGCTCGCCAGCGCCGCCGTGCGAACCTCGTTGACGTCGGCTGGCAGCTTGCCGAGATGCGCTTTGATCGCGACCTCCCACAAGCTTATAGCGCTGATAGATACCTCGTTGGCCGGATCGGTGATCAGGGCATCGGCCTGCGCGGGCAAGGCTGGATCGTTGGTCAGCCACCACAAGAGGATGTGCGTGTCCAGGAGCAGGCGCATCACGCACGGCCCTCGAACAGGTCGAGGATATCCTCCGGGAGTGGCGCGTCGAAATCGTCGGGTACCTTGAACTTTCCCTCGAGCAGCCCCCGCCGCCGGGGCGCACGGGCGCCATCAACCGCGACTAGACGCGCGACCGGTTTGCCCGCCTTAGCGATGACGATTTCATCCCCGCGCGCGGCGTCCTCCACGAGCCGCGAGAGGTGGGTTTTAGCTTCGTGGATGTTGACCTGACGCATGCGCCCTCCCATTAGTAGACTAGACGTAGTTTAGCATGCTGCCGCGCATGGTCACTCTCCGATGACGCCGTCGAGCAGTTCGCGTGTCGCGTCGGCGTGTCCGGCATGGCGCGCCGTTTCGTTGATCAAGTGGATGAGCACCCAGCGCAGGTCGGTCTGTTCGCCCCACCGACAGGGCTCGGTCAGTGACGGCATCGCTCTGATGGCGGCGTCCGTCGCCGTCGCCCGCTTTCGATAGGCGGCCAGGGCGGTCGCCACGGTCAGTTCACGCCCCGGCCTGAACTCCTCCTCGCTCCGGCTGACCTCCTGGCCGCGCATCCCGCCCTCGATCCATCGCCACTCGACGTGGGTGAGGTGGTTGACGATGCCGAGCAGGGAGAGCAGGGCGCCGTCGGGTGTCCACCGCGCGTCCTCGTCGCTCAATCCCTCGACCTTGCGTATGACCGCTCCTCGCAGGTAGCGTAGCCACCGCAAGAACAACTCCCGCTCGTCTGGCGTCCCACCGGGGAAGCCGTCCTCAAGGGGAGGCGCTGATCCCCGCATTTTTGCCCTCCTCTCGACGGCCCTGTCCGACTACCCTATACGCGTCCATACGCCCCTACGCCCCGATCTGTGCGCCCATATTTTAATCGGACACAGCTGCATAGCCATACGTCCCTATGCGCCGGCAAGCGCTGGGTCAAGCCCACGCAGGATGGCGTACTCCAGGCTGTCGGAGAGCGCGAGCCAGCTGGCCTCGACGATGTTGGTTGAGCTGCCCACCGTCGTCCACGACTCGTGCCCGTCGCCCGACTCGATGGTGACGCGCGTCGTGGCCGAGGTGCCGGCCGAGCCGTCGACGATGCGTACTTTGTAGTCGAGCAGGTGGACGTCGCGCAGCGCCGGGTAGAAGCCAGCCAGGACCTTGCGCACGGCGTCGTCGAGCGCGTTGACCGGGCCGTTGCCCTCGCCGGCCGTGTGGATGACCTCGTCGCCGACGCGCACCTTGACCGTGGCTTCGGACACGAGCGCCGCGCTGCCGCGCCGCTCGACCAGCGCGATGAAGTCGATTAGTTCGAACGGCGGCTGGTAGCCCTTTTCCATGCGCTTGATCAGGAGGTGGAACGAGCCGTCGGCCCCCTCGAACTGATAGCCGTCGTTCTCCATTGCTTTGATGCGCTGCACCAGCGTGCGCGCGTCCTGTTCGGTCACAACGGCGCCGCCCACGCGGGAGGCGATGGCTTCCTCGACTTTGGAGAGCACGTTGCCGCGCCCCGAGAGTTCGGAGATGAGCACGCGCTGATGGTTGCCCACGACGGCGGGCTCGATGTGCTGGTACGAGGACGCGACCTTACGCATGGCGCTGACGTGGATGCCCCCCTTGTGGGCGAAAGCGGAGCGGCCCACGTAGGGCGCGGCGTTGTGTAGCGCCACGTTGGCCGTCTCGCCGACGAAGTGCGCTAGTTCGGTCAGCGCGCCCAATTGCTCTGGCGGCAACACGTCGTAGCCCATCTTGAGTTGTAGGTTGGGGATGATGGAGCAGAGGTTGGCGTTGCCGCAGCGCTCGCCGTAGCCGTTGATGGTGCCCTGCACTTGTGTGGCGCCGTGGCGCACCCCCGCCAGCGTGTTGGCGACGGCCAGTTCGCTGTCGTTGTGCGTGTGGATGCCGAGTTGTACCGCCGGCCCCAGCGCTTCGCGTGTCTGGTCGACGATGGCCGCGAGTTCCTCGGGCAACGTCCCGCCGTTGGTGTCGCACAGGATGACGCACGCGGCCCCGGCGTCACGGGCGGCGCGCACGGTGTCCAGAGTGTAGTCGGGATCGGCCTTGAAGCCGTCGAAGTAGTGCTCGGCGTCGTAGAGCACGTCGCGCCCCTGCTCGCGTAAGTAGGAGATTGACTCGGCGATCATCGCTAGGTTCTCGTCACGCGTCGTTTCGAGCACTTCCGCGACGTGCAGTGTCCAACTCTTGCCGACCAGGGTCACGCAGGCGGTCTCAGCGTCGAGCAACGCCTGAATGTTGGGGTCGTCCGCGACGGGGGCGTGGGGGCGGCGCGTCGAGCCGAAGGCCGTGATCGTGGCGTGCCGCCAGGTCTCGGCGCGGGCCTGACGGAAGAAGGCGGCGTCCTTGGGGTTCGAGCCGGGCCAGCCGCCCTCGATGTAGTCCACGCCCAGCGCGTCGAGCCGGTGGGCGATCTTGATCTTATCGGCGGCCGAGAGCGAGATGCCCTCGCCCTGCGTGCCGTCGCGTAGTGTCGTGTCGTAGATGGCGATGCGGGTCATGGGAGCCTCCACAGTAGTCAGTAGTAGTCAGTAGTAGTCAGTAATCAGAAAAGCGTTGGCAGCCAGGAGACCAAGCCGTCAGCGGTCGAATCTGACTACTAACTACTGTCTACTGACTACTCAAGGAGGCGGCCGCTAGCCGCGCGCGAATCGCGTCGCCCATAGCGCTCGTGCTAATTGGCTGCCTGTTGGTCGCTGACGGCTGACTGCTCATGAGATCGGCCGTGCGCAGGCCGGCGTCGAGCGCGCCGGCCACGGCTTTTTCGACGGCGGCGGCTTCACGTTCCAGGCCGAGCGAGTGGCGCAGCAGCAACGCGGCCGAGAGGATGGCGCCGAGCGGGTTGGCGACGCCGCGCCCCGCGATGTCGGGCGCGGTACCGTGGACCGGTTCGTAGAGCCCTCTCTTGCCGTCCGCGCCCAGGCTAGCCGAGGGCAGCAGGCCCAGTGAGCCCGTTAGCACGCTCGCTTCGTCGCTCAAGATATCCCCGAAGGTGTTCTCGGTGACGACCACGTCGAACGAGGCGGGGCTGGTCACCAGGCGCATCGCCGCTGAGTCGACCAGCAGGTGCTCAAGGCTTACGTCGGGGTAGTCGGCGGCCAGCCGCGTTGCCACGTCGCGCCACAAACGTGAGGTCGCCAAAACGTTGGCCTTATCCACGGACGTTAGCCGCTTGCGCCGTCCTTGCGCGGCAGTGAAGCCGACGCGCAGCACGCGCTCAATCTCACCCTCGCCATAGGCCATCGTGTCGACGGCCTGCCGCCCTTCAGGCGTCTCGGTGACGCCTTGTGGGCGCCCGTAGTAGAGGCCACCGGTAAGCTCGCGTACGATGAGCAGGTCGACGCCCTCTAATCGCTCCGGGCGCAGCGGTGAGGCGTCGCGCAGCGGCGCGTAGAGGCGCACGGGACGCAGGTTGGTGAAAAGCCCCAGGTCTTTGCGTAGACGGAAGAGCGCCTGCTCGGGGCGCACGGACGCGTGCGGGTCATCCCACTTGGGGCCGCCGACCGCGCCGAGCAGCACGGCGTCGGCGGCGGCGCAGCGGGCCATGGTTTCGTCGGAGATCGGCGCGCCCTCGGCGTCGATGGCGGCGCCGCCGGCCAGGCGCTCCTCGAAGGTGAAGTGGTGGCCGTACTGGTCGCCGACGGCGCGCAGGACCTTGACGGCCTCGGCCGTCACCTCGGGTCCGATGCCGTCACCAGGTAGGACGACGATGGAGTAGCTGTCAGCCATCAGCCGTCAGCTTTCAGCAGTGTGGTGGTCAAGCGTATTTCCTTCCGATGTATGCTGGCCTGGCCTTAAAAGGTCAGGCCGTTCATGGAGATCCCACGGCCGCTGCCTGTTGATAGGGCGTCGCCGGTCGCTGATCGCCGGCCGCGATCACACGGTTGAGCGCGTCGAGGTAGGCGCGCGCGCTGGCGACGACGATGTCATTGTTGGCGGCGCGGCCGATATAGGCGCGGGGGCCGGCTTCGACGCGCACATGCACCTCTCCGATGGCGTCGATCCCCGCCGTCACCGCCTGCACGGCGTACTCGGCCAGGCGCGGCGGCTCCAGCCGGTACGAGTCCGGCAGCGCCGGCCTGACGATGCTGTCGATCGCCTTGAAGGCGGCGTCGACCGGCCCCGTACCCGTGGCGGCGACGAGATGTAGGGTCCCCGCCGCGTCGAGCAGGCGCACCGCCGCGGTGGGAATGCCCGGCTCACCGCAGGTGACCTGCAGGCCGTCGAGGCGGAAGGCATCCTCGACCGTGCGCACCTCGTCGGCCACGAGCGCCTCTAGGTCCAGGTCGCCCATCTCCTTCTTTTTGTCGGCCACCTCTTTGAAGCGCAGGAACACGCGGCCTAGGTCTTCCGGCGTCAGGTCGTAGCCGAGGTCGCGCAGACGGGCTTTGATGGCGTGGCGACCGGAGTGCTTGCCGAGCACCAGGCGGTTCTGTCCCAGGCCCACCGCGCGCGGGTCCATGATCTCGTAGGTGGAGCGCTCTTTGAGCACGCCGTCCTGGTGGATGCCCGACTCGTGGGCAAAGGCGTTGGAGCCGACCACTGCCTTGTTGGGCTGTACAAGCACGCCGGTGCGCGCGCTGACCAGGCGGCTGGTGCGGTGTATCTCGGCCGTCTCGATGCCGGTGGTGAAGCCGTAGGCGTCGCCGCGCGTACGCAGCGCCATCACGATCTCTTCGAGTGCGGCGTTGCCGGCGCGCTCGCCGATGCCGTTGATCGTACACTCGACCTGCCGCGCGCCATTGACAACGCCGGCGAGCGAGTTGGCGACCGCCATGCCCAGGTCGTCGTGGCAGTGCACCGAGATAACCGTCTTCTCGATGCCGCGCACATTCTCACGGATGGCACGGATGAGCGCGCCGTACTCCTCAGGCGTAGCGTAGCCGACCGTATCCGGTATATTCAGCGTTGTCGCGCCCTCGGCGACAGCCGCTTCGATGACCTCTAGTAGGTAGTCGCGGTCGGTGCGCGTGGCGTCCATCGGCGAGAACTCCACGTCTGAGGTGTGTGCGCGGGCTTGCGCCACAGCGGCGCGCGTCGCGTCGAGCGCGCCCTGACGCGTCGTACGGAACTGATATTGCAGGTGGATGTCGCTTGTTGACATAAAGACGTGAATGCGCGGCTTGGGCGCGACGCGCACGGCGTCCCAGCAGCGGTCGACGTCAGCGGGGACGGCGCGGGCCAGCCCGCAGATGACGGGGCCCTCGACCGTCTGAGCGATCTGCTGGACGGCGGCGAAGTCGTCGGGGGAGGCGACGGGGAAGCCGGCCTCGATAATGTCGACGCCGAGCCGGGCCAACTGGCGCGCGATCTCCAGCTTCTCGTCGCGGTTGAGCGTCGCGCCCGGCGACTGTTCGCCATCGCGCAGAGTCGTGTCGAAAATGCGTATGTAGTCCATTGGGCCTCCTCTTTAAGTGGCGAGTGACGAGTGGCGAGTGGCGAGTTGGTAAGTTGCCAGCGTATATCACCTTCGGTAAAAGTAATCGCGGCCGACAAACTGCTCGCCACTCGTCACTCGTCACTCGACACTCGTTATTTCAGCCAGGTCATCATATCGCGTAGGTCGCGGCCGACACCCTCGATCTGGGTATCGTGCTGGCGGCGACGCATAGCGTCGAACGCGGGCCGGCCAGCCTGGTTCTCCAGAATCCAGGCTTTGGCGAACGTGCCGTCCTGGATGTCGGATAGGATCTGCTGCATGGCCTGCCGCGCCTGGGGTCCAATGACCTTGGGCCCCGACGTGTAGTCGCCGTACTCGGCGGTATCACTGATGGCGTAGCGCATGTACGAGAGCCCTCCCTTATAGAGGAGATCCACGATGAGCTTGAGCTCGTGCATGCACTCGAAGTAGGCGCTCTCGGGCTGATAGCCCGCCGCGACGAGCGTTTCGAAGCCGGCCTGGATGAGGGCGCTGACGCCGCCGCACAGCACGGCCTGCTCGCCGAAGAGATCGGTCTCGGTCTCCTCGCGGAAGGTCGTCGCCAGCACACCGGCGCGCAGGGCGCCGATGCCCTGGGCGTAAGCGAGCGCATTGTCGGTGGCCTCGCCCGAGGCGTCCTGCGCCACGGCGATGAGCGCGGGCACGCCGCCACCCTCTTCGTAGACCGAGCGCACCAGCTGGCCGGGACCCTTGGGAGCAATCATACTGACGTCGATGAAGTCGGGCGGCTTGACCTGCCCAAAGTGGATCGAGAAGCCGTGCGCGAACATGAGGGTTTGGCCGGGACGCAGCGCCGGCGCGATCTGCTGCTTGAACAGGTCGCCGTGGATGTGGTCGGGCACGAGCACCATCGTGATGTCGGCCGCCTCGACGGCGGCTCCCACCGGAAGGACGGTTAACCCGTCTTCTTCGGCTTTGGCGCGTGACTTTGAGCCCTCGTGTAGGCCGACCACGACGGAGACGCCGCTGTCGTTGAGGTTGAGCGAGTGCGCGCGCCCCTGGCTGCCGTACCCCAGCACGGCCACGGTCTTCCCAGCCAGCCGCTGCGGATCGGCGTCGGATTCGTAGTAAAGTTGGGCCATGTATGCTCCTTCGTCGCTAAGCTGTCAGCAATCAGCGATCAGCCGTCAGCGTTTTAGTTGTGCGCTACCTCGGTAGGTGTGGCGGAATGAGTTGCCGCCGAACGAAGCTGATTGCTGATCGCTGACGGCTGATTGCTACTTGGTCATTGCGATAACGCCGGTGCGAACCATTTCCTTGATGCCATAGGTGCGGAGCACGCTGACCAGCGCGTCAATTTTGTCCTCGGGGCCGGTGGCCTCGATCAGGACGGCGTCGGGTGTGACGTGTACGACGGTGGCGTTGTAGACGCTGGCGAGTTGTAGCACCTCGGGGCGGTGGCCGGCGCTGGCGCTGACCTTGATCAACGCGAGTTCGTGCGCGACTACGCTCTCCTGCGTGACCTCGCTGACCTTGGTCACTTCGATCAGCTTGTAGAGCTGCTTCGTGACCTGCTCGACGGAGGTTCTGGCCCCGTCGACCACGACCGTCATGCGCGAGACGCCGGGTTGGTCGGTGTGGCCGACGGTCAGGCTCTCGATGTTGAACATACGCCGCCGGAACAGGCTGGTCACCCGGTTGAGCACGCCGGGTTGGTCCTGCACCTGCGCCACCAAGATGTGGTGTTGCGCGTTGGAGGGTATGGAGCGCGCTGTCATACCTGTACCAGCCTTCCTTCTTCGGATTCGATCATGTCGTTGACCGTCATGCCGGAGGGGATCATTGGGAACACGTTCTCCTCCTGCGTCACATGGAAGTCGATCAGCGCGGGACCATCGTGCGCGAGGGCCGCCGCGATCGCGCCAGCCACGTCGCCCGGCTGTTTGATCGTCCACGCCTTGATACCGTAGGCCTCGCCGAGCTTGACGTAGTCGGGGCTATAGATAGGGGTCGCCACGTAGTTCTTGTTGTAGAAGAAATCCTGCCATTGGCGCACCATGCCCAGGTGCCCGTTGTTGAGGATGCAGATCTTGACCTTGATGCCCTCCTGCACCAGTGTGGAGAGCTCGGGGATGCTCATCTGGAAACCGCCGTCGCCGCAGACCGTCCACACGGCGGCGTCGGGGCAGGCCATCTTAGCGCCCATGGCCGAGGGCAGGCCGAAGCCCATCGCGCCGAGTCCGCCTGAGCTGATCCAGCCATTGCGCTCGTCGCGGTTGTAGAACTGCGCCGCCCACATCTGATGCTGCCCCACGTCGGTGGTGACGATCAGGGGGGCGGGCGACTGCTTGTAGATCTCCTCGACGGGGTGAGCCGGCGAGATGCTGGGGCGGCTGAGGTAGTAGGACTCGCTCACGCCCTCGCCGGTGCGCCAGCTCTCGATGCGCGCGATCCAGTCCTGGTGTTCAGCCGGCTGGACGTGCTTGTTGAGTTCGGCCAGCACCTGGCGCGCGTCGCCCACGATCGGCACGTCCGCTGGCACGTTCTTGCCGATCTCGGCGGGGTCGATGTCGATGTGGATGACCTTGGCGTTGGGCGCGAAGTGGCTCAACTTGCCGGTCACACGGTCGTCGAAGCGCATGCCGAGGCCGACGAGCACGTCGCACTCATCGACGGCCTTGTTGGCGTGGACCCAGCCATGCATACCGAGGAACCCATAGTTGAGCGGGTGGCTCTGCGGTAGCGCGCCGATGCCGAGCAGCGTGTTGACGAGCGGGATGTGCGTGGTCTCCACGAACTGGCGCAACTCGTCGTAGGCGCCCGAGGCGACCACGCCGTGGCCGGCCACGATCAGCGGCTTCTTGGCCGCGGCCAGCAGGGCGGCCGCTTCCTTGATCTGGCGCACGTTGCCGCCGAAGGTCGGCTTGTAGCCGGGCAGGTCAACCGTTTCGGGATACACGAACGTCGTGACGTTTTGCAAGACATCCTTGGGGACATCCACGAGCACAGGACCAGGCCGGCCGCTGCGCGCGATGTGGAACGCTTCTTTGATAGTACGCGCAAGGTCGGCCACGTCGCGCACGAGATAGTTGTGCTTGGTGATGGGCTGGGTGATCCCGGTTGTGTCGGTCTCCTGGAAAGCGTCGGTCCCGATCACCGCGGTCGACACCTGCCCGGTGATCGCCACGACCGGGACCGAGTCCATGTAGGCCGAGGCAAGGCCCGTCACGAGATTGGTCGCGCCGGGGCCGGAGGTGGCAAGGCAGACGCCGACGGTGTTGCGCGTGCGGGCGTAGCCATCGGCGGCGTGGGCGGCGTTCTGTTCGTGGCGCACGAGGACGTGGCGAATCGGGAACTCGGGCAGCACGTCGTAGAGCGGAATCGTGACGCCGCCCGGCAGCCCGAAAATCGTCTCCACGCCCTCGCGTACGAGGCTTGCGCATAGGATACGCGCCCCATTCATCGTTTCCACAGCCTCTTCCTCCTTTTGCATCGCTCCTACCTCTTACCGTCCCTCACTACCTCTCAAAAACAGAAAAATCCCCTTGCCCACGAACGGGCAAAGGGACGAGATTGGCCGTGACCGTCATATACCTTGGTGATGCGCGCATACATGCGCGCCGATTTAGGTACGTACGATTACAAACAAAAAAGCCCCTCATCCCCAAGGGACGAGAGACCTCTCGCGGTGCCACCCTTTTTGGCCGGTCTGCTTGTCCGGCCCACTCTGCGCGCTAACGGTGCGTCCCGGCTCTCCTAACCATCCAGGCGTATATCGCGACGTGCTATACAGCCTGTTTGCTCAGAGAACGGCTCCGAGGTGAGTTCGGCGGCGGATTCTACCGGGATTCCAGCATCCCCGGCTCTCTCGCAGCATCCGCGCTGCCTACTACTTCTCGTCACAGCCAGTCCACTCATACGGCCACACGGCGAACCATGACAGCACGTTTTGATGGACACCCTCATTGTAGCCCGCCACGATGTCGCGCGCCTAGTGGATAGGGTAGACGTAAGTCATAGCCGGTGTGATGGGTATAGTATCTATCCGTCCGCTTGTTGTGAGGGTATTGTGAGGGTTTTGTCCGTGGTGTACGGCCCCCTCGCGCCGCATAATAGGAGACATGACGGGCTGATGAGACGCCCGCTAACACGAAACAGGCAGAGGAGACAATCGCACATGAACCGGAACACTGGATACCAACGCGCCGACGATCAGACAATGGACGCGAATATCACCCATCGATCGGCCTATCACATGGGGCGGCGTGCGCGCCTGTTTGGCGCGGCGCTCGCGACAGCCTCGCTCGTGGCTATCCCCGCGTTGGGACAGGCCCACGCCGCCTCGCCACTTGGCGCGACCGCGGCGTTGCGTTCTTACGCGTGGACGCACCCAGCTACGTCGCTGGCCGCCGAGTCCGGCTCTGTGACGCAGACATCGCTTATCACCGCGACGCTCGCCTCGACGGTCCCGTCCATCGGTGATGTGAATCCGTACGGTGTCGCCGTGATCCCGCGCGGCATGGGCAAACTCTCCGCCGGCAGCGTGCTCGTGAGCAACTTCAACAGCAAGGACCACGCCGGGATGGGCACGACGATCGTACAGATCAACCCCTCGGCCAAGACCCAGAGCGTCTTCGCGCAACTCGACCCACGGCAGTTGACCGGCTGCCCTGGCGTCGGCCAGGGCAGTGGCGTCGGCCTGACCACCGCGCTCACCGTACTGCGCCGCGGCTACGTCGTCGTCGGCAGCCTGCCAACGAGCGATGGCTCCCCGGTGACAGCCAAAGCCGGGTGCTTGATCGTGCTCGACACCAACGGCCACGTCGTACGGACGATCTCCACGCCCGACATCAATGGTCCGTGGGATATGACCGCGTACGATCAGGGCGCCCAGGCCACGCTGTTTGTCACCAACGTGCTCAATGGGACCGTCGCCGCCTACGATAAGACGGCCAAGGCGGGTAAAGTGGTCAACCGGGGCACGGTCGTGCGGCTCACCATCAGCCTCCCGCAGCCGGGCCAGGGGACGCCGCATGTGCTCTCGGACATGACCATCGCCTCCGGCTTCGCTGAGCAAGCCGACCCCAACGCGCTGGTGCTCGGGCCAACCGGCGTGGGACTTGGCAAGGACGGCACGTTGTACGTCGCCGACACAGTGGAGAATCGCATCGCGGCGATCCCCAACGCGCTGACGCGCATGACGGACGCCTATACGGGGCGCGATCTGACGGCGGGCGGGGACCTCAACGCGCCGCTGGGGCTGACGATGACCCCGAACGGTGACATCCTGACGGCCAACGGCGGCGACGGCAAGCTGGTGCGGACCACGCCTGACGGCAGCCAGGTGAAGTCCGTGCTCGTGGACGGCATCGGTAAGCCCGCCGGCGCGGGCAACCTCTTCAGCCTGGCCATCAGCAACGGCGGCCACACCGTCTACTTCGGCAACGACGGCGCCAACAGCCTGAACCGCGTCGCCCTGTCGCAAACGGCCCCATAATAACATAATAAAGCCGTCGCGCGCAATGGTTTCACAGAGGCGGGTGCGCGCCACATTTTCGCGCTAGGCGCAGCGAGGGCGGCTCACTGATCCCCGGCGCCAGGGATGATCGGCCGCTGGCTTGTGCGGACGGTGCGTGCAGCCCCCGGACGCAGCCGACGCGCGACGTGACGGGACCCGGACGGCGGGCGGGGTCGTCACGCGCGCTGACACGGGCGGCGTCTCTGGCTGGCTCGCTTGGGCTTGCGCTTGGGCCACCTGTACACGGGCAGCCCGCCGGTCGGCGCTGGCCACGCGGGCCGCGGGCCGCTGCTGGGTCGTAATATGGGGCCACGCTTCGGCCCAGCAGTCGCCGTAGGCTACCGTGCGTAGCGCCACCAGCGGGTTCACATGCGCGCGTTCCCCATGCATCCCCGCCCCCTTCAGGCGCGCCTCGACGAGTAGCTTGTGCGCGCTCTCCACGCTCCCGCTGCCGATGGGATAGTCCGCCGCGCGGAACGCCGCGTACTGGAGCTGTGCCGCCCGCGGCTCCAGATAGGTCAGGCTGTCCTGCACCACGCCCAGCGCCCGCTGGGCCATCTCCTGCCCCCGCACGCCCGTCAGCGGGACGGCCGCCGTCCCCTCCCCCGGCGCCATCGTCCACACCAGAGGCGCCCCGTCGCCCTCCGCCACGGCCGCGAGGTCCGTCCGTAGACGTCGTAGGTCGGCCAGCACCAGGGCGGGGCCGTCCTCCTCCTCCAGGAGCACGCGGCGCTGCCGCGCCCGCCACGCCCGCCCCGCCGCCGTGTCCGCTCCGTAGACGGCCGTCGCCACGCGCGCCGCGTAGCCCAACGCGTGCGGCCAGTCCAGGATACGCACCGCGTCCGGGCGGTGCCAGCCGACGAACTCCTGAATCCAGGGCGCCCCGTCGACGACCGCACAGACCACCCCCGCCGTCGCCGTGCCCCGCCGCTGCGTCTCCACCGTCGCCAGCCGCGCGAACGTGTCATGGTCGGTCAGACGGGAGAAGGACGAGAGATCCTGCGCGTGGACGGTACGCTCCCGGTCACGGTGCGTTTGCACCTCCCGCACCACCACCTCACCGAGCGCGAGCGTGCGCACTTCGGCCCACACCCCGCCCACCAGCGGGACCATCGCCCCGTCCACGCTCAGGTACTGCACCGCCGGCCCCTCCGGTGGCGCCGGCAGCTCCCGCTCCAGCAGCGTGACCGCCGCCGTCTGCACCGTCACGTAGGCCGCCCCCGCCCGCTCGGTCAGCCGCCGCACCGTCGTCCCGCCCACCTGCACCCCCGTAAAGTGCGCCACCTCGCGCCCCGCCCGCACAAAACTCATCCACGTCGCCAGCCGCACCACGCGCTCGCGCACGAAGGGGGTCAGGTGGCCGGGTGGCAGCGCCAACTCCTCATCCAGGGGGGGAAAGGCCCGTCCCGCAGGCGGGATAGACCGCATAACTGCGCGTGAGCGTGATCTGCCGTTCGTACGTCGTCGTCAGTCGCCGTGTTTTGGCCCCCCGCGCCTCCACGCGCCTCCACGCGCCCCCCGCACGCCGGACACGCCGGGCGCTCCTCCGGCGCCAGCGCCTGCACGTCGGCCTGCCGACTCGCCAGCGCCAGATCTTCCAGCATGCGGGCCCGCAGCAGCGCCAACCGCTCATCGAGCGTCCGTTCAATCTCCTGGAATGTCGCTCGCGGATGCGCCGCCCGCCAGTCTGCTAGTCCACTAAACACATCCGCCGCCGTGACCGGCCACTGTTCCACGCCCTGCTCCACGCCCATCGCCATCCTCCCTGCCTCATCTTCTCTCTTGTTGCTTGCTAGTCTACTCCTTTTCCCGTCCGCGAAAATGTGGCGCGCACCCCTTAAAAGGTCTGCGGCTATTAATTCGCTCTATCTTTGCACTTTTTGTTTGGCTACCACATGCTGCGATCTGGCGAGCGCTTCGACCACAATATAGGTAACGCGGAAGGCGTTCTACTTGACCATAATCGAAAAGTGCAAAGATAGTGAATTCGGCTATTCTGGGCTATACTTAAGCATTAAGCATTGTAGTACGCTTGAGCGAGGATGTGATGATGACTGTGCAATATAACGAGGCCCCCGACGCGGTGACGGGAGTGCGCCTGCCAACGGATCTGCGGGAAAGACTGGACGAATTGGCCCGCATCGTCGGCCGCGCACGCGAGGATTTAATCGTAGAAGCGCTGACTCATTATGTGGACAGCGGTATGGAGTACATAGCGAACATTGAGTTGGGCCGCCGTGATGTTGCCGCGGGGCGCACGGTGACGACGGACGATTTGAACGCGCGCCTGCGCGTAGGCGGATTCTTGGGCGGGCGGTGATGCCGGAGATTCGATGGAGCGTTCAGGCGGCTGACGACGTAGCCAGCATCGCGGAAGGCATGCGCGACGCGGTAGGGCTTGATGCGGCCGACCGCCTCATTGAGCGTATCGAGCGTGCGGCCGAAGTGCTAGCCGCCTTTCCGCTCATGGGTCGCCGTCTCGACACTAATGAACGTCGCTGGCCGATACGACGCACGTCGTATCTATTGCTTTATGAGCCGATGGACGGCGGCATCTACGTGCTGCGGGTGCTCGATGGGCGCCGGCAATGGCCGCCGTGCCGGTCGGTGGACGATGAGTGAATTTCACCTATGTCCGACGCTTATACTGATCTACTCGTTCGCTTCGCGCCCTCTTCTATCACGAGCGAGGATGAAGCGGGCATGGTGCAGCGCCAGATCGACGAGTTGGTCGACAGGGGCGTGCTCTCGCCGGATGAGCGCAAGCTTCTGTCCCTGCTCGGAGACCTTGTGTTGGCGTGGGAGGGCGACAGGTATGACTTGCCCGCGGCGTCTCCCGCCGACACGATACGCGCGCTGTTGGACGCGCGGGGGATGCGTCAGGGCGACCTCGTTGGGCGCGTGTTTCCCACCAAGGGTATCGCCTCCGAGGTGTTGAACGGCAAGCGGCCATTGACTTACGAGCACGTCGCCCGTCTCGCCGAGGTTTTCCATGTTTCCCCCGCCATTTTTTATGGAGCCGCGCCTTTATGGAGCCGCGCCTTTATGGAGCCGCGCCTAATATTACAACGTGACATGGACCTGCGACTGAAGTCGCATGGCAAACGACGGACACTAAAGTGTCTCACCACGCGTCGTACCAACGACTTCAGTCGTCGGTCTTTGCCATGCGACTTCAGTCGCAGGCGGATCAAGCGGATCATAACGTTGTAGTACTAATGAAGATGGTAAAGATACGCTAAGAGCTTTTTCTACAAGTTAAGGATTTTAAGCCGTTGTCAAGGCCATTTTTGCAGCTTTTGAGCAAACCTGATAGCCGCCATGTTGCACAAACGCATGAGGCGCATGGCGTAGCGACAGCCGTGTGTGGGAGCAAAAGGCTCGTGGAAGTACGGCGTATATGCTGCTACGCTCCCTTTGCCACCCCGAGCGG